>ERZ1643247.387-NODE-387-length-54294-cov-79.501115_pt1 | contig 54294 bp, 84 predicted proteins | sample MGYA00579264_ERZ1643247 | MGnify/ENA primary metagenome ERZ1643247 (study PRJEB29033, sample SAMEA4952262) | chicken gut metagenome | biome: Broiler Chicken; feature: Gastrointestinal Tract; material: Caecum | place: Ireland | collected 2018 | study: Broiler... | reverse complement strand
GCCGGTCTTCGAAAATTCTCCGGGGGTAAATTTTCATATTTGCTCCCGGTGATTTTCATAAGGGTTTATGGGAAAAGGTCAGGACTCCCCTTCAAGTCCATTTGTGCACCCACAGTTGTTTCTTGATTCTCCTTTCAGCTGTGCTCTTCACCTCCATATCATTACCCAAAACAGTCTGAGACATTCCATAAACTCTTACGAAAGTCACCGGAAGCATGCATATTTTACCAAAGAAAGGATCGAAAGCCTATGGCAACTAAGAAGGGTTCTTCCGGCACTGGGGCTGGTAGGCCCGCAATGTCGCCTGAAGCTCGAGAAAACCAACTGATTGCGTTAGCAGTAGACTGCGCTGAACGACAGATGCGTGAAGGAACCGCGTCTTCGGCAGTCATCGTTCACTACTTGAAGCTTGGCACCGAGAAAGAACGTCTCGAGCGAGAGAAACTTAAGGCTGAGAATCAGCTACTGCAGGCCAAGACTCAAGCTATTGAAGACGCGAAGACTGAACAGCAGATGTATCTGGATGCTATTGCCGCCATGAAGATGTACAGTGGCGGTGCTAAGGAATGATTAGACGATATTCAGAACTGATTAGGTATGCAACGTTTGATGATCGCTTCAACTACCTCAAGCTCTGGGGCAAAGTTGGAGTTGATACCTTTGGGTTTGATCGCTACCTCAATCAGGATTTTTATAGGTCGAGTGAGTGGAGACGTTTCCGAGATCAGATTATCGTAAGGGATGGTGGCTGTGACTTAGGTCTTGCCGAGTGCCCTATAACAGATTGGATCATTCGAGATGGTATCGCAATTCGGCCTAAGGTCATCATTCATCATTTGAATCCTTTAACCAAAGAGGATATTCTACAGCATACGGATGCACTGTTTGATCCCGAGAACGTTATTTGCGTAAGCGACCGAACACACAAGGCATTGCATTATGGTGACTTGGAACTTGCAAAGCCTAAAGAGTTCGAAGAAAGAACACCTTTTGACACTTGCCCTTGGCGGAAAGGAGCTAACTGATGGAAAGCATTCTTACTTCTGTAAAAAAGCTCCTTGGTATTGCCGAGGAGTATACTGTGTTTGATCTGGACATCATCATGAGCATTAATAGCGTATTTGCTATTCTCGAGCAGCTCGGTGTTGGGCCGGATGGTGGATTTTTTATCACTGATTCAAGCACGACGTGGAATGACTATTTCGGAGCTAGTGAGGATATTGAGCAGAACGAAGCTGTAAAGAACTACATTGCTCTCAAGGTTAAACTTATGTTTGATCCTCCTACGAGCTCTACTGTTATGCAAGCCACTACGAATCTTACTAGCGAGCTTGAATGGCGTCTCAACGTTGCATGCGACAAAACTCATGGTTATGGAGGTTCCGATTCGTCCACAAGCTCTGATTGCGAGAAGGCAATCGACGATTTGCTTAAGGTGATTCTTAATGGCAAATACTAAGAAAGACTTGCCTGACAGTTTTTGGCTTCTCGTCGATCGCTTGAAGGAAATTGCAAACGCGACGAGGTATAAAACCGAAGGCACAGAACTTATGCGGCTTGATAAGATTGACGATGAGATTATGTCCATCGAGCAATCTGGAGAGCAGCATGAAGACTACAAAGGCCCCACTGTGGTTACACCTAAATTCGTAGAGACCGTTCTGGAAACTCAGGACAAGGCTCTCGACAAGGATATTACGGTGAAACCCATTGAGGTCATAACTGTTTCCAATCAAGGTGGTGGAAACACACTAATCATTTGAGGAGGTTATTTATGGCTAGTAAAGTTCAGACCCGTGAAGATGGTCGTTACTATTCTAAGATCGTCATCAATGGCGTAACCAAGATCGATCTGACTGCTGATACCGTTGATGCTGCCCATTTGCTGGAAGGCTTTACCGCTCACGGCAAGAATGGTGCTCCTATTACTGGTACCTGTACGTTCGATGCCGATACTGGCGACGCTACCGCCACCGCTGCTGAGATCCTGACCGGCAAGACTGCGTATGTCACTGGCTCTAAGGTCACGGGTTCGATGGCAAACAACGGCGGGGTCAAGGGCACCATTTCCAATCTGACTACCCCGTACACCATTCCTCAGGGCTATCATGATGGCTCCGGCACCGTGAGCATCGATGAGGCCGAGAAGTCCAAGATCGTTGCCGACAACATTCGTCAGGGCGTTACGATTCTGGGTGTTGAGGGTACTATGACTGGTACCGAGAACGTCAAGGCTCAGTCCAAGACCGTTACTCCTTCGTTCAGTCCGCAGACCATCACCCCTGATTCTCCCGACTACAACTACTTGTCTCAGGTTACCGTGAGTGCTATCCCGGTAAAGGAGACTCTCAACGAGCAGGGCGGCTATACTATCACGGTCGGCTAAGGAGGTCATGAGTCATGGGCTACAGTAAAGTAGTCGTAAACGGGACTACGAAACTGGACCTTACCCAGGATACAGTTTCTGCTGGTGTCATGGTTCAAGGCTATACGGCTCATGACAAAGCCGGAGAACCGGTCGAGGGTAACATTCCTGTTCGGAATTCCGATTCGATAACTGAAAGCGAAGGAAAAGTTCAGATTCCTTCTGGATATTATCAGTCCGATGTGCAGTTCACTCCTGGTTCTGCGTCTATCGGTTTCGATGTCCTCGTTACTTATAACGCAGAATAAGGAGGTGAATTGTAATGGGGATTCGGTATATTTGGTCTAAGAAGGAACGGGTCTATGATCCGCATCTTTCAAGAGAGTTGGATCCAACTCCCATTAAGAACTATAACACTGGCGGTGGATATAACTTCCACTACATGGTTGGTATGAAGACCATGCCTACGTTCGATAGTAGCGAGGGAGAAAGTTCGTGGAGATATTTTAAGTATACCGGGGATTACTGTATTGGTTCTTCGTCGACAACAATATCTTCGCAAACTTATCCCTACATGTGCCCGATCAACGGAACCACTAGTGACAATGATGTCGTGAACAAACGTGTTTCGTATGGTTTTGACAAGTATATGTCTACTGGTGAAAAGAACGGCACTATAAAGCTTGACCCTGGTATCGGCTACGTTGCAGAAGGTATGTGTATATACCAGGCATATAGAAACGCTAGAAATTATGTTTGGGGGTTGTCGGAGAAATCAGGGTATACTCAATATTCTCTGGGTCCGCGGAATGGTTATGATGACGATGGTCTTGGTTCCATTTATGAAGTAAATGGCGAATATCGACAAAGTCCTGGATCGTTTATTGCGTATGTATCTAGCGCGTCTGCATCTGCATATCCTAATTATGGAGTGAGTGGCGGCTATTACTATATTGCTGAAACCCAGGACAACATCGACCCCACCAAGGTAACTATTCCGGATTTCATTTCGTTCGGCGACACAATCACCATTACCGTAACGCCCTCTGAGGATGCGGTTGCGTCTTCTTACGGTTCAATTTCGTATCGCTACGAATATTCTACCAACAATGGCGGATCTTGGCAGCTCATTAACACCACGACTAGCACTACTCAGCAGTTTACTGTTCCCGAGGATGCTACGCGGCTTAAAGTAAGAGTTCGTTCTTCTGACAACATCGGTTATACTTCTGCTGATTATGTTGAGTCTAAAGAGGTTACGATCTCGGCTGCCGGTTCGCTTGCGATTTCTGGAGAGGATAAAGACCTTGGTACCATAACTTCTGGGATCGACTTCTATGTTAGCTCCGAGGATGTTACCGAGGCACTTGTAACCATTTCGACTGGTGGCTATTCGTGGAAGTTTACCGCTCAGGTTGGTCAAACGTACACGATTGACATTTTCGACTTGGTTAACGGTTCAAATACAGTCGCTATCACCGCAACTGCTGAAGTTGTCTCGGGAACGCTTACGGCAACCAGGACATACCAGTATACGAAGGCTGCGCAAGAGTTCGAAACCGGAGATGCATACACTATAAATCAAAATGGAGCTGTATTCTACCCGTTGCTTGTAGCGGAGGGCGTTAAGCTTTCTGATGGCCGAACCCTCGATGTAGCTTTGAGTTCTATCATGGAACGACTCAAACAAATCGAGCAGCAGGCAAGCTGACAAAAGGAGGCTTGTTATGAGTGTTCGATATGTGTGGGCCAAAAGAGATATTGACACCAGGTATTATCTCGAAAACCTTGGATTATCGGGAGGCCAAGCGTATATCGGTCAGAAAAACTCAGGTACCTGGCAGATGATTGCCATGCAGTCACAGCCAAAACTGAACTCTTCTACAGGATATTTTACCTATAATGGTTCAACCTGTGGTAGAGCAGAAATTAGCAATGCCTGGGTCGATTCTAACGATTACCCTTGGTGCATAACATTCGATTATGCGTCTGATCCCGATCCAAATTTCTTTAACGGAGTCTAGTGGTGCTATGGCAAACAAATACGGAACCATTACGTACCAGTATCAGTATAAGTTTGGTTCTGGGCAGTGGACGGACCTTGCAACCACATCTGACTTGACTCAGTCGCTTCATATTTCCAGTGACGCTACTTCAGTTCAGGTTCGTGTACGTGCGCAAGACAATCTTGGATTTATATCCAACGATTACGTCATGTCTGCGGAAGTCCCGGTTTATGCCACAAAAGTGATCACCATCTCCAGAGAGAGTGGTAATATTGGCACCATCACGGGCGACATTGATTTTTATGTGTCTTCCGATGTTGTCGACACGGCAACCGTATCCGTCCAAGTAGGTGAGTTCATACAGACGTTCGAAGCGACCATAGGAACAACTTACTGGATCAACGTGCTTGATTTTTTGGTCGGCGAGGGCACCGTAACAATTACCGCTACAGCAGAGGTTGGTGAGACAATGTTCAAAGAAGTTTCAAATCTCGTTTACACGAAGGCTGCACAAGAATTTCCTTCAGACAACGTGAACGTTGGAGTGCTCAAAGTGGGCGGAAAGAAGTCGTATCCGTTATCTCTTGCCGAGAACGTTAGAGTTCCTGGCGGCACTACTTTGGACGTTGTTCTTAGCGATGTTCTTAGTAGAATTGCTGAACTCGAGGCAACCCCCCCGGGTCCTGATATTCGTGATCGTACACTGATTCAGGATCTTGCTGATAGTGCTGGCACCAATATGTTTAATCAGACCACTGGATTTACTCCTAGTCAAAGCGCGGTTCTCAACATGCTGATTGACTACGATTTCCAGGGTCCTGATATGGCCAATCTTTTCTGTATTGGTCATAACCCTAACGAATGGAATACTGATGCACTTCGGTTTTATATTCGTAATGGGGATACGGTTGGTTTTGTGTGCCATTTCTTCCAGCTGAGGCAAAGCATTATTTCGGTAACTGGTGTTGCTACCGGGCACCATAAGCTTGTATTCAAACTTGTGTGCTCGTCACCTTATACCATTACCGCGTGGCTCGATGGAGTCAAGATATTCAGTGAGAATTGTGGCTCTAGTTACGCTGGCGAATGGTATATGTCTAACGCGGAAGGCATTACTCGTTTCAAAGGAACTTACAATGAGATTTCCATTCTCAGATCGGTTCTAACGGACGAGGAACTTCTCAATGCTAGTAAACTGAACGAATGAGGAGTTTGTATGAGTCTCTCTAACACGGCCACGCCAAAATACTATGGCCAGTTTAGAGCGGCCGTAATGCGTGGCGAAATCCCTGTAAACAAAGAAATAGCAATGGAGATGGATCGTATCGATTCGCTTATTGCTAACCCTGGTGTATGGTGCGATAACGATGCAGTCGAGGGTTTTATTGCGTTTTGCGAAAACGAAATGACCCTTACTGATGGTTCCGACGTTCAGATGCTTGACACGTTTAAGCTCTGGGCAGAACAAATATTTTGCTGGTACTACTACGTTACCAGAAGTGTTTGGGAACCATATGAAGATCGTCCTGGTGGGAGATTCGTTACTAAGCGAATTAAAAAGCGCCTAATAACGAAGCAGTATCTGATCGTTGCTCGAAGCGCAGCAAAGAGTTTGTATGAAACTTTCTTGCAAGCATACTTCTTGACGGTTGATACATCTACCACCAATCAGATCACAACTGCTCCGACCATGCGTCAGGCGGAGGAGGTTACTACCGCATTCGCCACAGCCATTGCACGATCGAAAGGACCGTTGTTCAAGTTTCTTACGGCCGGTAGCCTGCAGAATACTACGGGCAATGTAGCTGACCGTAAGAAGCTTGCTTCAACGAAGAAAGGCATTCAGAATTTTCTGACGAATAGTATCCTTGAGATTCGCCCGATGTCGATTGATAAGCTTCAGGGCTTACGTGTTAAGTGCTCGACAATCGACGAGTGGCTCTCTTGTGAGATTCGTGAAGATCCTATTGCCGCTATTGAGCAAGGTGCGGCTAAAGTTGACGACTACTTGATCGTGGCTGTTAGCTCAGAAGGTACAATCCGTAATGGTATTGGTGATACAATCAAAATGGAATTGATGAGCATCTTAAAAGGTGATTACGTCAATCCCCATGTATCGATCTTCTACTACAAGCTCGACTCGATTGAAGAAGTCAACAAACCTGAAACCTGGCTCAAAGCAAATCCAAATCTGGGAAAGACCGTAACGTACGAGACATATCAGCTAGACGTAGAACGTGCCGAGAAAGCTCCGGCTACGCGCAACGAGATCCTTGCAAAACGTTTTGGTATCCCTCTCGAAGGTTATACCTACTTCTTCCCGTACGACGAAACGTTGCCGCATCCGCATAGAGACTTTTGGCGCATGCCTTGTTCTATGGGGTGTGATCTTTCGCAAGGTGATGACTTTTGCGCATTTACGTTCTTATTCCCTCTTCCCGGCGGGGCTTTTGGCATTAAGACTAGAAACTACATTAGTGAGTTTACTTTGTCTAAACTGCCGGAAGCCATGCGACGTAAATACGAGCAGTTTATGCAAGAGGGGACTCTAGCCGTTATGTCTGGTACGGTTCTCGATATGATGCAAGTGTATGACGACCTCGATAACTTTATCGCCGAATCTGATTACGATGTTCGTTGTGTTGGATATGACCCATATAACGCCAAGGATTTCATTGAGCGTTGGGGGCGTGAAAACGGAGAGTACGGTATTGAGAAAGTTATACAGGGATCGCGTACTGAAAGCGTTCCTCTTGGCGAGCTTAAGAAATTGTCGCAGCAGCGAAAGCTACTATTCGACGAAGCCCTTATGCAATTCGCCATGGGCAACTGTGTTGTAGTCGAGGACACTAACGGTAACCGAAAACTTTTGAAGATTCGATACGATCAGAAGATTGATGCTGTTGCGGCTATGATGGATGCATACGTTGCTTGGAAGCTCAATCGAGAGATGTTCGAATAAATCAAAATGGAGTAAGCTATGTGGAGTTACAATAACGAACTCTATCACTGGGGTATCAAAGGCATGAAATGGGGAGTTCGTAGGTACCAGAACAAGGATGGTACCTTGACTCCCGCTGGTAAAAGACGGTATGCCGATGACCCTACGGCTAAAGCTGCCGTTGATACCGCCAAGAAAAACGTCAAAAAAGCAAATGCCGAGTATTCCAAAGCGGCTAACGAGTATAACAAGAAAACTCTTGGCGGCCTGGTGTATAATCGGCAAGCCTACAATAAGCTTCTTTCTTCCGCTAAGAAAGTTGGCTATGCGAAAGAGGATCTCGGCGATGCAAAAGCTAAGCTTAAGATCCCAACCAATAAAAGTAAACGCGAACTCGCTCTTGAGAAGGAGTATCAAAGCAAAGGATATTCTGCCGAAGAGGCTGAGCTCGCAGCTTACAAACGTGCCAAAGCGGAAAAAGTTCTTAAGATCGTTGCTGCGGGGGCATTGGCTGCTGGCGTAGCATATGCTGGTTATCGTTATGTCGATAGAAACATTGACAAGACGATCAAAGTAGGTACCGTTCTCCAGAACATTTCGTCCAATGGCGACAAAGGTGTTGAAGATGCTTTCTATGCCGCGTACAATCCTCTTGATAAACTGAAGTATAGAGGTTTGTATGGTGGCGGGCAGCTTGCTGGTATGAACCCACTTGCTGGTGTGTTGGGGGTTGGCGGAGATGCAAATGAACTGTACGACATGAGCACCACCGTCAAGAACAATGGGCTTAAAGTTGCATCGATTAAGAGCGCTAAGAAAGCTTTGGCTGATATGATGCAGGACAAAGAGTTCAAAGCGAAGATGGCCACTGCTGCCGGGCTTTCGTCGAGGCATGATGTGGAAGATCTGATTGATAATTTTAAACCCGGTGATAAGGTGTCGAACAAAGTGTACGATTGGTTTAATACTTATCGTACTTCGCATGATAGCATCAACCAGGATTTGTCTAATCAGTTCTATTCCAAGATGAAGTCTCTTGGTTATGATGCTATCCAGGATATTAACGATAAGTATAATTCCGGATACAATTCTGTCCAGCCACTGATCGTATTTGACGGTAAGAATTTGGTTGTTAATGAGAACAAGAAGCTTGACATGAATTCTATCGCCAAAGATTATAAGATTGCTACTGGGCTCAACATTGCAGAACAAACCGTAAAAGCATTTGTTCCTTATGGTGTGGCTGCGGTCACGGCAGCGAGTGGAATGAAAGTGATTTCTTCCAAACGCGAGTCCGAGATTGTAGCTGAATACAAAAGGGAGCATCCCGGTACCAAGTTGTCCGCCAAAGAGATTATTCGCAATTACGAGGGGTGAACTATGTGGCATTATAATGACCCGAATACCCTTATGCATTACGGCGTCAAGGGTATGAAGTGGGGCGTAAGACGCTACCAATATAAAGATGGCACTCTGACCCCTGCCGGTAAAGCACGATATTCTGATGATTCGGGGAGGCGTTCTTCTAGCGGTAATGATGGCACTAAATCCATTCATAACCTCATGAAGAAACCAGTCAGCTCTTTGAAGAATGATATCGTTGGCATGGACGAAGCAACTGTTGCTTTGATGGCATACATTGCCGTTCCGGTAGCCATTGCTATACACGCAACCGTTAAAAATCGTAAGTTTAAACAGCAAAAACTTAATACTCTTGAAGAGTTGAAAGATGATCGGGAGTTCAAAACAATAAAAGATGTCCCTAAATTGTCTAAAAAAGAAACTCCTGACTTGTCTATGAAACAGACAAATCCTAATTATCCTAAATCTGGTTACACTATGAATTGTGCTTTGTGCACGACTGCCATGGCACTTCGTCAGAAAGGATATAATGTATCGGCCAAGGCTTCTGATACCGGATGGCCTGCTAAGGAATTGTTTCAAAAGGCGTTTAATTCTGAATCTCATACCATGAAGTATGGTCAGAGTCAGAAGCAGATGATAGACACTTTGTCTTCCATGGGTGACGGCTCGTATGGCAATTTGTGTGTTTACTGGAGACTTGGGGGCGGTCATAGTGTATTTTGGAAAAACGTAAATGGCAGAGTTCATATTTATGATGGTCAGAGCGGAGAAGAATATGATGTATCTAATCCTTCTCATAGCGATTTTCTGAACTCGATAAATTTGAACCGTGTTACGTATAATAGACTTGACGACTGTCAGCCTACCGAGTACGCATTGGCTTTGATTACGAAAGGATGATCCGTTTATGGATATTTCAACAGCGATCAAGATGCTTAAATCAGAGTATCCCGATCTTATTCCGGTTGGCTATTGGGATGTCGGCGACGGTATTGTTTTCAATACTAATAATCCGTATACGGTTCGCGATGTTCATATTCCTGCACAGTTCAAAGTTGGAAATGATGGTTCCGTATATGGAACAAATCCGGTTAGATCTAAACTCGGGAGTTTCAAGTATATTAAACTTTAAGAAATGGGTGATCTTATGTGGCAGTATAGCCGCTCCGATACGCTCATGCATTGGGGTATTAAGGGCATGAAATGGGGAGTTCGTAGGTACCAGAATAAGGATGGTACTTTGACTTCCCTTGGCAAAAAATGTTATCAAGAAGCTGTTAGTAGCGTTCAGAGTAAACATAGCGAATCTGGTTACAGATCTTCGGCAAAAATGTATGATGATGAGCGTAAAGCTTCAGAAAAAGCTGGTTACAAGAAATGGGCTAAAGATAATTATCTGGATGATCTTACGGACTCGGATCAAAAAAGTGAATTCAAAAGCTATATGTCTGAGCTTTCCGAGAACGCTAGGGTCGATAGGTATTTTGCCGATCATACTGATTTGCTATCCAAGAAGCTTTCTTCTATTAATCCGGAAGCGGTTGGTTATAAGAAGGCTTTGAAGATGATTGGTCAGTATGAAAACGAGTGGATAAACCAGATGATTAGAGAATCGAGGTGATATTTTCGAATGTGGGCATATAACGACCCGAATGTTCTTATGCACTATGGCATTAAAGGCATGAAGTGGGGAGTTCGTAGGTACCAGAACGAAGATGGAACCTTGACTCCTTCTGGTAAGAAACGCTATTCGCAGAACGATTCGCCTTCTGAAGATTATGTTCGCGCGCATACAAAGAAACCGATTTCGCAGATGTCGGATCAGGAGCTTCGTACCGTAAATAATCGTCTTCAGATGGAGAACCAGTATCGCCAGCTTACCGCTTCTCCTAGCAAAATGCAAAAGGCCATGAAAAAAGTTGCGGCTGTTACTGCAGCACTTGGTACTCTTGGTGGTCTTGCTGCTGCGATGGAGAAGGCTCCTGGTAATATTGACAAGATCATCAATAATGGCCAGAAGATGGCTGAGAAGTTTTCCGAAATGGTTTTCTCTCCTTACGATGAGAAATGGCTCTACTAAGGAGGAAAAATCAAAATGGAAATTAACATTGGTTCTCGCGTGAAGCGGGCCTGGAATGCGTTTCTTAACCGAGATCCTCCCAGCGACAAAAACTATTCGTACTATGGTGGCTATAGCTACAGACCTTTCTATGACCGCAAAGGTCGTGCTATAGATAAGACTATTATCACTGCAATTCTTAGTCGTATTGCAGTTGACGCTAGCTCCATTACCATTCAACATGTAAAGCTTGACGAAAATGGTCGCTATGACGAAACCATTAATTCAGATCTCAATGCTTGCTTTAATCTGTCGGCCAATATCGATCAAACTGGTCGAGCTTTCATTCAGGATATTGTTCTCAGTATGCTTGAAGAGGGTGTTGTGGCGGTTGTCCCCGTAGATACGGATCTCAACCCCATGACGACAGATTCTTACAAGATCTACTCGATGCGAGTAGGAACGATCATGGAATGGTTTCCAAATCACGTTTGCGTTAGGCTTTACAACGATCGTACTGGTGAAAAAGAAGAAATCACCTTGCCCAAGCGAATGGTAGCCATAGTCATGAATCCTTTCTATGCGGTCATGAACGAGCCTAACGGAACAATGCAGCGGCTTATTCGTAAACTGAATTTGCTTGATGCAGTGGACGAGCAGTCTAGTTCCGGAAAGCTTGACCTGATTATTCAGCTTCCCTATGTGATCAAGAACGATCTTCGTAGGCAGCAGGCTGAAGAGCGCCGAAAGCAAATCGAGGATCAGCTCACGGGGTCCAAATATGGTATCGCCTATACGGATGGTACCGAACGGATCACCCAGTTGAATAGAAGCCTTGATAATAACCTTTTGGCACAGGTCGAATACCTTACCAATATGGCGTATTCTCAGCTTACCATTACACAAGAAATTATGAATGGCACTGCTGACGAAACAGCAATGACCAATTACTATAGTCGCACGATCGAACCTATCGTTTCGGCTATTGTCGATGAATTCAAGAGGAAATTTCTTACGAAAACGGCTCGCTCCCAGAACCAGTCCATTGTGTTCTTCCGCGATCCGTTCAAGCTTGTTCCCATCGGCACTGTTGCTGATATGGCGGATAAGTTCACTCGTAACGAGATTATGTCTTCTAATGAGTTCAGACAGGTAATTGGTCTGAAACCCTCCAAAGATCCTGCTGCTGATGAACTGCGTAACAAGAATCTTAACCAGACTCCTGGCCAAGAAGAAGCCATGGCAGCTGGTAAGGAAGCAGTGAAGTCGGAGTTGGATGAAACTAACGAGGAAGGAGGCCAAGAAAATCAAAATGGTTAAAACCAATGATGTCAGCGAAACCAATTACGATTTCGCTGGGTGGGCCACTCGCAACGACATCAAATGCGCCGATGGTAGGACCATTCGCAAAGACGCATTCAAGGATTGCGATGGCAAAATCGTCCCGATCGTCTGGAATCATAACCATGACGGTCCGGAATATGTTCTGGGTCATGGCCTGCTGCGGAACTGTCCGGAAGGAGTTCGGGTCTACGGCAAGCTTAACAATACATCCAGTGGCGAGACTGCCAGGGATTGCATAATGAGCGGAGACATCAACGGCCTGAGCATTTATGCAAATCAGCTGAAGCAGACTAAGACCAGGGATGTGTTGCATGGCAATATTCGCGAAGTCAGTCTTGTTCTGGCAGGAGCCAATCCCGGAGCATTCATCGATGATATTGTCGTTCATAGCGATGATAACGACGATGGCTGCGATAACGGTGAGGCGTTTATCTTCAGCGAAGGCCTCGAGCTCTTCCACGCTGAACCCGAACCGGATAAGACTGCCAAGAGTAAGGAGGAATCCCCTGTGGCTGAAGATAATACCAAGAAGACCACTACCACTAAGCCCAGCAGTGAGAAAACTGTGGGCGATGTATTCGACGAGCTGACTGATGAGCAGAAGCAGGTTGTTTATGCCATCATCGGCCAGGCTCTGAGTGACAAAGACGAGGAGGATACTGACGTGTCTCACAACGTGTTCGAAAACGATACCCCTGACACCAGCCTGAAGCACAGCATCTCCAATGAGGATATTCAGGCTGCCATTTCCGATGCCAAGCGCTATGGCTCCATGCGTGATTCGTTCCTGGCGCATGGCATCGATGATATCGAGTGGCTGTTCCCCGAGGACCGTACCCTGGATACTCCCCCGCGGATCATCGACAATGATCAGAGCTGGGTTTCCACTGTCATGAACGGCGTCCACCATGTTCCCTTCAGCCGCTTCAAGTCCATGTTCGCCGACCTGACCGAGGATGACGCTCGGGCCAAGGGTTACATCAAGGGCAACTTCAAGAAGGAGCAGGTCTTCAGTCTGCTGAAGCGTTCTACTGCTCCCACCACCGTGTACAAGAAGCAGCGGATGGATCGTGATGACATCGTTGACATCACCAGCTTCGATGTTGTGGCCTGGCTGAAGCAGGAGATGCGCACCAAGCTGAATGAGGAGCTGGCCCGTGCGATTCTGATCGGCGACGGCCGCCTGGCATCCAGCGATGACAAGATCAATGAGGGCTGCATCCGTCCCATCTACAACGATGATGACCTGTTCACCATCAAGTGCCAGGTTGCCGTCAAGAGTGCTGATGATACCGACACTCGTACCAAGGCGGCCATCCGGGCCATCATCAAGTCTCGTAAGGACTACAAGGGCTCGGGCAATCCCACCTTCTTCACTACCGAGGATATGCTGACCGACATGCTTCTGCTGGAGGACGAGATTGGCCATCCGCTGTACGCTGATGAGACTGCTCTGGCCCGCAAGCTGCGTGTGTCTCGCATCGTTACCGTTCCCCAGATGGAGAACGTCAATGGCCCCAAGGGCGGCGCCTTTGTCGGTCTTATCGTCAACCTGGCTGATTACACCGTTGGCGCTGATAAGGGCGGTGCGGTCAACACCTTCGAAGACTTCGACATCAACTACAACCAGCAGGTCTACCTGATCGAGACCCGTTGCTCCGGTGCTCTGACCGTTCCCTTCAGCGCCATCTCGGTCGAGTACAACGTCACTGCCTAAGAGATAGGAGGTACTAATCATGTCTACTGACGTTATTAAGTCCGCTCCCCGCCCTGTGGTGCCTGAGTCCATCTACGAGAAGGCCAAGGATTTCCACGTCCGCAAGTACATCATGTATGGTCACACCGACGGCAAGCTGTACGCTACTGCGGATCACAATACCGTGGTCGCGAAGGCCGAGGATGTGTTCAACGCTGCCCTGTACGGCACCCTGGTTATCTTTGACGGCACCAACTACCTGACTCCGGTATCCTTCACCGCGGCTGGCTTCAAGACCGTTGACGGCGAGGCCACTACTGCCGGTAAGACCTGGACTGTTGCGACCGAGCCTGCGGCCGATATCTAACCAAATCAAAATGGAGGAAAAGTAATGAGTAAATGGGCAGGGGCGCTCGGGTTTGCGGAAACCAAAGAGACAGCCCCCAGTGTGTATGAGGAGGTAATCACGGAACGGCAGTATTATGGTGATGTCCTCAAGAACAATCGCCGCATTAATTCTCCTGACAAGGTGAATAGCGATATTTCCGTTTCTAATTCCATTAGCATTGTTGCGGACCCGTATGCTCAGAATCACTTTTACTCCATCAGATACGCGACCTTCTGTGGTGCAAAGTGGAAAGTTACGGACGTGACTGTCGAATATCCTAGATTAACTCTTAGCCTGGGGGAATTGTGGAATGGACAAACGGCTTGAACTCGATGCTTTGCTCCGCAAGGTCATGAAGGACGTCTCGGGGGTTGAGAATGTATATTTTCAGCCGCCCGAGAACCTTCTTCTTAAGTATCCTGCCATCGTCTATAGCAGAAGCGATATTCGTAATCGCCCTGCCGATGATATGGTTTATTCGCAATTTACGTTTTACGACTTAACTGTGATTGACAAGAATCCCGACTCACTCCTGGTTTATGCCGTTGCATCGCTTCCTCGGTGCAAGTTTGGGCGGCATTACAAGTCTGACAATCTCAATCACGACACTTTCACGATCTTCATATAAGGAGGTAATTAAATGGCTGCTCTTACCTGGGACGGGACCGGTACTCGGTTCTATGAGATGGGCACTAAGAAAGGTGTCCTGTACCCCTATAACACCGAACAGAACAAGTACGGCAACGGTGTGGCTTGGAACGGTCTGACCGCCGTCACTGAGTCTCCTTCTGGCGCTGAGGCTACTGATCTGTGGGCTGACGACATCAAGTACGGCAGCATGCGTTCTGCGGAGGACTATGGCTTCACCATTGAGGCCTATACCTATCCTGAGGAGTTTGGTCCTTGCGACGGTTCCGCCGAGGCAAAGCCTGGCGTCTTCATCGGTCAGCAGCCTCGCACTATGTTCGGCTTCTCCTGGGTTACCACTCAGGGCAATGACGTCAATCCCAACAACGCTGGCTACAAGCTGCATCTGGTTTGGGGTGCTACTGCTTCTCCCTCCGAGAAGGCCTACACCACCATCAACGACAGTCCCGATGCTATCACCTTCAGCTGGGAGTGCGAGACCAACCCTGTCACTGTTACCGGCCACAACCCGACCGCCGTCATGACCATCGACTCCCTCAAGGCTGATCCTACTAAGCTGGCTGCGCTGGAAAAAAAGCTGTATGGTAGTAGCGAACCGGACGCCCAGCCCACTCTGCCCAGCCCCGACGAGGTCATCGCCATGTTCAACGAGGAGTAATCCTCGGTAAATCAAAATGGAATTTCCGATCGGAGTTCCCAAGTAAGTTGTTCGTGGGGCCGTCTTTGCGTTGTGTGAAGGCGGCCTTTATATTATTAAAGAAAAGGAGAATTTCCTATGATTAAGAAAACCATCACTTACGAAGACTACGACGGCAACACTCGTACTCAGGATTTCTGGTTCAATCTGTCCCAGCGTGAGATTGCTCGGATGGAAGTTTCGACTCCCGGCGGTTTCGAGGCCATGGTCAAGCGCATCATTGACGCGAAGAGCCAGGTTCAGCTTATCGACCTGTTTGAGAACCTCATCCACATGAGCTATGGTGTCAAGAGCGCCGACGGCGTACACTTCATCAAGAACGAAGAGGTGTGGCAGGAATTCGCTTCCACCAATGCCTACAACGATCTGTACATGGAGCTCATTACCGACAGCGCCAAGGCTTCTGAGTTCTTCAATGGCATCATGCAGAAGCCGGCCAAGAAGGAACCTCTGAGCGTTGCCCCTGCAGCCCAGTAATACAAGAACGCTAAGGGAGGCTTCGTATGTTGGAGATTGTTATCCCTGGCACGGATGGTTGGGACGACGAAAAAGAAATGTTCGTCGAATTGGAACCACCCGTAAAGATTAAGCTCGAACATTCTTTGCTGTCCTTAGCTAAATGGGAAGAAAAATGGCACAAGCCTTTGCTGTCTAACCTCAAGAACTTATCGAGCGACGAGATCCTTGATTACTATCGCTGCATGACGATTGGGCCCAAGGCTCTCTCGATCGATGTGTACAAACGCATGACAAAGCAAAACGTTAGTGACATTACGGCATACATCAATGATCCTTTCACGGCAACCACTATACATGAGCTGAGAATGCAAAAACGTAGCAGACCGTCAAGACGTTCCAATCAAACGGCAGAAACGATCTACGCTAGTATGTTTGAGCTCAACATTCCACTGGAGTTTGAAAAGCGTCATTTGAATCATCTGCTTACGCTTATACGCGTATGTCAAGAACGTATGAATCCGGGTAAGCCGATGAGCAAGGCCGAAACATTGGCTTGGCAGAGAGAGCAAAACGAGCTTAGAAAGGCAAGAATGCACTCGAGGGGGTGATGCTTTGGCCCGCAAGATGATTACTTTTCGTCAAAATGGAAATTGGGACAAGACTACTAACTTTCTCAAGAAGTCCTCAAGATTTAACATTAAAGACATCCTCAAGCGCTATGGCGAAGAAGGTGTCGCGTTGCTTCAGAGGAATACACCTGTAGACACGGGTAAAACCGCAAATAGTTGGTACTACAGTATTTCGGTTACTAAAAACTCGGCAAGTTTGACTTTTAGTAACTCAAATATTGTAGACGGTGTCCCAATCGCCATTATATTACAGTATGGACATGCCACAAACAACGGAGGGCATGTAGAGGGAGTGGATTATATTAACCCTGCGATTAAGCCCTTGTTCGAGGATCTGGCTAGCAGGGTGTGGGAAGAGGTGATGCATTAGTGGGTAGAGAAGTTGATGATCGTGTCGTTCAAATGCAATTTGACAACGCGCAGTTTGAGAGAGAAACCAAACGTTCACTTAACACGATTGAGCGACTCAAAGCAAGTCTGAATTTCGATAAGGCTGGAGAAAGCCTCAGTGGACTTACCACCACTGCATCAAAGCTCGATCTTACTCCCGTTTCAGATGGTGTTGATACCATCTCCATGCGTTTTAAGGCTCTCGACATAGTTGCTGCAACGGTCATTTCCAACATTACTAGTCGTGCGGTGGGTCTTGGCAAAGCCCTCGTATCGGCTTTTACGATAGATCCGGTTAAGTCTGGTCTGCAGGAATACGAGACTCAGATCAATGCGGTTCAGACAATTCTGGCAAACACTCAGAGCAAAGGTACCACGATCGATCAGGTTAATGCAGCTCTTGATGAGCTGAACCATTACGCTGATATGACCATCTACAACTTCACCGAAATGACCAAAAACATTGGTACATTTACGGCTGCGGGTGTAGATCTGGATACCTCAGTTCAGGCCATTAAGGGTATTGCAAACTTGGCTGCTGTTTCTGGTTCGACGAGCCAGCAAGCAAGTAACGCAATGTATCAGCTTAGTCAGGCTTTGGCAGCTGGTAAAGTGACCCTGATGGACTGGAACTCTGTGCTTACTGCGGGCATGGGTGGTCAGGTATTCCGGGATGCCTTGCTCGAAACTGCTAGAGTTGATGGCGTTGCCATTGACCAGATGATCGCAAAGCACGGTTCGTTCCGTGAAACTCTGCAGGAAGGTTGGCTTACTTCCGAAGTTCTGCTTGATACACTGGCGAAGTTCACCGGTGATCTTAACGAGGAGCAGTTGCTCTCCAAAGGTTACACTGAGGATCAGGCAAAAGCTATTCTGGAGCTGGGCACGAACGCCAATGACGCTGCGACAAAGGTTAAGACTTTCACGCAGCTCATTGACACTCTCAAGGAAGCTGTTCAGTCTGGCTGGACTCAGAGTTGGGAGTATATTTTCGGTGACTTTGAGCAGGCAAAGGAATTCTGGACCGAGATTTCCGACGCCATTAGCAATGTCGTAAACGAAAGCGCAAATGCTCGTAACGAATTGCTGAAAGGTGCTATGACTAGTGGCTGGAGTCAGTTCCTCGACACGGGTATTACTGACTCGGCAACTGTTATGGAGCAGGTTCTCACTGATATTGGTAAACAGATGGGCGTTGTTAGCGACGAAACCATCGAGGCTGCTGGTGGGTTTGAGAAATCGCTCCAGAGCGGTTGGCTTACTGCAGATATGCTGCAGAAAGGCATTAACGAAGTCGTAGATCAAGCTCAGAGTCTTCTCACCATGAGTGACGAACAACTTGCAGCGGATGGTCTATCGAGAGATTCCATCAAGGAGACTCTTGATATTTACACTAAGCTCAATGAAGAAATTGCTCGTGGTAATGTTAGCCTTCAAACGTTCTCTGATCGCATGGGTAAGTCTTCTGGCAGAGACAATCTCGTGCAGTCTGTTAGAAACATCATGTCTGCCGTTGGCACTATGGTGAGTTCTATCAAGGGAGCATTTGATGATATTTTTCCTCCGACCACAGTGGATCAGCTCTATTCCATCACAGAAGGGATAGAGCGGTTCACGCGTGGGCTTATCCTGTCTGAAGACAATGTTGCAAAGGTTCAGAGAGTGTTTAAGGGAGTATTTAGCGTATTCAAGATTGGCGTTGATATTCTCAAGACCCTCTATGATAGCTTTGTTAACATTGCTAAAACCGTTTCCCCTGCTGCCGGAGGTATTTTGGATCTCGCGGCAAGCATTGGAGACTTTCTTGTCGGGATCGAGAATGCTGTTGAGTCCTCTGGTGCGTTTCAGGCCATTGTTAATGGTGTTTCGTGGGTATGCAATTCCGCATCTAATGCCATTGACAGTTTTACTGGCTCGATTGAGTCGCTTTCAGATAAGACTACTATCGTCATCAATCCGATCGATTCTCTGGTAAACGCGCTTAAGTCTTTCGTGAACTTTGTCGCGCCCGGCCTTACTTGGTTTGGCACAACTGCTTCCGAGGCTTTGGGTGAGTTCTCCAAGAGTGCTTACGAAGCATTCAATAACTTTGATCCTACTAACCTTTATAACTTCATGAATGCCGGTATGGGTCTCGGTATCCTTAACGCTATTAAGAATTTCATCAATAGCGGTAAAGATATTTTCAAAGGCGTCTCTGGCGTTGTCGATGGAGTTAAGAAGGCTATTGAATCCCTTGGTGAGGCAATTACTGCTTGGAAAACCAATAAGAATGCTGAAACGCTCATGACGGTTGCTAAGGCTATTGCGGTCTTGGCGGCGTCGCTTACGGTTCTCTCTATGGTCAAGCCCGAGAGACTTACCGGTTCGCTCATCAGCATCACCGTACTGTTTACCGAGCTTGTTGCTGCGCTCAAGGTATTGAATACACTTACCCTGGGCAAGAAGTTCCAGGTTGCCGCGCTGTCTGGCGCAATGGTAGCTATCTCTACCGGTGTGTTGATATTGTCGGCTGCGCTCAAGACCATTTCCTCGGTCGAACCTGAGAATTTGGTCGCCAGCGTTCTTGCTTTGGGCGTGGTTCTGGCCGAGCTCAGTGCGGCTGCTGCATTCCTCGGCAAGACCACTACCAAGATGACCAAGGGCACTCTCGGTATGGTGGCTATGGCCGCTGCGGTTAGGGTTCTGGCAAGTAGTGTGGCTGCGCTTGGCTCTATGCCTATCGAAGATCTTGTCAAGGGCGTTTCCGCTCTTGGCGTAGTTCTGGCGGAGCTTGGCGCGTTCTCGGTTGCTACCTCCAGACTCGGCAATTCCATGGGCATTCTCAAGGGTCTGTCGTTTAACTTGCTTGCTAGCTCGCTATTGATATTGCAGAAAGCCGTTTCCGGTTTTGCATCAATGGATGTCAGTCAGCTGGCAAAAGGTCTCGGCAGCGTAGCAGTTGCTCTTGCTGAATTTGCAGGGTTCGGATTCCTCAGTAAATTCTCGAAGAATCTCATCAGTTCGTCTGTTGCTGTCACGGTTATGTCGGCAGCAATGAACCTACTTATCGGTCCAATCCAGGAGCTTGGCGCACTCGATCTTGCCGAGATTGCTAAAGCGCTTGGTGCTATGGGCGGTGCACTTGCGGAGTTTGTTGTGGCGTTGAATCTCATGAAGGGTGGGTTAGGCTCTTCTGCTGCGATTCTTGTCATGGCATCCGCAATGGTCGTGCTTTCTAGCGCATTCGAGCGTCTTGGTTCCCTCGAACTCGGTCAGCTTGCAAAGGCGCTTATTTCGATCGGTCTGGCACTTGCGACATTTGGCGTGGCGGCTACACTTCTGGCTCCTGTCACACCTATTATAGTAGCGCTGAGCCTTTCGTTGGGTGCATTTGCGGCAGCGCTTGGTTTGCTTCTGGTAGCCGCATCTTCTGCTAATCTCATTAGCAATCTTGCAGGAAGCTTGGCGTTGCTTTCCAACATCAACTTCACTGCATTCCTGAAAGGCATTGAAAGTGTTGCCTGGATGTTCGTGGAGTTCATCCAGGGTATTGTCAAGGGTGTCGGCGAGATCGCTGCTACGCTTGTAACCTCTATTGCACAGATCATTACTGCTGTATGCGAGGCTATTGCACAGGCGGCTCCTGCTATTGGCGACGCAATCACGGCTTTAATCCTTACTCTGTGCGAGGTGATCCGTAATACTGCTCCCGAGATTGCATCCACGGTTGTGTATCTTATTGCACAGGTGTGGGAAGCTATCAAGGGTGCTCTTGGCGATCTCTGGAACAATCTCACTAGCTGGTTTGACGAAAACATTTGGCACCACGATTGGTTTGGCATTGGCGCTATGTTCAATGACTTCAAGGCAATCTGGGCCGGTGACGCTGAAGCAGCTGGCGAAGAGACTGCCGAAGGCTATGCAAATGGTCTCGACAACAAAAAGCAGAGTATATGGGATAAGATGTCCGAGATTGCTTCCAAGGCCGCTATGACCTGGAACCGTTTCTGGGGCATTGAGTCTCCGTCTAAGCTCGCTGCTGAAGATGCCGAGTACATCGCTGAGGGCTACTCTAACGGACTTCAAAATGGATCTGACGTTGTCACAAACGGCATTCTCAATCTTGCTCAAGAGGCCGATAATGCATTCAGAGATTACTGGGGAATTCATTCTCCGTCCGATCTGGCTGCATCCGAGGCCGAGAACATTGCGATTGGTATGCAGCTTGGCATGGCAAATAGTGCTGAAGCCACTAAGCAAGTAGCAACCTATCTTGCCACTCATACTGCCGAGGGTCTTTACACCAGCGACGTTAGTAAGTCCGCTTATGCTGCTGGTATCACTCTCGGTACTGAATTTAACAAGGGCGTTGAGGATTCTACTGCTGGTAATGCTCTGGAGAACTGGCTCAAGCAGAAGCTCGGGCTAGATAAGAACTCTGGAACCACTAGCACTACTCCTACGACATCCACCACTAAGTCTAGTTCCTCTGGCTCGTCTAAGACCAAGAAAACCGTTGCCGAAACTATCGAAGAGAAGTACAAGGATCAGCTCGAAGCAAACAAAACTTTGCAGGAGATTGCAGATTCCGAGTACGAGCTTTGGGTTACTGAAAATCAGAATTCTGCGTCGGCCGATGAAGTGCTGGCAAAGAAGATGGAGCATTCGGCCAAAGCGATCGAGGTTCAGACGTCTCGTGTGCAGATTGCTCAGCAGAAGTATGACGAGATGGTTTCTAAGGTCGGTGCTGACAAGCAGGAAACTAGAGAAGCATATGCTGATCTTCTTACTGAAAAGAATAGTTTGGCAGAACTCAGGGCCGATCAGTATTCCGATCTCTATGAAGATCAGATCAATCGTCTGAAAATTCAAAATGATCGTGCCGACAAAGAGTATCAGCTTTGGGTCGATCAGAACAATCAGGCAACTGCGTCCGAAAAGACTGCAAAGAAGATCGAGTATCAGACTGGTCAGCTCACAGCCGCTACACAAGAGCTTCAGTATGCGCAAGAGCAGTACAATAAGCTTCGTGAAGAGTATGGAGAGGAAGATCTTCGTACCCAGCAGGCTTATAACGATCTGCTCGATGCGCAAATCGAAGAGCAGGAAAAGACAAACGATCTGTGGCAGGCTCGTCTTGCACAGTTCAATGATGCTTTGAATGCTATCGAGATGCAGGCTAGTCTCTATTCCCAGAGAACTAGTATGCTTTCTCAGATCTATGATGATGGCGACCTTTCCTCGAGATCTACTGACTACATCAATGCCGTTAAGACGTATGGCGAGAACTCGGACGAGGCTCGTAAAGCTCAGTACCAGGGTTCCGCCTCTGCTGTGCTTGGTGTGTCGGTTGCTCTGAGGAATATGAGCGATCAGCTGGCGAAGACTAACGTCTATCAGAAGTATTATAATTCTCTGCTTGAGAGCGGTACCGCTTCTGCTGAGGATCTTAATGCCGCTGAACAGCAGTTGCTTTCTTCGCAGTCCGCGTTCATTGGGTACGCTTCGAACCTTGCCGATGCATTCAACATGTCGGATGAAGGCAAGGCTGTAACACTTCGTCTCGCATACGCTATCTCGGACAACTGGGATACGATCTATGGCGCTTTCAAGGATATTTGGGGCAAGATTGAGGAGCGTTCTCCTGAACTTACCAAAAACCTTGAGAAAACTCTCGGCACACTTCTCAGCGAAGATACCGCCAGTGTTGCTACTGGAGTTGTCTCCACCGTTACCTCTGCTTTGAGTGGAGATTATGGTGGTGCACTCGCAAGTGGTCTTAATACCGTGCTGTCGTTCTTGGGTACCGGTATGGGGCAGTCTTTGCTTGACGGTCTTGGGACTGTGCTTGCAAATGGTTTGCCTGATATTGGTGGCATGATTAGCAGTTTTGTCGGTTCTTCCGGTTTGCTGTCGAGTCTCGGTGCTGGTCTTGAGGGTATCGTATCTACCATTGCAGGTGGTGGAGGCTTGAGCGCTGCCTTTGGCGGTCTCGGTACAGCAATAACCGGTGTAGCTGCGGCTATTCCCGAGCTATTGCCCATCATAGCCATCGTCGCTGCAATAGGTGGCGCGATTGCCCTCCTTATTGCTAATTGGGATGACATAGGGGAGTTCTTTAATAACCTTTGGGAGCAGGTAAAAGAGATTGGCTCTAATCTTATTAACGGTATTGTTGAAGGAATTAAGAGCGCCTGGAAGGGCTTTACTAATTTCATCGGCGGTCTGTTTGGTGGAGTTATCGACTTTGTAAAGGGTATCTTTGGTATTCATTCTCCGAGCACAGTCTTCTTCGATATGGGTTCCTACATCGATGAGGGCTTCGCAAATGGTCTTGCCAAGGGTAGCGATACCGTTAACCAGTCCATTTCGGATATGACCAATAGTGCTCTTGACACTGCAACCGAGGTTAGCAAGATCCTCTATGATCGGCTGTCCAACTCGGAGGACTTTAGCCCGAAGATCACTCCTATTGTTGACCTTTCCGGTACAGAAGATAGCGCCAACTGGTTCAAGTCTGCGTCGGTTGGGTTTACTAATCCGTTCCGGGGTACTCCTGCAATTTCGGAGCGTCTTGCATATGACGTGCGTGTTCGTGATAAGAATCAAAATGGAAAATCTGATAAGGATTCTAGTCGTTCTGATGTTGTTGCTGCTATCGATTCTCTGGGCAATAGACTCGCCATGATGAGCGATAGCATAAGCAACATGCGAGTTGTTCTTGACTCTAAGAAGCTCGTTGGCGGCATTGCAGGAGAAATGGATTCAGTTCTCGGCGTAAGAGCCGTACGTGCTAGGAGAGGAGGGTGATTGAATGACTTTTTACTACGATGGTACGCATAGTGTCAAGTTTGACGACTACGATTCATGGGAGGATTGGCATTTGATCCCCTCGTCTCGCCCGGTTATTGACCCGCCTTCGGAAAGGACATCGTTTGTTACCGTGCCCAGTAGGCATGGCAAAATTGATTTGTCCTGGGCATTAACCGATAAGCCTGTATACGACAATCGCACGGGAAGTTTCGAGTTCATCATAGATCATACTAAATGGGGAGGTTGGCATACTGCATACCAAACCATCATGGCAGCTCTGCAGGGTCATCGTTCGAAGGTTATCTTGAGCGATGACCCCTCTTATTATTATGAGGGCATGTGCTGGGTTGACAAATGGAATAGTGACGAGCGGTATTCTAAAATCACCATCAAGTACGATCTTTATCCGTTCAAGAAACGTATTGTATTTAACGAAGCTGATTGGCTTTGGGACCCGTTCGATTTCGAGAATGGTGTGATTGGCGATAGCGTAAAGGGAGAGGAGGCATTGTAATGGCCACAAGATGGACAGTATATTTAGCTTCGCTCGGTACCCCCGTTGGAGGCGATCACGATGGTAGCGAGTATCTTGAACAGCATAGCATGATTTATGATTCGAGTGCTCTTGACTCTGAATACTCGGACAAGGACAATCTTATCATTTATGATCCTGTTCTGACAAGAGAAGCCAACGAAGCAGGATCGTTCGAGTGCGATATTCCTCCGTATAACACTGGTTACGATGAGTTTGACACATTTATGGATAACGTTTCGGGTATCCTTAAGACCTATGTTGCAATTTATCGTGACGGGAATCCTTATTGGCAAGGTCGAATCACCGAAGTCACGAAGGATTTCAACAATAACAAACATATTTATGCAGAGGGCGATCTGGCGTTGTATAACGACTTTCAGTGCAAGATTACATGGGCCGATTTCGAAGGATATTCTGACAATAACGGACGTGTCATGTATCTTCCGCTCAAGTTCTTTACGACCGTCGCTCAAGTTCCTACCAACATTCCTTACGGTGCTGAAGGCAAGGTTACAAGTCCTGCGTTTACGTATGGTATCGATGCTCAGCTTAGCGATGTTCTCCTGATGCTTAGCACCAATACTAGTACGGACAATACGGGTGACGTTGTTTATATGAGTCGCTGGGAGGCGCTTAAAGACCACTTCCTTGACGGCTTGATGGACACATACCAGGATCGAGCCTTCATCTATACGTCTAGGTATCAAACAGGCACTAGCAGTTTGGTATTCAAACGCCAGCTGAATCTGTTACTATTCGGTACGGATGGAACTCTTATTTGGGGCGAATCTCCTGAGACCGAACAAACCGTGGAATTTGGTAAGAACCTGCTTGATATGAATGTCAAGTATTCTTCCGAGGACGTCACAACCGCAATTCATGCTTACGGGTATACCACCAAAGGTTGGTGGATATTTGAGAAAACTACCCCCATCGAGCGAGTCGACTACAATCTCAATCTGATTGCACAGTATGGCTGGATAGAAAAGACCATCTCGATCGACGGTCAGTCTTCTACCATCGAGCAGCTCACCGAGATAGTCGATAATGAGCTTTCTCAGATGGTAAACAATACGTCTATCGTTACTGAAATCGAGATTAAAGCCGTGGATCTTGTCTATGCAGGCGAGGCTACCGATCATCTCGAGTTCATGAAACGAACTCATATTGTATCCGAGCCCCACGGGATTGACGGAGTATACCTTTGCACGAGAAGTGTTGAGCATCTCGATGATCCCGCTAGCAACGAATACTCGTTCGGCAAAACTACTCATACGGCATCGCAGAGAAAAGCGATTTCCGATCGTAAAACTGCGAAGTCCTATGATATTTCTAGAACTACCAAGAGTTACGTGGTTGATTCCTAAAGAAAGGAGGTTTCGTGATGAATCTTTCTGCAATCATTAACACTATTCGCTCTGCCATCTACGGTAAGGATATGCGTGAAGCGATTGCCCAGGGCTTTGAGCAGATTCAGCAGGATTCTGGCAAGATGGGTGGCGGATTCGTGCTTATGGAGGAAGATATTCCGGTCGGGGATCGGGAAGAGAATGTTCTTTATGCGAAGGTCGAAGCTTCCCTGGGTAGTGAATCCATTAGCACTTAAGGAGTCGGAGTATGTCGGTTCGTTATATTTGGGGTAAATACACTCCTTTCTTTAACGGAGTCTAGTGGTGCTATGGCAAACAAATACGGAACCATTACGTACCAGTATCAGTATAAGTTTGGTTCTGGGCAGTGGACGGACCTTGCAACCACATCTGACTTGACTCAGTCGCTTCATATTTCCAGTGACGCTACTTCAGTTCAGGTTCGTGTACGTGCGCAAGACAATCTTGGATTTATATCCAACGATTACGTCATGTCTGCGGAAGTCCCGGTTTATGCAAGTCGACCTCCTACGGCACCTGGCTCCATTTCCGTGAACAGAGTTGTTGCCGGGTGGGAGACAACCGTTACCATTACGCCTTCTACTGATCCTGATGGTACGATTTCTTACTACGTTTTCGAGAGAAGAGTAAACGATGGCGAGTGGACTAGTGTTCAGTCTAGCACTTCGCTGACGTACTCTGAAACGATCGATTCGTCTTGGAACAAAGTGGCATACAGGGCAAAAGCTGTGGATAATTCCGGAACGCCTAGCCCGTATGTAACGTCTGATGACTATGATATTTTAACCGATGTCATTGTCATCATGGGTCCGTCCAAGACCGATTTCGGAAACAAGCTTGGCAAGTTCAACTTCACAGTATCCGTGCTTCTGGCCGGTACCCCTACGTCTAACGATGTTAATCTCCGAATTCGTCTGGATGATACGAGCGACCTCTATAACTCTACCGTTCAGACGGACGAAGATATTACCGTCGCAATTAACACAGGGGAATTGACCGAAGCTACTCATACAATCCTTGTCACTGCTTCAAAGGAGGGATATTCTACGGAACAGAAGACTTACACTTTCACCATCCCGGGTCTCACTCTGCCCGAAGATGGCAACGTCGTGACATTCCAGGATTCCAAGGGTAAGGATGTCATTCCTAAGAGTATTGCACAAGCGATTCTCATGAATGACGGCCGGAACCTCGAGGATGTCATCAAGGAGATTCTGGCTAAACTGCCGGAGTAAAGAAAGGAGCTAACTATGACTCTGTTTGAAGTCACTAAGATGGCCATTGACATGGAGAACGTCATTACCGAGCTCAATGCCCTGGCCGAGCGTATCGACGTCATGTTCCTGGTCGGTAACAAGTTCGAGATGGACGAGTATCTGGAGCTGGTTGACATGGTGAATGAGAAGATTGCCCAGCTGACCCCGACCGACGAACCCGAGCACAGTGGCACCGGCGAGGATACCGGCAAGGACGAGACCGGCGGCACTGGCGACGATGAGTCTGCTACGTAAAGAAAGGGACGCGCCATGATTGATTTGTTCTCGGTTGTTTCCGATCGGATCGCCAAGGCAACCACGATCGAGGCGCTTGACAGTATTTCTTCGCGGATCACCTATGCCCACTTGATGGCGCATAGGTTTTCCGACGAGGAATATGACAAGCTCAACAAAGCGATCTCCGACAGGAAGGCAGCCATAAGCCCTAAGGAATAATTCAAAATGGAATTTTCCTGATCGCTATAACTACATCGAAGGAGGATTGATACCCTATGGCTATCAATGCTTACTCTTACGCAAAAGACGGAACTAAGTTCCTCTCGAAGAACTTTCGTGTTCGCGAGTTTCGTTGCCAGGATGATACCGATCCAATCTTTATTGATTCGGACCTGGTTAATGTTCTGCAGAAAGTTCGTGACCACTTCGGCAAAGCAGTGACCATCACTTCGGCGTTTCGTACTGCCAGCCACAACAAGAAGGTTGGCGGTGCAACATATTCCCAGCACTGCTATGGTAAGGCTGCTGACATCAAGGTTTCCGGCGTAGCTCCGAGCAAAGTCGCTGAATACGTTGAAACGCTGATGCCCAACACTGGTGGTATTGGTAGATATTCTACCTTTACTCATGTTGATGTTCGTGCTACCAAATCTCGCTGGAACGGTTAAGGAGGAATAGCCCTTGGAAGAAATGATTTCTCAGTATCTATTGCAGGGCATACTGACTATTGTAACGCTGATTCTTACAGGGGCTTATACAAGACTCTCTAAGAAGTTTACGCAGCAGAAGGAAGAGTCCGAAGCCACTAAACTTGGCGTTCGGGCAGTTCTTCATCTCGAGCTTTACAAAGAGTGCCAGCGTCTTATGGAGCAGAATCGTGTAAGTACGGAAGAGCTCAAGAATGTCGAACGAATTTATGAGAACTATCATAAGCTCGGCGGCAATGGTACTGGTACAGCCCTGTATGAGAGAATCCTCAAACTCCCTATTGATGACGGAAAGGACGATGAATGATGAGCGCAATTAAGAACATTTTCCGAAAGCTTTTTGGCGATATCTCTGTTGGCACCGTGGTTCGTACCCTGTGCTTCTTCCTGGCTTTGGCCAACCAGGTTCTGAACGCAACGGGTCATTCTCCGCTGCCCATTACCAACGATCAGGTCAATACCCTTGTGACCACTGGGGCAACTGTGATCTTTGGTCTGATTGCTTGGTGGAAGAATAACTCCTTCACTCCTGCTGCCATTAAGGCGGATAAGGAACTGAAAGCGCTTAAGGGGAAGTGATATTTTGAACAATCAGTTCGGTTATCCTCAGCCGGTTGTGCCTCAGAACAATATGGGCTACCCTATGTACAATGGGCTGCCTATTAATCAGCCTGTCTACAGGACTCAGGTTCCGCAGATTCAACCCATGCAGATGCAGCCTAGCTATTCTGTAATTCCTGGCAGAATCGTAAACACCCCTGATGAAATCCGGCCCAATGAAGTTCCTAACGATGGGAGCATTGCGGTATTCCCTCTGAACGATGGGTCGGCTGTCTACCTCAAGTATTTCACTGGGGAAGGGCGCATCAACACCGTCAAATTTACCCTTGAGACTCCGGAAACGGTTGCTGGCGATATTCCTGCAAATCAAAATGAAGGTTATGCAGCCATCAAACAGCAACTTGACGAGATCAAGAAGATGATTGCTAAGAACAATCGTTATCATCGTCCGTATCAGAAGAAGGAGGCAGTGAATAATGCAGGTTCCGATGAACAATCCTCTTATCAGCGGAATGATGAATAAGCTGAGGAATGATCCCCAGCTGTCCAAAAACCCTCTGGCCCAAAACTTGTTCACCTGCCTTCAGACGGGTGACAGTAAAAAGGGTGAGGAAATTGCCATGAACCTTTGTAAGACTTATGGGATTTCTCCCGAAGATGCTTGCAAGCAGGCAATGCAGTTCTTCACCCACCGATAACCTAGGCGCAATCTATGCTTTGAGGATATCGGTAATGCGCGCAATCGACTCTGAAGAGCATAGATTAAGCATATTCGTAAGAAACGCTTGATATTTACCAGTGAGGAGGTAAATCTATGTTCGGTTCTAATGGTCTCAGCGCAGCGGATGTTGCTGCCGTCGTTCGCAACAATGATGGTTTCTGCAACAACGGAGGTTATGGCATTGGCGGTTATGGCTTCGGCGAAGGTTGGTGGGTTATCATCATCCTGATGGCTCTCTTTGGCGGTTTCGGTTATGGTGGCTTTGGTTACGGCGGTGCTGGTATGCGTGGCGGTAATGGCTGTGGGTGCGAAGCGGCTGTCGCTACTGTCGGCGATATTCAGCGCGGCTTTGACAACCAGGGCGTTACCAACAAGCTGAATGGTCTTGAGAATGGCCTTGCCGACGGCTTCTATTCCATGAACAATTCCATGCTGACCGGTTTTAATGGTGTCCAGAGTGCTATCCAGAATAGCGCTATGAATGCCATGCAGAACACCTTTACTCTCCAGCAGGCAATTCAGGCTGATACTGTGGCCAATATGCAGAATACCAATGCTTTGGCTACTCAGTTTGCAAATTGCTGCTGCGAGAATCGGACTGGTTTTCAGCAGGTAGGCTATGATCTGGCAACGCAGGGTAACGCAATTCAGGTTGCCATTGCCAATCAGACGCAGGCTCTGATGCAGAACCAGAACGACAACTACCGTGCCCTGCATGAGGAGATCGTCGCCAATCGCATGGAGGATATGAAGACCGAAAATGCCAATCTGCGTAGCCAGATTCAGGCTCTCAATCTCGCTCAGAGTCAGGCCAATCAGAACACTTACCTCGTCAACCAGCTTCGTCCGTGCCCGCAGCCTGCTTATATTGTGGCGAATCCTTTCTGCTGCAATCAGCAGGTTTCCTATCAGAACGCTAACTGCTGCCCCAGCCAGTGCTGCGGTTAATTCAAAATGGTTTAGAAAGGGGGTCTAAAGATAGTGATCGAGCTTTCCAATAGCGCTGAACTCACTCTCCAGCCCGGCCAGACAGCCATTTTCGATACCGTACTTCTTCGTACTGGCTGCGACACTTGTACTCGCTCCAGTACCGGTAGCATCAAACTTCGGTGCGGTGGTCCGTACGAGGTTCGTTTTACTGGCAATATCGGTACTTCCGGTGATGCTGGTACGGCTCAGCTGAGTATTGCGATGGGAGGTGTTACCTATCCTCCGTCTACAATCATTTCTGAAACGGCTACGGCGGGTACTCTCAATGCCGTCGAACGCACGTTCTACCTCGCCAACTGCTGCGGGGATTACGATAGGCTTACTGTTACCAATACGGGTACGACCGCCCTGACTATTGGTGCAAATGCTATCTTCTCCGCAAGACTTGTCAAGTGCTAAGGAGGCTACAAGATGCATGACAATGATGGGAAAATGACCCTCGAGAAGATTTGTACGCTTCTCGACATCATGACCGATGGCCTCAAAAGCGCTACGAACCAGGGCCTTAATAATCTCGACACTCACGAGGCAGGCCAGGTGGCTGATATTATTAAGGATCTCAGCGAGGCGAAGAAGAATCTTACCGACGCTGAGAAGAACGAATGGGAATCTTGCTACTATGCAAGCATCGTCAAAGCGATGAAGGATGCCGATGAGCGTGGTGACGAAGAGGATCGCTACGGTTATATTCCTCGTGAAGCTTCTCGTATGGGTAAGCGGGGGATGCAGCGTGATCGTATCAAGAGATGGGTACGTGACCCTGATACCTTCGAGGATGAGATGTATGAGCGTGCCGGGTACACTCCTGGTCGTAAGATGTCTCGTGACGACCGCTCTAGCGACAATTCTTCGGACGAGCGCTACGGCAAACCTTATCGCGAATACATCGATTCTCGTCGGCACTACTCCGAGAGCAAATCTCAGGCTGACAAGGATATGATGGAGATGTACGCTAACGAGCATCTGATGGACGTCATGGGCAGCGTTCGGGAGATCTACAAAACTGCAGATCCTGATATGCGTAAGCGCATGAAGTCCGACCTCACAAAGCTCGTTGGTGAAATGCCCACTTAAACAGCAATGGAACGTTTTTACCTGAATGATATTCTCTGGAAGGTATATTACGTTCCGAATAGCAGCCCGTATCTCGTGGATAGAACTGGAAACGTAAGGCTTGCCACAACCGATATGCGTTTGCATAAGATTTATATTTACGAGGGTTTATCTGGCGAGCTACTTCGCAAAGTTACTGTCCACGAGATTGGGCATGCTGCTATGTCGAGTTTTGGTCTTCTAGAAGAACTGCATCTGTTTGTGAAGCCTCAGTATTGGATTGATGCTGAGGAATGGGTATGCAATTTACTAGCAGATTATGGGATGTCGATTCTAGAGATCAGCGAAAACATCCTGGGCAATACTATCGATATTGTTCCCAGGGTATTCGACATAGCATTGAAGTAAGAAAAAGGTGCGGGGCGTAAAAACTCCGCATCTTTTATTAAATTCGAATTCGCGAAAATTTCATCTCCTTTTATGAAGGGGACATGGATAGTGTCTCTAACTAAAGGAGGTTTATGTATGAATTACAGAAGAGCAAACACAGATGAACTTGTTTCGGATGACCGTAATCGCTATCATAAGTTGTGGGAAGAGCTTGACTATGTGATGTCTCTTAACTCGAAGTACGTTGAGGTACTCATCGGCGACGAGTATAAGAACATTCACTCGGCAGGCAACACATTACGTAGGGCGATTAGGTCATCCGGCAATTACCCCATCAGCGTTCACGAACGTAACAACAAACTGATTTTGGAGAGAACTGATATTTAACCTAAAAGGCGGAAGGCTTATGGAAACATAGGCTTTCCGCTTTATATTTTGAAAGGAGACTTTAACTATGAAAGTAGGACGTAAACCCGGCCCCAGTATCTGGAGCAGGAACCGTATTCAGGAACTCGAGAAATTCGTAGAGTCTGGCCAGAAGTGCATGACCTACGACCCTCAGTTCGAGAGAGAACTCGGCGACACCCCGAGAAGCATTCGTTTGGCCCTCAATAATGTCATTGATCGGTATTACCCTTGTCCGGTAAGTGTCTGCGGAAAAGGCGACAAGACTTTCCTTGTCCGTACCGACATTGCTGATGCTGGTTGTGAGGAGGATGACGTATGATGATTAGTGTTACGGTTGCCATTGTGATCTGCACACTCGGAGTGTTCCTTGGATATTTTGTTGGGGTTGCCAATTTGACTGCAAGCGAAGAGGAGTCCATTGGCAAGTTGTTCTTTTACGAGGAACCGGATGAGGACGACACGATACACATATTCTTGATGCTTGACGAGGAACCTAACAAGTTTAGAGGCAAGGATAGTATTTCGCTCGAATGTGTCTGGAACCAGAAGCCTAACGTGAAATCGCGATAATTTCATCTTCTATTATGGGAAACCATAATGATATTCTGAAAGGAGAATTACTATGAATAATACAGATATCGTTACGAAGATTGATGAGGAACTGCTCAACGAACTGACAAAGCTCGGTACGTTGGACCCTAATGCGGATGAGGCAAAAGACCTGATTAAGAACATTCAGGCGTTGCATCAGATGCGTGTCAAGGAGAAGGATCTCAGCATCGAAGATTCCAAAATCCAGAATGACTATTATCTGAACCAGCGGAAGCTTGATATTGACGAGCTTAAAGCTAGTAATGATAATAAGAATGAACGGATTAGGGCACGAGATGCAAGAATCCTGCAACTGGTAGGCTTTGGTGTGACGCTTGGAACGTTTGCAATCGGTTGGGGCCTGAGAAGTAAATGGTTGGCGAAGGGCTTTAAGTTCGAAGAGACAGGAACCTTCTCGTCCAAGACGATGATGGAATGCTTCAAAGAGGTTTTTAAGAAGAATTAAGTGAGGTTTCTAGAGCAAAGGTTATGATGACGAGTCATAGCCTTTCGCTTTTCTCCTTATTCGCGAAATAAACAGCTTCTATTATGGGAGAAATACACTTTGAATAAAGGAGAATTCAAAATGGGTAAAGTTTATGATTATGATGAACTTGTGAACAACAAGAAGAAAGCTGATCGCAGAGCTTGGGTTTACGAAAAGGTAAATAAAGCTAAGTGGTTTGTTGAAGATCATAAAGCTCAGATAGCTGCTGTTGCTGCTGCGACACCTGTTGTTGTGGGAACCATTATGCAAATTGCAAGAATGGTTTCTCAGCAAGACAGGCTCAAGAAAGCAAAGGATCTAAAAGAGCTTTATTGCTATGACAGATCGCTTGGTCATTATTGGAAACTTCGTCGTGAACTCACTAATGACGAGTGGCTTGCGATTGATGCTCGCAAGAGATCGGGAGAAAGACTTGCTGATATTTTGAAAGAACTGAATGTTCTTGCGTAAAAACCAGGCTAGAGCTTATGGAGACATAGGCTCTTAGCTTTCAGGATTCGCGAAATTTACATCTTCTATTATGGGAGGAATGGTGTACGGTTGCACAACGGAAAGAATCCGTTAGAGAATGTTCAATTCATTCAACCTTCTTTTTTCGGGATTCGCGAAATTTTCAGCTTATATTATGGAAGGATACACACTTTGTAATCTGAAAGGAGAATTATTATGAAAGAGAAAATTGCGAAGTTTATGGCACGACCCATTACGTATGGTGACTGCGCTAAGATGGCAGTAGTGTCGCTTGCGATTACCGCAGCGTTCACTGCCTTCGGAACGTGGAAAGTTAACCGTTCGGTGAAGGCCATGGATGACGCTAGCTTCCCTGACGAAGATCTCGAAGGAGACGAGGAATAATCCTGACTGCTAAGGGCTTATGGAGACATAGGCTCTTAGCTTTATATTTGGAGGTAATGATATGGGTGACGTAGTTATGTTCAAATCGGGGTTCGCATCTACGATAATCTCGATGATTCTCAACAAGCTTCTCAAGAAAGCGGGGTTCACCGGGAGCACTATTCAACTGAGTAACTTCTATCTTGAGCACTCGGAAAATGGAAAGATAAAGATTCGTGCAAATGTTTCGGTGGATGCGTCCGAGCACGATTTCTACAAGCTTATTAAAATGGAATAAAGGAGAATTAGTATGAACAACATTGATATTGGTAAGGCAGTATATCACTTTGCGAGGAAGCATGCGACGGGCATTCTTACATTTGCAGCAACAGTCGGTCTGGTTGCAACTTCGATTGAAGCCGCACATGCAACTCTCAAGGCCAAAGAAGTTGTAGAGCAAAAGAAGAAAGACCGCGAAGAATGGAAGAAAGTCTCCAGCATTGACCAGCCTGAGATTACCAAAGAGGAAATCGTCAAAGATTGCTGGAAGATTTATATTCCGACTTTGATTCTTGGTGCAGGCACAATCTCCTGCATCGTAGCTGCTAACGTACTCTCGAGCAAGGAGCAGAAGTCGTTAGCGGCGGCGTATGCATTTGTTGACCAAGGCTACAAGGCATACCGCAAGAAGATTGCCGATAAGCTTGGACCTGAGGTTGACAAAGATATTGCCAACGAAGTGACTATTGAACAGGGACAAGAGGACGAGTTTGATGATGACAAGGTCCTGTTCTACGATATGTTCGCCGATAGATATTTTGACTCTACAATGCATAAGTTTGAGGAAGCTGTGAACTACGTTAATCGTGAGCTTCAGGTATCCTCGTATGCATCGCTTAACGATTTCTATCGTGCATTTGGCATCGCAGAAACTGACGAGGGACATCAGCTCGGATGGAATGATGAGATGTTGAGTGAGTGGCTTGGTTATTGTTGGCTTGATATTACGGCGAATCCTACCAACATTGGCGATGGCACCGTATGCTATGTCATCAGTCCTATCTTGAATCCGTCCGATTCATACATGGATGGTGACGTTCCGTTCTGACAATTCGCGAAATTTTCATCTTATATTATGGAGGTGAATAACTATGAAAACTAACTATCTGAAGATGATTGGCATGACACTTGCTGGTATTGGAATGCTTTGCTCGTTTGCGGCTGATATTGCAAACAGTAAGGCATCCAGCCAGGAAATGGATGAACTCATCGAAGATAAGGTGAACAAGAAGTTCGCCGAAAAGTACGAGGGGCAGTGATGCCCCTTTTGCTTTCATCATTCGCGAAAATTTCATCCTATATTATGGAAGGATACACACTACCATAACAAAGGAGAATTATTATGCGTAAAACTGGTATTGATTTTGAGAGCTTTGACCGCGAACACATGGAAGCTAGACGGTTTACGAATGACCTCGGTGACGAAGTTGGGGCTGCTTGCAAGATGCTTGTTAAAGGCATGTTGCTGACAGCTGCTTACGACGTGGCTAAGGTTATTACGTATCCCGTTCGGCTGAGCCAGGAATGGAAAGAGTTTAAGGCTTTCAAGCGGAAATGCGAGTTGGAGGAGCAAGAACGCTTCGACACTATGCGTAGAACTGGTCACTTCTAAGACAAAGGCGGAGGTCTATGGAAACATAGGCTTTCCGCTTTATATTTTGAAAGGAGAACTAAAATGAAACTCAATTCGTTAATCAACCGTATCAAGGATGAAACTGTCAAGCGTTCACCCGAGATTCTTGTGGCCGCGGGCATTGCCAGTATGATTAGTGCAACTGTCTTCGCCATTCAGGATACTCCGAAGGTCACGAAGCTTCTCAAGGACAAGGAGGAAACAAAGAAAGCTCCTCTTGAAACTGAGGAGAAGGTCAAGATTATCGTGCCTGGATATTTGCGCACCATTGTTGCGTCCGGTATTGGTGTTGCGTGCATCGTTGGTGCATCCAGCATTCATCTGCATCGGAATGCAGTTCTTACAGCGGCATATACAATGAGTGAAACCGCGCTCAAGAACTACACCAAGAAAGCCGAGGAGATTGTCGGCAAAGAAAAGGCTGATGAGATTCGCGAGAAAGCTCAGGCGGATGCTCAGCTGGCAGTACCTCAGCCTGTCAAAGCAAAGTCCAATGATATTGTTATCATTGACGAAGACTGCATCAAGTGCTACGACTCGCTTACCGGCAGATATTTCCCTTCCAATAAGAATCTTATTGAAAAAGCGGTCAATGAAATGAACCGACTCATGAGAGACGAGTGCTTTATGAGTGAGAACGACTGGTTCAATATGATTGGCCTCGACAGTGTGCTTCTTGGTGACGACCTTGGCTGGAGTATCGACACTGGATATTTGGACATTTCGTACTCCTCGAGGCTTGATGAGAAGGGAAATCCGGCTCTGGTTATTGGGTATGTCCAGCTTCCTCGTCCGCTGCATTCTTACTAAGGATTTGCGAAATTTTCATCGTCTATTATGGGAGGGAGGTCCTCTCATTGATATTTTATGGAGGTAACAATTATGAAAGGCAAAAACACTGAAAAGACCGCTGCCCTTAAGGAGCAGGCCATAGAGAAGTTCTGTGTGTGCTGGTGTTGGCGGTGCCATGCTTGGTTGCTACATGCTTTTGTGCTGTGGCTACAAGCTCGGAAACCGCGACGGCATCAATTACGTACTGAACGCTCTCAAGGCACATAATCCTGAGGAATCGGCAAAGTTCATTCAGTATTGTATGGAGAACAATCTGTAACCCCATCGAAAAAGATGAGAAACTAACCCAAAAACGGAAGGCTTATGGAAACATGGGCTTTCCGCTTTATATTTTTTAAAGGAGTATTTATTATGGGAAACATCACCAAGGTTATGTACGACACCACTCGGAATACTAAGCTCGCTCAGAAGGCATTTAAGCTCCTGCTTACTAATCTCTGCGATCCTCAGGAGTATGCACGTACCTTCACTCGCGAGCAGAAGATCGCAGTTCTTCGGGAAATGGAGTCCATCCTTCGTACTACTGCGAGTTTCGTTCGTACGCAACTCGAATCCCTTGATGGTAATATGTATTAATGAAAAAGGAGAATGATATTTATGATGCGTAATGTTTTAAGAGCAATGTATTCTAAGTTCGGCGTTCAGAAGTCTAACATCATTGTTACAATTGCTGCATCTGCCTTTGCAACGATTGGGGTTATCTCTGCCGTTGGTACTGCATATGCTGCGGGACATATTAATGGCAGTCAGGAAATGTCCGGTTGGTTCCTTGAGCATGGTGCCGAGCTTTACGAAAAAGACAAGGAGGATGATTGTAATGAATAAGTTTATCACTGCCGGTTTCGTATTCGTCGCGGGTATGCTGTTTGGTTCAGCTGTTCATAAGGCTTTGAATGTGGTTCCCAACAAGAAAGCATTCATGGAGCACGTGAAAAGCATGGAAAACAATCAGTAAGGATTCGCGAAATTTACATCTTCTATTATGGAGGACTATAAGGGTTCTTCTTAAACACAATTATATTTGGAGGTAACAAAAATGGAAGACATGAATGTTATGATGAACGAGACTTCTATGGAGAACGAGGCCGTTGAGCCTACTCCCGAGACTGTCGAGGTCAATCCTGCTGATGTGATGGATACGTCCAGTGAGACTACTGAGGACGCCAACGTCAAGAAAGCACTTGGACTGATCATCACTGGTGTTGCAGTGGTGGTCGTTGCAGGTGTTGGCATTGCGAAGGCTGTCAAGAGTGGTCACACTCCGATGAAGTTCATCCGCGGCAAGATGGCCAAGAAGGTCAAGGAGCAGGCGGACGACGCTGCCGAGGACTACGATGAGGCCGTTCCGACTGACAGCGAGGAATCCGTTGAGCACTCTGACAATGATAGTGCTGAGGAGTAACAATTAAGGTTTAACAAAGGCTAAGGGCTTATGGCGACATAGGCTCTTAGCTTTATATTTTTTGGAGGTAATGTATGGCCAAAGTTGATTTTGATAACATCCCGAGCGCTTCTCATGCCGCGGATGCTCCCGATAACACTTTTAAGACTACTGAAACCGCCAAAAGCGAACCTCACAAGGAGAAAGTAGTCAAGGGTAAGGTTACGGTCGAAAAGAAGAATGGTTTGCAAAAACTTGCAAAATCGTTTCTCCCTAACGACCTCTCCAAGGTTGGGCATACCATTGTGTACGACATGCTCATTCCTGCTGGGCGTGATTTTCTCGTCAACTCACTCATGAATGCCATTAACATGGTGTTCTATTCGAATGGTGTTGGCCCCGCGAATCGTCCGTACAACACGTTTTTCAATTCGTCTAACGTTGCTCGTCCGGGCACTAATTCCTTGGCGAGCTTCTATAGCTGGAATACACCCTCGTATGCTGCCAATCAGGTTCCCGCTGACTACAATCAGCAGGTAAATCCTTCTAGGGATTATCGTAGCCTGCACTTCACGTCTCGTAGGGATGCCGAGGGTGTTCTGAATGCCATGTTCGAGACTCTTGCTACCTATGGTAAGGTTACGGTTGCTGATTACTACGACTTCGCAGGCATCAGCACCGAATGGACTGACAACAAGTACGGTTGGTACGACCTTCGTGGCTCTGATATTAAGGCCATCAGTGGTGGATTCATCATCATTCTGCCCAAGGCCGTTGTGATTAAGTAATAGGAGGATTATATTTATGAACAAGCTGCTTTCTAATATGCTCGCTGGTATTGGCGCTGCTGTGGTTGCCAAGACCCTTGCCGATAACTTCACTATCGTTCGTCGGAATGATGAAGACGAAGCGGTCAAGGCTCTGTCCGAGATTAAGTATGATACCATCTCGGATGCTCGTGATATTCTCGAGAAGGCCAAGAAGACTCTGCACGACTACGACTGGGTATCCGTCGCTGATATTCTTGACTTCGCTGATGAGCTTGGGTACTCCAAGTTCCCTGCATACTCTTACGGGAGTGATCGCGGTTGGTCGGATCTCGATAGTGCGTTCGTCTACTCTGCTTACCACTTTGGTAAGAAGGTTTACCGTATTCACTTCCCCAAGTCTCAGTCTGTGAATAAGTGAAAGGAGATTTATATTTATGAAATTCAATAACTTCGTTGAGACCGCTTCTCGCGTTGCTCACAAGGCCATGTTCAAGGTCAAGAAGCATTCCCCCGAAATCCTCATTGCTGTTGGTGCGGTTGGTATCGTTGCTGGTACTGTTGCCGCATGCAAGGCTACTCTGAAGGTTCCTCCCATTGTGGAGGAGGCTGACAAGACCCTCGAGATGATTCATGGTGTTCAGGATGGTACCCTCGAGATTCCGGAGGGTGCGGTTTACACTGAAGACGATGCCGACCGTGATATCGTCATCGTATATGTCCAGACTGCTGTCAAGGTTCTCAAGCTCTACGCTCCTGCCATTCTGCTCATTGGTGGTGGCCTTGGTTGCATGATTGGCTCCCACGTCATCATGAAGAAGCGTTACAGTGCTGCAGTTGCGGCTTACGCTGCTGTCTCCAAGGCGTTTGAGGAGTACAAGGCTCGTGTAGCAGAGCGCTTTGGTGATGACGTCCAGAAGGAAATTGAGACTGGCATCAAGGCCGTTGATATTTCCGCTACCGATAAGGATGGCAACAACACTACCGTCAAAGGCGAAGAGCATGATGGCAAGACCGATGATCCTTACACCTTCCTGTTCGATGAGAACAACGCTCCTACTACTTGGGAGAAAGACCCTGAAATCAACCGTATCACCCTGCTGCAGGCTCAGCGCTCCTGCATGAAGAAACTCAAGACTCGTGGATATTTGTTCCTGAACGAGGCTCTTGACTCCATCGGCATGCGTGGTACTCAGATTGGTCAGTTTGCTGGTTGGATTTACGACCCGACCAATCCCGACATCGATTCCTTCATCGACTTCGGTATCTACAGCGACGACCCCATCAAGCAGGCCTTCCTCGAGGGTTATGAGCCCAACATCTGGCTGCACTTCAACTGCGATGGCAACATCATCGACAAGATCTAAATGATATTTTACAATAAGGAGAATTAGTATGAAACTGTCTAACATCATTTCTATCGTTGTGGCATTCGGCATTGGCGCTCTTGCTGGTGCCGGCATCACCTACAAGGCTGTTAACGCGAAGCTCGAGAAGAAGTATCGCGATATGGCTGACGAAGAAGTCAACGATATGCGTGAGTTCTATCAGGCCAAGGATAAGAATCGCGAAGATTCTTTCGAAGACAGAGTTCGCGAAGGAGGTATTAAGTTTGCTATGGAGAAACTGAATCTTCAGCGTGAAGACGGCAGTTCCGTTTACGACACCACCGATGCGGAGGGGAATGTCATGTACGAAATTATTAAGCCCGATGACTTCGGCCAGAATCCGAACTTTGAGCCCCGATTTCTCACACTCTTTGCAGATGGTTGGGTGGCCTATGACAAAAGTGGAGAGCTCATGGAGGACACCGCAAAAATCCTGGGACCTGATTCCCTCAAGTACATGGGTTGCTATGAGCCCGATACCGTCTACATTCGCAGTCATGTATACAAGAAGGACTACCAGGTTGACCGTTCTGCAAAGACTTTCGAGGAAGTGTGGGGTTGGGACCCTGCAGCTCGTGAGCTTCCCAAGGAGGATTGCGGCGACGGTGTCCACTTTTGGATCGACGATGAAGAGTACGATCTCAACAATATGGAAGGAGGCGAGAAATAATGCGTTACGATGCCTGTGTCACGCAGTATTTAGACTGGCTGGTGCATTTTGTGTGGGAAGACAAGAACCTGAATAATATTCGGTATCACATGCTGTTCACGTTCCTCTTCAACGAGCCCTTCGTACCTACCGTTATTCAAGATGAAGCGCGTGCAAGTGACGCTCTCGCCATGCGCCGTCGTTTCGCGGATGAGACCGGCATTACTGACATCAAAGATATTTCCGCTGGTGCCAATATGCTTGAAATGATGGTTGCCCTTGCATATCGCATGGAGGACAGCATCATGTCTGACGATGACTATGGCGACAGAACTGGCCAGTGGTTCTGGGAAATGGTCTGTTCCCTGGGTCTCAACCATATGTCCGACAACAGCTTTGATGCTGAGAAGGCTCGTGCTGTCATGGATCGGTTCGATGCTCGTGGATATTCTTACAATGGCGAAGGTGGGCTCTTCTGCATTCCGAAAGAGTATATCACCGACCCGAACTTCGATATGCGAAAGCTTGATATTTGGTATCAGATGCACGCATACATCCACACTGTGCTCAGCAATAATCAAATCTAAAAACTGTCGTAAGAAAGGAGGAGTCGCATTGAATGCTTGATTTCATGATGGTTGCGACTAGAACTCGCAAGGGGTTAATCGAAGTATACCCCAAGTTCATCATCAAAGAATCAAGCGATCTCATGATTCGAGGCGGTGACTTCTATGCTATCTGGATCGAAGAGCGAAAACTTTGGTCCACTAACGAAGGAGACGCAATCAGGCTCATCGACCATGAGCTTGACGAGTTCGAAAAAGAGAATGGAGGAGCTCTTGGCGAGAATCATCGGGTCCTGCATATGTGGGATGCCGAAAGTGGTATGATTGATATTTGGCACAAGTATTGTCAAAGTCAGCTTCGTGATTCGTTTCATCCTCTTGATGACATGCTGATATTCTCAAATACAGCTGTTACCAAGGAGATGTATGCGTCCAAGAGACTCCCTTATCCTTTGGAACCCACTCCTATCCCCGCATATGAAGAAATCATGAGTACGCTTTATGACCCTGATGACAGAACTAAGTTGGAGTGGGCTATCGGTAGCATTGTCAACGGCGACTCCAAAGTAATTCAAAAGTTCATCGTACTCTATGGCGAACCTGGTTCTGGTAAGTCTACTGTTTTGAACATCATTCAGCAGCTGTTCGAGGGTTACTACTCGATATTTGATTCAAAGGCGTTAACCTCTGCGTCAAATGCATTTGCGCTGGAAGCGTTCAGAAGTAACCCGCTTGTGGCTATTGAACATGATGGCGATTTAAGCCGGATTGAAGACAATACAAAGCTTAACTCTCTCGTATCTCATGAGCAGATGATGATTAACGAGAAGTTTAAGTCTGCGTACGTCAACCGGTTTAAGTCGTTTCTGTTCATGGGCACTAACAAGCCGGTAAGAATTACCGATTCCAAGTCTGGCATCATTCGAAGACTCATTGACGTTGAACCTTCTCGACGCAAGATTCCTTCCGATAGATATTACACTCTTATCGGGAAGATTAAGTTCGAGCTTGGTGGCATTGCTCTGCATTGTAAAGAGGTCTATGAGTCCGACAAGCACAAGTACGACAATTATATTCCTACAAGAATGCTCAATGCAACTAATGACTTCTATAACTTCATGCTTGACTCCTACTATATGTTCAAGAATGATGATGGAGTAAGTCTGAAAGTCGCATGGGAAATGTACAAGACGTATTGCGAATCTGCAGGTTTACAATACACCATGAACAAAAGAGTATTCAAAGAGGAATTAAGGACGTACTTTAAGAGGTATGATGAACGTCTGACCAAAGAGGATGGAACTCGTATTCGTAGTTACTATAGTGGGTTCAAAACTGAGAAGTTTGCGGACCCCGAACTTAAGGATGAACCCGAAGAACCTAAAGTTCAGAAAAGTGAATTCCCCGAATGGCTTAATCTCACAGTGCAGCACTCAGTTCTAGATGATATTTGCCAAAATTGCCCTGCCCAGTATGCCAATAAGAAAGGTACCCCTTATAAAGCATGGGAAAAAGTAACTACTACACTGAAAGATTTGGATACGTCAAAGCTTCACTATGTGAAAGTTCCGGAGAATCATATAGTGATTGACTTTGATATTCCGGCAAAGGATGGTAGCAAAGATCTTGAGGCTAATCTCCGAGCAGCTTCGAAATGGCCTGCTACCTATGCTGAGCTTAGTAAATCGGGTGCGGGTGTTCATCTGCATTATATTTACAAAGGGGATGTCAATATTCTTTCTAGAATCTACGAACAACATATCGAGGTCAAGGTGTTCACTGGCAAATCGTCTTTGCGCAGGATGGTCACCAAATGCAATAACCTTGATATTTCCTCGTTATCGTCTGGATTACCTTTGAAAGGAGAAAAAGCGGTGAAGAGCATTAAGGAGATTAAATCGGAAACCGCTTTGAGGGCAATGATTGAAAGGAATCTTCGCAAGGAGTATCATCCTTATACCAAGCCCTCGATCGACTTCATTGAGAAGATCCTTAATGATGCATACAATTCTTCGCTCAGTTATGATGTTAGCGACATGCGTAACGTCATTGCTGCTTTTGCTGCTAGTAGTAGTCATAATGCAGAATACTGTGTGAAGAAAGTTGGTATCATGCACTTCAAGTCGAAAGACCGTGAAGATGATGGACCAATCACTTCTAATGCACCAATTATATTCTTCGACTGTGAAGTGTTTCCGAACCTGTTTGTCGTGTGCTGGAAATTCCAGGGTAAAGAGAAGAAGGTCGTAAAGATGATTAATCCTACGTCCTCTGATATCGAGACCCTGCTCAAGTATAGGCTTGTTGGTTTTAATAACCGCAAGTACGATAACCATATGCTTTACGCACGGCTCATTGGTTTCAACAACCAGGAGTTGTACGGTCTTTCCCAGAACATCATCAACAACAAGCAGGGTTTCTTTGGCGAAGCGTATAACCTCAGCTACACTGATATTTACGACTTCAGCGCCAAGAAGCAGAGTCTGAAGAAGTTCGAGATTGACCTGGGCATTCACCATCAGGAACTCGGCATTCCTTGGGATCAGAACGTTCCCGAGGATAGGTGGGATGAGGTTGCTGGATATTGTGAAAACGATGTCGAAGCAACTGAGGCTACTTGGAATGACCGTCAAGGAGACTTTGTTGCTCGCGAGATTCTGGCCGATATCGCGAACATGACAGTCAATGACACAACCAATACCCTGACCACCAGAATTATATTTGGCAAGAACAAGCATCCTCAGCTCGTCTATACTGATCTCTCCACGGGCATGTCTACTGACGGAACCTATAATCCCAAGAACAAGTTCGATGGATATGAGTTCCGTAGACTCAATCGTCCTGGTGAGAAAGACGATGGCCGCATGCACAATATGTATCGCGGTGTGGATCTCGGTCTTGGCGGATATGTTTATGCCGAACCCGGTATGTATGCCGAAGTGGGTCTGATGGACGTTGCTAGTCTGCATCCTAATAGCATCATCCAGCTTAACTTCTTCGGTGACTACACCAAGAACTTCAAAGATATTCTCGATACTCGTATTCTGGTGAAGCATAAAGAATACGATAAGGCAAAGCAGCTCTTCGGCGGAAGACTTGCTAAGTACCTTGATGACCCCAAGCAGGCAAAAGCGTTGGCTCAAGCCCTTAAGATCGCCATCAACTCCGTGTACGGTCTGACTAGTGCGAGCTTCGATAATCCATTCAGAGATGCTCGCAACGTCAATAACATTGTTGCTCTGCGTGGCGCATTGTTCATGAAGACCTTGCAGGATGAGGTTATGGCAAGAGGTTTCAAGGTGGCCCATATCAAGACCGACTCCATCAAGATCCCTGGTGCTACTCCTGAGATTATCAACTTCTGCATGGACTTTGCTAAGAGCTATGGCTACACCTTCGAGCACGAAGCGACCTATGCTAAGATGTGTCTTGTCAACAACGCGGTTTATATTGCTCGGTTTGCCACTAGCGACTGGTGTCAGGCTCGCTATGGGTATGTACCTGGCGATAACGCGGAAGAAAGCGGAAAGTGGACCGCTACCGGTACTCAGTTCGCAGTTCCTTATGTATTCAAGACTCTGTTCTCGAAAGAACCCATCGTCTTCGATGATATGTGCGAGACCAAGAGCGTTCAGAAAGGAGCCATCTATCTCGATAAGAACGAGAGACTCCCTGAAGGCGAGCACAATTATATTTTCGTTGGTAGAGTTGGTCAGTTCACTCCTGTCTCTAATGGATTTGGAGGTGGTGATCTTCTTTGCAAACGGGATAACGACGACGGTACTTCGAAGTTCGTGTCCGTTACTGGTACTTCCGGATTTAAATGGCTCGAAAGCGAAATGATTCGGGTTCTGTATCCCAACATGCCCGAAAAAGTTGTCGACCTTGACTACTATACAAAGCTCGTAGACGATGCTGTTGAGTCAATCAGCTCGTATGGCGACTTTGAATGGTTTGTCTCGGATGATATTTCCGTTGCTCCTTGGGAATCCCCTGGCCCTCCCTGGGAGCTTGACAGCACAACATCACAGATTGGGGCATGATATTTATGGCACGTGATTCTATTCCTACCGTTGATGGTTTTGAGGAATCCTTCAAAAGCATTCCGCTTGAGCATGTTAACTCCCTGATTGACCATCTGATGGGTTTTGAAATTAAACCTTCGTTGATTAATGCGACTATCTATGATGATGGGTCCATTAGCATCAGCTTCAGTTATGATAAAGGAGAATGATATTTATGTACAAAAAGAAATATGTTGACAGTCTCGGCCATAAAGACACTATCCTTCCTCGCTACAATGGCGACTGGGTCTACTACGATGGACCCGATGTTCCTTCCAACTATCCTTCGATCAGATTCATCGCCTCGGTGGACACGAAGGCTGACCCCGAGACCGAAAAAGCTCGCGAAGAGTTCTTTAAGAGAGCGGCTTTGCGCAATATCCCGAACACCGTATATGGCATGACTGGTGCGAGCTCCGATAAGTCCAAATCCAAGAAGCAGAGTATATGGGATAAGATGTCCGAGATTGCTTCCAAGGCCGCTATGACCTGGAACCGTTTCTGGGGCATTGAGTCTCCGTCTAAGCTCGCTGCTGAAGATGCCGAGTACATCGCTGAGGGCTACTCTAACGGACTTCAAAATGGATCTGACGTTGTCACAAATAATGATATTTCCAAGCCCAAGATGACCCACGGATGCCCCGGTATCAAGAAAGTCATCTTCAACGATCCTGCCACCATTGTTCTTTGGGACGATGGTACTAAGACTGTCGTGAAATGCAGCGAAGGCGATACCTATTCGGAATGGAGTGGTCTTGCTTTCTGTATCTGCAAGAAATTGATGGGCGACGAGTTCCACAAGGTCTTCAAACATTGGTGCGACCGGGATGATATTCGTAAGCCCATCTACGATGTTCGTCATACCGACTCTGGCTGCCACTCCGAGTCTGTTTCCCGTTATGGAAAAGACGAGATCACTAACATGCTTGAAAGTTTTGCGAAGGCCGAAGATATTATTAACCAGTTGAGCGACAAACTCTGATTCGCGAAATTTTCATCCCCTATTATGAGAGGAGGAGCACCGAATCTCTGCTTAAGGGCATTGGAGAAATCTGATGCCCTTATATTTTTTGAAAGGAGGGAAAAGAATGAAGACTACCATTTAGCTTTTTACAATACTGAAGACGTCGATAAAGAGCATAAAGGAGGAAAAAGCATGCTTGTAATACCTGAAAAATTTGTAGATAAGTGCATTGAAAATTTCAAAGAAACTGATCAACGGCAAATTTTGGAAGAAGAATGCGCAGAACTGATCCAGGCGATCTCTAAAAATATAAGAGGGAAACCTAACTCCATCGATCAAATAAAAGAAGAAATGACGCACGTTCTTATATCTATAAATGTTGTAGCAAGAAAGCTGGGTATATCTCAAAGCGACATTCTAAATGAAATTTCTAAAAAATGTAATAAATACGGTTGGGATGTGGATTGGAATCAAAAATAATATGTCAGTGAGAATTGATATTTATGCACGACTTTGAAGTAACGTACAATGGCGATAAGGATGAATGGTATCTCGATGCTTATAAGAAGTTCGAGAACCGCTGCACCCCTGGCAAATCCGTAGAATGATATTTAAGCAAAACATGCAGAAAGGACTAAATAGTATGACTACTAGCAATCGTAAGAACATCGTTAACATCGACGACACCCGCTTCATTTTCCAGACCAACTTCTCTGGCGATCCTGCTCGTGATCGTTTCGGCTCCAACCGTCGTGTCTTCAACATCGTCATTCCCGACCCTGTACAGGCACAGGCTCTGCGTAATGTGGGGGTGAATGTCAGGGAAACTCGTCCGAATCCCAATCGTGTTTATGAAGGTGAGTTCCGGCCTACTCACTACGTCAAAGTGAACGTCAATATGGAGTCCGACTATCCTCCGCACATCTACTGGATTTCTCCTGAAGGCAACCGTACCGAGTGCACTGTCGCCATGCTCTCTCAGCTTGACTACATTCGGGTGAAGAAGGTCGATTGCCAGTGCAAGCTGTATCGGAGCTCTCGGCATCCTGAAACCATGAGCCTGTACGCTGATATTGTGTACATCTACCAGGATCTCGACTACGATCCTTACTATCAGCGCTACATGAACGAGTTCCACAACAGCACTCCTGCGGTCACTTCGAACGATTCCGAGGATGCTCCCTTCTAACATTATATTTCAAAAGCTATGAGGTCAGATAAAGCCCACGTCGCAAATGGTCCGTTCCGAATGAGTAGCTTATGAGATAACTCCCTTGTAGGTGTCCATGCAAGGGAGATTTTATGGGGCGTTAGCTCAATTAGGTAGAGCAGGCAGCTCATAACTGCTTCGTTACGGGTTCAAATCCTGTACGCCCCACCATTTATATTTTAGAAAGGAGTTCGTTAATATGATTGTTCATTGTAAGATCTGTGGTAAGCCCGTTGAGGTTAAAAGTCCCAATGTTAAGTATTGCGATGAGTGTCGCAGGAAAAAGTACGAGACTACTTACCGCATCAAAGGCGAAGAGGAGGCCATTAAGTATGCTTATCAAAAGCGAGTAGAGCAGATGCGTGCGAAACGCAATGGTCCTTCCATTGAAGAAGTCGTAAGGGAGGCGAATAAAGAAGGTCTTAGCTACGGACAGTATGTGGCTAAGCACGGATTATAATTTTTATACTAAAGGAGAATCAATATGTGCGAACAAATCGACAACTTCGACGGCCAGCCACTTTACTATTGTTCATTTGGCATATGTACGATCGGAGAACTTGTCACTAACGACTACTGTGTTGTTAAGTGCAAGAAAGATCCAGAAGTTTGTATTTTTAGACAAACTGCAGATAAATATGTAGAGAGAAGAATCAAAAAGGATGAAATGAGGTGATATTTTGGGAGGAGTAACCCTTTATGACTACCAGCTCGAAGCTCTTGACAAGATGCGTAATGGTTGTGTCTTGTGCGGTGGCGTAGGGTCTGGTAAGAGTAGAACGGGTCTTGCTTACTATTATATTTGTAATGGTGGAAAGGTAAACACTGGAGAATACGTCAGGATGAAAGAACCAGTGCAGAACCTCATAATCATTACAACCGCTAGAAAGCGAGACACGGGAGAATGGGAAGGCGAGTTCATCCCATTCAAACTTTCTACTGACAAGAAGATCAATCTTTACAAGAACACTGTAATTGTGGACTCATGGAACAACGTTAAGCGATATGTCAATGCAAAGAATTCCTTTTTTATATTTGACGAACAACGTGTAGTTGGTAATGGAGTCTGGGTTAGAAGCTTTTTAAAGATTGCAGAGAACAACAACTGGATTATGCTCAGTGCAACTCCTGGTGACACTTGGACTGATTATATTCCGCTCTTTGTTGCGAACGGTTTCTACCGCAACCGAACAGAATTCTTAAGGGAGCACGTTGTATTCTCGAGGTTTTCAAAGTATCCAAGAGTAGAAAGATATTTGAACATCGGACGGCTTATGCGACTTCGGGATAGGATTCTTGTCACTATGAACTTTAACCGAGCTACTAGAAGCCATCATTATTACCTTAGATGCGACTATGATATTCAAACGTATAAGGAAATAATGAAAAGAAGATGGAATGTAGAAACAGGAGAACCAATCAAAGATGCTGCTGAGCTTTGTAGAATCCTGCGCAAACTTGTAAACCTCGATACTAGTAGATTTGAAAGTCTGCTTGATCTACTTAGCGAGCATCCGAGAATCATCCTTTTCTACAATTACGACTATGAGCTGTATAGTATCATCGAACTTCTTGAAGGCGAGGGTTATCCATATACACAATGGAACGGCCATAAGCATCAAGATATTTTGACTGGTCCTAAATGGGTCTATCTTGTTCAGTATAATGCTGGTGCGGAAGGATGGAACTGTGTTACAACAGATACAGTTGTGTTCTTTAGCCAGAATTACTCGTACAAGATTATGACTCAGGCTGCCGGAAGAATAGATAGACTCAACACTCCTTATATTGATCTATACTACTATCACTTCATTAGCAAGAGCCCAATCGATTCTGCTATCTATGCAGCGTATACTCGTAAGAAGAACTTTAATGAAAAACGGTTTATCGAGGGAAAGAAGTAATATGGATATTTTCAATCAGTTTGTTAGATTCTTTTGTACAGCCAGCGTGCTTGGAAAAGCTACTATTGTTGTAACTTTACTCGGCGCAGTGTATTTAATTGGTTACTGGATTTGGTATCTCATTCTGGTAATCTACTATAAGAACATGGATTAAGGAGGATATTTATGAGTAATCCGTACAATGGTGGAGCTCCCATCATCAATCCCATCTTTTTCTATCTCGCCGACATCATTGGTGCATTCAAGATTCTTCTTATCCTGGCTTGCATCCTTTGCGTCATTATATCGCTCGTGTATGCTGCGATGTGCAACGAAGATACCGAGTGGTATAATAGAGATAAAGATGAATCAGTAAAGAAGTCTCATAAAAAGGGGCTTAAGGCGTTTTGCATAAGCGCTATTGTATCTGCTATATTTGCAGTTTTGGTTCCTTCCAAGAATCTCGTTTACACAATGGGGATTGCTAGTTTCTTAACTCCCGACAACATAAGCTACTTCTATGAAGCTACTGGTAATACTGCCAGTGATATTTTGAATGGCGGAGGAGAAGCGATCAAAGAAGCAGTTGACTATGCTGTAGATAAAATTAATGAACTTCGAAGAGGTGATAACGATGAATGACCCCGTTGCCGACTACTTCAAAGATATTTGCCCTTATTGCTTTGGAACCGGTCGTCTTAGGGCGATGCAAAGCTATATAACCTATAACGCAGGAACTGTCAGAGGTCCAGACACATGGATTACCTGCCCTGTTTGCAATGGAACTGGAAAACGTAAGGAGGATCAAAATAAGAAACCTGTCTAAGAAACACCTGAAACATTTGTGGAATAGATATTTGTTCTATTCCAACTATTATAATAAAGAAATCCTCAAGTCAGAAGACCTTCCGATACATCAGTGGATCGACCAGAAAGAAAACAATTTATTCTGAAGACTAAACAGAAAAGGTGAAAAATTTGGATGCGAAATCTATCTAAGAAAACCATGAAACACATGGCGAAAAGAGCTCTCTTTCAAATGAACCCATATAATCCCATCATTCGCGATATTCGAAAATGGGAGAATATTAATCCAAAGCTTGCAAGACGGGAACGATGGAGATTTTACTACGCGTATTTTATCGTGGTATGGAACAAGTCTAAGAAAACAATAAAGGAGAATGATATTTATGAATAACAATTTTACTAAGTACGAGTTAATGGTTATGGTCGACGCTCTGGAGAAGTATGCTTCAGAATGTGAGAAACGTATGAAAGATGCCGACATGGATATGGAACGAGAGTATTACAAACGTAGAATGGAGTCCGCAAATAGAGCATACAAAAAGGCACTAAAAGAAATTTAAAGGAGAATGATATTTATGGAATACGACTATCAAACTTATGAATTTGATTTCGATAAGAAATTCATTTCGAAATCGTCTTTCATATCGTTGCTTGAATACTTAAAGGAAGCTTCTAAGAAAACAGATCCAAAAGAGGCTTATATTCTCATGGCAAAGGAGAGGTTCGAGGCAGATATCGATTACTTTATAGATCTTGTGAAAAACTATCCAAGCCCCGATTATACCCTGCCCGCATTCTTTAAGGAGGATTCGAAATGAAAAGCTATGAACAGCAGTGCGCGGAGAGACTCGAGGATATTAACAAGAGCTTGAAAGAGCTTATCAAGGCGATCCGTGATATTTCCTTTAGTACAAAACTCGCAAGAGAAGATCTTTCAGAGATGAAAAAGATTCTCAAAGAAGCCAAAGAATCTGATCCTGAGAATTTTATCAACGACTATATTAACAAGGAGGATTAACAATGATTAAAGATTCTGGTGAGCGTACTGAATTTTCCACTGGGGCTGTTCGGGACATGAAACGAGGCGTTGGTCGCATGGACCTCCTGCCTTGGTATGGCATCATGGAAGTTTCTAAGCATTGCGAGGAGGGCGCAAAAAAATATGGAGAGCATAATGTGGATAAAGGAATTCCGCTGCATTCTCTTTGTGATAGTGCCGCTCGTCATCTCGCTAAGTTCATCGCTGGAGAGACGGACGAAGATCATTTGCGTGCTGCTGCTTGGAATCTTCTTTGGGCTTTGAACCAGCGAAAGACTCATCCCGAGCTTGATGATTTATATTCTCATAAGGAGACCGAGAGTACCGTGGACGAAACCTGTGGAGAAGCGCTTCGTCCACTCACAAGGGATGAAATTCTCCAGCGCTGCGGAAATGCCCAGGATGTCTATGTGATTTCTAAATCTGAAACGATTTGGAGCGGGCGGTGCCATCTTCAGTTTGCTCTACCCGATAACGAGGGCGATCCTTTGAGCGTTTTTATGTGTCCGCTGGAAGGAGAATGGTATAAACCGTTCCTTTATACTCCTGAAGAGTTCGAAGTGTATGATACCTATCCGTCCGAGAGTTTAAAGGAAACTAAAGTCAATGACATCGAGTCCAAAGAGCCCACCGCTATCGAGCCTCTTTCCAAAGAGCTGCTTCTTGGGATGAACGGGAGATTTGTGTATCTCATGCAGAGTGTGAGTTTGGGGCGTCCTAAGGAAGACATTAACGACAATGTAGAGCTTGGATGGGTCAGAGTTAAAGTCGTTGAGGATGATATTTTCATCGTAAGCGAAGATGATGACCAGAACGTTGTTGCTGAAGTGAAGTTTGATCCTAGCTGGATGCGCTGCTATATTTCCAATCCTATTACTAAAAAGAAGGAATGATATTTATGAAAGACTATTACAATCACGTTGCTCTTTGGCTCAAAGCAAACAAACCGAAATACGTTATAGTTAGGATTCATTACCGCAATGATCCTCGCGGCGAATATTACTGGAGCTTAAAAAATACTAACTATGTAAATGATATTTTATGGATTGGCAGTAGGGAATTCGAAGAATACATTAATGCTCTATCCGAAGTAAGTACCATGAAATTCTTCGTCTTCAAAGAACCCGGTCAGAAAGAAGAGATTTGAATGACTGATAGAGATAAAAACATGTACGCTTTGGGTATGATTCGGATGGCTAAAATGGTTATTGCTGCCACCAGAGAAATTAATATTGTCGACTCTGATTCCGTAATGTACGTAATGGGCGTAAGAGACACCGTTAAAAAAAATATACACCACTATCGATGCAACAATTGATAATGTCGAAGATATTTTCGAAAAGGAATGGGTTTGAATGACTACAAAAGATTCAAGCCCGTTTTATACCGACGATTCAAGGAGATGAAATCTAATGGAAACTGGCTGGAAGATCATCAAGTATGATGAATGGTGCCCTAAATGTAAACACCAGAAAACTGCAGCATACGAGGAGCCTTGCAATGAGTGTTTGACCGAATGCGCTCGTTATCAGGACTCTCGTCCGCTTAACTTCAAAGAAAAGGAATGATATTTATGCTTACTTGGAATGAATTAGTTACTAGAGATGAACTTAAGAAAGAATACTGGAATGCTGCAAACGCTTTGGATGTGGCATATAACCACTTTAACAATGCCGAACCAATGTTTATTGATGCTGCTGTTTCCGAGATTGCAGCCGCTTCGATGAAAATGCTGGCTATTAAGTCTAAATTGAATAGAATGGAGGATAATATTTGTGGTCGAAATTGAGATTGTGAATCTTGTGTTCTACGCTTTTGGCATTTTTGCATTGGGGTTGGTTGTTGGCGCAGCTTTCGGGTTCGTCATGGATACTATCTTAAATGAAATTGAATAAAGGAGTGATATTTTTGGTCATTAATGTTTCCAAGAAATCTCACGTTAAATGGAACGATGAGATGGTCAATGAAGCATTGAGCCTTGGTGGGGACAAAATTTGTGATATTTTTCCTCCCAATGTTCCTTCCAATGTAAACTCTGCTCGGATCGACTGCTATGCCAATATCCTCATGGGCGAAATTGAGGATGTCCTGACGCCCAATCAGGATGTGATCTTGGTGGATATTCACGATAACGGCTTTAACTATAAGCTTGTGAATCTGCTCAAAAATCGCTATCCCAAGCTTGCTATCATTTACCCTTGCTATAGGTATACCGTTGCTGAGCCTATATTCGAGAAGTTTAGATTCTATTGATATTTTATAACAAGGAGAATTACTATGAAACATCGTATTATCGCTACTGCCTTGGTTGCTCGCGGGGTTACATATGATGAGTGTAGCACGAATGTTACTGGTTATGTTTACTCGCCCGGCGGAGAACTTATCGCCAAAGGAAAGGTAACTTACCATAATGTTTTTAATAGCGGATGCGTGGCTGTTACCATCAATGGCGTCACCTATTCGACTCATCTTTCAAATGTGGTCATCATGGAGAAGCCCAATGAATGATATTTTGAAAGGAGAATAGTTATGGATACCGCAACATACAAACTTGTTGTAATTGGCCTTGACATGGTGCCTAGGGAAATTGGTAATTATACCATGTTCAAGATTCAAGATTTCGTGAAATACGCAAAGGCGGTTAACCCGTGCACGACTGCTACCATATCTACCTTCGATTCGGTGGCGATTGTCGTTCAGAAAATCGATACTAGTTATTCGGCGTGTACCGTATTTGATGGAAAGGAGAATTAATTATGAAATTCGTCGATCCTAGCTTTGACATCCTGACTGATATTTCCAGCGGTGGTATCAAAGAGCTCAAGCACATCGAGCGCTGTGGCAGAATTAGCTATCGCTCGGAAGACAAGATCACTGAGGATGGCGAGAGCACTAAGAAGTTCGTGGCCATGCTTATTAAGAACGGTCATGAGTCGGTTCTTGAGCATGGAAGTCTGACTGTCGAGTTTACAGTTGATCGAGCTATTGCAAATGAGCTTGTACGGCATCGCTTGGCTTCCTTCACCCAGGAGAGCACGCGCTACTGTTTAGCGGGAAACACAATTTT
>ERZ1643247.386-NODE-386-length-54298-cov-54.382188_pt1 | contig 54298 bp, 50 predicted proteins | sample MGYA00579264_ERZ1643247 | MGnify/ENA primary metagenome ERZ1643247 (study PRJEB29033, sample SAMEA4952262) | chicken gut metagenome | biome: Broiler Chicken; feature: Gastrointestinal Tract; material: Caecum | place: Ireland | collected 2018 | study: Broiler... | reverse complement strand
GCCCTTTTAAGGGCACACCTCTTTTTCTCTCACTTTCCTCGTGCAAAGGCACTGCAGTCTAACGAAGTTAATTTTGCGAAGCGACCGCTTGCGGGCATTTATGCAAAATTGACGAAGTTGCGCGATAACTTTGTTATCGCTATGTCGAGATTTTCAGGGCTGCCGCCCTCGGCTTGCAATTTTTAGGGGCTTTTATCTATTATTTTAATTGCAAGCCTTCACCCGCTGATTTGGTTTGCCATTATTTTATAAATGGCAAAAAATTCACCCCTCCTCCCGAAAGCAAAAGCATGAGCAACGCAAGTCGATGCCCTATATAGCGGGAGGAAATATGATTTATATTTTTATTTTATAAAAACATCCTCGAACATCGGCTGCTTAGAAATTTTCATGATCCAACGGAAAAACCGTGGAAAACTTTTAGGGAAAAACTTAAACAAAAAACCCATAAGCCTTGCATCTGCACCGTATATCATGCGGCATTTTTTACGCTTGATGCCGTGTACGATTTTTTTAACCATTCTGTCTCTCTTCGACATAAATGCGGAGATAAGTTTGTTTTTGGAGACGTCTTCTTTTTGCCGGGCGAATAGGTTTGTTTTGGTAAAGCCGGGGCAAACACAGCCCACATAGATTTCGGGATGCTCAAAAGCAAAACATTCCGTTAACGCTTTACTTGCGGACTTTGCCGCCGTGTAAGGCGCAGTACCGGCTATAGGAGCAAGCGCGGCAGAGCTTGAAATCGTAACAAATGCGGGCGTATCGGATTTACCGATGTGCGGATACATAACCTGAATGGAATAGGCAACGGAATAGAAATCGATGTTCAGACAATTTTCCAACTCATCTTTAGCGACATTTTCAAATCTCCCAAATGCGGGGAATATACCCGCATTGTTGATAAGTATATCGACCTGAACGGAATTGTCCTCCAGATATTTTTTTATCTTTATCCAATTTTCATATCGGGAAACATCGTAATACAGGCAAGTAAAATTGCCGCTGTTTTCGCCGAGTTCTCTTACGGTTTGCTCAAGCCCGGCATCATCGATAATGACAGCTATAACCTTACAGGCATACTTGGTGATGAGCAATCGGGCGATGCCTGCTCCGATTCCGCTTGCGCCGCCGGTTATGAGAACTGTTTTATTCTGCAGCCAACATTTTTTCATCTTATTATTGAATTTCTTATCTGTTTTTACGGTTTAAGGCTTTCCTCTGTTTTTTTGACATTACGGCGTATTCGTCGGGCGCAAAGAGAGAACGCGGCGGGGTAAGACCGCAGGCGACGAATTCTTCGTCGATTTTATTATAGTACTTATTGAACTTTTTGTAATAGCCTACGGTTTTGTCGTTTACATAATTGCCGCTGATTTTTTCGTCTTTTTCAAGTTTTTCGAACTCATATGCCCCGTTTACGCGCAGACCATTCAATAGCCCCATAAAAATTGCGTCTTTCGGGCAATTCATCGTACACCTGCAGCACAGCGCGCAATGAGTGCCGAAACGATATTTACCGTTCTTTTTGGCAATATTTTGTGTGGGGCAATTTTTTGCACATAATCCGCAATCTATACATTTACGTTTGTCGACCCGATAGAATAATCCGTTAAACCAAGCGCCAAACCACTCGATTTTTCCGAGAAAACACATAATAAGGCTTATAAAACTATTATGCAGGCACTCTCTTTCACCGTTTATGATTTTATCGGCGGAAGATTTAGCCATCAGGCGAGAGTATAAATACATCTGTTTGGCAAGCCCCGGGGGATAGCGAAACATTATATTGTAAGGCATCAGATAATGTTTTTCGTAGGAAACGTCGTATCCTTTCGCCCGCAAATAGCGCTTGGCAGCGTTCGACGACGAGTTGTTCACTGAAAACGGTTCGCCGCTGCTCTTTATGATAAACGCCCGCTGTCCTTTTTTTGCCTTCGGCAATAGCTTTACGAATTTATTAAAAAGATGCGGCGCGTTGAACGCATGCCCGGGATAAGCAACGCCGATCAAGTCGTAATCGTTCGGATTCGGGAAAGACTTCTGCTTATACGCCGTATATGTGATGGCAAACGTTTCGCATTCATAACCATAGCGAGCCATCTCTGACGAAAGCATTTTACATATGAGATTTGTATTTCCCGTACCTGAAAAACAATATATAATACATTTGCTCATAATATTTGAACTGATCATTGCCGTTATAATTTTTCAGGAACGCAATTTTCCGCTCCTTCAAACGTATAACAGATAAATTTTATATTCGGATGCTTACTTGAATTCACCGGGAGCATAGCATGCTTTCCCCGTCTCGACAATAGCTTCCTTTACGCCGCCGCGGCCGATATGCAATTCGGCACAGGTGGCGGCTATTTCTTCTTCGGGATAGTAGAAATAATCGGTTTGAATATCGAGCATAACGTGCTTGTAGTCAAGGCCGTGGTAAAGCCCTTTCTTCCGGTCTTTTTTTGCCATCATATCGGCACCGAGGGCGCAAAGCCAACGGGCAGGGTTCCATATTTTGCGAGGCTTTCCTTGTATGCCGATCAGCATATTGTCCAACATCCAATTGAAATCATGATTTTCATCGCCGATGGCATAGCTTTTTCCGCCCTTGCCAAATTCAATTGCCCCGACAAGCGCTTCGCCTATATGCCTTGTCGTCGTCATAACCGATCCGCCCTTGGGAAACATGATCGTCTTTTTGCCGTTGACAAAATTATCTAAAAACACGCCGCGCCATAACGGCTGCCTGTGGGGGCAAGTGCCGAAGATATAGGGCAATTCCATTACGCAAACGTCGAGTTTAGGCAAGTTGTTTCGCTCCTCCGCCGCCTCTTTCAGAATCAGTTCTGCCTGCTCCTTCCTGACTCGGATATAAGGATGAATTTCGGCAAGCTTCTTTTTCGGAAACTTCCTGTCAAAATATAAGAAGTAGGAGCTGCAAAGTGCCGCCTTTTTTATGCCTGCATCCCTTGCGGCGCGAAATACTTTAGCGGCGTGGTCTACTAATCGGAGCTTGAAAAATTCGTAGGCGGGTTCATTCGGCGTTATCCTGTCGTCCGGGCCTACTGCGTAAATCATGGCATCGTAACCCTTAAAAATTTCAGCAAGCTCCGCTTGGGTAAGTTTGAAAACGTCGCCTTCAAGGGTTTTGATTTGCTCGGGATACCATCCGTCCATAGGCACGTCGGGTATAGCCAGCGAGGTAACGTCGTGCCCTCTTTCAAGCGCAACTTGCGCCGCTTCATGGCCCAAAAGCCCCGTACCGCCTACAATCATAATTTTCATAACTCTGTTCTCCGTGAATTTTTTTGTATAAAAGCAGTAGAGCAAGAATTGTTCTACTCGTTTTCATTTTAATGAAAAGAGGAAAAAATTACACCCTATTAACTATAAACTATAATAATTATACCATCTATTCTATGCGATTGCAAGACTTTTAATAAAAATATAGGTTGTCCTTACTCAATTTTCCCTGCTATCGGCGGTCGTTTGTTTTGAAAAAATATTTATATGTTTTTGTCGATTTGCGATAACCATACCGCATTTTAGACCCTTTTCGCCTATATTCTTGAGTAATGTGATAATGTACGGTAAAAGAATGCACGGATTAAGAGCCGAAAAGGGACTGTCGCAACAAGAATTGGCGATAATGTTCATACCAATCAACGGGCGATAAGCCGCTACGAAAATGAGGAACTCGATTTGAGCACGGATATGATAAAAAAGCTGTGCGGCGTATTCGAAGTAAGCGCCGATTATCTGCTTGGGTTAAAATTATTAAAAAAGCATCCCCGTGCGGGATGCTTTTTGTCGGTTTATTTTTGCGCGGGCGTTTCCGCTGCAGGCGCGCCGCCGTCTTCGTGCGGTTCTTCTTTGGGCGGGATTTTGATGCAAACGAGCGAATCGCCTTCTGCAATTTCCGTAGCTCCGTAAGGGATCACCGTGCCGCCGCCCCGCTTGATCATGGCGATGAGCGTGCCGGGCGCAAGCTCCAGCTCGCGCACCCTTTTGCCGACCCACGCGTGATTTTTGCCGATAAACTCCTCAAACATGCCGAAATCTTCGCGGTTTTCGAACTCGGGCGCGGCGGTGACGAGTACGTCGCCCGCACTGACGGGCGTATTGCCGTTGGGGACGATGACCTCCTCCCCGCGCAGCAATAAAACGACCAGAAACTCGCGCGGCATGACGCACTGTTTGAGTTTTTTGCCCGCCCAAGGGTGGTTTTCCCCCACGACGACCTTGACGAAGCTGACGTCGCTCTCCTCCGTGTAATCGTTGAAGGTGCGGAGGACGTCGTCGTTTTCGCCGAGCATGCGCATCTTTCTGGACATGAGAGGCAGCAGCGTACCCTGCACCAGGATGGAAATAATGACGATGACAAACACGATGCTGAACAGGTCGTACGGCAAAGCCGTTTCGCCCAGCGCACTGATGGCATAGATGGCGAACACGATGGACGCGACCCCGCGAAGCCCCGCCCACGACACGACGCCGATCTGGTTCCACTTGGCGCGGAAGGGTGCGAGCAATCCGCCGACCGTTACAGGGCGGGCGATGATCGTCATGAACAGGAACACGAGCAGCGCGGGGATGAGCACTTCCGGCCGGATGAGCCACTCGGGGGTGGCAAGGAATCCGAGCAAAAAGAAAATGATCATCTGCCCGACGCCCGTGAGCGCGTCGAAGAAGCGGACGCAGTCTTTTTTTTGCGGGATGCGCGCGTTGCCGAGCATGATGCCGCAGATATACACGCCGAGGTAGCCGTTGCCAGCCAGCCACGAAACGCCCGTGATTTCGCCGAGCAGGGTGGGCAGCGCGTAGGTGATGAGGGCGAGCGCGAAGATGAAAATCGCGCCGCGCTGACCGCCGTCGCCCGAAAACCTGCGCAAGAGGAAAATGCCCGCAAATCCGAATCCTACCCCGAACAGGGCGCCGAATCCGACCTGCGAAAAGAGCATGCCGGCGATTTCCCCCGCCGACATAGACGCCGAACCGAAAATGCCGTACTGCGCGGCGATGACGGCTGTGAACACGACGGTGAGCATGTACGACATCGGGTCGTTCGAGCCGGACTCCATTTCGAGCATGGACGAGGTGCCGTACTTTAAATTCAGCCTGCGCGAGCGCAGGATATTGAAGACGGAGGCGGCGTCCGTCGAGCAGATGACCGAGCCGATGAGCATGCTCTCCGCCCAGCCGATGCCGCCCCCGAAGAAGGGCAGCAGCTGAAAGACGTAATAGACGAACACGCCGACGATGCCCGCCGTGAGCGCGGTGCCGGCAAACGACAGCAGGAGCGCCTGCGGCGCGACGGGTTTCGCCTCCTTGAAGTTGGTGCCGAATCCGCCGTAGAAGATGACGAACACGAGGCAGACGGAGCAGACGACGTTGCCGAAGTTATAGTCGGTAAAGTTGCCGATCTGCGGGCGCAATAAAACGCCGAACACCATGCCGAGGCCGATGAACAGCAGCAGCGAAGGAATTTTCAGTTTATCCGTGACGCGGTTGATGAAGATGCACAGCGCGACGACCACGCCGAGCAGAAGCAACAGATAGACGTATTCCATGCGGCCTCCTTTGCAGTTCGCGCAGAGCGGACTTCGGGCGGTTCGGCGGAACACCGTTCCGGTTTTTTTGCAACGTATACGAAAAAACTGCCCTTTCGCTATTTGCGGAACATTCTGAGTTTATTTTTTACGATGTCGACGATGAACGGATGCCCTTCGTACAGCTCCCCGTCCACCTGGATGATGAGATCCTTTTCGGGATAGATTTCGATATGCTCGGCGCGCTCGAAGCGGGTGAACGGCTCTTCGAGGATTTTGCCCTTCATGAGTTTGACGAATGCGGGCGGAACGCGCAGCTTTTTCACGTCGTCCACGACGACGAAATCCAAAAGCCCGTCGCCGAGCTTTGCCGCGGGGCACATGCGGATGCCGCCGCCGATGCGGTAGCCGTTGCCCACGCAGGCGATGAGGGCGTTGTAATTCCCCTCCTTGCCGTTCACGAGGGTGCGCATCTTATAATTTTTGAACTTGATGAGGGAAATGATCAGGCTGATGAGATACTGGAACCTGCCGCGCAGGATTTTCGAGGAGCGGCAGCGCTGCAAAATTTCCACGTCGATGCCCGTGCCGACGGCGTTGATGCCGCGCACGCCCTGCGGCATCTGCATGTATTCGGTATACTGCGGCTGCGAATCGACGATGAGATCGGCTGCCTTGACGGGGTCGAGCGGGATGCCCGCCGCCGCGGCAAAGTCGTTGCCGGTGCCCGTGGGAATGAGACCGAGCGCGCATTTATCGAAGTTGGTGAAGCCGTTGACGACTTCGTGCAGGGTGCCGTCTCCGCCGACGACGATGACGTCGCCCTCCCCCTCCTGCGTGAGATCGTGCGCGAGATGGGTCGCCTGACCCGCCTTTTCCGTTTCGAAAACGCGCAGAGCCTGACCGCGGGCGCGGAAGCGCTCGAGCGCAGCCCTCTGCAGTCTGCGTTTTTTCCCTTCCCCCGAATTGGGGTTTAAGATGATGTTCAGCAACTTGTATGCCCTCTCACTCGTAAATTACTGTATTATTATAGCAGAAAGCGAATTAAATTGCAAACAGGTTGAAATTATAGTATAATAATAGGCGCTAATAAATTCTGATACGGTGTATTATCTATGCCTATGCTTCTTTCCGTACCCGAAAAACTGAATACGCTCGCGCAGAGGGCGGAGTTTCCCCTCTACGTCGTGGGCGGGGCGGTGCGCGACGCGCTCGCAAACCTCCCCTCCTCGCAGGACTGGGACATCTGCGCGCCCGTTTCCGCCGAGCGATTTTCCGCCCTCGCCGAAGAGTGCGGGCTGATTGTAAACGGCGCATACAAAAACACGGGCACCGTGAACCTGACGGACGGGAAGGTGAAGATGGAGTTCACCTCCTTCCGCACCGACAGGTACCGCCGCGGCGAGCACGCGCCCGCGAGCATCGAGTTCACGACGGACATCCGCACGGACGCACTGCGGCGGGATTTCAAGTGCAACGCCGTGTATTACGACATCCGCACGGGCGAGATCGTCGACCCGCTCGGCGGGGTGAAGGACATCGAAAGCAGGACGATTTCTGCCACCCGCGACGCGGACGAGGTGTTCTCGGAGGACGGTTTGCGTCTGATGCGGCTGGCGCGCCTTGCCGCGCAGCTGGGGTTTGCGCCCGACCTTGCGTGCATCTTCGGCGCGAAGTTCAACGCCGCGCTCATTTCCAAAATTTCTGCCGAGCGCATCCTCGCCGAGCTGACGCTCATCCTGCACGCGGACGAAAAGTACGGCGTGCGCTACGCGCACTACGACGGGCTGAAACTGTTGGAGGGCACCGACGTGCTCAACTACATCCTGCCCGAGCTGGCGGCGGGAAAAGGCATGCCCCAGCGCGCCGACTTCCACGCGCACGACGTGCTCGAACATTCCCTGCGCGCATGCAAGTATTCGGACGCGCGGGTGCGCTTTTCCGCCCTCCTGCACGACGTGGGCAAGCCCGCCGCCTACCGCGAGACGGGCAAATACCACGGGCACGACGTGTACGGCGAAAGGATCGCGCGGGAAGTTCTGGAGCGGCTGAAGGCGCCCAAAAAGCTGACGGATACCGTTTGCCGCCTGACCGCCCTGCACATGTACGATTTGGACGGCAAGGCGCGCGCGGGCAAGATCCGCGCCTTTATCGTGAAAAATTACGACGTGTACGAACCTCTGCTCCTTTTGAAACAGGCGGACTATTCGGGCTGCAAGGACGATTTGAACGTCTGCCCCACCATAACCAAATGGGAAAATATTCGCCGGGAGATGGAGGCGGAGGGGGTGCCCTTCACCTTAAAACAGCTCGCCGTGCGCGGCAACGAGCTGAAAGAGATCGTACCCGCGCCGAAGACGGGCGAAATTTTAAATAAACTGCTGCTTTGGTGCGCGCAGGACGGCGCGCGGAACGAAAAATCCGCGCTCCTCGCGGAGGCGGCAAGGCTCGCCAGACAGACGGACAGGGGGGAATAAACCATGGAACTCATATTTTCGGTCATCGCGGCGGTGTGCGCGGCGCTCGCGCTCGCCGTGAGCCTTCTGGTATTAAAAAATCAGAAAAACGGGCATACGTCCCCGCAAAATGTTGACACGGCGCGGCTCGAACAGCTGTTGGGGCAGGTGCATTACATCGTGGAGCAGAACGCGCACGCGAGCCGCGACTACCTCGATTTTATGGCGAAACAGCAGAACGGGAACCTGAAAGGCATCGCCGAAAAGCTGGAAACGCTCAACGCCTCGACGGAGCGGCGGCTCTCCGAAATTCAGCGGGTCGTGGCGGGCGAGATCAAGTACATGACCGAGCAGAACGCGCACAACCTCGAACAGATCCGCCAGACGGTGGACGAAAAACTCTCCTCCACCCTCGAAAACAGGCTGAACAAGAGCTATTCCATCATCAACGAGCGGTTGGAGGCGGTGTACAAGGGCATCGGCGAAGTGGCGCAGCTGGCGGGGAGCGTGGCGGACATCAAAAAGGTGTTCACCAACGTAAAGCTGCGCGGCACCTGGGGCGAGGTGCAGCTCTCCGCCCTGCTCGAACAGATGCTCTCCCCCGCGCAGTACCGCGCGAACGTGCGCATCGATCCCCTCTCGAACGACGTGGTCGAGTACGCGGTGTTGCTCCCCTCGAGCGGGGAGACGGTGTACCTGCCCATCGACAGCAAATTCCCCATCGAGGAATACCGCCGCCTCATCGACGCGGGAGATTCGGGGGACAAGGAGGCGGCGGAGCGCGCGCAGAAAAACCTCGAACGGGCGCTCAAATTGCAGGCGGACACCATCGCCAAAAAGTACATCCGCCCGCCGCTGACCGCCGACTTTGCGGTGATGTTTCTGCCCCTCGAGGGTCTGTACGCGGAGAGCGTGAAGATGCCGGGGCTTTCCGAATACTTCGCACAGCGGCGCATCATGGCGTGCGGGCCGACCAACCTCGGCGCCCTGCTCACCACATTGCAGATCGGCTACAAGACCGCAGCTATCGAAAAGCGTTCGGGCGAGCTGTGGGAACTTTTATCCGCCTTCCGCCACGAGTTCAGAAACTTCGTGCAGATCCTCGAAAAGGCGCAGAAGAAATTGCAGGAGGCGCAGGACACCATCGACAGCGCCGCAAAAAAGACGCGCACCATCGACAAAAAACTCAAGAACGTATCCGAAATTTCGGACGCGCGCGCCAATCTTTTGCTCTCCGACGAGGGCGAAGAGGACGGCGCGAACGGCGGCGAAGCAGGCTGAACGCCGCGCGGATGCGGATGCCTGCCCCTTTGCGGGGCAGGATTTTTTTGCCTTGCCCGGCAGAATGTTTTGCGCCGCGGCGACAAATTCCCGTAGCGTAATTATTGCATTTCGCGCCGTTTTATATTATAATAGGGATATGAATATTACGCGTATCGTGCAGGCGGGCGAGCTGCCCGCCGCGGAAGAATTTGAATTTTCAGACAAGACCGTGCAGGGCGCAAAGCTCGGCAAACGGGGAAATATGCTGTACGTCGTTTCCCCCCGCCGCTTCAAGCTGTTTGCGGACAAGGCGGACACGCTCACCTTTCTTGCCGGGAGCGGGCATTTCAAGTGGGCGCGCGGGGAGAAAGACTTTGCCGCGGGAGAAACGTTCCGCATCGAGGGCGAGGGCGAGTACGAGGTGAACGGAAACTGCACCTTTATCGCCGTGCGCGAATAGGAAATGAATGAGGTAAAATTATGGTAAAAGCGAATTTCAGCTTCGGCGGAAAGCTGGTATTGGTACTCGTGACCGTAGTCGGTACACCTTTGTGCTCATCGCGGGCGCGATCGGCGGCGGGCTGTACGCCTACAACAACGTAAAGGTGGGCGACCTGCTCAACCTCGTACAGCAATCGCAGTGGATTTCGGAGGAATATGCCCAAAAAACGATACAGCAATTTATCGCCGATCTGCAAAAAGACCTTTCTGCCGAGGGACTGACCCTGCAGACGGTTATCGACATCTCCCCCAAGACGGGCGAAATGCTGGACGGAGTTATTGACAATCTCAACGAAAACGGCATCGTGACCATCGACCGCAAGGCGCTGTACAACACGCCCGTAGATCAGCTTTCCTCGTCGCTCATGGACGTGGCGGTCGTGACCGCGACGCTCGAATCCATGCAGGATACGATGGGCATTACCCTGCCCGACATGCCCATTTTCAAGGGCGACGGCGAGGAAAACGGCGGCGACTTGTACGTTGCGGCGAACAGCACGGACGACGGCTCACTGGACAAGGCGTACAGCTTCGGCAGTTATACCTATTACACGAAATCGACCGCTTATGCCGAAGCGACAGAACCGGAAACGCTGCTGCTGTACAGACCGCAGGAAACCGTTGCCGAAGAGAGCGAGGGCGGATACCTGACGGCGGACGGACGCTATATCTACCGGAACACCGGCACGGAGGAAGAGCCCGAATACACGCGCATCCGGCTTACGAGTTCCGCCGTGTATCAGGATGAAAACGGCGCGATCCTGTTTAAAACGAACGAGCTGTACACCCGCACCGCGCCCGGAGACAGCGGCTATTCTCCCCTGCAATTTGTGAGCGACACGCCGGAAGAACTGCAGGTGACTTCGGTTCAATCGGAGTACCTGTATCAGCCGCTGTACGCGGACAGCGAGGGCAAAACGCTCGCCACCGATGAAGCCGACGCAACGACAGGGCGCTACCCGATCAAAGCGGAATTCGAGGGAAAAACCCTGTATGCGGCGACGGACGTATATTCGGAGCTTACGGAAGAGAACCTCGAAGGCGGCGTTCCGACGGACGAGTTTTTGAGCGGCAATACCGTATACGTCCGCTCGGACGGGTTGAGCGACCTGCCGCTGATCAGCGCAGTGAACGCGCTCGCGGGCATCTTTGACATGGAATCCCTTTCGCTGCGCAAGGCGGCGGAATACTTCGGCATTTCGCTGGAGAGCGACCTGCTGACGGACATTCTCGACGTGCCGCTGGCATACCTGGGCGGCGGACTGGACGAGGCGGTGCAGAACTTTACGCTCGATTCCGTCATCGAACTGAACGAGAGCAACTACGAGGAAAACGAACTGCTTTTCTACCTCGCCTACGGCGAACGCGAAAATTATACCTTTGACGAGAACGGCAGCGTAGTGATGAATCCGGGCGCGGAAAAGAATACCGTTGCGGATATTTCCGGACTGATCAACAACATCACGATCGGCAATATCGTCGGAGACAGCGACCACCCGCTGATGCAGAGCATCGCCGACTGGACGATCAGCGATTTTTCCGACGCCGACAAAATCAACAGCCTGACCATCGGCGACATCATCGAAATCGACGAAAGTTCGGAAGATACCGCAAAGATCATGCTCGCCCTGCGCGACATCCCCATCGGCGAGATCTCCACCGCGATCGACGATCTGACCATCGAGCAGATGGTCGGCACGATCGATGAATCGAATACCATTCTCTACGCGCTGCGGAACTGCACGCTGGGCAATATGGGCGCGGTGATGCAGTCGCTCTCGCTGCAAGACCTGTTCGCCGACGATCTGTACGAATATGTGTATATCGGCACGGCGCAGGAGGTGAAGGACACCGACGGCTCCGTGATTTCAAGTCAATACGACAGCCGCTACGAACAGCTTTTCGTTTGGGAAAACCTCGCCTATACCGAAAAGACGGCGGATGAGATCAAGAGCCTTCCCGCCGACACGAAGATCTATGCCCGCTACATCCTCGCCTACGACGGCTCGGACTACACCGCGGACGCATACAAAGGGATCCCGCTCTACGCTTACAACCCCGCCGCGGCGGACGGCGAGGCGGAATATGTGCTTGCGACCTATGTTTCCGCATGGAAGATGCCGGACGGATACGACGATACGCTTACCTATTACACCTATTCCGAAGCGGACGACACATATACCGCCGTTCCCGCAGAGCAGCTCGGCGGCACCTTTACAGTCGATACTCTCTACTACATCGACGAAAACGACGACGTCGGAGAGCTTTCGCTCGTCCCCGCCGAACTTTCCATCGCCGACGGATATGAAGATGCTATACTGTACAGCATGTACCGCGTTGCGGAAAAGGCCGTAGTCGATGAAAAAGTACAAAACTATTACACGCAGGCGAACCTGTACTATTTCGATTTTGACGGCCAATCCTTCGAACGCATCCCCGTCGGCGTGCAGGAAGACGGCCAAGCCCCCTATTTGGAAGCCGTGACCGACGGCGAAGGGGTCATCATCGGTTACATCGTTCACAACGTAAGCGGCACCGTATACACGCACGGCGACACGCAGGGGCTTTGGAAGTACATGCTCACCAATGAGAACGGGGCGGAAGAAATTGCCTCGCTCAACGACATCGGCTCGCTGATGTCGAACATCTCGTACAACATCAACCACAAGACGCTGCGCGAAATGCGCGACGACGGCGTGCTGGACGTTTCCGCCGCGGCGGACGGGTCTGACCCGCTGGCAACGGAAATCCCCGATATTCTGCTCGACGAAGCCGACCGCCCCGCGGAAGGCGAAACCCGCCCCACTTTGGGGGATATGTCGATCAGCGACCTGCTCGACCTGACCGTCCGCGCGCTCGAAACCATTCAGAAGATCGAAAACAGCGGCTTCGATTGGGGGAATATTTCTTAAAACCTTATCCGTCTTTTCTGCGCCGCGCGGGAAAAACCGCGCGGCGCTTTCTTTTTGGGGAGGCAAAGCGATGAAAAAGAGAGGTTTGCCGAGGCAAAAAGCGTTGACGAATAAATTTTTTTGCGGTATAATAGAAAATGCGCTTGAAAGGGCGCAAACCCTTGCGCATCCAAAAGGTGCGCCGAATAAGACCGGGAGGTGAAAAATATGAAATACGAGATGCTTTATCTGATCGACTCGTCCGTTGCCGAAGAAGCGCGCGACGCGTTGGTCGCCAAATTCGAAGACATCGTGAAGAATTTGGGCGGCACCGTAGTTTCGACGGACAAATGGGGCATGAAGAAGCTCGCTTATCCCATCGATTACAAGAGCGAAGCTTTTTATGTTCTGATGACCTTCGAAGCGAACGGCGATTCCGTGAAAGAGCTCGACCGCGTCGCGGGGATTACCGACGGCGTGATCCGCAGAATGATCACAAAAGCACAGGCATAAGGGAGCAAAAGGGATGAACAAAGTATTTTTGATCGGAAACCTGACGCGCGATCCGGAGCTTTCGGAAACGAACAGCGGTATTTCCGTTTGCCGCTTCGGCCTCGCCGTGAACAGGCGCAGGGCCGCGGGCGACGGCGAGCCGCAGGTCGACTTTTTCAACGTGACCGCCTGGCGCAACCTCGCGGAGACGGTGAGCCGCTTCGTAAAGAAGGGCAACAAGGTCGCCGTTACGGGCAGCATTCAGGTCCGCAACTATGAGGACAATTCCGGCCAGAAGCGCACGTTCGTCGACATCGTTGCCGACGATGTCGAGTTCCTTACGCCGAAGGGTTCGGGCGGAGTGGCGGAAGACGATTTCGTACCCGCGGCGCCCAAAAAGAAGCCCGCGCTCGAAGCGTTTGACGACGATTCGGATATACCGTTTTAATTGGTTCTCGCATTTTGTTTTGAGCTGACAGAACAAAATGCCGAGATGTTCGGGAGACACCGCCGCACGGCGCACTGCGCCTGACGGCATTTTCTCCCTCGTTGCGCCCGATTTCGGGGCACACCAATAATATGGGCGCAACTTCACCCTCTTCCCGCAAGCCGTATGTATACGGCAATTTGGGGGCGCTTTTAGCGGCTACGCACGAGGCCGGTTTCTCGCAATACCCTGACGGGCATTGCTTGCTTCCGTCTCGGCTCCGCCGCCTTGTTCACGAAAATCTCGCTGCGCTGCGATTTTCCGTGAGATATTCGGATATTATTTTAAAATAATATCTCGCGCGAGCAAAACGACGCATAGCGATAACAAAGTTATCGCGCAACATTGTCAATTTTGCATGAATGCCCGCAAGCGGGCGCTCCGCAAAATTGACTGCGTTAGGTGCGCTGCGCACCCCTATTTGGCAATCCTTTGCCTTATGCAGGAAAGGTGAAATTGCGGCATTGAATATATGCGTGCCCTTTAAAATGCCGCAATGAGGAAAACTCCGAACGCTTGAACGGCTTGCAAAGCGGCAAGCGTTGGGGTTTTCCTTCAATCTTGGAAATTTGTTTTGTCAGCTCAAAACAAATTTCAAGAATTTTTTAAGGAGAATTTATCATGGAAGAGAATAAACCCGTCCGCAAGCCCATGAAACGGGCTCCCCGCAGGAAGGTTTGCGCCTTCTGCCAGGAAAAAGTCGAATATATCGACTATAAAGATGTGAACCGCCTGAAAAAGTACATCACCGAAGGCGGAAAAATCCTGCCCCGCCGCATGACCGGTACCTGCGCCATGCACCAGAGGGAACTTTCCAACGCCATCAAAAAGGCGCGCATCGTTGCTCTTCTCCCCTTCAAAGGAGAGTAAAAGGCACCGCGCTCATTTTGCGGGCAACACAAAAAAAGAAGCGGACGGCTTTCTGCCGTCCGCATTTTTTATTGAATTTTCCGCTGCTTCCGCACCCCCGCAAAGGGAGTTCTTGCGCGGAGCAGTTCGCGCCGGACTCCGCTTCGCCGCGCCGCCGCACCCTGCAACAAGTCAAATCGGCGGGCGCAGTTTTTCTGCGCCCGCCTTCGCTTTCCGTTGCTATAGTTTTCCTATACGATGAGCGCGTTCAGGTACCCGACGCCGATGAGCACGGCGAGGAAGGAAAAATTGAACGCCAGAAATCTGAGCACATATTTCCTCGTTTCGCCGGGGCAGACGCGGCGGAAAGTGTTGAGGGTGATGAGGCTCGCGAGCGAGGCGATGGGCGTGCCCAACCCGCCGATATTCACCGCGACGAGCAGGTTCGCGTAATCGGAAGTGAACTTCGAAAGCAGCACCGCCGAGGGAACGTTGGAGATGACCTGGCAGGAGAGGGTGCCGAACGCGAGCGGGTCGAGCGCGACCAGCCCGCCCAGAAATTCCTCCACTGCGGGGATGCGCGCCAGATTCCCCGAAAACACGAAGAAGGCGCAGAATGTAAGCAGCAGCGAATAATCGACGCGCAGAAGCGCGCGGAAATCGAGGATGAGGAGGGCGACCACCACCGCGAGCAGTCCCCAATAATAGGGAAATACGCGGAAAACGATGAGAATGGAGAGCACGAACAGCGCCGCATAGGCGGCAGAGCGCCACGCGGACGGGCGGTTTTTGGGGCGGGATTGCACCTGCGCCGGTTCCGGCTTGACGAACAGGCACACGCCGAGGATGAGCACGAACGCCGCCGCAAACGGAAGCGCCATGATTTTGAAAAATTCGCCCGTCGGGATGGAATAATAGGAGTACAGGTACAAATTCTGCGGGTTGCCGAAGGGTGTGAGCATGCCGCCGAGGTTGGCGGCGATGTTCTGCATGATGAACACGAAGGCGGTGAGCTTTTTGTTCCCGCACGATTCGAGCACGAAAAACCCGAGGGGCAGAAAGGTGACGAGCGCCATGTCGTTCGCCATGACCATCGAGCCGAAATAGGTGACGAACACGAGCGCAAGCACGACGTTGCGCATATTTTTGAACCGCCGCACGATAATATCCGCCAGCCACTCGAAAAATTTGATGTTCTTGAACGCCGCCACTACAGCCAGCGTGCAGAACAGGCAGGCGAGCGTATCCAGATCGAAATAGCCGAGGTATTCCCCGTCGAAGGGCACAAAAAAGCAGGTTATTCCCGCCGCAACGAGCGCCACGATGAGCACGACGCTGCTCTTGGCGGCATGCCCGATTGCCAAAAGCGCCCTGCGCCCGCGCGACGGCGTTTCCGTTTGTTCTTCCATAGCTTTTATTCCTCACAAACGGCACCATTATACACCCGAACCGCTTTTTTTACAACCGAAAAAGCAACAAAAAACGCACTTTTGCGCACCGCCCGAAAATTTTTACGGCTGTCTGTCCCGAAACGCTTGCTTGTTGTAACTATATTTATTACAATATGGTTTGTATGGGAGGCGATCTTATATGGAAAAGGAAAAGCGCCCCGCCGCGGGCGGGGAAAACGGGGAAAACGAAAAAATCGAAACCCTGCGCGCATGGCTGGACGGCGCGGAATCCGTTATAATCGGCGCGGGTGCAGGGCTTTCGACCGCCGCGGGGTTCACCTACGGCGGCGAGCAGACGGTACGAGGCGTTTCTGCGGGAAAACGAGGGCAAAAAGGTGCTGTTTCTGGAGTTGGGCGTGGGCATGAACACCCCGGGCATCATCAAGTACCCCTTCTGGCAGATGACCTACCGCAACAAAAACGCGCGGTACGCCTGCATCAATCTGGAGATCGCGTACGCGCCGAAGGAGATTTCTGACCGCTCGGCGTGCATCGCATCCGATTTGAATATTCTTTCGCGGCTGCACGGCTGAAAGCAGCGGGAACAACCCGACCGCGCGGCGGCAGCCGCCGCACGCGTACCCCCCTTGCCCGCCCTGCCGAAATTCGGCAGGGCGGGCAATTTTTTCTGCTGCGGAAGCAATGAAAAATGCCGATTCGACAGCCGCGCGGTTGCCAGCGGGGCGGGGCGTATGGTATAATAGCGGGGAAAAAGGAGAACGCCCGTGAAAAACCTGATACTGAAAACGGAGGAAGGCGACCTGTTCCGCTTTACGGACAGCGAAGAGCGCACGGAGCTGACCATCGGCTCCAGGCGCACGGCGGATATCGTCGTAAAATCGCAGTATGTGGAGCCGGTTCAGGTGCGCTTGCTCCTGAAAAACAATATATGGTACGCGGAGGACATGACGTCCGAAAACGCCAGGAGCGTGGTGCTGCTCGACGGGCGCCGCTTCAAGCGCCCGATGGTCAAGTTCGACGGCGTACTCTCCATCCGCCGCGCGGGGAAGAAGGAGAAGGCGGACATCGTGCGCATCTCCGCGGTGAAGCAGTTCAGCCGCAAAAAACCGAAGAACAACTTCGACCTGACCGCAAAGACGGTGACGACGGTGGGCAGCGGCGAGGGATGCGACATCCGCGTGGATAACCCGCTCGTTTCCGAAAAACATTTCTTTATCGTGTTTGACGGGCAGAACTGCTACGTTGAGGACGCGCACAGCGTGAGCGGCACCTATGTGAACAACAAAAAGGTCAAGCGGCAGAAGCTGAACGACTACGACCGCCTGTCCATTCCCTCGGCGGCGTACATATTCTACCGCAACGCCCTGCTCTTTTCCACGGCGGAGGGCGGAATCCGCATCGACGCGGTGGACGTGTGCAAGCGGGTGCAGGACAGGAACGCGCACGGGAAGATCTCCCTCGTTACGAACGTGACTTTCCGCATCGAAGCGGGCGCGTTCGTGGCAGTGGTCGGCGGGAGCGGCGCGGGCAAATCCACCCTGCTCGACTGCATCAACGGCATGCGCCCCGCGACGGACGGAAAAATCTACTACGACACCAACGACTACTATGAGAATATGAACACCTACAAGGGCGTCGTGGGGTACGTTCCCCAGCGGGACATCATGCACGACGATCTGACCCTTTGGGACGCGCTGCGCTACACGGCGCTGCTGCGCACGCGCGCAGACCTCTCCAAGGAGGAGCTTGCGGCGCGCGTGAACGCCGCGATCGCGGACGTGCATTTGCAGGGAAAGGAGCGCCTGCGCATCTCCTCCCTGTCGGGCGGGCAGAAAAAGCGGGTTTCCATCGCCATGGAGCTGCTCTCCGACCCGAAGGTCATCTTTTTGGACGAGCCGACGAGCGGGCTTTCGCCCGACCTGGACATGGAGATGATGGAGCTTTTGAAAGATCTCTCCAAAAAGGGGCGCACCATCGTTGTCATCACGCACGCGATGGAGAACATCGACAAGTGCGACCGCGTGGCGTTTTTGGGGCGGGGCGGCAGGCTGTGCTATTACGGCCCCGCGCAGGAGGCATTCCGCTGGTTCAACCGCCGCAGCTATTCGCGCATCTTCGCGGCGCTGGCGGACGAGGAAACGAGCGAGGCGTTCGCAAAGAAATACCGCCGCTCCCCCTATTATAAGGAATTGTACGGTCAGCTCGTCGAGGAATACGGCAAGGGATGCTGCCTGCCGCCCGAAGCGGAAACGGAAAACGAGGCGGCATGGGAAAAGGCGCCCAGGCGCCTGCCGCGGCGGGTACGCACGGCGCATGCGGCGGAAGGCGGCAGCGCCGCCCGGGAAGAAGCCGCCGCGACGGATACGCGGGAGAGCGGGGAGGAAGATAAATGAAAAAGTTTAAACGCCGCTCCGCGCGCATGAACCGGATGCACTTCCGCGTGCTGGTGCGCCGCTATTTCAAACAGATCTTTACCAGCCTCGGCACCTTTCTTCCCCTCCTGCTGCAGGCGCCCGTGATGCTCGCGATCGTCTATATCGTCTGCGTAAAGGACGCGTTCATCCACAAAACGGCGGAATACCTGACGAGCGCGAACGTGGTGCTGTTCGTTTTGGTGGTGATGTGCGCGCTGATGGGGATCCTCAACAGCTACCGCGAGATCTGCAAGGAGCGCGACGTGCTCTCCCGCGAAGTATTCGGAGGGTTGGATATTCCGGCGTACGTCCTCTCGAAATTTACCGTCCTTTCGGTCATCGGCATCGTGCAATGCGCGATTCTGTTTTTCGGGACGCTGCCCGCCATCGACTTTGCATTCCCCAACCCCGCCACGGGCTACCTGTGCGCGTACGGCGCGATGGCGCTGACGAATATCTCCACCATGGCGATCGGGCTGTTCATTTCGGCTCTTTTGAAAAAATCGGAGAGCGCGATCCTGCCCGTGCTGTTCATCATCATCGAACAGGTGGTGTTCTGCGACTGCCTGTTCACCCTCGAGGGCGGGGCGGGGTGGCTGCGCTACATCACCCCCAGCGCCTGGGGCATCGCCGTGTTCGGCAACGCGGCGGGGCTGAACGACTGGGCGCCGCCCATCTTCCATAAAGACCTGTTCGCGCTGAATCCGCTCATCGGTTTGGGCGTGATGGCGGCGATCACCCTGCTGTTCGTCTTTTTGACGACGCTCCGGCTCAAACGGGCATACCGGCAGAAGGATTGATTGCAACAGTAAACCGAGAGCCTCCGTTTGCAGACGGAGGCTCTTTTTATAAATTTTAATTTGCGGAAACTTTTTCGGTTTAATTTTTTATTTTACTGTAACAGACAAATTCATACGCCTGTAATTCCATTCTGTATTTCTAGTTCTAAAAGGAATCACATATTCCCCCTTTTCTTTAATAATCTCTGTGCTATACTGTTCACCCGTTGGGCTGGTAAACAGCGGACTGCCGCCGCCAAAATAATTTATAGAAGCACCCGCACAATCGAGCCATCTGTCGCCAAGATGCGGATCGCCGTAGACGTAGTATGCATCGACGCCGAAGGTCATCTCCTCGCCCGTATATTCGAACTCATAATGCTGCTCGTCGACGTCGGGCGTAAAAACCCATTCCTGCCCGAAGTTGTTAGCGACCTTGATTGCTACGTCGTACTTTTTCTCTCCCTCTTCCCCGCAAGCGGCAAAGCACGCCAATGCTATCCCCGCGAGCGCAATCGCCGCGATAAATTTGCAAAAACGCTTTGTCATTCTTCTCATTTTAGCTCCCTTTGCTCCTTTATTTTACTGTAATAAAAAGCCGTACGGTTCTATTATTCCATGAAGTTTGTCTTGTATAAATTGAGTAACAATAATCACCTCTCTCTAATACTGAATGAACATTTTCATTTTTTCCTTCTGAATTTTGATAACCCCAACTCCCACTAAAATAATTTATAGCTACACCTGCACAATCGAGCCATCTGTCGCCAAGATGCGGATCGCCGTAGACGTAGTAGGCATCGACGCCGAAGGTCATCTCCTCGCCCGTATATTTGAACTCGTAATACAGTTCGTCGACGTCGGGCGTAAAAATCCACTCCTGCCCGAAGTTATTGGCGACCTTGATTGCTACGTCGTATTTTTCCCCCCCTCTTCCCCGCAAGCGGCAAAGCTCGCCAACGCTATCCCCGCGAGCGCGATTGCTGCAATAAATTTGCAAAAACGCTTTGTCATTCTTCTCATTTTAGCCTCCCTTTGCTCCTTCATTTCAATTATTCCTAATAATAACACAGAGTTGTATAAAAACTGTCTTTATTTTTCCACAAAAATGTAATATGCCGCGCAATTTACCCGCCGCAATGTTTTCGGCGCGAAAAAGCCGCGCCCGTTTGCTGCGGGCGCGGCTCTGTTTTTTATTGAACGTATTCTGTTTTTCGAGATATTTTGCGCCTTTCTATTTTTCGGCGCTCTCCGCCGCATCCCCTTCGAGCGGGGCGTAGCGCTCCGCCGCCTCTTCCTCTTGGGCAATTTCCTCGGCGAGGTCGAACTCGTTCGGCTTTTCCTCCCTGCCGTACAGCAGGGTATGCACCGGCTTTTTCAGAAAGTGCATGATCGGCTTCATCACCACGCCGACGAACACCGCTATGACGACGGTGCCGATGCCCACGCCGCGCAGCATGCCGCTCGTGCCGTCCAGCGACCAGAACACTTCGCTGTCCCAGAAGAAGGCGACGGACAACAGCGACGCGATTAAAATGACGGACACGTCGAAGATGATCTTGCAGGTGGAGAGGTGCAGCTTTGTGCGCTTGGACAGCGCGAGCGTGACTCCCTCCCCCGGCATGCTCATGATGTTCGCTTCCAGATATAAAAATATACCGAAGGCAATGACGACCGTACTGACGATGATCAGGATCGCCTTCAGCCAGATTTCCTGATTTTCGGGCAAAAATAAGCCGTAGAGCGCGTCGGTGCCGTCCACCAGAAAGCCGAACAGCGTGGAGCTTGCCAGCTGCAGAACGCTGTACCATTTGAACTGCTTCCACAAAATGAGCGCCTGGATGACGAGGAAGCAGGTGAACACGATGATGATCCATGTGCCCATCGAAAGCTGCGTAAACTTTAAGCTCAACACGTTCGGAATGGAATTGACGGGCGAAATGCCCCAATTCGTCGAGCGCGAGAGCGATACGCCGCTCGCGATGAAAAACATGCCGACGACGTACGCAACGAGGCGGCGCCCCCATTCGAACACCTTCGCCTTCGTCGGCTTTGCGATTTGTACTTTCACGTTTCCCCTCTCCTGCATAAATATGAATAATTATGCAAAATAGTTTATAAATATTATACAGGAGCGGGGCATATTTGTCAACCGCAATTGCGAAAATAGTTGCCAAACGCAGAAAAAAGCGGTATACTGGCAACGAGGTGAAATTATGCAGCTGCCGAAAGACCCTGTGATTTTATTGAGCTTTATCAATATGAAACTGCGCGATTATTACCCTTCTCTCGCCGCCCTGTGCGACGATTTGGACGCGGACGAAGAGGAAATTCGCAAAGCGCTCGCCCAAATCGGGTACGAATACGCGGCGGACAAGAACGCGTTTATTTAAAATTCCTCTGTTTGTTATATTTCTGAACGATAAAAAGTGCGGTTCCGTATTTTTGCGGAACCGCACTTTTTTATCCCTCTTACCTTCTATTTCTCCGAATCGGAGACCTCCGCGTTTTTCTGCGCGGCAACAGTGCCGTTCCCCCTCCGTCTGCCGCCCGTTCTCCCGCGCGCTCGCATGTGCCGGCGGCCTTTTGCCCGGAACGGATCGTGATATTGCCGGATATTATTTCCCCTCATCCGCCTTGACTTCGTTGACCGCTCCGCAATACGGACATTTTTCGATCCTCTCTTCGGCGACAAATTTCGCGCCGCACGAAGAGCACTCGATGACATGCCCGGCTGCCTTCTCTTCTCTGCCCCGCCCCGCTTTTCCCGCCGCGTTTTTTTCTGCTTTCGGCGGCGGATATACTGCAAACGCTTCGGCATAATCGGGTTTGCCGTTTTTGAGCGCAAAGAAGAAAAACACCCCCGCCGCGACGGCGACAACTGCCGTCAGAACGATCTCTTCGGGGCACCAGATGTCCCAAAACGCCCCTTCCCCCAGTTCAAACACGACATTGCCGCAGAAGTTATAGACGGCGTGGATGAACGCGCACACGAACACGCCCCCGCCGCAGAACATGACGACGGAGAGCATGCAGCCGATGAGGAAGGAATACCCCACCTGCAAAAACACGCCGCCCGAAAACCCGCCGAGCAGATTGACAAGGTGCAACAGCCCGAACGCCGCACTGGATGCGAGCACGGCGATAAACCGACCCTTTTTGCCAGTACCCGTCTTTCCGAGCACGAAGGGGAAAATGACGCCGCGGAACGCCAATTCCTCAAACAGCCCCACACCGATGCACTGCAGCGCAAAGGCGGCAATTTCGCCCGCACTGCCGGTAACGGCTGCCGTGCCCTGCGCGAGCGCCACGACGGGCAAATTGTTGACGGCGACAACGAGCGCGGGCAGGGCGACAAGGAGCGCCCTCCAACTCCCGCGCGCGGCGAGCGTTTTGCGGATGCCCATATGGAAGGCGAGCAGCAGCATGACGCCGGAAAAGAGGATGCGCAGGATGCCCAGCCCCAAGTAGCCGGCGGTCTGTTCGTCCTGCGTGAACAGATTGCCCAGCCATTGGTACGGGAACATGACCAGCCCCGCCGCGAGCAGGTAGAGTATGAGCGCGCTTTCGATGGGCGTTTTGCGCATATAGAGCATTTTCGGCTTCATTGTCTCCGTACCTCCTCCCCCCTCCGCACAACGCGGGCGGCGGCGACAACACCGATGCACCACGCCCTTGCATTGCGGGCTTTGCATCGACTCCGTTCAAAAAAAGCGCGCCCGTGCGCGCTTTTTTCGCCCCGATCGGGGAAATCAATTATTCGTGACATACGCCGCGCCGAACGCGCCCACGCCCGTATGGATGCTCAAAACGGGCCCGAGCACGCGCTGGTGGATGTACACCTGCGGGAAGCGGCTTTTCAGCATAGCGGTAAAGTCGTTCACGTCCGTTTCCGCCCCGCAGCGCCCGACGATGAGGCGGCGGACGTTATCGGGCACGAGACTGCACAGCATTTCCAGCTTTTCGCGGCTGCCGCGCGCGTTCGCTTTGAAGAGGATTTTGCCCTTCAGCTCGAATACGGGGCGCAAATTCAGCGTCGCTTTCGCCTTGGCGTTGTTGAGCCGCCCGCCGTACAGGAGCCTGTCCAGCGATTCGACGGAGAACACGATGCCGATCTTCTTTTTCAACTCCTCCAGATGCGCGGCGATCTCTTCGAAGGAAAGCCCGCACTTGACCATGTTGACCGCCTCGTCCGCCAGAAGGTGAAGCCCGGGGCCGATGGTCGCCGAGTCGATGACGCGGATATTGCCGCCCACCTGATCCGCCGCGAAGCATGCCGACGAATAGGTGCCCGACAGTGCGGAGGAGAGGACGATGCAGATGACGTCGCAACCCTTATCGGTGAGCGACTGGAAGGTGCGGATAAAGTTGTTGAGCGCAGGCTGTGCCGTTTTGCAGGGGCTGAGCCGCGCCATGAGCGGCAGAAAGTCGCCGTTTTTATCCGACGCGTTTTCCTCGTAAAAGTAGCCGCCCAGCTGGTAATTGAGCGGAACGACGCTCAATATGCCGCGGCTGGTGATCTCCGCGGTCGAATAGCCGACGGACGAATCGGTGACGATAGCGACCATATTTCCCTCCCTTTGTAGCCTTGCCGGTTTTTTTGGCCTTAAAACTTGCGGAAGCGCTCGTACCGCGCCTCGATGAGCGTTTCGGCGGGAACTTTGCACTTTTCGGCGAAGAATGCGGCGATGTCCTCTTTGAGCTTGGAGAAAAACTCCTCGTTAAACTCGTTTTCGGGCAAAACGCGCTCCACCGCGCCGAGTTTTTGCAGGTTGTCGGCGGTGAGCTTCAAGCACTCCGCCGCCTCGGCGACCTTGGCGCTGTCCTTCCACAGGATGGACGCGCAGCCCTCGGGCGAAATGACCGAATAGGTCGCGTTTTCGTCGATCCACACCTCGTCCGCCGCGCACAGCCCGAGCGCGCCGCCGCTGCCGCCCTCGCCGATGATGACGGAAAGGGTGGGCGTTTTCAGGCGGATCATCTCCAGAATGGAGGAGGCGATCGCCTCGCTCTGACCCCGCTCTTCGGCGCCGATGCCGCAATATGCGCCCGACGTATCCACAAAACAGAGCACGGGGCGGCGGAACTTTTCCGCCTGCTTCATCAGCCGCACCGCCTTGCGGTAACCCTCGGGGTGCGCGCAGCCGAAGTTGTGCTCGATGCGCCCGTTGGTATCCGCGCCCTTTTCAATGCCGATGACGGTGACGGGTCTGCCGCCGATGGTGCCGATGCCGCCGATGACGGCGCGGTCGTCCGCATAGCGGCGGTCGCCGTGCAGTTCGATAAAATTCTCCACGATTTCGGAGATATAGCGCACCGCGGTGGGTCTGCCCTTCTCGCGGCTCTTTAAAACGATTTCATATGCGTTCATGTCAGTTCGCCTCCCCGCAGTGCAGCTGCAGCAGCTGCGCAAGTTTTTCCTTCATCTCCTTGCGCTCGACGATGAGGTCGGCAAACCCCTTCTGCTGCTGGAATTCCGCGCGCTGGAAGCCCTCGGGGAGCTTCTGGCGGATGGTCTGCTCGATGACGCGCGGCCCCGCAAAGCCGATGAGCGCGCCCTTTTCCGCCATGATGATGTCCGCCTCGAACGCGAAGGATGCGGAAACGCCGCCCGTGGTCGGGTCGGTGAGAACGGAGATGTACAAAAGCCCCGCCTCGCTGTGCTTGGCGACCGCGGCGCTGGTCTTTGCCATCTGCATGAGGGAGATGATGCCCTCGTGCATGCGCGCGCCGCCGCTGAGGGCGAACCCGACGACGGGCAAGCCGTGCTCGGTGGCATACTCGAACGTTTTCGTGATCTTTTCGCCGACGGCGTGACCCATGCTTCCCATGATGAAGCGATAGTCCATGGAGAACACCGCGCAACGAACGCCGCCGATCTCGGCGGTGCCGCACACAACGCCCTCGTTTTCGCCCGTCTTTTCGCGAAGCGCGGCGAGCTTTTCGTCGTACCCGGGGAAGTCGAGTACGTTTTTGCCGACTTCATCCGCGAACAGCTCCTCGAAATTTTCCGCGCACATAGCGATGCGCGCGCGGGGCGGCATCTTCTTATAGTGACCGCACTTGGGGCAGACGCCGAAGTTCTCCTCCATTTCGTCGGAGAGGACGATCTGCCCGCATTTTTCGCACTTGACGGCGAGTTTTTCGGGGATCGCGCCCTCCTGTGCGGGCTTTGCGGCGGGGTCTTCCGATCCCTCCAAAGCGTTTTTCGGTTTTCTGAAAAAAAACTTTTTAAAGTCTTCGAACTTCAATTTAATATCTCCTTCGAATATCCCGCTCAAAAAGCTCTTCCCCCGTTCGGGGAGGCTCACGCGCACCTGCGGAGCCGCGCTCCTTGCGGCGCGGGGCATGGGATGTATGCTCTTCTTTTTTCTTCCTTTTTCGGCGGCACGGCCGCGCTTGACGCCGCGCGCCGACTTTTTATCGCGTACGATTGTCTTGTTCACGTTTATCCCGCGCGCACCTTTGCGCGCGCTCCCTTACCTCAATGATAGTTTTTTAAGAATTTATCCAAAAAATTGGTGCAGTAGCTTCCGTCTTTGAACTCCGGCTGGGCGAGTATATCCCCCGACAGCTCGGCATTGGTATGCACGCCCTCGATGACCAGCTCGCACAGCGCCGCCTGCATCTTGCGGATCGCTTCGGTGCGGTCGCGCGCGTAGACGATGAGTTTGCCGATCATGCTGTCGTAATAGGGCGGGATCCGATAATCCTGATAGATGGCGGTGTCGAAGCGCACCCACGGCCCGCCCGGGATATGCAGGAGAGATATCCTGCCGCAGCTGGGGCGGAAGTTGTTGCGCGCGTCCTCCGAATTGATGCGGCACTCGATGGCGCAGCCGCGCAGGCGGATGTCCTCCTGCTTGTATAAAAATTCGATGCCCGCCGCGATGCGGATCTGCCATTTGACCACGTCGATGCCCGTGACGTATTCGGTGACGGGGTGCTCGACCTGCAGGCGGGTGTTCATCTCCATGAAATAGAAGTTGTTCTGCCTGTCCAGCAAAAACTCGATGGTGCCGAGGTTGGTGTAGTTCACCGTTTTGGCGGCGAGAACCGCCGCCTCCATCATCTTTTTGCGCACGTCCGGCTTTAACGTGACGCACGGGCTCTCCTCGATGAGCTTCTGGTTCTTGCGCTGCATGGAGCAGTCGCGCTCGCCCAGGCAAACGACGTTGCCCTGCTCGTCCGCGACGATCTGCATTTCGACGTGCTTGACGTCCGTCAGGAACTTTTCGAGGTACACCTTGCCGTTGCCGAAGGCGCTCTTCGCCTCCGCCGACGCGGTGAGGACGGCGTTTTCAAAGTCCTCTTCCTTCTGCACGATGCGGATGCCCCTGCCGCCGCCGCCCGCGCTCGCCTTGACGATGACGGGGTAGCCGATCTCGGCGGCGAACTTTTTCGCCGCGGCGATGTCTGTTATTTCGTCCAGCCCGGGCACAACGGGAACGCCCGCCGCCTTCATGGTGCGGCGCGCTTCGTCCTTGTCGCCCATCTTGGCGATGACCGACCAGTGCGGGCCGATGAACTTGATGTTGCACTTTTCGCACAGCTCGGCAAAGCGCGGGTTTTCGGACAAAAGACCGTAGCCGGGATGGATCGCCTGGCAGCCCGTCGCGATGGCGACATCGATGATGGCGGTCATGTTGAGGTAGCTGTCCTTTAAGAGCGCGGGGCCGATGCAGTAGCTCTCGTCCGCGAGGTTGACGTGCAGCGCCTCCGCGTCCGCCTCCGAATACACGGCGACGGTGTGGATGCCCATTTCGTTGCAGGCGCGGATAATACGAACGGCGATTTCGCCGCGGTTGGCTATCAATATTTTACTGAACATAAAAACTCCTCGTGAAATTTGCTTTAAGCTGTTAAAGCAAATTTCTACGATTGGAAGGCGACACCGCCGTTCAAACGCTTCCGCGTTTTCTGCGGCGTTTTCTCCCTCTTTGCGCCCTCTTTTAGGGCACAAAGGGCAGAACCCTCCATTCGCAGAAAATCGCAGCCGTCAGCTCGGCGAGATTTTCGCGAGCCGAATATTTACTCGCGCAAGCAGAATCACATTTCTGCGCCTGCGCACTCAATTTGCCGATACCTCGGCTCACGGAAGGGGTGAAAGCGACGCGCATATTTACAGTGTGCTCCGAAAAGGCGCGTCGCTGAGGGGAAAGCCGCTCGGGTTTCCCCTTAAATTCACGGAAAAAAGTTTTATCAGCTTAAAACTTTTTTCGTGAAAAGTTAAAATATCTTAAACAGAATCTGCCCGAATTCGACCAACGAGCCGTTTTCCGCGCAAATTTCCACGATTTCGCCGTCCGTCTCCGCAACGACGTCGTTCATCAGCTTCATTGCCTCGATGATGCAGAGGGTATCCCCCTTTTTCACCTTGCTCCCCACCTTGACGAAGGGCTCTGCCTCGGGCGAGGGCGCGGCATAGAAGATGCCCACCATCGGCGACTTGATGTCGCGGTATTTGTTGTAATCCTTGATCTCCGCTTCGGCAGGCTCATCCGCGCTCTTTTCCTCCTGCACGGGCTGCATATACGGCAGGGGCGCAGGCATGTACGCGGGCGCCGCGGCGCCGCTCTCCAGCTTCAGAGAATAGTTCTCCTCCGCCGAATTTTCCGTGATCTCCATCTTTGCGAGCCCGCTCTCCTTGAACAGGTTGATGAGCTCGCGCAATTTTTTCTTATCCATTCCCGATTACTCCCGAATGCTTATAAAAAATGCGTCTATCGCAATTTTCATGAAATAAACGCATAATTCAGTGTTCAGATTTTCCGAAAGGCGAGGCAGCCGTTGTGCCCGCCGAACCCGAGCGACGTGGAAAGCGCGAATTTGAGATCCGCCTTGACCGCCTCGTTGGGGGTGATGTCGAGGTCGCACTCCTCGTCCTTTACGCGGTAATTGACGGTGGGAGGCACGATACCCTCGTCGAGCGCGAGGATGGAAGCGATCGCCTCGATGCCGCCCGCCGCGCCGAGCATATGGCCCGTCATCGACTTGGTGGAGGATACGCGCAGTTCATACGCGCCCTGCCCGAACGCGCGCTTTAAGGCGAGCGTTTCCGTCTTATCGTTGAGCGGGGTACCCGTGCCGTGCGCATTGACGTACACGTTCCTGCCCGCGGCGATGCCGCCCTCCTTTGCCGCAAGCTCGATCGCCTTTGCGGAAGCGATCGCCTCGGGGTTGGGCGCCGTCATGTGATAGGCGTCGTTGGTGCAGCCGTAGCCGACCACTTCGGCGTAGATCTTCGCGCCGCGCGCCTTGGCGTGCTCGTATTCCTCGAGCATGACGACCGCGCCGCCCTCGCCCATGACAAATCCGGCGCGCTCCTTGTCGAACGGAATGGACGCACGGTTCTTATCCTCCGCCTGCGAGAGAGCCTGACAGCTGATGAAGCCCGCAAAGCACAGCGGGGTGATCGCCGCCTCGCTGCCGCCGGCGAGCATCGCATCCGCATAGCCGTGCTTGATGGCGCGGTACGCTTCGCCGATGCTGTTGGTAGAAGTGGCGCAGGCCGTGACGACGGCAATGTTCGGACCGTGCGCATTATATTTGATTGCCACCGTGCCCGACGCGATATTGGAGATCATCATCGGGACAAAATAGGGAGAAACCCTGCCGGGGCCTTTTTCGACTAATTTGGAATGTTCGGTTACCAGCGTATGAATGCCGCCGATGCCCGAACCGATATACACGCCGAACCGCTCCGGTTCGATGCTTTCGGCGGTCATGCCGCTGTCCTCATACGCCTGCGTAGCCGCCGCGACGGCGTACTGGCAGTAGAGGTCGGTCTTGCGGACGTCCCCTTTCGGCATATAGAGGGTGGGGTCAAAACCGCGGACTTCGCCCGCGAACTTGCACTTATAGTCCGTGATATCGAACTTGGTGACGGTATCGATGCCGCAGACGCCCTTTTTCATATTTTCCCAGGTCGTTTTTGCGTCATTGCCGAGCGGGGAAACCGCGCCCAGCCCTGTTACGACGACTCTTTTTTCCATAAAAAAACTCCTTTTCTCACGAAAACCTCGGCGAGCTGTCGCCTGCGGTTTTCCGTGATTTGAGGGCGACACCGCCGTTCAAACGCTTTCGCGTTTTCTGCGGCGTTTTCTCCCTCTTTGCGCCCTTTTTTAGGGCACACATATTATTTACGGGCGCAAATTCACCCTCTTCCCATAAGCCGTATGTATGCGGCTACTTGGGGGCGCTTTTAGCGGCTACGCACGAGGCCGGTTTCTCACAATGCCCTGTCGGGCATTGCTCGCTTCCGCCTCGGCTCCGCCGCCTTATTCACGAAAATCTCGCTGCGCTGCGATTTTCCGTGAGCTATTTGGATATATTTTATAATAATCTCTCGCGCAAGGAAAATCACTATTTTGATAATTTCTCGAAAAAGGCAAAACCACGCTTTTGCCTTTTTCACTCCATTTGCCGATACCTCGGCTCACGGAAAGGGTGAAGTTGCGCGATTTTGTAATATGCGTGCCTTTAAATATCGCGCAACGAGGGCAGAGCCCTCAATCTCTCGACTTTTTGTTTCGTCAGCTCGAAACAAAAAGTGAGAAAGAAATCACATATCCATTCCCCCGTCGACCCGCAGAACGACGCCCGTGATGTAGCGCGCCGCATCGGAGACGAGGAATTTGACCGCCTGCGCGATGTCCTCCGTTTCGCCCAGAGCGCCGAGGGGAATGAGCTTGTACATCGCCTGTTTCTGCTCCTCGGTGAGGGCGTCGGTCATCGCCGTTTTGATGAACCCGGGCGCGACGGCGTTCGCCGTGATGTTCCGCGAGCCGAGCTCCTTGGCAACCGATTTGGTAAGCCCGATGATGCCCGCCTTGGACGCGGCGTAATTCGCCTGCCCCGCGTTGCCCATAAGCCCGACGACCGAGCTGATGGAGACGATGCGCCCGTAACGCTTGCGCATCATGTACGGCGTGACGTGCTTAACCATGTTGAAGCAGCCCTTGAGATTGATGCCGAGCACCCTGTCCCAATCCGCTTCGTCCATGCGCATGATGAGCTTATCCGCCGTGATACCCGCGTTGTTGACGAGGATATCGATTTTGCCGAAATCCTTGACGATCTGGTCGACGACCGCCTTTGTTGCCGAAAAGTCGGATACGTCGCACCGATAATAGCGCGCGGTGACGCCCGCCGCTGCGAGCGCGTCCATCGTTTCCTTGGCGGCGGATTCGTCGCTGTAATCGACGACGGCGATGTCGGTATTGTCCTGGGCGAGGGTGAGCGCGATCTTCGCGCCGATTCCCCTGCCCGCGCCCGTGATGAGGGCGACTCTGTTTTCCATAAAAGAACTCCTTTTCTCACGAAAACCTCGGCGAGCTGTCGCCTGCGGTTTTCCGTGATTTGGGGGCAAAAACGAAAATTACGATTTCCGTTTTTGCGAGTTATTATTTTAATAATCTCTCGCGCAAGCAAAACCACGCTTTTGCGTTAGCGCACCCGTATTTGCGCGAAAGCGCTTTTGCAGGAAAGATGAAGCCGCGCGATTTTTATTATGCGTGCGCTTAATTATCGCGCGGCGAGGAAAACTCCGAACGCCGATGCCGCTTGCAAAGCGGCACGCGTTGGGGTTGTCCTCAATCTCACGGAAAAAAGTTTTATAATCGCCATAGGCGATTGCGGTGCGCTCGTTTTCGCTTTTGCTAGCAAGTGAAAGCCTCGCGCACCTTCAGCTTAAAACTTTTTTCGTGAATCGGTTAGTTACCCTCTCTGCACCAGCCCCGTGAGCACTTTGCCCGGGCCGACCTCGACGAACTCCTCCACGCCGCGCGCCTTCATATTCGCGACCGTTTCGGTGAACCGAACGGGCGAGCACATCTGCTTGGCGAGCGTAGCCGCGAAGTCCCCTTCGTACGGCTTTGCCGTGAGGTTGGCGAATACGTCCATGCGCGGCGCGTTCATCGCGAGCGTGCGCAGAAATTTTTCAAACTCCTGCGACTCCGGCTGCAATTCGGGGCAGTGGAACATGCCCGAAACGCGCAGCTTCATCGCGCGGCCGCCCGCTTCCTTGACTTTGGCTGTGAATTCCTCCTCCGCCTCCGCGCGGCAGGCGACGACCGTCTGCAATGCGCCGTTGTAGTTGGCGGGGTGGGTGTTCACGCCGTCGCACAGCGCTTCGACCTTGTCTGCCGTGAGTTTGACGGCGGCGATCATGCAGCCTTTGACTCGCTCGGTGTACGCGTCCATCAGCTCCGCGCGCCGGATAATGGCGCGGAACGCGTCCTCCTCGGACAATACGCCCGCAAAGCACAGCGCGGGCACTTCGCCCACCGAAAAGCCGCACACGCAGTCGGGCGCGCCAATTTCCTCCTCCTTCGCGTACGCGTACGCGAGGTCTGCAAGGAACATGGTCGGCTGGGTGAGGAGCGTCCTGTTCAGCTCCTCCTGCGTGCCGTGGAGCATTTTATCGACGACGCCGGGCTTGATTGCCTCGGCGAGGTCGAAGAGTTTTTTTACTTTGGGAAGGTCTTTGACGTCCCCCGCCATGCCGGGAACCTGCGCTCCCTGCCCGGCGAATAAGAAAGCTACACGTCCCATCTGACGCCCTCCATCATCTTTTCCGCCTGCGCCATGATCTCGTCGATCATCTCCTTGGCGGGCTGCGCCTTTTTGACCATGCCGGCGATCTGCCCCGCGAGGAAGCAGCCTTCCTCCGCGTTGCCGTCCTTGGCGGCCTTGCGCAGCGAACCGACGCCGAACTGCTCGAGCTGCTCGTCGGGGATGTTGGAATCCGCCTCCAGCTTCGCATAGGCGTTCATGTAGGTATTTTTGATGGCGCGGACGGGATGACCCAGCCGCTTGCCCGTGACCATGGTGGAAATATCCTTGGCGGCGAGCACCTTCTTTTTATATTCCGCGCTGACCGTGCATTCGTCGGCGACCAGAAAGCGGGTGCCCATCTGCACGCCGCACGCGCCCAAAGCGAACGCCGCAACCATGCCCCTGCCGTCGCCGATGCCACCCGCCGCCACGACGGGGATGTTCACCGCGTCGACGACCTGCGGCACGAGCGCCATCGTCGTCAGATCGCCGACGTGCCCGCCGCTCTCGCCGCCCTCGGCGATGACCGCGTCTACGCCCGCGCGCTCGACCATTTTCGCGAGCGCCGTGGATGCCACGACGGGCAGGATCTTCACGCCCGCCTCCTTCCACAGTTTGACGAAGCGGGAAGGATTGCCCGCGCCCGTGGTGACGACGGGAACCTTTTCCTCGGCGACCATCTGCGCCACTTCCTCGACGTGCGGGCTCATCAGCATGATGTTCACGCCGAAGGGCTGATCCGTCGCTTCGCGGCACTTTCTGATCTCCTCGCGCACCCAGTCGGCATTCGCGTTCATGGCGGAGATGATGCCGAGACCGCCCGCGTTCGAGACCGCGCTCGCCAGCGACGCGTCGGCAATCCACGCCATGCCGCCCTGAATGATGGGGTGGCGGATGCCCAAAAGTTTTGTTAGTTTCGTCTGCATCGCTCTGAAATTACTTGTTGGCGACCGCCTCTTCGATCTTCGCGATCAGCTCGCCCACGGTGGAGAGCTGCATGTTGTCGCCCAAAGAAATGTCGAACGCTTCCTCGATCTGCATGACGATGTCGACTTTGTCGAGGGAGTCAAACTCCAGCTCGTCGAAGGTGGTTTCGGGGGTGATGGTGAGGTCTTCGCCCTTGCACTCGCTCAGAATTTCCTGCAACTTTTCCAAAATGTTCATAACTTTTCTCCTTACTCTTTATTCCAATTTATAATGACTGCACCGCTCGTGAGCCCGCCGCCGAAGGCGACGAAGAGCAGTTTGTCTCCCTTTTTGAAGGTGCCTTTTTTCGCGTATTCGTCCAACAGCACCATAACGGACGTCGCGCTCATATTCCCGCATTCGGAAATATTCAAAAGAACTTTGCTCTTGTCGATCTTATATTTTTTCAGGCTCGCGTCGATGATGCGAACGTTCGCCTGATGGGGAAGATACCAATCGATGTCCGCAGGCGAAAGGTTTGCGCGGGCGCATACCTCTTCGATACGGTGCCCCATCGCATTGACCGCGAACTTGTACACCTCTCCCCCGTCCATGTACATGGCGAGCTTTTCCTGCTCAATTTGGTTGTACGGGCTGTTCAGCCCCTCGATGTTGGGCATGCGGATGACGTGCGAATCGGGGTCGGAAGTCAGAACTCCCGCAAGCCTGCCTTCCCCTTTTTTGACGACCATCGCGCCCGAGCCGTCGCCGAACAGAACGCAGGTGGAGCGATCCGACCAATCGACCAGCTTGCTCATCGCCTCCGCGGAGACGATGAGGACGGTTTCCGCCTTGCCCGTTCCGATGAAGGAATCGGCAATCTCCATGGCGTACAGCACGCCTACGCAGGCGGCGTTCAGATCGAACGCGGGCGCGTGCGAACCGATCGCCTCGGCGACGGTACACGCGAGCGAGGGGGTGAAAGTATCCCCGCGCATGGTGGCGCACAAAATCAGATCGACGTCCTTGCCCTCCGTGTGCGCGTCTTCGAGCGCGCGCCTGGCGGAGAGGATTGCCAGATCGTCCAGCCGCTCGTGGGTGAGCACATGGCGGCGGCGGATACCCGTACGGGTAAAAATCCACTCGTCCGACGTATCCAGAAACTGCGCCAGATCGTCGTTGGAAACAACTTTTTCGGGAAGGGCGCTGCCCGTCCCCGCGATATAAAACATACTTTCGTATACCTCGAACCATGCCCCGCCGAAACAAAAAAAGCACCGCAAACGGGGCGGAAAATTCTGCTCTCTCCGACAATTATAGTAAATTTGCGGGCGCAAGTCAAGCATATCGCCCGCCGGGGGCGAAAATGCGAACCCCGCACACGCCAAAACGCGCCGCCGGGCGGCGCGGCGGCGCTATTTGCGGTTTTTCGGAACGAGGGCAAAGGAGAACTCGGCGCTGGTACACAGCTTGCCGTTCGCCTCCAACTTTCCCTTCGCAAAATAAAAGATGCCCTTGTGCGCGGTGAGCGAGACGGTCATGACCGCCGTATCGCCGGGCAGGAGCGGGTTTTTGAATTTGACGTTGTTCAGCCCCGTATACATGGGGGTGGCGTCCTTCGCGTCGGAAATGAGCAGCACCGCCGCCTGCGCGATCATCTCGCACTGGATGACGCCGGGAACGATGGGGTTGCCGGGGAAATGCCCCTGCAGAAAAAATTCGTCCCCTTTGACGGTGTATTTGCCGACCGATTCGCCCGCCTCGTTGAGTTCCGCCTCGTCCAACAGGAGCATGGGTTCGCGGTGGGGCAGGATGTTTTTAATCTCCTCTCTGTTCATATTGCCCCCTTACGACACCGTCTTATCCGCCTTTTCCCGATCCTCGGGGAAGAGGGCGCCGTTCATGACGGGCAGAACGATGGGCGCTGCGAGCGCCGTGGTGGTGAGGTTGGTGATCGCCGAACGCAGGTAGGGATACAGCAGCGACGTGGCGCGCACGACCGCTTCCTTGCGGGTATCGTCGTCGGCGGCGTCCGTTTCGAAGATGCCCGTCATCGTTACGAGCAGGTCGATGGGCTTGGGCGCTTCGGGCGTGTTTTCGATTTTTACGGTGAGGGACACGAAGAACAGCTTATCGTTCTCCGCGGCGTGACGGACGCGGCGGGAAAAGGTGGGAGCAAGGCTGACCTTGCCTCCGTTTTGCAGGCGCACGCCGTTGAGTTTGAAGCTCATCTCGTCTGCGCGGATCCCTTTGAGTATGAGATTGACGTTTTGCATAAAATTTAACTCCTGCGCCGATTTCCGCTTTCCGCCGCGAAGGACGGCTTGCGGTTGCGCTATATACAATTATACATTTTTACGGAAAATTTGTCAATATCCGTTTGCAAAAAAGAAAGGGGACGGCTGAAAAAACCTCCCCTTTCCGGCGGATTTTGCCGCGCCGTGAACTTTATGCGGGCGCGGAGCCGCGCTGCCGCATCGTTTTGCCGCGCCGCGCGGTTCAGCCGCCGTACCGCCGCCGGAGATATGCAGCCAGGGCGAACGCCGCGGCAAACAGCACCGTACAGGCGGCAAGCACGAGCGCCATGGCGGGCATGCCCAGTTCCGCGCCGAAAAAGTCGAAGGTGAGCGAAAATTCTGCGCGGAGGGATTCCGCAAATACAGGCGAAAGGGTTTCGGCGATATTATCGAGCGCGCCGCCCATCATAAAATTGCGGAAAAGTCCCGCCGTATAACTGCCGGGAATAAACAGCGTGAAATACTGCACCCCCTGCGGGAAATAGGAAACGGGCATATACGCGCCGATCAAAAATCCGACGACCGTGCTGAATATGATGTTCAGACCCGTAAAGGCGCCCTGCGAACGGATAAATCCGACGACGAACACGAGCAGAGCCGACGAGGACAGGACGGACAGCAGAAGAGTGCCGATGCAGCCGAATACGCCCGCCGCCGTCAGGAACCACGCGCCCGCCGCAGCGAGCCAGACAAAGCAGACGGCAAGGACGATTGCGCCGATCGCCAACCCCGCCGCCACGACGGAGAGGAAGTATGCGGCGGGCGGCACCCAACCGGAAAGGGGTGCGATGCGCAGGTCTGCGGAGATGCCGCGGGTGCGGTCTGTGACCATGATGCCGCAGGCGCACAGCGGCACGGTGATGCAGGCGCAGGAAACGCTGCCCGCGAGCATCCAGCTGTCGCAGAAGGCGCGGACGGCGCTTTCCCCGCCCGTTACGCCCGCCTCCGCCAGCGCCGCCAGAATCCCGTCCGTCTGCACCCTGCCCAAAAACAGGGCGTAGAGGGCGAGCACGATGAGCGGAGCCAGGAGGGAAAAGAAGACGTTCGCCTTATCCTTTAAAAAGACCTTTATGTTGCGCCGCGCCAGCGCGAACAGGGCGTATGCGTTCATACGGCGCCTCCTTCCTGCAATTGTTTGCCCGTAACGGCGAGAAATACGTCGTCCATGTCCCCTTTTACAAACTCGAAATCGGCACAGAGCGCGGGGTATTTTTGCAGGAACCCGCGCGCCGCCTCCGCGCTTTCCATGGCGACCCGCGCCCCCGCAGGCTCCTGTTCGAAGGGAATGCCCTCCGCCTCCAGCCCGGCGGCGACGTCGCCGTACAGGTGCAGATAACTGCGCGAATAGCTGTTTTTGAGGGATACGGGCGTCCCTTCAGCGGCGACCTTTCCCCCGTCCAGGATTACGACGCGGTCTGAACCGTTCGCCTCCTCCATATAATGGGTGGTCAGGAACACCGTCATACCCGTTTCCTCGCGCAGGCTGCGCACGGAATCCCACACGGCGCGGCGGGTCTGCGGATCCAGACCGGTGGTCGGCTCGTCGAGGATCAGGATCTGCGGCTCGTTGACCAATCCGCGCGCAATGTCCGCGCGGCGGCGCTGCCCGCCCGAGAGTTTTCCGAACGGTCGGTCTAAAATATCGTTCAGCCCCAAAAGCTCCGTGAGTTCGGCGAGCCGCTTTTTCCACGCCCCGCCCCGTACGCCGCAGCAGGCGGCGCGCACGGCGAGATTTTCGCGCACGGTGAGCAGATCGTCGAGTACGCTGTGCTGAAACACGACCCCGAGCAGGGGGCGTATTTTTTCCGGCTCCGCATCGAGGTCGAATCCCGCGATGCGCACTTTGCCCGCGTCCTTCTTCAGAAGGGTGCAGAGGATGTTGATGGCGGTGCTTTTCCCCGCGCCGTTCACGCCGAGAAAGGAGAACAGGCTTCCCCTTTCTACCGCGAAGGAGATCCCCTGCACCGCGCGCACCTGCCCGTAAGATTTTTCGAGGTTTTCCACCTCAATGATGTTTTCCGGCATAGTAACTCCGTTTTTCTGTTTTTGAGTTATATATTCAGTTTAACATAATTTTCGCCGCCGCGCAATCCGCAATCGCATCCAACGCAGAAAAATCGGTAAAATCGACCGCTTTTCCGTACGTTTCGACGATCGCGCGCGCCTCCGCACCGCGCTTTTCGGGCGGGGTGCGCTTTTCGGCGGAATACATCAGCTTCATCAGAAAGCGATGCGGGGCAGACAGTTCGGCATAGTCGATGCCGCCGCGCAGGTGGAACAGGCGCAGCTTTTGCCGCAGCGGCGCAGGCACAGCCGCCAGAACGGCGCGGCGAAGGTCCTGCGCCGTTTTTTCGTCCGACGGGTCGGAAAGCCCCACCGTTGCGACGAGGAAAAGGGATACCTTATCCGCGTTCAGCCGCCTGACGACGCGCGCCAGACCCTTTATTCCGCCCGCATACACCCCGCCGAAACAGACCACGGTTTCCTCTTTGGCGGTGCGAAGCTCTTTGTACGAAACCGCCTCCCCGCCCGTGCGCCGCGCGAATTCCTCCGCATAGCGCTTTGCGTGACCGTACCTGCTGCCGTAAACGATAAGCATACTTTCCTCCCTCTGCCTCGCGGCACCCCCGGGGTTGCCCCTTTTTTCGGATTATACCATACAGTTGTATAAAAATTGTCTTTTGCGCGGCACATTCCCCCTGCAGGGCATGGCAAAGCCCCCTCCGCTTGCGGAGGGGGCGGTAAAACCTGTTTGCGGATTCCCGACGCGGTGCGCCGCGGCGGGCGGTTTACTCCCGTATTTCTTTGCGGCGGTAGACGACGATGCGCTCGCCGCCCGTGAGAGGGAAGGACAGTTCCGGGTTCGCGCCCTGTACTTCTTCGGGCGTTTTGCCGAGCTTTTTTGCCGTTTCCCACAGCGAATCGCCCGCGGCGGGCATATATACGGAGATGGCTCCCGCCCTTTTTTCCTCCTCTTCGCCCGGCTCGATGCGGGACACATAATCCCCCCTTTCGGAGGAGAACAACACGACGAACAGCTTGAGCGCACCCTCCGCCTCCAGCTCCCCCTCCGTTTTCTGGCGCACCGATACGCCGCAGACGGCAGCCGTTATTGCGGCGCGCATGCCCGCCTTGGCGCGGTCGGAACGGACGGGAAACGCAAAGGGCAGGCTGATGCGCACGCAGTCGGCTTCTCCTTCGCCGTTCTTCATGAACACGGCGGCGTTCAGCACCCCTTCGACGGAGATCTCGCCGTCGGACGCTTCGGCGAATACCTGCGCGCCGCAAAGGGCGGACGCCTGCAGATTGCAGGTAAAATCCACCGCTCCGTCTGCCGCGGCGGTGCCGCTTACCCGTTCAGAAGCGGTGAAGGCGCACGCCGGTTCCTCGCACAGTACTTCCCCGCGCGATATTTCGCTCTTAAACCCGGGGCAGAAGGCATCCTGCGGAAGCAGCACCTCGTCGCTGCGGTAGACCCTTCCGCGAATGCCGACGACGATCTGCGCCGAAATGCGGCAGCGGTTTTTATCCTCGTCGCATGCGGCGGACAGGTTTACGGAGGAAACGCTCACGCACGCATCGCACGCGGAACCGGAAACCGCCTCGTCGCAGGGGATTTCCGCGCGGAAGGGTATCAGCCGTTCGTAGGACACGAGGTCGCTTTCCCCTTCCCGCTTTGCCAGCACGCACAGGTTGATCTCGCCCGAAACGTCGAGGCAGCCGGCAGCCGCCACGACGCGCGTCAGATACGCCTGCTCGCTGTGCAGAAGTACGTCGCCCACATAATCGGTATCGAATTCCTCCTCGATTTCGGCGGAGCCGCCGCAGAGGAACGTACGCCCGACGCGCACGGGTCTGAAGTCGCATACGACCCCTTCCCCGCCCGACAGATACTCCAGCCGCGCGGGAACGTACAGCGCGATCTGCGCCGTTACGATGGCGGAGAGGATGACGCCCTTGCCGTCCGGACGGATTTCCACCTTTTCCACGGCGAGGGACACGTCTGCCGTCTGTGCGGGGGCGGCGCTTTCGCATTCGGCGCGGTGAGAAAATTCCGCACCGCGCTCCGCGCCGACGATCTCTCCGCCGGGCGCGCGCGCAATGACGGAAAAATACAGTTTTCCCCCATAGCGAACCTCGCCCGAAAGCACCTCCGCCCCGTCTGCCACGACGGTCGGGCTTACCGCGAGAATTTTATTTTGCGACCAGTCGGACAGGCGGCACTCCACGATGGATTGCGAACGGATGCGCGCGCCGCGCGCCGTATATTCGTAATTTTCGTATTTCGGCGAAATATTCATAACTCTACCTCCGGTGATGTCACTTTCATTGTATGAACGAGGCGGTTGAGATATGACCGGAATCGGCGCGCGGATCCTGTATTTTTTTGTCGGAACGGTATAAACCGCGCCGCCCGCGGGAAAAATAAGAGTACGCGCCGCCGGGCGCGCACGGCGCCTTCGCGGGCGGCATCGCCGTCTGCGAGGGCGAAAGGAGACCGAAATGATCAAAGCGCCGAAAAATATTTCCCTCATCAAGGAGGAGATCAAAAACTTTTACGACAAGGAGGTACGCGTACATGTGAACCTCGGGCGGAACAAGACCGCCGACTTTACGGGGCGGCTGACGGGCGTTTACCCCGCTTTGTTTACCGTTCTGCCCGACGATAAAAATTACCGCGGCAAGACCGCCTATTCTTACACCGAGGTGCTGTGCGGGAACGTGCAGATCAGCGGAAAAGCGACGCAGACCGTATAGCTCCGCACCGCTGCCGCGCAAAAATCACCTGCCGCCGCCCGCAAACCTGCCTTTGCCGAAGTCAAAAACACCGGTTGAACCGGTGGTTTGCATATACCCTAAAAGGGTAAACTGCGGGTCAACCCGTCAACGGGTATCGCTTTTGCTGTAGCGCCCTGTCGCACGGCACGCCTGTAAAACAGGCTCCTTGTACTATAAAGGGGCAAAACCGCATCAGCAATATGGTAAACTTCTATAATTATAAAATTTGCTGAAGTAATTTTTAATCTTCCCCCGGCAGAACCGGGGGGCAAGCGAAAGCGCCAAAAAAAGGCGGCTCCGCACTGTTCCCGTGCGGAGCCGCTTTTTATGCGGAGACGGCATTAAAAATCGTCGTCCTCATCCTCTTCGTCATCTTCGTCGTCCTCATCGTCGAAGTCGCCCAAATCGTCTGCCGTATAATCGAAATCGTCTTCGGGCGCGGTTTCCGTTTCCCCGTCTTCGACGTAATCGTCGGCGAACTCCTCATCGTCAAACCCGTCGGCAAAATCTTCGCCGATGTCGATGCCGTCGCTCTCCAGCGTGAGATCGTCGGTATCCTCGTCGAGATAGTTGCGCCATTCTTCGTCCTTTTCGGGGTCGATGTCCTCCTCTTCCTCGTACTCGGAATTCTTTTTACACTCGTCGCACATCTTTTCGCCGGGGCGCATATAGTTTTCGCCGCAGACGGGGCAAAGTTCCGTCTTTTCCGATTCTTCGTCTTCGTCCAGATCGGCAAATTTCAGCTTTGCGCCCTGCATTTCGGCAAGGCACACGTCACAGTAATCCTTATCCTCTTCGATATAGTTGAGTTCGCATCGCGGACATTTTTTGTATTTCGGCATATTCCACCTCTGTTTTACTCGCTCGCGCGGGCGCTGCACTATGATTCTATTCTCGCCCGAAGTACTATGTGCATTCTTCCGGAAAAATAGTCCTGCAAACCCCGGTATCGCCGCGCCTTCGCTCCCCGCCTTTTTCTGTGAGATATTATACTGATTCGACGGCAGTTTGTAAAGGATTTTTTTCGGAAAAATACAGTTTTTTTTCGATTTTTTATCCCTCTCCGCCCAAATCTGTAAAAAAAGAGGGCGGAAACGCTCCGTCCTCTTTTCGTTTGTCCTTTATTTTCTCTTTTTTCTGCGCACGAGCACGACCGCAACAACCGCGCCCGCGATCAACACGACGCCGACAGGCACGAAGATCGCCGCCCACTGCCACGTCCAGGCATCGCTCGTCTCCTCCTCCGCCTCGCTCAGAACGAGGTTGGAGATGAGGTTGTCCTCGATCGTTTCCGCATCGTCGTCGCTGACTTTGCCGAGAAGTTTATAGAACGCGTTGCGCGTGTTGTATACCGCCTCGGCGTCGCCCGACGCGGACTTCATAACGCTGAAATCGAACCCGTGCGTGTTGTACCCCTCTTCCCCGGGTGCGGCACAGGCGATGAATGCGTCGAGAACCTCGAAGTCCTCCGCCTGATACTGCTCAAAGTGGTCGCCCTCTTCGTCGCGGACGGGGGAAAGGTCGCCGCCGTAATAATAGTAGCGCGCGAGATTCGCCGCATCGCCGAAGTCGGTATCCATTTCGGTAAACAGATCGTTGACCGTTTCGTACTGTTCGTTGATCGTTTCCAGCTCCTCGTTCGTAGCGGGGTCTGCCATCGCGAACACATAGTTTTCGCTGTAGCTCTCCGCGCTGGCGAAGAACAGATAGCCGCCGACCGATTCGGGCTTGTACCAGGAGCTGTTATAGTCGATTGCGAGATATTGCGTCGGGCGGAAATCCGCGTTTTCGTACGCCGCGTCCGACGGGTTATAGTCGTCCGATGCGGCGTTGTATTGGATGCGGTACAGGTTGTTTCCGTTTGTACCCGCCTTGGAAAAATACAGGAACGCCGGCTGCGTGCCGTCGAGCGGTTCCGCAAACAATATGGTTGCCCCCGACTGATTGCGGGCAAGCACGGTAGGCTCTTCGACGTAATTGGCCGCAGCGTTACCGCCGACCTTTATCCGGTAAATCGCGTTATCGCTGCTGTCGACATAGATGTAGTACTGCGCACCGTCGGCATCTTTATAGAAGAAGGTGGAGGAAGTGATGTTCGTCGTCGTGCGGGCAATGGCGGAAAGCTCGCCCGATGCCCTGTCGAATTCCGGGTTCGCGGCGATGGAATCCCACTCGGAGGCTTCCGCCACGGTGCTGTCCTCCAACGCATATACCTGCGTTTCGTCGCCGTCGGCAATGGACAGGATTACCTGACCGTTTGCATAGCGGAGAATGGAATAGGAGAAACCGTTGATGGTTTTCAGCGCATCGACGGTGGTGAAATCGAGGTTGAAGGGGGAAACGAGTGCAGACTGCACGCCGCGCGCTTTGCCGATGCCGTCGAGGACGAGCGTGCCGAGGTTGACGTATTCCATCGTGCGGTCTTCGTCGTTCTCGTCCGCCGTATCGTCGGTATACGCGGCGATAAACGCTTCGCTCTGCTCGATATCCGCGAGCGGCCCGGTCGTTGCGGAAGCCGTTACGCGGTAGAGCTGGTTGTACGATTCGGTACTGCCCGAACCGGAAGAAGCGCTGTAGCTGCCCGGCGTGGTTACGGGCATCGTATAGTATACGACGGGGTTTTCGGGATCGGAATCGTCGAATTCCGCGCTCGTATATCCCTTGGCAAGCACCGTATTTACGCCCGTCTGCGTATTATAAGAGTGAATCTCGGTGTTCGTCGAATCGAGATACAGCAGATAAACGACCCCGTCTTCCTCCACAAAGCGGTACTCGGTAGTGTTCGAGGAAACCTGAACATAGTAATCGGTCATCGCGGAACCGTCGAGATTGGCGCTGCGGAAGTTGAGATAACCGCTTTCCACCTCGCCGTCGAGATTGCGGATGGTGTTGGGCGTCGCATAATAGACGGAATCGCCGTAGATGTACACGCCCGCGGTATAATCGCCCGCGACAAACAGTTCGGGTACGACGGTCTCTGCGTTTTCGTAGCTGCCGCTTTTCATATTGCCCGCGGAAATGCGCATGAGCGAGCCTTTGACGACGTCGCCGTAGGTATTGTCGGCAGAGCTGTCCTGCACGCCGTTGATGAAGTAGAACCAGGCGTTATCCCCCTCGCCCTTCTGCACAACGAATCCGCCGTTGGAGGAAACCGTGCCGCCTTTGCCGCCGTTCGATTCGTCGTATTTTACCTGCGCACCCGTCCAGCCGCCGCTGCAGCCCGCAAGCAACGCGAGCACGAGCGCGAACGCGAGTATGAGCAGCAGTACTTTTTTGCCCTTTTTCAGCATAGATTTATAGACTCCTTTCGGTCTGTATTTGGTGATAAACTGCTTTGCGGCGCGGGATAATCCTGCACCTTTCCCCTGTTTTGACCAGTATACTTTTCTATTATATACCAAAACAGCCGTTTACGCAATTAAAAACTATTAAAAATCGATGAAATTTTTCATTCGGGGAGTTAATTTTTCATGGAAAAATTCGGTATTTTCAACCTGCTGTCCGCGCTGTCTTCCCTTGCGGCAAAGCCCGCGGAGGCAGAACCCGCAAAACGGGAGGAACCGCCCGCCCCGCCGCCGGACGCGGAAACCGCGCCTGCCGCGGGGGTGTTCACCGCCGAGGAGCGCAAAACGCGCGCCGCCGCAATGCTCGAACGGCACGAACAAATCTCCCGCCGCATCCGCAGGAGGTAAAGCGCCGCGCGGAATGAAAAACCGCCGAACGGCGCGCTTTCGCGCGGAGGTCGGCGGTTTTTTCCGATCGTCCGCAATAGCGGGCGAAAATTATCTCTTCGAGAATTGAGGCGCGCGGCGAGCCTTCTTCAAGCCGTATTTCTTTCTTTCCTTGCTCCTCGGGTCGCGCGTGAGGAATCCCTCTTTTTTCAGCGCGGGGCGAAGATCGGGCTGCGCCTGCACGAGCGCACGGGCGATGCCGTGGCGGATAGCGCCCGCCTGACCGGTATAGCCGCCGCCGCAGACGTTGACCATAATATCGTACGCCGTTTCCGTCTGCGTAAGCACGACGGGCTGCTTGACGATGTACTGAAGAGTGCCCTGCGGGAAGTAATCTTCCAGCGCGCGGTCGTTGATAACGATGGCGCCTGTGCCGCCGGGAATGAGGCGGACGCGGGCGATCGCCTTTTTACGCCTGCCCGTACCCCAGAACTGCAACTTTTTTTTCAGATTCACTTTTGCCATGTCCGTACCTCACTAAAATAATTTGAGTTCTTCGGGCTTTTGTGCCTCGTGACTGTGTTCGGCGCCCTTGTACACGCGCAGCTTTTTGATCATCTTGCGACCGAGCGAATTTTTGGGGAGCATGCCGCGCACCGCCTCATAGACGGCAACGTCGCTCTTCTCCGCGAGAAGTTTGCGGTAGGAAACTTCCTTCAATCCGCCGATGTAACCCGTGTGGTACCTGTAAAACTTGTCGTCCAGCTTTTTGCCCGTCAAAAGGACTTTATCGCTGTTGATGACGATGACGAAATCGCCCGTGTCGACGTTCGGAGTGAACGTGGGCTTGTTTTTGCCGCGCAAAACGGCCGCGACCTTGGAAGCCAGCCTCCCCAAAGGCACGCCGGCGGCGTCCACAACATACCACTTTCTCTCTACCGTTTGGGCGTTGGCCATGTAGGTCTTCATGTTGTTGTTCTCCTTTTTTCGTTATTTATAAAGAGGAAAAAGCGTGCCATAGACGCTTTCCGTTGTTTACTCAATAAATTTTATCTTATATCCCGACACCTGTCAAGCGGTTTTGCTTTCGGTTTTGCCACTTTTTTTAAAAAACTTTTTCCTTTCGGGCGGAAAAGGAAATATTTGCCGCCCGCGGACGTTTTTTCCTCCCTCCGCCCCTTTTAACATTATTATAAAAAAACCGGGCGGCATTAAAAAACGACGGGGCGCACCCGCCGGGGCGCGGGCGCGCTGCCGCACGCCGCCGCCACCGTTGCGGAAAAACGGAACGTTTGCGCCTATTCTGCTGTTTTGCCGCGCCTTCCGCCCCGAAAAACGGCGGGCGCGCCGCGGGCAGCCTGTGCGGCGGAACCGCACTTCCCGGCAGGCAGAGCGGCGCGCCTGAAATCGGGCGCGCCGCTCTGCCTGCCGGATCAATTCCCTTGTCCTGCAACTATAACGGAGGCTCCCGCGCGTTTTCCCGCGAAGGAGACACCAAGGCGGCGCCCGCAAACGGGCGCCGCCCCTTCTGACTTTTGACCTTGGTTTTTACGTTTCTGCCATCGGTTATTCCAAAAAGTTTTCCGGCAGAACCGCTACTTACTCTTTTTAACCTGTTTGTGACCTTTGTGTCGGTTAAATATTGCAGTTCTTTGGAAAAAATTTCTTTTTCTTTACCGCCTCGCCATTTTCTCCCCTTCATCAACCCGGAAGCCTTACAGCCACGTTCCCGATTTTTGCGCTCTGTTTCGGTTTTATCCATACGTTTTGCGCAAATTGTGTGCCGATTCGGCTCAAAGCGCTTGCACGCTTTCGGAGTTATTTTGTAAAAACCATCATCCGTGAAGACCCGACGGCCCGCGGTTCCGCTTCGTTTCCTCTTTTCGCTTCGGCGTTACAGCTGGTTTCCGCTTCCGCAGAAAAAATTCTTCTCCGCTTTGCCTTGCCGTGCGCTCCCTCCGCTCCGTTTGAAAATTAGCGCTTTGCTTTGCCGAAAAAGTTCTCCCTTGCGACCCGTTTTGCCGTTTCGTTGTACACCCGACGTTCAAAACTCTGCGCAGATTCGACCGCGAGGTCTCCCTCTTTCCGCTCGGCTCGGCGCTCCTCTCCGAACAAAACTTTGTTCGCGTACAGGTTCAGCCAACTCCTTCCGTTTGGGATCTTCCCTGTCTGTGCCTATATTATAGCATGTTTTTTCGATTTGTCAATACCTTTTTTGAAAAAAAATGAAATTTTTTGTGATTTAATTTCATCAAAAAGATTTTGCGCAATAGGTTTCCAGAAAGCGATTGATGAGCGGGAAATCGGACGGGGTGATGAGCAGCAGCGCCTTTTCGCCCAAAACGCCGTTTTCGGTGACGATGACGGCGTAAATCCCCTTATGCGTTTCGAACGCCTCGAACACGTCGAACACCGTCGCCTCGCGGCTCATGACGAGATATTTTTGCAGAACCTTTTCGTCGAGAATGTTGCCGCAGAGGGTGTTCCGCAAAAATTCCGTAACGTTTTCGCCCGCCGAAGCGCGCCGGGCGATCTCCTCATACAGGCAGTAGCAGTTGATGACGCCCGCCATTTTGCCGTGGTCGTACACCAGCAGCGTTTTCTGCTTTTCCCGCGCGAATGTTTCCGCCGCCTCCAGCAGCGGCTTATCCGCGAACACGGACGCGAGCTTTTTGACTTTGAGTGCGTCGGTGATGCGGGGCGGGTCGCAGATCTGCTTTTCGATCGATTCGATGGTATCCACCACCTCGTCGCACGGGTTGGCAATGAACAGCTCGCCGCCCGCCGTGCGATGCACGATGGCGTTGCGCAGCTTTCCGTAATCGACGAGCTCGTTTTCGTAGCGGCGAACCGTGATGTTCAGGTCGGTACAGCGTTTGACCAGATCGGTAAAGTTCTGCGTCGGTCGGGCGCTGTATAAGATTTTCAGCCGGCTCTCGATGTTGTTATAACTCTTCAAAAACCTTGCCGCGTTTCCATACTCCATTGGCAGTTTCCCTCCTTATCGGATAATGCGATTATCCCTTACGCCCGCATTATACCACACAATTTGCCGTTCGGCAATACCCCCGGCACAAAATATTGTATATTTTTTTGCGGCGGCGTTGCCAAACGGAGCCGTTTATGATATACTGTTTCTATGACGGACAAAATTTACAGGCTGAATTTTCAGCTCGTTCCCGACGGATGCTGGTACACCAACCTGCGCAGCGCCCTGCCCAAGGAAGTTTGGGACAAACTTCGCCGCGCCGCCTACGCGCGCGCGGGCGGGCGCTGCATGATTTGCGGCGCGGGCGGGCGGCTGGAAGCGCACGAAGTGTGGAGCTACGACGACGAAAAACATATTCAGAAACTGGAAGACATCGTCGCCGTATGCCGCGCCTGCCACGAAGTCATCCACATCGGGCGCACGGCGCTCATGGGGCGGGAAGCGGAGGCGCAGGCGCACTTTTGCAAAGTGAACGGAGCCACGCAGAGCGAATACCACGCCGCCCTCGGCGAAGCCAACCGCGCACACGCCGAGCGCAGCCGCCACGAATGGGTGACGGACATCTCCAAACTGAAAGACTTGCTGCGCTGAATACCGCCCCGCCTGCGAATTTCCGTGAACACAGGGGGAAACCGCCGCACGGCGTTAATAAACCTTTCGGAGGATACTCTGTACTATGAAAAAAGTGAAGATAACCGTTCTGCGGAAAACGCTGCAGGAGGACTTGGCAAGGGAATACGGCGTCGAGGGGCTGACCGGCTGCCCCATGCTGCGCGAGGGGCAGGTGTTCTACGCCGACTACGCCAAACCGGAGGGGTTGTGCGACGAGGCGTGGAAAGCCGTTTACCAATATGTGTTCGCTCTCGCGCACGGGAGCGGCGGGGATTTGTTCTATTACGGCGACTGGATCCGCACGCCGGGCGTCGCCATCTGTTCGTGCAACGACGGACTGCGCCCCGTCATCTTCAAGCTGGAAGCGACGGACATCGAGGCGGAAATCGGCTACACGCCCGTCAAATGAGGCATAAGTCAGGCTATGGTCGCAAAATTTTTGATAAAAGAGGGCGAAAAGCCCACATCGCCCGCCGCCCGCGAGCGCATCGGAAAATTTTCGGGGATCCTGGGCATCGCGCTCAATACCCTGCTCGCCGCGGGAAAGATCGCCGTCGGGGCGCTGTTCGGCATGATCTCCGTGCTCGCCGACGGCATGAACAACCTGACCGACTGCGGGAGCAACGTCGTTTCCGTCATCGGTTTTAAGATGAGCGGCAAACCCGCCGACAAGGAACACCCCTTCGGGCATCAGCGCGCCGAGTCCATCTCCGCGCTCGTCATCGCGCTCATCGTGCTCGTCGTCGCCGTCGAGCTGGCGATACAATCGGTCGAAAAGATCATCTCGCCGGCGGAGAGCGAATTTTCCTACTGGCTGGTGGCGGTGCTTGCCGCTTCGGTGCTCGTTAAATTGTTTATGTTTTTCCTGAACCGAAACTTCGCCAAGGCGATCGGCTCGGAAGCGCTCAAAGCGACCGCCGCCGACAGCGTTTCAGACGCGGTCGCGACCGCCGCGGTGCTCCTGTCCCTGCTCATCTCGCAGTGGACGGGGTTCAGCCTCGACGGGTACATGGGCGCGGCGGTGGCGGTGTTCATCGCCTTTACGGGCGGTTCCATTTTAAAGGAAACGGTGTCGCGTTTATTGGGCAAAGCGCCCGACGCGGAGGTCGTAAAAGAGATCGAGAGAAAGGTGCTCTCCTTTGACGGGGTGCGCGGGCTGCACGATCTGACGGTGCATTCCTACGGCAAAAACAAGCTGTACGCGACGGTGCATGTGGAGGTGGATTCGCGCATGCCCATCATGGACGCGCACGATCTGGCGGATCGCATCGAAAAGGACTTTGCCGCCGATACGGACATCGCGATGACCGTGCATATCGACCCGCTCGTATTCGACGACCCGAAAATAAACCGCTACCGAGAGGCGGCTGAGCAAATCGTTGCGAACATCGACCCGCGCTTCCGGATGCACGATTTCCGCGTGGTGGGCGGCACGACGCACTCCAACCTGGTGTTCGACGTTGCCGTACCGTTCGATTGTACTTTGAGCGAAGCGGAGATCCTCTCGCGCATCAAAGACGGCGTATCTCTCCTCGGCGAAAACCTCGACGCCGTGGTGACGGTGGAACGGCAGAATGTGGAGTAAGTACTACGATTTTCAACGCTCCATGCAAAAAAGAAGCCTTGCTTTGCAAGGCTTCTTTTTTGCATGCCGCACTCCAAAACAATTTGTTATGTTTTAAAAATTTATTTTGCGCAATACTAACAGAAAAAGATTTTTGAAACGTCCAATTCAATCCATGCGAACAAACATTGACGGTTACTGCAAGATATGTTATAATTATTTCAATTATTTTATGACAAATATATAAATAATATATTATTGACATATTATCATGAGAAATTTTACAATGCCCACAAAAGAAAATATTACTGTTAAAGTTTCTATCGTTATCCCCGTATATAACGTAGAAAAGAATCTTCGCAATTGTTTAAATTGTCTAATTGATCAAACATTGCGGGAAATAGAAATCATTTGCATAGATGATGCCTCTACCGATAATAGCGGCGCCATTCTGCAAGAATACGAAAAACTTGATCCTCGAATCACCGTTATATGTCATAAAACAAATCTATCCGCAAGCATAGCACGAAAAGAGGGCGCGCTTGCAGCCAATGGCGAATATACGCTTTTCCTTGACCCCGATGACACTTTGGAAAAAGCAGCAACGGAAATTTTATATCGTACCGCTACGGAAAAAAATATAGAAATTCTCCACTTCGGCACAAACGTAATCAATCGGGGTGTTACGGAAAAACAAGTTGAATGGTACAAAACTTTTGCGAAACCATATACTGATTTTCTGTACGGTGAAGATATATTTACTCGCTGTTTCGACACACAAGAATACCGCTTCAATATTTGGAATAAACTGATTAAAACCACCCTTTGTAAAAAAGCGATGTCTTATTGCGTCGACGTACCCCTGCCTAAGGCACAAGACTTATATGCCTATTTTTTAATCGCTTACTTCGCCAAGTCGTATTATGGCATTGAAGACAAATTTTACAATTATGCCTTTGGCGGAGGCATCAGCGGCGGCAAAGATTTTACGGAAGAAAAATTCCGCCGTCATTGTTCCCAAGCGAACGTTGCCTATTACATCGTTCAATTTATGCTTGACCACGGTGGGCTCGAAAAGCATTACCGCGCAGTTCTGCATATAATTAGCAATTTAATTAATGACAATATATCTAGCCTTCGCTCATGCGGCAAAGCGAAAGTTAAATTTAGTGCGGAAAATATCTTTGCTGAAGCATGGGTCGAAGGGATGCTTTGGCAAAAACTTTCAGAGCATATATTTCAGGGGGATGATCAATGCTGTGCTCGGTTATTATTTGAAATTGAATTTAAAATCTTAAAAAACGTATCTATACGGACGCGCAAAGTCATCTTTGATCATTTCCTTTCGATCTTATCCGTTTATCCGGATATCCTGGATGAGCTTGTCGCTGAACACGATATCCAAAGCAAAGATTACATGTTTTTACAAACGGTTTCTGCCGCTATAAAGGCCAAAAAATACGCCGGGCGGTATATTCCTGTTTTTATGGCGACAAATGACAACTACGCCCCCTTTTTAGGCGTTACATTAAATTCATTGCTGCTCAATGCCGATCGATATTATTTCTATGACATTTATATCTTCCATTCCGGGATCAAGGAATATTATATCTCGAAATTGGACAGCATACAAGAAAAAGCCGCAAACGTCCGATGCGTCAATGTAAAATCAATCATCACTTCGCAAAATTTGTATTCCAACCGACATTATTCAGTTGAAATGTATCATCGTTTCCTGATTCCCGAATTATTCTTTTTCCTGCCGAAAGCAGTCTATATCGATTGTGACACAATCGTATTGGACAGCATTCATAAATTATACAATATTAATATCGGAAACAATGTGTTAGGCGCCGCCCGTAATCTGCTACACAGAGAAATGTATGAATACGTTGTTAATAAACTGCATTTTGATCCCGAAAAATATATCAATTCCGGCGTTTTGCTCATTAATTGCGAACAGTTTATCCTGCAAGGTATAAAAAATAAATGTTATGCATTTCTGCAAAATCATCTTTCGTTGGAATGCCCCGATCAGGATGCATTGAACGTTTGTTGCAAAGATATTCAAATTATCAATGCCGAATGGAATGTGCAATGGCATCACTTGCTTAATAAAAGCACCCCGCGCTATTCGCTTGTCCCGAACGATGCTGAAATTTTTTCCGATGCTTTGAGTGATATACGAATTCTGCATTTTACTTCCAATAAAAAGCCTTGGAATTATCTTGCCTCTGAATACAGCGAGCTCTTTTGGGAATATGCCGCTACTTCAATCTTTGCTGCGGAAACTAAATTTAAATATCACGATTTACAAGACCCGATCAACGATAAAATTAAAGAATTATACGTTAAAATAGGAAAGCTGACGAAGCAACTTGAATCTTTGGAAAGGGAGTCGAATGCGCACTCCAACCGTAAAGTATCTCTGTTCGGAAAAGTTTTTAATTATTGGCGCAAATATGGACTTCTTTGTACAATAGTTCGAATTTTTGGCGGACGGGAGCGAGCAGAAACGTACTATACTAAAAATAAAAAGACTCGGTAAAATAACAATGAAAACTACAGCTGAAAAATTTTGGGAAAAAGGTCTTTATAAACGCGGCTTTGTGATTGCGACCGAAAGGGCACTCTTTGTAGGAAAGTTGCCGAAATATTGGCAAATCATAGATCTGCCCAATCAAAGCTGCATCGCTTATGACCCTGAAAATACGCTCGTGTTCTCTGAAAAAAAGGAGGTTTGGGTTTGCTTATGCGGCAGCTATTGTATGGATACGACTGCCGGACATATGGATATGCAACTGATTGTCGATAATCTTGCGAAAGCCTTGTTTGTATCCGATGAATCGTTCTATGATTATCTTGATGAGTTAAACGGTCGATTTGTATGTATTTTCTCGAAAAAAGGAAGCGTAAGCGTTTTGAACGATGCTACGGCCTCGCGCAGCGTTTATTATGCCACCGATCGTGAAGTGATTGCATCCCATTATAATCTTGTTCACGATATCGTTGCAACCCAAGAAGACCCCTTTTGGGAAAAGTATTGCGAATGGGTCGACGATAAAAAGAAGGAACGCAAACCCTGGCCCTGGGTAATGCCGGGGGATCGTACCCCTTGGGCGAACATAAAAATTCTGCCTCCCAATCATAAAATCATTTTACCCGCCATGCAATCGGTACGGTTCTATCCGCGCTGCCCAATGCCTGAAACGAATATCGAAGCTGCTACGTCTTTAATAGCAAATACTTTATCCAAAGAGACGGAAACGCTGACGCAATATTTTTCAGTTTACCAAAGCCTGACCGCAGGCAGCGATACGCGCATAACCCTTGCTGCGATGAGAAATGTAGCCAAAAAAGCTGTCTTCTTTACCTATCATGATGCGCGCACGCGAAAGGGCGAATACGAAAGCGAAGATCGTCTACAAAATTTTGAAAAAGCAAGAGAAATTTGCGAAAGGGAAAATTTGTGTTTCCGTGAAATTGTAATTCCGGAAACGCCCATCGATCCAGCTTTAAAAGATATTTTAAACAGAAACCATTATCACAGGCACATAACTCCCCTCTTGATGCCTTATGCAGAACTTTTCCCTAAAGGATCAATCCATTTGCGCTCCAACTTAATCGAAATAATACGCGGAAACGAACACGCACCGCTTAATACGGTCGATCCGAATAAAACAGACATCGGAGAATATTTTGCATCTCTGAACGGTTATAATAGAAGCTACAAGTATGCTCAAGAAGTAGCTTCTATCTTTTCCGATTATTACAGCGCCAGCGCCTTGGATAATTTATATGATTATCCTATGTCGCAAATGTTCTTTTGGGAATATCGCTTAGGCTATTGGATGAGCGGCGCGGCTCTAACAGAAAGCGATCTTGTTTGCGATACTTTTCAATTATTCAATTGTCGGAAAATTCTCAATGTTGGTTTAGCTCTTCCTGCTCATTACAGAAATCGCTCTATTTTATATGAAACGCTAATAAAAAAACTTTGGCCGGAATTGTTAAATTACGGCCTTCCAAATCAAAAAGAACCTCTTTTTGATTTATTGAACCGCAACGAAATTAAGGGCGGATAAAATCGAATACTTTTCCGGAAACGTTCATGATAAAGAACGTCGAGTTTCTGCAATTTTCGAACCGTATGCGCAAGGCCTTAATTTCGGCTTTGCGGCAAATAAATTAAAACGCGGAGACTTTTGTTCCTTTCGAACGACTCACCGCACGGAAAAAGATTTAAATTATTTTTATCAACTGGAAGTCAAAAATACTTGGGTGCAAGGAGCCGGGGGCGGTATCGTCTATGAGCTGCTTATAAACAAACAACCTGTCTACAAATTGTCAACAATTTCGTGTTATTATGTAAATCAAATACGTTATTCGTTCAAAGCGTCTGAAACGCGCACAAATACTATTGAATTTAGATTAAGAGCAGAACGAGATATCGGAGCCATTCATAATGGCAATATCGACGTACGTTGCTTAGAATTAAAACGCGATTTCGGAAACGAATACGATTATAAGCCATCTTTGATCGATACCATACACGCTGTAAAAGAGCAAGACACGCGGCTTAAAATAGAAAAACTTACAAAATCTTCCTTATCTAATCTGCCCACAGCGCATCGCCCATCGGAAAAAGTGCCGGATAATGAAACACCTACAAAATACAGCGCCTTGTTTGAATTGCAGCAAGTCGTAAATTCCCAAGTTGACATAAATAATTTAGGAAAGACCCGTTCGGAATTGATCTATGGCGCAGATAAATCCTATTTAGAGGATCGCGCCATTTTTATAGATCTCGAAAATATTACTATGCTGCCTAACGGTCGTTTTCGAACAAAATTACACGGAGTCGAGTTCGACTGTCTTTTCCATCTAAAAAAGGGAAAGCCCCTTTATGTAATTTTTAGCGGATCTAAAACATCCACTCCTCCCGTTTTCAAACGTTGGTCTTGGTACAATATTTTTGGCGGAAGCGTATTAAATATTGCAGACCCTTCCTACGCATTAAACGAAAAACTTTATTTGGGTTGGTACTATGGAACAGCAACGCAGAATTACCGGGATTTTATTGCCGAAATGGTTTGCAAAATAGCTTCGTTTTTAAATGTGCGAAACGAAGATATCTATTTTTATGCTTCTTCCGGCGGAGGGCCCGCAGCTATTCAATGCGCGTCCATCATTGAAGGAAGTACCGCAATGGTTATAAATCCGCAAATTTTTTTGGAATTATATCATTATGCCCCTACTTTTCGGCAGCTTACAGGAATCGATTTATCGAAAGAAGATCCTTCGCATCGACAAGATGTATCTTATTATCTATTGAATAGTCCAAAATCAAATTTTCTTTTAATAGAAAATTTGCAAAGTGAGGACGACACCCTTCAATTTTATGCGTTGGAAAAGAAATTAGGGACTTCCTTTAAATATGGAATAACACGCCTTAATAATCTGGGAATTTGGCTATACGATGCAAACACAAAAAATTCTCCCACACACAATGCACAGGAAGACCAAACGCTCTATTTTGCAATCGACTATTTGGCAAAAAGCATGAAAACATGCACAGATTGGGATCATTTAGAAGAATTATATCTCGTCATTTCTGAACTGTGGCGCACCCAATGGCAATTACGTGACTCCCTCGCCTTGCAAAAAAAGAATATTCAAAGTTAAAATAAAAAAGCCAACGGAAAACAATTTGTGCTCCGCTGGCTTTTTTTACAAAAAAGACGTCCGAATTTTATCGGACGTCTCAAAATTGGATGCGGCAACTACCTATCCTCCCGGAGGGTGATCCTCGAGTACTTTCGGCGT
>ERZ1643247.385-NODE-385-length-54326-cov-30.316136_pt1 | contig 54326 bp, 52 predicted proteins | sample MGYA00579264_ERZ1643247 | MGnify/ENA primary metagenome ERZ1643247 (study PRJEB29033, sample SAMEA4952262) | chicken gut metagenome | biome: Broiler Chicken; feature: Gastrointestinal Tract; material: Caecum | place: Ireland | collected 2018 | study: Broiler... | reverse complement strand
GTTTCTGATTTTCTGTATCAGTAAGAAGTCAGAAATCATCTCATTCCTCCTTCCTTGTCCGCTTCTGTTATAATAAGACAACCGGCCGGCATAAAAAGTTAGTCAAAAATGAAGATTTTTTTAATTGTAATTTTTGGTGTATAATATATCCGGATATATTTGTTCTGAAAAACTATAAATTAAGACTGGGAGATCGTTATGAAATACAAGAATATAATTTTTGATTTTGGAAATGTGATCGGGAAATTCGACGGGAAATACATAATGCAGCAGTTCTGTAGCTCGGAAGAAGACTGCAGTCTGCTCTGTTCCGTTATCTATAAGAAATGGGGAGAACTGGACAAGGGAACGCTTGATTACGATGAATATATAGAAGAATGCCTCGCCGCGCTTCCGGAACATCTGGCTGATCCGACCCGGGCCTTTTTTAGGGACTGGCCCCGGTATATTACGCCTAAGGAAGAGACGCTCCGCTTTATTGATGAGCTTGTGGAACGAAATGTACCTGTCTATCTTCTGTCCAACGCGCCCACCTATTTTGCCGAGTGGGCCAGACAGTATGAAGTGCTGAAAAAATTCAGCGGAGTCGTTTTCTCCGCGCCTCTGAAGACAGCAAAACCGGATCCTGCCATGTACCAATATCTGTTCAGTACTTATTCGCTCAAACCGGAAGAATGTTTCTTCATTGATGATCTTGAGCGAAACATTGAAGCCGGAAAATCTCTCGGTATGAACGGGATTGTATTCACGGGAGATATCGAAGAAGTAAAAGCAGCCGTCGGATTCTGATCATAAAATATGCTCTTAACACAGCTACAGCGCCGGTATGTCCGGCGCTGCCTGTTTTTTCTTTCACTGTCGATTATTCTTCAGCTATCTGTTCCGGTTCTTCAATTCTTTCGACTTCTTCTTTCTTCTTTTTCGAAGACGAAAACAGTGAGCACAGCGACAGGACCACAGCTCCCGCCGCTATAAAGAAATCTCCCAGATTATATGTGATCTCTGCAATTTCAGGATCCTTCACCTTAAACCCGACATAGTCGACCACGCATCCCCGGGCAAAACGGTCGAACGTGTTGCTCCATGCACCCGCCGACATCAGGGCAAGGCCCTGTTTTTTCCAGAATCCTTTTCTGCCAAACGACGCAACCGCCTGACATACTGTCACTATTCCTGCCGCAGCCAGAGATAAATACCGTACCACTGTCTGCTTTTCTGACAAAATTCCCAGACACATTCCTTTATTGTGCACCCTTCTGAGCACAACCGGTCCTGCAAGTTTCCGTTCTTCTTTTTTGTCAAGATTCTGCTCCGCATATGTCTTAAGCAGCTGATCCGCCGCAAATAATCCTGCTGTTTCAATCAGAAACCATTTCCTATTCATTTAATTTACCTGAAACTTTCTCTGCGGCATCATTGATCTTTTCCGCTGCTTTCTCTGCCATCTCGCCGGTCTTTTCTGCGGCCTTCCCGGCTATATCACCGGTCTTTTCCGCGGCCTTTTCCGCTATATCGCTGACCTTTTTTGCCGCCTCGTCTGCTTTGTCCGCAGCTTTTTCCGCGGCGCCCGCCATTTTCTCTTTTACCTGTCCCACATAATCATCTGCCGCCTCATCTACGGTATCATTGTTTCCTGCTTCTTCACCCTCAGCCTCATCTGCTGCAGCAACTTTTTCACCGCAGTACGGACAGTATGCCATATCTTTTCCTACCATTTTTCCACAGTTGGAACATTTGGAAGCGCCTTTGATTTTGGAAATTTTTCTCTCATAATCACCGATCGTTGTCTCTCTGTCTTTAATCGCATCGCAGAGAGCCTGCGCACTCTCCTCAACTTCCTCGCCTGCTTTATAACGGTCATAGATTGACTTTCCGAGCTCCATCAGGTCCACTGCATTTCCCCTTGCAAGAGTGCGGATCTGGCTTTTCAGGCGTTGGATTTCAATAGCCTCTCCGGCCATATTTGTCATTGTCTCCGCAGTCTCGCCGATGCGTTTCCCTAAATCTTCAAAAAAATCTTTCATAGTAGTAACTCCTTTCTTCTTTCGTCCGCCGCGGACAAATCACGTCCAAAACCGACATCCGCTTTTGACGTCCAAACATATAATTATTATACCCTATTATCTGTCAACTTCAAGAAAACACCCCGGAATTTATACTTTTTTAACCAACAGTTCAGCCATCAGTCAGCAGGAGACGGATTTATGCTTGCATAAGAATCCGGCGACTGCCTGACTGATGGGGTGAGCGCCTTCTTATGAGCAAAGATGCGGCATCGCCGCGGTAAGCACGGCAGTGCGGCTTTGCGAATGGCGCGGGCTGAACTGTTGCTCCAAGCCAGCCATCAGTCAGCAGGCGACGGATTTATGCTTGCATAAAGATCCGGCGACTGCCTGATGGCTGGCCTGCATACCCGCAGCTTCTCCTGCATAGGATGATTCAGGCGGGCGCTGCTTTGTTTATCTACCTGCCTGCTTATATAAAATAATCAAGGAGATACATAGTATGCCATCAGATCTTGAAACATGCAGACAACAGATTCTGTCCGAAGACTACCGTGATTTTATCGGCAATCACGTCCGGACTTCTTTTTTTGACAGCATTATGCAGGAGGATCACTGCGAGCAGGATGCCGGATTCGGATATAAATGCATTTATCTCCCCGCATCGGCGGCCGATCCTATCACGCTCCCCAAATATTCCTATAATTCCATCCCCAAGTGTTATGCTCCTATCAGCATGGAGACGCTGAATCAGACCGGGATACTTCCCGTCCAGAATTACCCCACCCTGCAGTTGAAGGGAAACGGGATCCTGATCGGCTTCATGGACAGCGGCATTGATTATACGAACAAGGTCTTTCGGAATCTTGACGGCTCTACGCGGATTGCCGCCATCTGGGACCAGACGGTGCAGAGCGGCACTCCGCCCCGGGATTTTTCTTATGGCAGTGAATACACACAGGAACAGATCAACAGTGCTCTTCAGTCTGAAGAACCGCTCGAACTGGTTCCATCCACAGACGAAAGCGGACACGGCACTTATGCCGCAAGCCTTGCGGCGGGCGGAGCCGATGCCGGAGAACAGTTTCTCGGGGCAGCTCCGGAAGCCGCTATTGCCATGGTCAAGCTGAAACAGGCGAAACAGTACCTGAGAGATTACTATTTTATTCCCGGCAACGCAGTCTGCTATCAGGAAACTGATCTGATGCTGGGGCTCAAATATCTGAATGATCTTGCCGACAGTCTGGGAATGCCGCTGGTCATATGCATTACGTGCGGCTCCAGCATGGGAGGGCATATCGGCACACTGCCTCTCTCTTTTCTGATCGAAGGCTACAGCACAAGGGCGAACCATATCACTGTGATCGGCACCGGAAACGAGGCTGACAAACGGCACCATTATTTTAATACACTGGAAAATACAGAGGATACTAAGACAGTGGAATTAAGAGTCGGCGAAAATGTAACCGGCTTCTCTCTGGAGCTTTGGACTGAAGTACCAAATATCCTCTCCATATCCATCATCTCGCCTTCGGGGGAAAATACGTCCCGCATTCCTTTCCGGGTGGGCGCCAGCGCCGAGATCGACTTTCTCTTCGAGCGCACGAAAGTCTCAGTGGATTACCGGCTCCTTGTGGAAAAAAGCAGTTCCGAGCTGGTATTCTTCCGCTTTAACGCACCTGCCCCCGGCATCTGGAAGATCATTGTGGAACCGCTCACTGTCGCGGACGGACATTTCCACATGTGGCTTCCGCTGACGGAATTTCTCACCGGTGAAGTCTTCTTCCTGGAATCTGATCCGTACTACACCCTCACAAATCCCGCCAATACTGACAGTCCCGTTGTCGTATCCTACTATAACGGAACTACGGGCGCGGTTTCCCAGTCATCGGGGAGAGGCTACACACGGACCGGACGGCTCAAGCCTGACATCACGGCTCCGGGCGTTAACGTGACAGGCGCTCTTCCCGGAGACAGATTCTCTTCCCGCACCGGCTCCTGCATCTCAGCCGCTATCACATCCGGAGCTGTGGCGCTGATGCTGGAATGGATCCTTGATATCCAGAAAGTCTCCGGCATCGACTCTTTCCAGATCAAAAGCCTTCTGATCCTCGGTGCGGTACGCCCAAAGACCATGGAGTATCCGAACCGGGAGTGGGGGTACGGTCAGCTCAATCTGTATAACACGTTTGAAACAATGCGGCAGCTCTGACATAAGAAGACAGCGCATCACACAGAAACAATTTGTGCGATGCGCTGTCTGTATTCATACATTTTTAATTCTGTTCAAGCTGCGGCACTTCCTGCCCTCTCAACCGTATAATCGGTCCGCCGGTCCCCTCGATATATTCTCTCGTGATAACGACCTCGCCGATGCTGTCATCCTTCGGAATCTCGTACATAATATCCAGCATGAATTCCTCGATAATGGCACGCAGAGCCCGGGCTCCGGTATCCTTCTCCATAGCCTTCTCTGCAATTGCTTCGAGAGCGCCCTGATCGAAGTCCAGCTTCACCTCGTCAAGGGCAAGCAGCTTCTGGTACTGTTTTAAGATTGCATTTCTCGGCTCTTTTAATATCTTGACCATCATATCTTTGTCGAGCGGCTTCAGTGTAAAGATAATCGGAAGACGTCCGAGAAACTCCGGTATCATACCAAACTTTCTCAAATCTTCAACCGTAACCTTTGAAAGAAGATCCTTGTCATTTTCATACTTGTCTTTGAGCTCTGAATTAAATCCCATGGAAGTCTTCTTCTGGAGACGTTCTTTGATAATCTCCTCCAGATCCGGGAAAGCTCCTCCACAGATGAAAAGGATATTCTTTGTGTTGACCGTGGTCAGCGGCACCATGGCATTCTTACTGTTGGCGCCCACCGGCACTTCCACATCGCTGCCCTCGAGGAGTTTCAGCATTCCCTGCTGTACGGACTCACCGCTCACATCTCTCTGATTGGAGTTGCGTTTCTTGGCGATCTTATCAATCTCATCGATAAAGATGATACCCTGTTCCGCTTTCTCCACATCATTGTCCGCGGCTGCCAGCAGCTTAGATACTACACTCTCGATATCGTCGCCTATGTATCCGGCCTCTGTAAGTGATGTGGCGTCCGTGATCGCAAGCGGCACGTCAAGGAGTCTCGCAAGCGTTTTGACAAGATAAGTCTTTCCGCTTCCTGTCGGCCCGATCATAAGCATATTGGACTTCTCGATCTCGATGTCGTCCATTGTATCCGTGGCTACTCTCTTGTAATGATTGTACACAGCGACGGACATTGCTTTCTTCGCATACTCCTGCCCCACCACATATTCATCCAGCTTTGCCTTGATCTTGTGGGGCGCCGGAATGTTCTTAATATCCAGTTTATGGAATTCTTTCGGTTTTTCCTTTTTCTTCTTAATCTTCTGCGGTTTCGGCTGCATATTCTCCAGATCCGACATATTGAAGAACTGTACGCCCGGCATATTCATCAGACGGTTCAAATCCACCGAGCCGTTGGTCATGGCGTCAAAGCTTCTCTGCATACAGTCCGGACACACTGTAATATTATTGGGAAGATCAATCATCTTCCCCGTCACGCTCTCCGGACGGTGACAGATAAAACAGATCTTCTCATATCCGTCGTCATCTTTCTTATCCGAACCGCCGTCTTTTTTATCGGAGGAAACAACTTCCTGTTTCTTCTCCTCTCCGGACGGGCTGCCCTGTCCGTTATTCTCTTTTTCTTTATCTTCCTCATCCACTATGATGAAATCCTGATCCGACATATTAATTCCCTTCTGCAATCAATTAATCTCCGTCAGCCCGCAGCATTTTTCTGTAAAACGCGCACACATCCGGCTTTTTTATTATAGTACAGTTACACAGCTTATACAAATGAACTTTTTCTAAAGCAGCGGCCTGTTACTGGATTTCCTGCAGCCTCAGCCCGGCGGTGTCCGTCACCGGGAGAGAGAATACGACAGAGCGGGCTTTGCTCTCAAGCCCCGCATGATCCATAATGGATTTCATGATCGCATTTTTCGACTCTGACTTTGTGACGATCAGGATGAGTTCTTTTTCATCCGCGATGGATACTCCGAGGAACTTCTCTGCTCTCTCAAGCCCTGTTCCCTTTGCGTGGATCACGGTACCGCCTCCTGCGCCCTTCGCTCTCGCGGCGTCCATCACTTCCTCGCTGTGCCCGTGATTTGCGACTACGATGATCAGTTCATAATTTGTATTCTTCATGACACTCTCCTCTACTTTTTCAACCTTCTGTCCGTCGATCAGAAACTGCAGCACCTTCTTGCCGCCCACACTGGACAGCGGCATCAGAAACGCGATGCCCGTGCCGGGGACGTCAATCTGTAACCTGTCCTCAAGTTCCCGTTTTACCTGTTTCCATGTATCGTCCGATACTACGGTCAGGGTTACCATCTTCTCTGTGACTTCAAGGCCAAAGTAGTCCAGTATCTCGCTGGTTGCCGTCCCCTGCGCCAGCGTACACAGAGTGGAAGAAAGACCGATCTCCTCATAACATGCCAGCAGTCTGCGGCCTACAGATCTCTTGGTGACAGTCATCAACATATTTATCTCACTCATAACGATAGCCTTTCCTCCTTAAAGTTCTATGATCTCATCATCCGGAAGCTGGGCAAATGCAGCGGCTGCCTTTCTTGCTTCCATCTTCTCGAGACGTCTGGAATTGAGTTCAAACACAAGTCCTAATATCTGTATTGTAATAAGAGGCGTCATAGCAACCATGGCGACCACGCCGAATGCGTCCGTAACGATATTGCCCCCTACGCTTGTACAAGCCCCGATGGCAAACGGAAGGAGGAATGTGGCAGTCATGGGTCCGGACGCTACACCGCCGGAGTCAAACGCAATCGCCGTAAAGATCTTCGGCACAAAGAACGACAGGAGCAGTGCAATGGCATATCCCGGTATCACAAACCAGAAGATCGATATACCTGTCAGCACCCGCACCATAGCGAGTCCCAGAGATACCGCCACACCGATGGAAAGACTCAGGCTCATGGCTCCCGCGCTTATGGTCCCTGAAGTGATATCCTCCACCTGCCGTGTCAGGACGAACACCGCAGGTTCTGCGCGCACGATAAAGTATCCGATGATCATGCCGATGGGAACGATCACCCATTTATACGGATTGTCCGCCAGCACCTGTCCGAGATAATTACCTGCAGGCATAAAGCCCACATTTACTCCTGTCAGGAACAGGAAAAGTCCCGCGTAAGTATAGACCATGCCGACTCCGATCCTGATGAGCATTCTCTTCTGTACTCTCCGGAATACGAACTGGAAAATAATAAAGAAGACAATGATCGGCAGGAGCGAAACTGCCATTTCTTTCATATATTCCGGGAGTCCCTCTGCAAATATATGCCAGAGTTCTACGGAATTTCCGATTTCAGGGATGCTTTCCGGCACATAGGCAGCGCTGGCAGGACGGTAGATCAGGCTCAGCACTAGTACGGAAAGGATCGGTCCCACGGATGAAAGCGCCACAAGACCGAAGCTGTCGTCCTCTGCCCTCTCATCGCTTCGGATCGCGGAAATACCGATACCGAATGCCATGATAAAGGGCACTGTCATAGGTCCTGTAGTCACACCGCCGGAGTCAAATGCCACGGCGACAAATTCATCCGGAGCTAAAAATGCCAGTGCAAAAACGATAATATAGAGCACGATCAGCATATGCGCCAGCGAAATATTGTACAGCATGCGGAGCAGTGACGCCACAAGGAAGATTCCCACGCCGAACGCCACAGACAGCACAAGAACCATATTCGGCACCGCGGGCACCTGCTCTGCCAGCACCTGAAGATCCGGCTCCGATATGGTCACGATAAAACCGAGGATAAATGTCAGAAACACCATCAGCCACAGTTTTTTCGTCTGCGTCATACTTGTTCCCACATTTTCTCCGATAGGTGTCATAGACATCTCCGCGCCCAGAGTAAAAAACATCATCCCCGCGATCAGGAATACGGCTCCCAGCAGAAACGCCAGCAGGATGCCGGGCTCCAGCGGAGCGATCGTAAAGCATAAGACCAGCACGATCGCAATGATCGGAAGCACTGCTTTCAGAGTTTCATTTAATTTTTCCAGTAACTTTTCTTTTAATTTTGCGATTTTAAAATTCACACATTACCTGCCTTTCTCATACTATCCGTTCAACATATTTAAAAACTCTTTCTCCGAGATAATCGGTACTCCAAGTTCCCGCGCTTTTCTGTTCTTGGAAGAAGTGGAATTCACATCATTGTTGATAAGATAATTCGTCTTCGATGTTACGCTGCCTGTCACTTTCCCTCCTCTCTTTTCAATTTCTTCTTTTACTTCTGCCCGGTTGGCGAAATGGTTCACGCTCCCGGTTATGACAAAGTTCACTCCCGCAAATTTCCGGGAGTCCTCTGTAATCTCCTCTTTTGGTATCTCGACTTCTTCGAGAAGCCTTTTAAACAGATCCCTGTGGTCTTCATCAGCAAAATAATCCACAAAGGTTCCCGCGATCACGCCGCCCACTCCGGAGATTCCGCTTAACTCCTCTACTGTTGTATTCAGGATACGCTCCGGATCGTTTCCAAGGGCCCCGCAGATCATCTTCGCATTTGCGATACCGATATTCGGGATTCCCAGACTGTAAACGAGGCGGGGGAGTGTCGTTGTCCGTGCATTTTTGATACTGTTCTGCAGGTTCTCATAAGATTTATCCCCGAAACCATCCATCTGGCGGATCTCATCCGCATATCTGTCGAGATGGAACAGATCGGTAAAGTCTTTTACATATCCGTTTATGATGAACTTCTCCAGAGTCGCCTCGGAAAGTCCTTCGATATTCATAGCGTCCCTGCTTACAAAAAGAGTAAACGACTTGACATGTTTTGCCTGACACTTCGGATTGGTACAGTAAAGCGTCTTTGTCTCATTTTCCATGGCGATCTTTGTGGGGCCTCCACAGACCGGACATTCTTTCGGGATGTCTTTCACACCGCTTCTCGTCAGATTCTCCGCGATCTGCGGAATGATCATGTTCGCCTTGTACACGGTGATCCTGTCTCCCACTCCCAGTTCCAGTTCTTCCATGATACTGATATTGTGGACGCTGGCACGGCTTACCGTCGTTCCTTCCAGTTCCACCGGCTCAAATACGGCAACCGGATTGATCAGTCCTGTCCTCGACGGACTCCATTCGATCTCTGTCAGCGTAGTCTCGCGGATCTCGTCCGCCCACTTAAACGCAAAGGAATCCCGGGGGAACTTTGCCGTCGTCCCCAGTGACTGGCCGTAGGCGATATCATCGTACACAAGAACCAGTCCGTCGGACGGCACTTCATTCTTATCGACATGCTCCGCAAACCATGCCACTTCTTTTTCTATGGTATCTGCTGTGACCGGATGGTTCTCCACCACGTCAAATCCCTGCTGCTGCAGCCACTGCATCTGATAAAGTCTGGAGTTTTTAAAGTCCACCCCTTCCGCCCGCACAAGAGTAAACGCATAGAATCTGACATTACGCTTTGCCGTGATCTCATTGTTGAGCTGACGGACAGAACCGCTGCACAGATTTCTCGGATTCTTATACTTTGCATCGGCATCCCCGATCTCTTCGTTGATCTTCTCGAAATCCTTATAGGAAATAACCGCTTCGCCTCTTAATACAAGTTCTCCCTGATAGGGTATCGTGAGCGGAACATTCTTAAACACTCTGGCATTGTTGGTTACTACTTCCCCCACTTCCCCGTTGCCGCGGGTCACGGCTTTCTCAAGCGCGCCTTCCCGGTACGTAAGAACGATCGTAAGGCCGTCCAGTTTCCATGAGATCATGGCTTTCTGACTGCCAAGGAACTCTTTAAGCCGCGCCACGTCTTTTGTCTTGTCCAGAGAGAGCATCGGCCGCTCGTGCCTTTCTTTGGGCAGTTCGCTTAAGACTTCATACCCCACATTGACCGTAGGACTGGCAGCAAGCGTTGTTCCAAGCTCTTTCTCCAGTTTCTGAAGTTCATCATAGAGGCGGTCATACTCGTAGTTGCTCATGATCTCCGTATCTTCCTGTTCATATGCGCGCCGTGCACGGTTCAGGAGATCCACCAGCTCACGCATCCGTTTCATCTTCTCTTCCATATCTTCCTCCGATAACTCTCTGATTTTATTCATTACCGCGCGGGCGACTCCTGTATAAGACTGTAGAGTTCGTCCAGCTCTTCATCTGTCAGTTCTCTGTATTCGCCTTCTTTCAGGCTGCCCAGCCGTATATTCATTACCCGCACTCTCAGAAGATCTTTTACCTCATATCCCAGGGCTTCACACATCCGTCTGATCTGGCGGTTAAGCCCCTGGGTCAATATAATAGAAAATGTATATTTTCCGATCTTTCTGACTCTGCACGGTCTTGTAACCGTATCCAGTATAGGGACTCCCCCTGCCATCTTTTCCAGAAATTCATCTGTAACCTCTTTGTCCACCGTTACCTTATATTCTTTCTCATGGTGGTTAGCGGCGCGCATCATGCGGTTAATGATGTCTCCGTTATTTGTCATGAGCAGCAGTCCCCTGGAGTCCTTATCCAGCCGTCCGATATAAGTGACACGGATCGGATAATCAAGGAACCGGACAATACTGTTCCGCTCTCTCTTTTCTTCGGTACAGACAATCCCACGCGGCTTATTCACCGCCAGAACGACCATCTCGTCACCTTTTGACACCAGTTTCTTCCCTACACGGACTTCCTGCCCCGGGATGATCTTCATCCCGGTCTGCGCCGTTTTCCCGTCCACTGTTACCCGGCCTGTTTCAATGAGGCGGTCTGCCTCCCTCCTGGAACACACGCCCGCCTCACTTAAATACTTATTCAGTCTTACCGGTTCTTTCTTCCTTAAAAACTCTTCTCTGATCTTATTACTCACCTGAAAACACTCCGCTGATATTATTGTCTGTAAAAAATGTATTGCCGCTGTACAGGATCAGCGCATCCGTAATCCTGTAAGTATCCATGATCTCATCCATAGTCCCACTGTAATACCGGGGATCTACCACAACAATCTCCCTGTAATACGGCGCGAGAAACGGAATAAAGCAGTCCGCAAAAGAATCTTTTACGATGAGCAGACGTTTCTGACTTGTAGACACCGTCTTGATATCGATAACAGAAGTATTTCCGCCGAGAAATACACCGTATTTGTCCCTCGTATCAAGTTTTGAAGAGTCATAGAGCGAGGTTGTTTTCCTTCCCTCGTCCACATAATCCACTATTACATCATCATCGCCTTCCGTGGGCACATAGATATCGATTAATTCCCTCTCATCCAGGCCCACACCGCTGGAAGCCGCCAGTACTCCGTTAAAGCTGTCCGTTACTGTATAGGAAACGAAATCGTCTGAGACGTCTCCTTCAATCCCGAATGTCTGAGCTGCGTCCTGGAACACATAGAAGGCGCCCTGTGTCGTCCAGTGATGATCCGTCTTATAGTATAGCTTTTCTGATTTATGTTTATTCAATATAGATACCGTATCAATCCAGTTGACAGAATCACCGAGTTTACGCTCTGCCATGCTGAACATCTGACGCTGGTCTTCAACTTCAGCGAATGCAGGCAGTCTGTCCGTCAGGATGCAGGCAGCATCAGGTACCAGCATCATCGTAACGGGAATATCCTCATATGTCTGGGCAAAATTCTGGATTGCCGTCATATTGGCGTCGAGCTGATCTTCATCGGGCACTTCGATGTTTTCCATGAGCTGCCCGCCTTTTCCGATATATATATTATTCTCCATTTTTGCCCCGCCCAGCCGATCCAGGCCGACTTTGACTCTACGCCACGTATTCCTGCCCGCGAACTGATCGCTGAGATACTTCTCCCACTGCTCCATGAAGTCTCCTGACAGAACTGTGGTCAGATTGAAACGCGGTCTCGACTCAAGAGCGCGGTTCTCCAACTCCGATTTTTCCTTATCAGGTACGATCACATTTACGATCAACACCAAAAAAAGGACTATGATAAATATTTTTCCGATAAGATTTGCGATCCTTGCTTTTCTCTTCCTATTAATCATAAAACTCCCGCCTAAAATCTGAAATACAAAAATGGATTAAACGTTCCTGTCACAAGAAATGCCACAGAAATCAGAAAAATGCCGATGAAAATGACTGCTGCCACCGACAACTGTACATACTGATTCTTTGGCGCGCGTATCACGGCTTTTATAATGTTCAGCCCTAAAGACGATGAGGCGATAACTGCGAGCAGATAAAGCAGCCAGTGTGTAAAAAGAAGGAACGCTCCTGTCGCATCCACGATCCCTGCTCCGCCTCCGATCATAGCGAGCAGATACCGCATCGCGTATCCGAGACTCGGACTGAAGAAAAATACCCAGCCTACAAGCACGACAATTCCGGTATAAAGATGCCGTACCGGATTCGGAAGCTGATCGACTGACGCTCCCCATATGTATTTCTCCATTACGAGGATCACACCGTAATACACACCCCATGCCACAAAATTCCATGCAGCGCCATGCCACATTCCGGTCAGTGACCATACGACCATAAGATTAAATATGTTTCTCGAAACAGAACAGCGGTTCCCTCCAAGCGGAATATAGACATATTCACGGAACCATGTGCTCAGAGAAATATGCCATCTTCTCCAGAATTCCGTCACACTCTTAGAGATATAGGGATAATCAAAGTTCTTTCTGAAATCAAACCCGAACATTTTCCCCAGTCCGACCGCCATATCCGAATATCCGCTGAAATCAAAATAGATCTGAAATGCATAAGAAAATACTCCGAGCCATGCTGTCAGTATGGAGAGATTGCCGGCGGGCATTGCCGCGATCTGCTCAAAAACCTCTCCCGCAGTATTTGCGAGAATAACTTTTTTTGCCAGACCCATGATAAAATACATCGCTCCCAGACCGATCTTCGAAGCACTCATCTTCCTTTTGCGAAGCTGTTCTTCAATATCAGCATATCTCACAATCGGTCCTGCAATCAGCTGCGGGAACATACTGATATATAAGGCAAAATACAGGATGTTCTTCTGGGCTTCCGCCTTTTTCCAGTAAACATCCAGAATATAGGAAATTGCCTGAAATGTATAAAACGAAATCCCCACAGGAAGAGCAAGCTCCCGGTACGGAATATCTACCGGAAGGACAGCATTAACCGTCTCCATCAGGAAACCGAAATATTTAAAAAATCCCAGTATCAACAGATTTCCTGCTATGGCGAATATCACTGCAAACTTTGCCCTGCGGGGATCATCTTCCTTGGCTTTTATATCCCGCCCGCAGAAATAATTAAATAAGATGGAGAGAATCATAAGTATGACATAAACAGGCTCTCCCCACGCATAGAAGAACAGACTTGCAAGCAGCAAGACAATGTTTTTCACTTTATACGGGACTAAATAATAAACTGCCAGCACAATCGGCAGAAACATAAACAAAAAAGTAATACTGCTGAATAACATCCGTTCTTTCCTCTCTGTTTACAGGCTGATGCCGGTATATTATTTACAGACTTCCGCTGAAAACGCTCAGATATTTATCCGCGTCCGGGGAACATGCATAAAAAATATAAGTTCCTCTTACGCTCTGTCTGGCATCCTCGAGCAGTTTCACCTCGTCAGGCGCATATCCTTCAAAATCACTGATACGCGAATCAGTCCTCTCATTAATAGCATCCACTACTTCCTGTACCTGACTGTCTCTATTAACTTTCACCAGAAGCACTTCCTCAGCGGACATGCTGGCTCCCGAAGAATAGTATAAAACGCCGGCATAATCCGCGGCATTCAAACCGAAATTACGCTTGAACATAGCCGCATCCTGTGCCGTCAGCGCCTCAGTGTCCAGGGAATCCTCCACACTTTTGCTGACTTCCTCAAAAGGCTTATTGCTCCCGCTTGCAAATAACATTAGCAGAACTACAAACCCGATGATCAGGGCAAATACGACAAATTTCATAATATGGGCAGCGCCCTGTCCCTTTGACATCATAGTGCAGCCACCTCCGCCATATGCTCTGCCCAGATCGGATAAAAGTCCGCTTTAAAATGCTGGCCGTCCTCCTCATAATACTGATCCTCCACGAGATCCGTATTATCAATGAATCCGATACTTCTGCTGTCACAAAGTTCCTTCAGAGCTTTATTATAGTCTGATATATACTCAAGGTACGGATCATCCTCCAACGCACTGTCCTGCACCGGAAATATTGAATTTACAAATATATTCGCATCCGGCAGGTCCTTTGTGATCTGATCGAGCAGATCTGTATACTGTGATATAAACTCGTCCGCGTCTCCTTCAGTAGCCGCCAGATCGTTTCTCCCAAGTGCCAGAAAGATCGTTCTCGGGCTCAGATCTTCGGCCCGGGCAAGCAGCTCATCCGTCTCATAAAGATGAACGCCGATCTTTGCAACTACACTGGACGTATTGAGGATATCAAATTCCGAGAACCCCTGTGTCACCGAATCACCGATCACAACCGCTCCGCTGAACTTTTCTTTTAAACTGCGCGTATCGTCTTCCCCGTCACCGGAGCTTTCCTGCTGCTCAAGAAGGCTTATCTTATTCTCAATCTCCGAGGCATTGCCCGCCTCTTCCTGCCGGATATATTCAACCCCTGCGGAAGTATCGACATCCTGCCGCAGGACACTCCTCACTCCGCGTACGATCAAAACAGCAAGTATGATAACCGCCGCTGCCAGTCCGAGAAGTATAAGATACCGCTTTGTCTTTCGCTTCATTTTTATCATAAATTCTTTCGACTTTCTATATGAAAAATACTCGTGATACATCTGCATCGGGCGAAAATAAGCCACGATACTTTATAATAATAAAGTTTTTCGGCATAAAAGTCAATGACAGGGATGTGTCCTGAATTTTCATATTACAAAACATACTTTTTATGCTATGATGGGATAAGGACAGATCAGGGGGTATATTCTGAATGATATCATTAACTTTGACAGATATAAAAGAGTTTACATCACAGCTTCTTCTAAAAGACACTTTTGATAATTTTTCTTTTATAGAAGGAGAGATTGTAACATTTAATACATTTCATATAGACGGTTTCATACAAAAAGATTTCTTTGACACCGATACAGAACTGCCGGAGTATTCCTGCTGGAAAAATGTCCGCGAATTCTGCCTGCATATTATCCGGGGAAAGCGTACGCCATTGAGTTTCCGTTTTGTACTCAGCCTGACCCCGGAAAATATTGCACGCCTTATCGCCCAAAACAAGTCTTCTCTGCGCCCGGAAGAGGTCCATGGTCTCTATCTGAACCTGCACTTTGACGGAACGCAGCTTACCTGTGTAACCGGGACGTCGCTTAAGACCTTTACACTGGACAAATCTCTGGAACATGTCTGGGATGAGATGGCAGAAAAGTTTCTTCATCAGAAAGGAATTCCTTTTGAGAAAATGTAACTGCGGAATTTCTGTTGGTCAATCTGTTAATTTCCATATAAAAACCCGATGACGGGAAACTCACTAATTTGAGTTCTCTGTCACCGGGTTTCTTTTATCTGTCATTTTCATCTATAATCATTATTTCGTCAGCAGCATCATGATATCATTACTCCGCTGTACAAATGCCGTCATCTCTTCCGGACTGAGCGGCTTATGAGCCAGCATTGCCAGATCATAGAGCTGTTTACAGATAATCGGCACATTCTTGCTGCGCTTATGCTCAACAAGGAATTTCACAAGCGGATGGTTTGCATTCAGAACCAGAGTAGCCTGTGTTCCGAACATGGACGGATCCATCCCGCTCATGCCGTACATCCTCATCATCTCTGCCATACGTCTCTCCTGCTCGGAAAGAACAGCCATGGATGCCACTTTGTCATCCTTCAGCTTCTCAACTTTTACATCCAGCTTGTCATTATTCAGCTCTTTACGGAATATCTCCACAAGGCTGTCTGCAGTCTTCTGGAAGTCTTCTTTCTCATCCTCAGCCACTTCGTCTTTCAAAGACTCGTGAACATCCGCATCAATTCTCAGGAACTGCAGATCCTGATGTTTCTGCTCCAGATATGTCACAAAAGCAGAATCGATGTTGTGTGTCAGGATAATGGCATCCTGTCCCTGAGCCTTGAACATATTGATGTACTGGCTCTGCTGTACCTCATCGGTTACATAATAAATACGGGTCTTTTCCTCTTCCTTATCGGACTTTTCTCCACTGTCAGAATTCTCTGACGCATCCTCTGTGCTTTTCTCCGGCTTATCGGCTTCAGCTTCGGCGCTGCCCTTCTCTGCTTCCTTGCCCTCTTCTGCGTCTGCATTCTCGCCTTTGCTCTCTTTAATCACATCATCCAGAGTCAGATACTTATGATCCAGATTCTTGTAGATCATAGAGTCTTTCATCTTCTCGCCGAATTTCTCATCCTTGAGGCATCCGAACTTGATGAACGGGCTGATATCGTCCCAGTATTTTTCGTAATTCTCACGGTCTGTCTTGAACATTCCCACGAGTTTATCTGCTACTTTCTTGGAAATGTAATCTGCAACTTTATTTACAAAGCCGTCGTTCTGCAGCGCACTTCTCGATACGTTCAGCGGCAGATCCGGACAGTCGATAACTCCCTTTAAGATCATCAGGAATTCCGGAATCACTTCTTTGATGTTATCCGCAATAAACACCTGATTGTTATACAGCTTGATTGTTCCCTCAATGGATTCGTACTCTGTATTGATCTTCGGGAAATACAGGATACCTTTTAAGTTAAACGGATAATCCATGTTCAGATGGATCCAGAACAGAGGCTCCTTGTAATCCATGAATACCTTGCGGTAAAATGCAATATATTCATCCTTTGTGCACTCGCTCGGATTCTTTGCCCACAGCGGATGTGTATCACTGATGGAGACCGGACGTTTTACGATCTTTACTTTCTTCTTCGGCTCGCCCTCTTCTCCTTCTTTTTTCTCTTCTTCGATATGCTCAACCACTTCATCTGTATCAAGCAGGTCTTCCTCATCGATCGTCTCATACTCAGGCTCCGCATTTGCCTTTGAGAGGAAAATCTCTACCGGCATAAATGAGCAGTACTTTTCAAGTACTTCTCTTGCACGGTACTCATTGGCAAACTCCAGACTATCCTCATTGAGGAACAGTGTGATTTCGGAACCGACTGTCGTCTTGTTGCCGTCCTGCATCTCATACTCCGTACCTCCCTGGCTCGCCCAGTGTACAGGTGTTGCTCCTTCTTTATAAGAAAGAGTATCAATCTGGACTTCGTCCGCTACCATAAATGCAGAATAAAATCCGAGACCGAAATGTCCGATCATATCGTCTTCTGTCGTTTTGTCCTTATATTTCTCGAGGAACTGTGTCGCACCGGAAAACGCGATCTGTGTGATATACTCCTCAACCTCGTCGGCAGTCATGCCAAGACCGTTATCGATAAATTTCATCGTCTTCTCTTCCGGATTTACAATTACCTCGATCTTCGGCTTGTATCCCTCCGGGAGTTCATACTCTCCCATCATGTCCAGTTTCTTCAGCTTCGTAATCGCATCGCATCCGTTTGAGACCATCTCACGGACAAAAATATCGTGGTCGGAATATACCCATTTCTTTATAATAGGAAATATATTCTCACTGTCGATCGATAAGTTTCCTTTTTTAACTTCCATCTTTAACACCTCTTTAAAAATGTATCTGAAAATTCCTTGATCAGCCTTATTCATCCGGCTGTTACAGGATGTATCCTGTGCCTGCAATACATTCTAGTACGCAAAAAATGAAAAGTCAATAGAAAATTAGCACTCTTCAGAAAAGAGTGCTAACAATTGTGTGAAGATTATAAATTATTTATAAAGTCTCCGGTTCTTCATAAGTCTCCCCGAATGTCTCAACCGTGACTTTCTTCATTCTCTGATCCTCAAGTGGACGGTCACTGTAATCAGTTGCAGTCTCAGCAATCTTATTTACTACATCCATGCCCTCAATGATCTTACCGAACGCGGCATATGCTCCGTCAAGATGCGGGGACTTCTCGTGCATGATGAAAAACTGGCTTCCTGCAGAATCCGGATGCATAGCTCTCGCCATGGACAGAACTCCCGGATCATGAGCAAGGTCATTCTTGAATCCGTTCTGGGAAAACTCACCTTTGATCGAATATCCCGGTCCTCCCATTCCGTTTCCGTTCGGGCATCCTCCCTGGATCATAAATCCCCGGATCACGCGGTGGAAGATCAGACCGTCATAAAACCCTTTATTAATTAATGAAATAAAATTTCTCACTGTGTTCGGCGCGATCTCCGGATAGAGTTCCGCTTTCATAATGTCGCCGTTTTCCATCTCAAATGTCACAACTGGATTTGCCATAATATTGTTCCTTCCTTTCTCAACCATTTTCTGTAAGACACAGTCATTGTATCGGATTTATCCGTGAACGTCAATCTCTGCATAAATCCGTAGTCCGTCCTCTGCTGTCTCCGGAAATTCAGACAGCCTATGGTCGATATGTACATTATTTTTCCGTTTTTTTAGTCACTCGTGACATTGTCGGTTTCCGGCCCCGGCGGTATACTATTTTCAGATTCAAGGAAAACATATTTTTTAAGGAGGCTACATAAAATGGCAAGCTTATCACTTGAGGGCATTCAGAAAATTTATCCGAACGGATTCCACGCAGTTAAAGACTTCAATCTTGATATTGAAGATAAAGAATTCATCATCTTCGTAGGACCTTCAGGATGTGGTAAATCTACAACACTTCGTATGATCGCAGGTCTGGAGGATATCTCCGGCGGTACACTGAAGATCGACGGAAAAGTTATGAACGATGTAGAGCCGAAAGACCGTGATATCGCGATGGTATTCCAGAACTATGCTCTGTATCCGCACATGACAGTATATGACAACATGGCATTCGGACTGAAACTCCGTAAAGTTCCGAAGGCTGAAATCGATAAAAAAGTTCGTGAGGCAGCAAGAATCCTTGACCTTGAGAAACTGCTCGACCGTAAACCGAAGGCTCTTTCCGGTGGACAGAGACAGCGTGTTGCTATGGGACGTGCAATCGTTCGTAACCCGAAGGTATTCCTTATGGACGAGCCTCTCTCCAACCTGGATGCAAAGCTGAGAGTTCAGATGCGTATCGAGATTTCCAAGCTTCATGAAAATCTGGGTGCTACAATCATCTACGTAACACATGACCAGACAGAGGCTATGACACTTGGTACAAGAATCGTTGTTATGAAAGACGGTGTTGTTCAGCAGGTAGATACACCTCAGAACCTTTACAATACACCTTGCAACCTGTTCGTAGCAGGATTCATCGGATCTCCGCAGATGAACTTCATGGATGCTGTATGTACAGTAAAAGGCGATGACGTTACACTTACAGTCGGCCAGCATGTACTGAAAGTACCGGCTTCCAAGAAGAAAGCGCTCATCGAGGGCGGATACAACGGAAAGACAGTTGTTCTCGGAATTCGTCCTGAAGATGTACATGACTCACAGGCATTTATCAGCAACTCACCGGACAGCATCATCGAGTCAACAATCAAAGTTTACGAGCTGCTCGGAGCTGAAGTATTCCTTTACTTTGATGTAGAAGGAACACAGATGACAGCACGTGTAAATCCGCGTACTACACTGAGAACAGGCGACAAGGCTGTATTCGCACTCGATATGGAGAAGATCCACGTATTCGATAAAGAGACAGAGTTGACGATTACAAACTAATGCTATAAAATTGGGATAGCAGCTGAGCGGTTGCAAAGATGCTATTCACCGCTGGTCAGCCTGGCCGGCAAGCTTACCGCTTATCTATCATAATATGAGGGGCTGCACTTGGATAACGAGTGCAGCCTTTTTATACGGCCGGATCCGGTTTTCTTCAGTGCAGAACCATCCGGAATATCTGTCTTTATAGAAATTACGGAGAAGGGAAAAAATGGATCACACACAGGAACTGACAAAAGCACTCGCGGAATTGAAGAGAATCACCGGTATTACAATGGAAGTAAATGCAGATACTCCCGAAGCAGCAGAACAGGCTGTGACACAGATCCGGTGTCTTTGCACAGCTTATAAAGAGAAATACAACAAAGCCGATTTTCTGCAGGGACTGATGACCGGCGGCATTCCCGCTTATGACATTGCCGAGCGTGCGAACCGTCTTCATATTAATCCTGATGACAGCCGCGTTCTGTTTCTTCTGGAATCCAGACATATCGACGATGCCGTGGCTGAAATACTGAAAAATATGTTTCCTGCACAGACCAAAACTTATCTTGTTCCTGTCACGGAGAACACACTTGCGCTTCTCCGTCCGGTCCGTTCCGGCGAAACCGAAGCAGACAGCCGGCGCATTGCCCGCACCATCGTAGATACCCTGAATACAGAAGCTCTCGCCCAGGTGCAGTTGTCATACAGTTTTATATTCAACACCCTTATGGATCTCCCGGAAGCATTTCGAGAGACAAGCCTGGCATTAAAAGTAGGTAAGCTCTTCTATTCAGAGCAGACTGTATTTCCGTATAACGAACTCGGAATCGGAAGGCTGATCTATCAGCTTCCTGTTTCTCTGTGTGAAAACTTTCTGAAAGAGATCTTCGGTTCTGATGTTCCCGAGGCTTTCGATGATGAAACACTCGGAACAATCAACCGGTTCTTTCAGAATAATCTCAATATTGCAGAGACTTCTCGTCAGCTTCATATGCATCGCAATACGCTGATCTACCGCCTGGAGCAGATCCAGAAACGAACCGGCCTGGATGTCCGGCTATTTGAGGATGCCATGACCTTTAAAATTGCAATCATGGTATTAAATTACTTACAATCAGAAAGGAACCATTAAACTATGAATGACGCATTATATGAACAGCTTATCGCCCGAAGACCAAAAGCTTATGACCTTCCGGTCCGTATCCTCGTGATCCTTGTGATCGTGGCAGTTGCAGTACTCGGCATGCCATTTATCGGATTTCTGTCATTTATGATCGCAGTCATCCTCGCAGTTATCGCTTATTATTTTATATTCCCGAAACTGAATGTAGAATATGAATATATTATTCTCAATCATGATCTGCAGATTGACGCGATCTATAATAAAGCGAAACGTAAACGTCTGAACAATTTTGATATACAGGGTGCTGAGATTATCGCGCCGAAAGGTTCACCAAGGCTGAACTCTTATAAACCGGATAAAGTATACGATTACAGTTCAGGTAATCCTTCCGCGAAAACATATGCTATCATGATGCCCATGGATCAGAAAAATGTATGCATCTATATCGAACCCGACGCAAAAATGATCGATCACATGAAACAGTGGATGGGGATGAAGATGTATCAGGATTAAATTCGTGTTTGTTTAATAGATGCCGCTGCAGCAGCAAAGATATAATAACTGAATAAGGGACGCAGCCGGAACTTTGTTGACAAAGCCCACCCCTTCGACCGGTTTTTTGTAAATTCAGTGATTGTTGGAGAGGCGTTTCCGATTGAGAAAACGCAGAAAATCAAATGGATACAGCCTATATGATGCACCTTTCAGATTAGGTGGGATTGTAATGCGGACGGTGACTGTGGAGAAAGGTTAGATAAACTTTAACCCTGAGATATAGCGTTGATCTGCCGGACGGACTTGTTTGAACATCGCGAGTTGTGCGTCCGGCTGATTGTTTTTAGCTATATTTCAGGGTTATTAGTTTTTCTTCCTTTTGTAACCGGAGCCGGAAGCATTGCACTCCCGGCTGATCCGAATACGTGAGTCATTTCTGGAGTAATTTTCGGACGTTTTATCGAGAAAATGCCTCTCAGATAAACACGAATTCATTCCGCTATATATTTGCACGCCGCCAGCGCCGCCACCGCTCCGTCAGCTGCCGCTGTGGTGAGCTGTCTTACTTCTTTGGTGCGGCAGTCCCCTGCGGCAAATATTCCCGGATGGGATGTAACGCAGTCTTCAGCCGCGAGAATGAAACCGCTGCCGTCCAGTTTTACAGTATCGGCAAATACCTCATTCTTCGGAATCTGTCCGACAGCGAGAAAGACACCTGACACATTCAGCGTAGATTCTTTTCCTGTCTTCTTGTCGTTCAATATCAGTCCTTCGACCGCCGTATCTCCGATAATTTCCTTTACAGTAGTGCTCAGAATAAATTCTACGTTTTCTTTTCCTTCAAGCCGTTTTACAATGCTGTCCTCGCCGCGGAATTCATCTCTGCGGTGGATGAGATATACCTTGCTGCAATAATTTGACAGAAACTCTGCGTCCTGAAGAGCCGTACTTCCACCGCCTACGACAGCCACGTCTCTTCCTCGAAAGAACATTCCGTCGCATGTGGCGCAATACGATACTCCGGCTCCTGTCAGGCGCTCCTCCCCCGGCACTCCCAGATGGCGATGTGTTACGCCTGTAGCAAGAATAATACTTCTGCAGGAGTATTCTTTTCCCGTAGTCTCTATTACCTTTTCTTTTCCCTCATCACGGATTCCCGTCACCTGCTCCATCACTGTCTCAGCTCCCAGCTTTGTGGCCTGATCCAGAAGATTCATGGAAAATTCACTTCCGCTCACACTGGCAATACCGGGATAATTTTCCACATTAGGAGATGAGGTGATCTGTCCTCCGAATGTACTTCCTTCAATAATGATTGTCTGTTTTCCTGCACGCTGTCCGTAGATGGCAGCTGTCATCCCGGCAGTTCCACCGCCGATGATTCCAATATCATAGATATTCCCCGTCTTTTCCATATATGATCTTTCCTTTCTGCAGTTTCAACACGGCGTCGTTTTCCGCCGTTCTCTGCTTACATATTTCTCGACATGTCAGCGCACGCTTTCATTGCCTCGATCACAGCACTTCGGAAACCTTTCTCTTCAAGAATACGTACTGCCTCAATAGTCGTTCCTGCCGGAGAGCAAACCATATCTTTTAATTCTCCCGGATGTTTCCCCGTCTCCATCACCATCTTAGCGCTTCCGTATACTGCCTGAGCCGCGAACTGGTAAGCCTGCGGTCTTGGCATTCCCTCAGCCACAGCGGCATCCGCCATTGCCTCGATAAACATGAATACATATGCCGGGGAACTTCCGCTCACTGCCACAACGGCATCGATCAGATGTTCAGGCACGATCTCCACTTTTCCAAAAGATTTAAGGATTCTAAGTGCATACTCTTTTTCTTCTTCTGTCACATACTGGTTTGTACATGCCGCAGTCATTCCCTCACCTACGAGAGCCGGAGTATTCGGCATGGTACGAACGATTTTGACCGGCTTTCCAAACTGCTCCTCCAGCCATGAAAGTGTCTTGCCCGGCGCGATCGTTATGATAAGCTGATCTTCACTGACACAATCTTTAATCTCGGCAATAGCATCTGCATAGTACTGCGGCTTCACAGATAGTATAAGAACTTCCGATTTTTCGGCTGCTTCTCTGTTGTTGTCCGTCACATTGATACGGTACATATCTTCTACACGCTCACGCCCTGCTGCTGATATATCGGCTCCGATGATTTCTTCCGGCCGGAAGATTTCATTCTTTATGATTCCTCCCATAATAGCGCCTGCCATATTTCCTGTTCCGATAAACCCTAATTTCATACTGTTTGTTTTCATTATTATCTTCTCCTCTTCATGTTATTAATATTTTTGTGACAGAATGTCACATTTCGGACAGTGACTGACGTCACCGCACGGAAAAACTCCTTTCATCATCTCTCAGCGGGATCTCTGTAGTATCCATCCATTCGATGGTTATAAACCTGTCGTGATTCAATCCGACAAGCAGTTTGTTAATCAGTGTCTCCCGTCCCTGTATCTCCATAGTCACTGTTCCGTCCCATTCATTCTGCACCCATCCGGTGAGATCCATGGACAGTGCGAGATATTTTGCCGTGTACCGAAATCCAACACCCTGAACTCTTCCGTGAAATACAATATGTTTTCTCACTTCTGACATATAAACACTTCCTCTTTATGTTATTGTTAGTCCGCAGTCTGCCGCTGTACCGGCAGAACTGTCCATAAGAGTTTTTTCTGTTCCATATTTACCAGTATACCATCTTTCCATATAAAATCCAGTTCCTTTTCCTCTTACCGGCAGCAACATTTTCTTGTATAATATTTTTTCGCATGGTATACTTTAGAAGACATACGTTCTGACTGCAAAGGCCGTGACCAGACGACCTGCGCAATAAGGCGCACATACGGAAGTAATATAGAGGAGATTTTCCTCTTTACTTTTGATACCACAGCGCCTTGAGGCGCTGTTTTTTTCATAATAGGAGGATTTTATGGAGACAAGAATCGCTCTCATCGGCATCATCCTTGAGTCAAGGAAATCTGTCGATGAACTCAACCATCTGCTGACCGAATACGGGGAATATGTAATCGGCAGAATGGGGATTCCTTACAGGGAAAAAGGGATCCACGTCATCAGTGTGGCGATGGACGCCCCCAACAATATTATCAGTGCTCTCTCCGGCAAACTGGGGATGCTGCCCGGCGTGAGCACGAAAACAATCTACGGGAAGAACATATGACGCCCAATGACAGAGAACAGAAAGTAACCGCACTGATCGACAAGCTCTGCCTGACGCGGAAGCTTAAGCGCAGCGAATGGATAACGATCATACGGGAGCGCACCCCTGCCGCCGCCGAACATCTCTTTGAGCTGGCGCGGGCAGTCCGCATTCATCATTACGGACACGACATCTATATACGGGGACTTATCGAGTTCACGAACTACTGCCGCAACGACTGCTATTACTGCGGCATCCGCAAGAGCAATGCAAACGCCCTGCGCTACCGGCTCTCCAAAGAAGATATCCTCACCTGCTGCAAGGAGGGATACCGCCTCGGATTCCGGACATTTGTCCTTCAGGGCGGCGAAGACGGATGGTTTACCGATGAAAGGCTCTGCGATATCGTTTCTGCGATCCGCGCACAGTTCCCCGACTGTGCCATTACCCTTTCTGTTGGAGAGCGTTCTTATGACAGCTATAAAAGGCTCTACGACGCCGGAGCAGACCGTTATCTGCTCCGCCATGAGACATACGACGAGAAGCATTACAGCAGGCTCCATCCGCCTCAGCTGTCTGCCACCCATCGGAAGCAGTGCCTGTGGAATCTGAAAAAGATCGGCTATCAGGTTGGAACAGGATTCATGGTAGGTTCTCCATATCAGACACCGGAAAATCTTGCGGATGATATGCTGTTTCTCGCGAAACTGAATCCCCAGATGGTCGGGATCGGACCGTTTATCCCCCATCACGAAACACCGTTCGCCCGGATGCCCGGCGGCACTGCGGAACTGACCGTCTATATGCTCGGCCTGATACGGCTTTTGCTGCCCCGCGTACTGCTCCCGGCTACGACAGCTCTCGGAACGATCGCAGAAGACGGCAGGGAAAAGGGCATTCTCGCCGGAGCCAATGTTATCATGCCGAACCTCTCTCCGGCACAGGTCAGGGAGAAATACCTGCTGTACGACAACAAACTCTGTACCGGCGACGAGGCCGCGGAAAGCCTGAATCATCTCAGGGAACGAATGGAAAAGATCGGTTACCATATCGCGGTCAGCCGCGGCGACTCACTAAACATATGAACAACTTTTACAAAAGGAGGACAATACAATGTATGACGTAAATTCAAAATGTGCAGATGATTTTATCAACCACGAGGAAATCCTCGAGACGCTCGCCTACGCAGACGAGAACAAAGAAAATGTCGAGCTCATTGATTCCATCATCGAGAAAGCGAAAAAGAGAAAGGGGCTCTCACACAGGGAAGCATCCGTACTTCTCGCCTGTCCTATCGAAGAGAAAAATCAGGAGATCTACAAGCTGGCAGAACAGATCAAAAAGGACTTCTACGGCAACCGCATCGTTATGTTCGCGCCCCTGTACCTGTCCAACTACTGCATCAACGGCTGTACCTACTGCCCGTACCATGCAAAGAACAAACATATCCCGAGAAAGCAGCTGTCACAGGAGGATATCAGAAGAGAAGTCATCGCTCTTCAGGACATGGGACACAAGCGTCTCGCCCTTGAGGCCGGCGAGGATCCGGTAAGAAATACGATGGACTACTATCTGAAATCCATCGAGACAGTCTACAGCATCAAGCACAAAAACGGGGCTATCCGACGTGTAAATATCAACATTGCGGCAACGACTGTTGACAATTACCGTCTCCTCAAGGAAGCCGGGATCGGTACCTACATCCTGTTTCAGGAGACTTATCACAAGGAGAGTTATCTGGAGCTTCATCCGACAGGACCGAAGCATGATTATAACTACCATACAGAGGCCATGGACCGCGCCATGGAGGGCGGCATCGATGATGTAGGCTTAGGTGTTCTCTTCGGGCTGGACAAATACCGCTATGAATTTGCAGGACTTCTGATGCACGCAGAGCATCTGGAAGCGGCATTCGGCGTAGGTCCGCACACGATCAGCGTGCCGAGACTGAAACACGCCGACGACATCAATCCGGATGATTTCGACAACGGAATCGACGACGACACATTTGCCAAGATCGTTGCCTGCATCCGCATCGCAGTTCCATACACCGGCATGATCATCTCCACCAGAGAGAGCCAGAAGACAAGAGAGCGTGTCCTTCACCTCGGTATCTCCCAAATCAGCGGAGCTTCCAGAACGAGCGTGGGCGGCTACTATGAGCCGGAGCCGGAGGATGAGAAGTCCGAACAGTTTGACGTCAGCGACAACCGTACGCTGGATGAAGTTGTCCGCTGGCTCATGGAGATGGGTTATATCCCCAGCTTCTGTACCGCATGCTACCGAGAGGGACGCACCGGCGACCGTTTCATGTCGCTGTGCAAGAGCGGTCAGATCCAGAACTGCTGCCATCCGAATGCGCTTATGACGCTCAAAGAGTACCTGATGGATTATGCGTCACCTGAGACAAAAGCAATCGGTGACAAACTGATCGAGAAAGAAGTACTCAACGTACCGAATGAAAAGGCACGGGCTGTTGTACTTGAAAATCTGAGACTGATCGAACAGGATAACAGAAGAGATTTCCGGTTCTGATTTAACCGTAAACGGTAAGGGGGACGTAGTAAAACTCGGTTTTACTACGTCCCCCTTACCGTTTTTTATAAACAGCGCACATATCTGTAACGCCATCTCTGTCCCCGGCTCATCCGCTCCATCGCCGCTTTTCTGAACTGCTTATAAAGTCCGCGCATTTTCATCCAGTCATCCTTTTCATTATCAAGATGATAAAACAGACTTCTCATTACACAGGCGTACATCCATTGCCACTCTTTTTCTCCCAGTTCGGGATACAGCTCATACAGATGCTCTGTAAGCTCCGCATTCAGAGGCTCTTTTATTTTTTCTCCCTGAAACTTTGCCGTCTTTATGACAGCCGCATACATTTCCCGTATTCCTTCTCCGCCTTTCTTCTTCCGGAACCTCTGTTCCCGCCGTGCCGTCCGCACGGCTGCCTGAGCGAAGAAAAGGACCGCGCATAATCCGAATGCGAGACATACAGGAATCAGGACAGGCAGCACGTCATGCACTATCCTTTCTCCGATCGATTCTTTATAATCGGAACTTGCTGCCGGTGGCTGTCCGGCAGTGTCTCGTGGTGCGGATGGCGTGTGTTCCATATCCGTCCACCCGCCCGTGTCTTTATCATATACCTGACACCATGCATGCCCCATGTCTCCTGTGACTTGGGCTTCATATGTTCCATTTTCATTATCATGGAAGGCGGATGCAGGGATGGCATACCCTTCTGCGTACCGTGCAGGATATCCGCAGTACCGGTACATAAGAGTTGCCGCCGTAGCAAAATGAACACAGAATCCCTTATGATTCTCGAAGAGAAAATAATACAGAAATTCCTCTCCTGCCGGCGGTGCGCCGGGCTCTGTATCGTAGACGGCCCGCTGATGAAGCTCCCGGCTGATTTCCCGGCTCACCTCATCTATAGTTCCATCAGCCCAGTCACTGCACAGAACCGACAGTGTGTCTTCGAGTTCATCCGGATACGACATACATTCTTCCGGCTTTATCCCATTTCCCGGCCAGCCGCTTTCCGAATCCCCCACACTGGTCATTTCCCATGTATCATCAAAGTAGCCTATTCCCCAGTTTTCCGGGTAATAAACAGTGCTTTCCGGCTTCTTATCCAGTTCGATAGAAAATGTGCCTTCCGACGAAGGAACAAAACGGGCAATGCTTCCCAGATCCGTAACTTCCTGTGAATCTGAGGACGGACCTTCAAAGATATCTGTTCCGCCGGTATTTTCCTGCTCAGCCTCATCCTGAAACAGATCATCAGCCCCGGGATTTTCCTCCCTTTCATCGCTCTGCGTTGAATCATCAGCCGATAGAGCGTCGGGCTCCTCGTCATCCTTAACTTCCTTTGTCTGATCCGGCTCCGTTTCCGTCTCATCCTCTCCTGACAGCTGCTCCGCCAGATCCTGCATTTTACCCACCACTTCGGTCGTAAGTATTCCTCTCATCCGGAAGTAAAAGCTGCTTTCTGTTTCTCTTCCTGCGTCCAGAAACAGTCCTGCCCGGCAGGACAGAAAAACCAACACCGCACACACCGCCACTGCAAACACGGCATTTTCCCACATGAAGAGCCCTTTTCCTGTTCTGCCTGCTCCGGGTGCCAAAGTGGCAAAGTATGCCGCTGCCCCGAGAATCAGGAACCATGACGGCGGTCCTGTCTGGAACCATCCTGCACAGACCGCTGTAATAAACGGTGCACAGAGAATCACTCCCGCCAGAACTTTTCCCTTCCCCGTCCGCTGTATACACAGGAGGATTTCCAGGACCGGAACGCCGGCCAGCACGGCAACATAGCTGAATGCCCGATTTCCGGCTGTCTGCACAGAAAACAGTGTCTCATAATTCTCCTCTATCCACGTATACAGCCGGATGAGTGTATCCCTGTTGTACCAGAGAAGTACTGCAGCCCCGGCGATACCGGCGATTACAGCTGCCGCGCCGAATCTCCGGTTCAACGCCCCGAGCAGGATTACCGCGGCTGCTGTAATGCCGTACAGCCATATTTTGTCAACCGGCAGACGGAACACAGACAGGAAAGCATTCCACCACAAAGCCATCAGAAGACTCAAAACCACCGACTGCAGAACAAAAAGAGACAGACTTCCTCTGTCTCTCTTATGCGCTTCTGTCTCAGCCTGATATACTTTTATCCCTGACTGCCTTCTTCCCATTCTTATCTCTCCCGATATTCCTTGCTCTGCCTCAGATATCCCCCGCCGAAAATTTCTGCCAAGGATCTCCTGCCGCTGGTTTCTCATCACAGTTTCAGGAAATCAAATGACTCTCCGTCCTTCTTCATCCCGCCGTTCCCGTCAATTGTCACAACACAGGCAAATTCCTGTCCCCGGAATGTATCATCATAGCAGACCTGCTTTTTCGCAGCATCTGAATACGGCCGGATTTCCATAAGATTCCAGATCATATCACAGGCGCTCTCCTCATCCGTTATCCGCCATCTGACTACCCGCTCATTTTTCTCTTCGTACCACGCCGCCATATGAATACATTTCTCTGAAACCAGAGTGATCGAAAGAGAAGCCGCCGTCTCCAGCATCTTTGAAAATCCCCCGGCCGACTGGCCGCCGCGCTTATAATCTATATAAATCAGCACAACACATCCCAGTGGGAAACCGTGCTCCTTGATCATAAGTTTTTCTTCCCGCGCAGTCAATTTCCAGTGGATATCTTTCAGTGAATCCTTCTCTCTGTATTCTCTGACCTGATAGATTTCCGACGGGTCGTCTCCCCGCCTATCCTGTGAAAATTCCTGCGCATCAGCCTGAAATTCTCTTGTTCTCCGGGTGATCTCGAGAGGCATGAGTTCAAATACCGGCATGACTTTGACCTGTGCTTTTCTCCGCCATCTGACTCTCCTGTAAAATATACCAAGGAAATCATATACATTCATACTGTCAACGCTGATCTCCACAGTCCCGCAGTATATTGTGTCAAATGTAAACCAGACCGTCTCCCCTCCTTTCGGAAGGAGCACTCCCCGGAACTTCTTTTTCACCCGTTTCTTTCCGCCGCTGGTCCCTGCTGTCACCTGAAATTCATACCGGGTACTCATATGAGACGACCGGTTTTTTACCGATATCCCGGCCTTGATCTTTTTCCCTTTTTCTCCCAGCGGCGGCACTCTCTCCAGATCGGGCACCGCATTTTTACCCGCTATCGCAAGATAAACGCCGGATGCTGCCGGATAAAGAAGCAAAAATACAAGAATGCCGGAGAGAACCGGTGCGTCGTACATAAAAAACAGGTACACGGTGACAAGAAGTACCGCAAAATACCCTGCCGTTCTTCTGATCATCTCTCTACCGCCTTGTCTTAAGTGCCGGTTTCTCGGTATTTTCAAGAATCCGCCGCACAGTCTCCTCAACTTTCACATGTGCCACTTTTGCTTTCATATTCAGAATGATCCTGTGCGCCGCCACACACGGAAACACTTCTTCTACGTCAGACGGCACCACATAGACACGGTTCTTCAGATATGCATATGCCTTTGCCATAGCCGTCAATGCCACTGTGCCGCGGGGACTTAATCCCAGCTCTGTCCACTCATTCTCCCGGGTAGCCTTTGCCAGCTCTGCGATATACCTGCAGATTCTCTCATGCATATAGACGCCTCTTGCCTCCTGAATCATATCCGCCAGTCCCGGCGCATCCAGAACCGGTATGATTCCCGCCGTCCGGTCTGCCTCCTGGCTCCTGCGCATGATTTCCATCTCTTCCTCAACTGTAGGATACCCCATACTCACACAGATCATAAAACGGTCCAGCTGTGATTCCGGCAGGAGCTGGGTACCGGCAGAGCCGGCCGGGTTCTCCGTGGCGATCACGATAAACGGATCTCCTGTCCTGCGTGTCACTCCGTCCACCGTAACCTGATGTTCCTCCATTACCTCGAGAAGAGCGGACTGAGTCTTGGGTGACGTCCTGTTAATCTCATCAGCCAGCAGCAGGTTGCACATGACCGCGCCCGGCTGGTATACGAACTTTCCGGTTTCTTTCTGATATACCGTAAAGCCGGTCAGATCAGACGGCAGCACATCCGGAGTAAACTGCACTCTCCGCGTTTCCAGCCCCATCGCCTTTGAAAATGCAAGAGCCATCGTTGTTTTGCCCGTTCCCGGTATATCCTCTATCAATATATGTCCGCCGGCAAGGATCGCCGTCATGATCTTTGTCAGTACGTCCCGCTTGCCGACAACCGCCTTTTCTACTTCATCGATCACGTGCTGTGCACTATATCTTCTCTCCGGCATACTCACCCTCCTTAGTTCCTTCGGGAATAAAGCGAATTTTTATTTGGTGGACGGCATGAATTTCATTATCTCTGCCGCAACGCCCGACAGCGGCATTGTCTGCAGCCACACGCGTCCCGGTCCTGTGATAATGGTATTGAAGATTCCTTCTCCGCCGAATACCATGTTCTTAAGTCCCGGCACGCTCTTGATATCCATCTGGCATGTTGCATCCATAGCCGCCAGATATCCGGTATCTATCACTATCTGCTGTCCCGGCTGCAGGTTATACTCCACTACATGTCCGTCAAATTCCAGGAACGCCATTCCCCGTCCGGAGAGTTTCTGCATGATAAATCCCTCTCCGCCAAACAGGCCCGCTCCCAGCTTTTTCTGGAAAAATACAGACAGTTCTACACTTTCTTCAGCCGCAAGGAAACCGGATTTCTGAACGATCACTTCATTGCCCGGCCCGATCTCCCATGGTCTGATCTGTCCGGGGAAGCTGGAAGCAAACGCGATCAGCCCGTTGCCGCCCTGTGCCGTATACCGGTTCTGGAAAAGCGCTTCTCCGGCGAACATCCTGCCCAGTGCTTTCCCGATCCCGCCGTTTGAAGTTGTCTCCATCTTCATATTCGGTGACATCCAGCTCATAGAACCGCGCTCAGTAATCATAGCCTCTCCGTTTTCCAGATAGCAGATCACTACCGGCAGTTCGTTTCCTTTAATCTCATACTTCATACTTTTTTCTCCTTTTACCTATCATTTTTTCTGCTGCGATGCCATCGCAGAAAATGAATCGCCGCTATATACAGTCATTGTACCATAAAATCCCGGCAGAGTAACTCCCCTGCCGGGATTCTTTACACCAATCAGATATCGTGTTACTTTTTTATTCTATGCCTGCGCAGCCCCTTCGGCATCTGCTGCTCCCCGCTCTCCGGCCTCCTCTGCCTCTTTCTCTGCCTGCTGCTTCTGTTCTTCCTCCGGCGGGATATCAAGCTTCGGCAAAGTAATATCTGCTTTGAACAGATCGGCCTCCGTAGATATCTTCAACGTACCGTGCTGCAGTTCGATAAAGCTCTTGGCAATCGCAAGACCAAGTCCGGAACCCTCCGTATTTCTCGAAACATCTCCCCGGACAAAACGATCTGTAATCTCCTCGGTATCAAAGTTCAGTTCTGCTGCTGAAACATTTTTCATGGAAATGTGTACGTCATTTTCCTGCTCTGTCATCTCGATATAGACCCGAGTATGGGGCATCGCATATTTCGTGATATTAACGATCAGATTCTCAAATATGCGGTATGTCTTCTGACTGTCCAGCCACATGATCAGCTTGTGTTCCGGCAGCTTCCAGCGGAAGTCAAGATTTGCCTCTTTGATCTTACTGTCATTTTCCAGTCCCACCTGTTTGATGAGATCCACAATATCCACTTTCATATAGTGCATAACGACGCTCTTGCTTGCCGCCTTACTGATTTCAAAAAGATCTTCTATCAGCACTTTCAGACGAAGCGATTTTCTTTCCAGCACATCGATGTATTCCTTCCGTTTCTCTTCATCCTTCTCGTTTTTCAGTAGATCCGTGTAAGTGATGATTGCGGTAAGCGGCGTCCGGAGATCATGGGATACGTTGGTCACGAGCTCTGTCTTCATCCGCTCATTTTTCACTTCTTCGTCCACTGCTTTCTTAAATCCTTTCTGGATCTTCTTCAGCTCATCCTGAATCGGATTGAACAGTCCGATATCTCCCTCGATCGGGACGTCCAGATGCCCTTCTGCCAGCTGATTCGTGGACTTTAACAGCAGCTTATATTTCCCCTGAAGATCTTTCACGTATTTTCTCAGGAAAAGGAACAGAAGCACGGAATATATGATCAGGGCGAGTGTTCCATAATACCACAGGAAACATACGACCGCCAGTATGATATAGTTGATGATCACGATCTTTAAGATCGTCCGGTTCGTCTTCTCGCGGAAGTCAAGATGCTGCAGCGCGTCATACTGTTTTGCAAAGAATGCCTTAATCCTCTTCAGGATACCGCCTGCCTTTCTCACCATCTCTTCATCACTTTGTGTCCCGTTGCCGCGGTAATGGCGGATCAGCTTCATTGTCAGCGTCCTGTCACGCCAGTACGCGCCTTTCATGCGGATCATTGCCCGAAGGGAAGTCACGCTCCAGAATACCAGTCCGAAAACGAAAAACCACATTGCGAAGTTAATAATCGCCGCAATAATATCCATACCGTGCCCCATGCCCGGAAGCAGGCTGTTCTCCACTGTCTGATCTACAATTCTTGCCGGAAGTTCATTCAAATAGGTAATATATATGAACAGCCACACAAGGATCGGAACTTCAAACGGTACATCAAACATCTTCATCTCACTGATATCCAGCTTTCTCCTGGCCGGAAGAAGCAGAGCTGCGGCAATCACTACCCAGCACAGGGGGGCCAGTGTATCACTGTAGTGAAAAGTGTCCCGCACACTGTAATATGGAACAGAATCATCTTCCCAATTGTCCGCTGCGTATGCCTCTGTAAACACATTCAGATATTCCTGACTCATCCCATAGATGACAGTAATGCCTTTTGGCTCCGCAATACTTGAAATCGACTCACTATATTCCACCTCCTGGGCAGAAGTCACATAATCCGATTCAAGACTATATTCTTCCTCCGGACTTAACGCTGTTCCGTCGATCTGAACAGAAGAGATCTCCCCGTTCCCGGAAAATGTATAACGCGCCCGGAACGCATAGCCTGCTTCATCTTCGCTGTTTGCCAGAAGTCTCTCTGCCGTCTCCTCATCCACATTTTTGAGGAGCTGCTGGCCTTCACTGTCAAACACTTCGTAATCGAAATACTTTTTCGCCAGCTCAAAGTTTCTCTGCCCGTATTCATCCAGCACCTCTGCCGGGTCCGTCTCATCGGCATATTCATTATAGAGAAGATAATTCCCCTCAGCCAGATCCATGCTGATCGATGAGAGTACACTTGTATAAGGCACAGGCGCCTCTGCATCTTCTGTAGCCTCAGAATTGGCAGTGTCCATCTCATACTTCATCCCGTCATACTGTGACATCATGATAAAGGAACATATGCTGAGTAATATAACGACTACAATAATACCTGCCTTACGGCTGTTTTTCGATTTTGTATCCAACTCCCCACACCACCTTTAAATATTTCGGATTCTTTGGATCTAATTCAATCTTTTCTCTTATGTTTCTCACATGCACCATAATGGTATCTGTATTGATAGCTTTTTCCTGCCATACGCGCTCATAGATTTCCTCGGATGAGAATACTCTGCCCGAATTCTTCGCCAGCAGGAGAAGAATCTTGTACTCTATGGGCGTGAGTTTCACCGGTTTTCCGTCCATCGTCACTTCCACCGCGTCCTCATTGATCTCCAGTCCTCCGATCACATGCACATTTTCCTGCGGAGTCAGCTTTTCCAGAAACTTCCGGTATCGCCTGAGCTGGGAATTCACCCTCGCCATCAGTTCCATAGGCGTAAACGGCTTTGTCACATAATCATCCGCCCCGATATTTAAGCCCGTGATCTTATCCACTTCCTCGGATTTTGCCGACAGCATGATCACCGGGAAATCATGCTTTTCCCTTAATTTCATTGTCATGCGGATACCATCCATTCTGGGCATCATGATATCCACAATAGCCAGATGGATATCCTCCTTGTCTATGATCTCCAGCCCTTCGATGCCGTCCGCCGCCTGAAATACTTTATATCCCTGACTCTGCAGGTAAATCTGGACGCCCTCCCGGATTTCTTTATCGTCCTCTACGATCAAGATATTGTTCGTCTCCATGTTGTCTCCTCTTCTCTCCTCATTTTAAATTTCTGCCTTTCTCCATCACCTGTATTCAGAGAGTTCCAGGCACTTTTCTCACGTTTTTCTTCCCGCTTTCCTGTCCGCATATTTCCTCACAGTCAGGTTCCGGCGCCGCTGCAGGCAGCTCCGGTATCCGGCTCTTCTTTACCACACCGTAATTTTTCACCGCAACTGTAACGGTTGTGTACGGCAGGGGGATCACATATTTATCCCAGCGGTGCCGAAGCCGCAGACAGGAAGAATAGGACAGGCTGATGCCTACAAAATCTTCTTCAGCGTGTTCTGACAGATAAAACGCCAGCTTCTTCGGCTCATGTCTGGGCCCAAGCGGTCCGTCCAGCGCAACAGCGATGGAATGAGTCTTTTCGTAAGAATCCTGCACGATCTTTTTAAGTGCCGCAAATGCCTTAAAGCCGTCCGGCACACGCAGTGCATTTCCGCCGCATCTTCTCACCATGTTTTCTATATAATTCCCCCGGGTGTCCGCGGTCACGATCACATCTACCGGCGTAGTCTTATGCGCCAGATTCTCAAGAACGAGATTCATAAAGAAGCTGTCCTCATGCCAGAACCCGAATATCTGACTGTCTCCGTATCGGTTCTCCTCAATCCACCGGATCGTAACAGTCCGCTCGATCCATTTCAGATAATTAGTGAAGAGCCATTGCAGAGCGCTCTCTCCGATCTTCTTCAGCCTCATAAAGTTTTTCTCCTTTCCTGAACCCACATTGATTGTAGAGCATCTCCTCATAGATGGCAAGTCTCGAGGAACGGTAATTTTCGGCAGAGATAAGCGCCGCCCTCTTCATCCTGCTGTTCGTCTCAGGTTCGAGCGCCTCAGTCACTTTTGCCGCCCACACTTCTTCTTTCTCCTCCGTCAGGAATCCGTTTACACCGTCTTCAATAATATCGTCCGCACCGGTTGCATGTACTGCCGTGACCGGTATGCCTGCTGCCATTGCCTCAGCCAGAACGATGCCCTGTGTCTCTGACTTCGATGCAAACAGAAACAGATCACTTGCGGCCAGATAGTCCCTGACCTGTTCATTCGGTACATTTCCTACGAAAGTAACCACATCCTGTATACCAAGGATGGACGCCCTGACTTTCAGCTCCGCCTTCTGGCTTCCGTCTCCTATGATCAGTACCTGGAAGTTATCCCCTGTCTCCCGCTTCAATTCTGCAATTCCCCGCAGAAGAAAGCCGTAGTTTTTCTCTTTTTCCAGTCTTGAGACCGTGACAAGCAGATGTTTCTTTCCTTTCGCATACTGTTTTCTGATCTCCCGCGACCTTTTTTCATTCTTCCGGAAAAATGATCCGTCCAGTCCGGTGGGGAATACTGCTGTCGGAGTATGAACTCCATATCCCCTGATCATCTGTCTCATTCCGGCAGACGGCGCGAGTACGAGATCACACTTATTGCAAAACCAGCTCATATAGGACGGAATCACATTCCTTTGCAGCCACTCTACCGCTTTCTTCTTCACAATCGTACTCCTCTCATTGGTCCGGAAGCACGGAATATAATGAAGATAGTCTTCATATCTTGTGTGATATGTATAGATAACCGGGATATCATATTTCTTTCCCAGCCACAGCGCCCACGGTCCCACGAACATAGGATGATGCACATGAATACAGACAAATCTTTCCCGTTCAAACACCTTGAATATCTCTGCCGGATAAATTCCCGGATACACCATGCCGTTATCCATCTTTCTCTTCTGGGAACGATACCGGATTACCCGCTCCGGCGCCTTCTTATCCTCTTCCAGAATCTTTTCCCGGAAACTTTCAGCCTGTTCTTTATCCTCACTTTCATACACGGGCGCAAATACTGTCACCTGATGTCCGAGCTTTACAAGCTCCTGCGCCTGACGCTCAACTGAGATCGGCACGCCTCCCACGAAAGGCCTGTAATTATTTGTAAGCATTGCAATTTTCATTTTCTGTGCCCCCTCTCTTATGTAAAAAACTTGATTGCCGCATCGCCAAAGAAATATCCCGCCCCGACAAATGTCAGATTCCATAAGAATATCCCGCACACGGAACTTACTGTATATTTGACAAAATCCATCTTCACCATGCCTGCCGGAATCGAGATGAGGGTGCGCACCATGGGGAGCAGCTTGCTGACAAATACACCGATGCAGCCTTTCTCCCTCAGATAATTCATCTTCTCTTCAATAACCGGCTGGTGCTTCGGAAATTTCTTGAAATAAAACCCGAGCACCTTGCCCCCGCCGTATCTGCCCAGCAGATAGAGCGCCCAGCTCCCGGTAAGTCCCGCCGCAACTGTCAGCACCATAACAACCGGGAAACTGATCTCACCCTGCGCGGCCCAGATTCCTGCAAGCGGCATGATAACGCCGGCGGGAAAGCCCGGAAGATTCAGATATTCTAAAAGTACGATCAGATAAATGAAAAAAGCACCGTATTGGAGAAAATAATGGGTAAGTTCAGATATGTTCATAAAAAATACAGCCCCCTTTCATGATTACAGGATATCCTGTAAATCTAAAGGGAGCTGATATAAGATTCCAAAGAATTTCTTAAGATTCGCTGCCGCCCCATTCTACGACCGTGAATCCGCTGCGTTCCGGAGTGGAGAGGGACTGCTCCGGAATCTCCTGATAGTGGTCAAGCGGCTTATATGCCATAAAGACACGGATCACAGTGTCCGGTTCGGGCTGTATGGAAAGACGTGCGTGGTCTGTATACACTTCGCTCTGGAAAGAGATAAGATTATACTCGTTCTGTTCCATTCTGGGCAGCCAGTATACGATAAATTCATTTGCCTCTCTGCGGGTAAGGCCAAGCCTGTCAAGAGCATTCTCGAGGAACTTGGCGGTATCCTCTCCCGCCACGCAGAAGCCCTCGGAGAAATCATACTCCTGATCCGTCTCTCCCTCCCAGTAGAGGTAATTGTACTCCTTCCCGCTCTCATCTGTCAGCGTGCCGTCCGGCGCGGCAGTCACATTCCAGCCGTCATCATACGCAGGATACGCACAGGTCAGTTTCCCATCGTAATCCAGCCTGACAGATACCTCCTGCTCCTGTTCCGGATACAGATAGATCACCGGTTTTTCACTTGTCGTATAAGCAGCACTGTTCCTGAAAAGCCAGCCCATAAGACAAAATACCGCAAGAATCGCAATTCCCCCTAAAACAATATACAGGATCCTTTTCATAACAACAGTTCCTCCTTCCCGTAAAATATAGCTTCTCCTAATCCCGACATCATATCATACTTGAATTATACCATAACCTGCCGCCTAATCCATATGTATCCGTATTTGCAGGTAAGAAATTTAAACTTTACCGAGAAAAATCTGATTTCTTCCTGGTTTTCGTCAGCTGCATATTCTAGCGGAGAGAATCTTTCGACCGGATGAATGTAGAAAATCAGGCAGATACAGACCATTTATCAGACCTTCCGTAACAGGCGGAAATGGAATGTGAACGGTGACTGTGAAGGGATATTAAGACAAAGTTAAAGCCTGTGATATGGCATTGATCAAGAAAATGAATATGTCTGAGCTTTTGCGAGTTTATTCATTTTCTTGATCGTTTTTAGCCATATCGCAGGCTTGTTACATTGTCTTATATCCTGTAACCGGAGGCGGGAACATTTCATTTCCGCCTGTCACGAATATCTTATCTATATACCATATCTGCCTGATTGTCGGACACTTATCCAACTATCTGGCTCAGATTCTCCCAGCAAATATGAAGATCACGCCTCATCGATCGCTTTGCCGATATCGTGTCTCATATACTTATTCTCGAACTCTACCCACTCGGTAGCAGCGTAAGCGTTCTTTCTTGCTTCTTTTAAATCTTTTCCTTTTGCCGTCACGCCGAGTACACGTCCGCCGTTTGTCACGATCTGTCCGTTCTCGAATTTGGTTCCGGCATGGAAGCAGTAGTAGCCGTCGTGCTTTTTGAACTCGTCAAGGCCTTTGATAGGGAAGCCTTTCTCATACTTCACCGGATATCCGTCGGATGCAAGCACTACGCAGACCGCCGCATTGTCCTCGAACTGCAGGTCGATCTGATCCAGAGTGCCGTCGATACATGCCTCAACCACGTCGATGATATCGTTTTTCATGCGGGGCAGTACGACCTGTGCCTCCGGATCACCGAAGCGTGCATTGTACTCCAGCACTTTCGGTCCGTCCGCTGTAAGCATCAGGCCAAAGAAGATCACGCCTTTAAACGGGCGCCCCTCTGCCGCCATAGCGTCAACTGTGGGCTGATAGATATATTTCTCGCAGAATTCTTCTACTTCCTTTGTATAGAACGGACTAGGAGAGAATGTTCCCATTCCGCCTGTATTCAGGCCGGTGTCGCCGTCTCCCGCACGCTTATGGTCCTGTGCGCTTGTCATAGTCTTGATCGTCTTTCCGTCCACGAATGAGAGAACGGATACTTCACGTCCGGTCATGAACTCCTCGATAACCATCTCATTTCCCGCTGTGCCGAACTTCTTGTCCAGCATGATCGTCTTGACACCCTCTTTTGCCTCTTCCAGATTCTGGCAGATGAGCACGCCCTTCCCGAGTGCAAGTCCGTCCGCTTTCAGTACGATCGGGAACTTCGCTGTCTCAAGATATTCCAGCGCTTTCTCCGGATCCGTAAAGTTCTCATAAGCGGCCGTCGGAATATTGTATTTCTTCATCAGGTCTTTTGAAAACGCTTTTGATCCCTCGAGGATTGCCGCGTTTTTCTTCGGTCCGAATGTGCGGATGCCCGCTTCTTCCATAACATCCACGAGACCGCCTACCAGCGGATCGTCCATTCCTACGATACACAGGTCGATATTATTTTCCTTTGCAAATGCCGCCAGTTTGTCGAACTCCATGGCGCCAATGTCGACGCACTCCGCATATTCCGCGATTCCCGCATTTCCCGGAGCACAGTATATCTTATCTGCTTTCGGACTCTTTGCCACACTTGCCGCAATGGCATGTTCTCTTCCGCCGCTTCCAACGATCAGTATTTTCATCTCTAAACCTCCTCACTCAGGATGACTGTCTTTTTGTCCTCGACCCGCACTTTTCCGTTTGCGATCAGGTCGATTGCTTTCGGCAGGATCTTCCACTCTGCCTGTTCCATTACTCTGCGCTGAAGCACCTCCGGCGTATCGCCCTGCTGTACTTCAACGGCTTTCTGCAGAATGATCGGTCCCGTATCTGTTCCCTCATCTACAAAATGCACGGTAGCTCCCACTACTTTTACGCCCCGGGCAAGAGCCGCCTCATGGACCTTCAGGCCGTAATAGCCTTTCCCGCAGAAAGAGGGGATAAGAGACGGATGGATATTGATCATCCGGTTTTCGTACTTTTTGATCATTTCCGGCGGAATCACAACAAGGAAACCGGCCAGCACAATAAGATCCGGCTCATAGCTGTCCACTGCCTCCAGCAGCTTTTCGTTGAATATATCCCGTGTTTCAAAATCTTTCGGAGATACACACATGGACGGAATATCATTTTCTTCCGCCCTCTTCAGTGCATATGCATTTTTATTGTTGCTGATCACTCCCACGATCTGTGCGTTTGTGATCGTACCGTCTTTTACGCTGTCGATGATCGCCTGAAGGTTTGTCCCGCCTCCGGATACCATCACGACAACGCGCAGCGGCTGATCTGCCGCTGCACCTGTCCTCTCTAGCATAATTCTACTCCTTTATCTCCTGCCTCAATGCGTCCCACTACATACGGCGCATCTCCGGCAGCGCGGATCGCCTCCATGGCGCGGTCTGCGTCCGCCTCATCCACTGCGACGATCATGCCAAGTCCCATATTGAATGTATTATACATCATCTGTTCCGCAATATCTCCGTCCACAGAGAGCATATTGAAGATCGGCGGGATCGGGTAGCTGTCTTTTCTGATCACTGCCTTTGTGCCTTCTTTCAGCATACGCGGAACATTTTCGTAGAAACCGCCGCCTGTGATATGGCTGCACGCCTTGACCGTCACGCCGGCATCCTTGATGCTCTTGAGTGCTTTTACATAAATCCTCGTAGGAACGAGAAGAGCCTCACCCAGCGTAGAACCGAGGCTGTCATAATATGTATCCAGAGCCTCGCGTTTCATGCTGAACACCTGTCTCACCAGAGAATATCCGTTGCTGTGAATACCCGTTGACGCCATACCGATGAGCACGTCCCCGGCTTTTAAGTTTTCTCCCGTGATCATATCCTTCTTATCGCAGGCACCTACGGCAAAGCCTGCAAGGTCATACTCGTCCGGCGCCATAAGTCCCGGATGTTCTGCTGTCTCTCCGCCGATCAGAGCCGCTCCTGCCTGAAGGCAGCCCTCAGCTACGCCCTTGACAATATCCGCGATCTTCTCCGGCTCATTCTTTCCGCAGGCAATATAATCCAGAAAGAAAAGCGGTTCTCCTCCTGCGCACGCAATGTCATTAACGCACATTGCCACCGCATCAATTCCGATCGTATCATGTTTATCCAGAATCATGGCCAGCTTCACTTTAGTACCGCATCCGTCCGTGCCGGACAGAAGCACCGGCTCCTCCATCTCCTTGATCTTTGCAAGGGAAAACGCACCGGAGAATCCTCCGAGTCCTCCGAGCACTTCAGGACGCATTGTCTTTTTTACATGCTCTTTCATCAGTTCTACCGATTTATATCCGGCTTCGATATCAACGCCTGCTTTCTTATAATCCATTCTCTGCTCTCCTGTTAATTATTCTTGATTTTTCGTAATTTTCGTTCAGCAGCGCTATTCGCAAAACCGCACTTCGTGCTTATTGCGGCTATCGCCGCTGTTTTGCTCATATACTGGCGCTCAGTTCATCTGACTGTCAGGCGCCGGATTCTTATGCAAGCATAAATCCGTCTCCTGACGTCAGATGACTGAACTATTGCTTTATATATGCTTCATATCCGATCTCGTGCAGCTTGTCTGCCTTTGCCTGAACACCGGCTTTCATCTCTTCCGAATAGTCTTTCAGTTTCTGAAGGATCTCCGGATCTGACACGGCAAGGATCTTCGCCGCAAGGATCGCCGCATTCATTCCTCCGTCAATGGCAACTGTCGCTACCGGGATTCCCGGCGGCATCTGTACGATGGAGTAAAGTGCGTCCATACCATCCAGATTCTTTCCGGACATCGGCACACCGATCACCGGCATCGTGAAGAGCGCTGCGCACATTCCCGGAAGGTGAGCTGCCATTCCTGCTCCCGCGATAATTACCTTTACGCCTCTTCCTTCGGCTCCTTTCGCCCAGTCAAAGAATGTATCCGGCATCCTGTGCGCGGAAATGATTGTCATCTCATAGTCGATTCCCAGTTTTTCAAGCATTGAAGCAGCCTTGCTCATAACCTTCAGGTCCGAGTCGCTGCCCATTACGATTGCTACTTTTGGCATCATAACTCCTCCTTATTAATGTTTCTCTAACGGCTCGTTTAAAACTTCCGTCCCCGGCAGAACAAATCTTCCGTCTTTTATTAGTATAATGTGTTTCCCATCTTTTGTCACTACACTTATTTCTTCTAACTCTTCATAAGGTATGGTTATATCTGTATGGCAGTTAAAGTAGGCTTTTGACACATCCTCTTTCCGGTTCAGTGAAACCGAATTATCCTTTGCCACGATCTCCTTGCCGTTCGGATTATAAACACGGATATCCTCGCTCCATGAATAGCAGGTATCGCCCACCGCAAAATGAGGACCGGTCTTCTCTGCGATGAGGATCGGCATCTTGTCCTCGATACCGTATTTCTTTCCCGCCACATAGGCTGTCGTATTCGTGCCGATGGCAAATTCACCGAGAGGAAGCGACTGATGGCCTTTCAATACATTATCCGCAATATATCTGCGTCCCTCTTCGGGATCATCAAAGTTCCCGCAGCGGTAATCCGTAACTTTCCCGTCCTCGAAGGTCAGCTCCAGATCCGTATACTGCAGTCCCTCCAGATATACCCGGCTGACGTGGAGCACCCCCGACGTGCCCTCAAGTACGGGAGAAGTAAATACCTCGCCCACCGGTATGTTGACATCCGCCACACAGTTCTCAAAAATTGTCTCTTTTTCGGGATCGTTAAGGTGATACAGTTTTACTTTAATATCTGTCCGGTTCTCTCCCTTGCCTTTCACATGAACGTATTCTCCCTGATCAAGGGCATCGATCATTGTCTGCTGTACTTTCTCGTATAGCTTCGCATCCAGTGTATTGATACGGATCACTTCATCGAAGATTTCCGGATATTTTTCTCCGATCTCAGGCACCGGATAAGCTACAATGGTAAAGCTGCGCTCTTCTCCTTTGATATATTCATTGGTCAGCTGTCCGGACCGGCTGTCATAACTGACCGCCAGTTTCTTCTGTTCCTCATTATAAGAAGGAGCCTCCGGCACCGCCTTCGGTGAGAACGGCTTTTCCCCGAATGTCTCCATGACCGCCGGGCCGGCAAACTGCGCGGCCTGATCTTTATGCTGCTCGTAGACCGTACGCGCCACTTCCAGACGCCGCTCAATATACCGTTTGTCCATAAAGAGCGCCTGATCCTGACGGTGATCGTACTCATACTGCCAGTTCGGCACCGCGCCGTAATATCCGATCTTGTGGTGCTCCCTCTTTGTGATAACGCCGGAAGCAGCGCGGTAGATGACCGGTTTAAGTCCCATCTGACGGAAATTCTCTATGGCAATACGGATCACTTTTTCAAAACCGAGACTGTAACGGATATTCACCACCGACTTTTTCGACAGATCCTTCCCTGTGTTGATAAATCCGATGCGGTACCCTTCTGTATATACATCCGCCATCTTCTTGAGTGTCTCTTCCGGCAGCGTACGCAGATGCCGCGCTGTCCCAAGCTCATTTTCCGTAATATATTCACCGAATCTGTAGAGATAACGGTCATTTTCCAGATCCGCGTTTTCTATGATATCGGCTGCAAAGGAATATGCCGGATCGATCTGCTCCATAATTCTGTCGGCAAGGAACACATCGCAGTAATCGCTTGCATACCAGTAGAAAATATCACGGATTTCATCCGGTTCCGGAAGGGTTTCGCTTTCAAATCTGTTGTAAACTTCAATAAACAGCTCAAACAGAATGGTCAGATAATCCATCCTGTTCTCAAATGAATATGGGATCCCGGAACGCATCTCTGCATAGAGCATACTCAACAGCTGTCCCATTTCCAGACCGAATTTTTCTGCTGCATAAGCCGGATTGGCATAACTGCTGGCGTAATGTTCTCCCAGAACGTCACTGTAGAGGATCTCGTTAAGGCTCTTCATCTCTTCGATGCTGTACCGTTCCCATTCACCGTTTTCCACTTTACGTCTCACGTTTTCAAGTTCTAATAAAAAGATCGCCACATCCTGGAAATAAGACAGATACTGCTCCGGCACCGTCTCCTCGGAGACGATCCCCCTGAGCCTGCCGACCGCAAGGACATGGCGCTCTTCATACTGCTCGTTCTTTTCTTTTTGTATTTCTCTTATATTCATTCACTAAGACCTCCTTTTATCAACTTAAGCCGCCTATGAATATTGCAAGAAAAAAGATTACTGACACAAAACCGGCCGGGAGACCGATCTTGCATGTCAGGTAATTTCGTTCACGCTCATGGAAACCGCCGATTGCAAGGCGTATTCCGTTAATAGACAGTACCAGCGAAAGGACGGCGAGCCCGCCGATGATCCCGTTCGCATTTCCTCTTGCCAAAAACGCATAGAAAATACAGCCTGCCAGAATAACCAGCCCGCCGATACTGCTTATACAGGACACAACACCCTTACGGGAATGCTTATAGTTAGCCTGCCCGTATTTCCTTGCCCCCCGCTTTTTCCTCTCTTTTTCTCTCTGACGCTCCTCAGCGCTTTTTCCGATTCCGAACATGATATCTTCTCCTTATCCGATTACATATCGCAAATAAAATATACCCCAGCACACCTCCGATGGTGTTGAGCAGGATATCATCTACGTCAAAACTGCCCACTCTTGTAAAGAGCTGTACGATTTCCACGCACAGGCTCAGCCCCATACTGCAGAAGAGAGTTTTAAAAAAACCTCTCGACTTGCTTGCCATAGAAATAAAAAATCCATACGGGACAAAAATAAGTATATTCCCGAACAGATTGGCAAATACCGTAAATGTGCCAAGCTGTTCTCTGTATGTGATGAAACGTCTGATCTCTTTGAAAAGTTCCAGATTATACCGGTAGTCTTCCGCAATCTCAGTTCTCCCATACCACTCTGCAACAAACAGAAAATAGATCAAAAACCCGACATATAATAGAAACAGGACTTTTCCAAACGCCCTGATAACACTCGCTTTTTTTATACCCAAGATAATTCTCCTGACACTCTGAAAAGGGGACCGGCCTTCTGCCGCCCCCTTATACTGTCTGTTCTCACTTAAAACGTGATTTCTTTTTTATGTTTCAGCAGGTTCGCGCCGCTCACGATGGAAAGGACACCTGCCGTGATCCCGACTACCAGAATTATGATCCCGACTGCAATGTTTCCCGCACCGCTGTTTTTCATTGTCATATATGCCTTTTCCATAACACGCGCCTCCTTATTTTACACCGTATGTTTCATAGTATGTATCAATCGCTGCCTTTAATGTATCATCGATGACAACTTTTCCGTTATATTCTTTATTGTACAGGCACTCGACCACTTCTTCCATCGTCACGATCGCCGCCGTGTCGAATCCATAGAGATCTTTAATCTCGTCCAGTGCGCATTTCTCTCCGCCTTTTCCTACTTCCATTCTGTTCAGAGATACGATAAGTCCGACGATTGTGACATCTGCCGCTCCTCTTACCTTCGGCACAGTCTCCTCCATAGACTTTCCGGATGTAGTCACATCCTCGATCATGATCACGCGGTCCCCGTCTTTTAACTTGCTGCCGAGGAAGCTTCCCTTATCTGCGCCGTGGTCTTTCTCCTCTTTGCGGTCTGAACAGTAGCGGACTTCCTTTCCGTACAGTTCGCTGTACGCGATGGCTGTCACAACACTGAGCGGGATTCCCTTGTATGCCGGCCCGAAAAGTACGTCGAAATCATCGCCGTATGTGTCGTGGATCGCCTTGGCGTAATATTCGCCCAGTTTCTTTAACTGTGATCCTGTCACATAAGCTCCCGCATTCATAAAGAACGGGGACTTTCTGCCGCTTTTCAGTGTGAACTCTCCGAATTTAAGTACATCGCTGTCCACCATAAAATGTATAAATTCCTGCTTATACTGTTCCATATTATAACCTCCCTGTTATTATTTCACAATTCCGACCATTTCGTCAACCGTCCGGAATCCCTGTCGTTCCATATATTCTTCTATTCCGTCCACAATCTTCATCGTCACACCCGGATCATGGAAATTCGCCGTACCGACAGACACTGCACTTGCCCCTGCAAGGATCATCTCAATAGCGTCCTCTGCAGTAGATATGCCCCCCATTCCGATAATCGGCACACTCACGGCATTTGCCGCCTCATATACCATGCGCACCGCGATCGGATGGATCGCCGGCCCGGACACACCGCCCGTCTTGTTCGCCAGAACAAAGCTCTTACGATTTATATCTATCTTCATTCCCGTGATCGTATTAATCAGGGAAACCGCATCAGCGCCGCCCGCTTCCACAGCCTTTGCCATCTCTGCAATACTTGTCACATTGGGGCTCAGTTTCATGATCACCGGCTGTTTTGCGTATTTCTTCACCGCTTTTGTAATATCCTCTGCCGCTTTCGGATTCTGGCCGAAAGCAATGCCGCCTTCTTTCACATTCGGGCATGAAATATTAATCTCCAGCATATCCACGTCCTCATCTGCCAGCCTTTCTACCACCTCGCAGTAATCCTCCGTGGACTTTCCGCACACATTGACGATAATCTTCGTGTCATACTGTCTTAAGAACGGAATATCTCTCTCACAGAACACATCGATTCCCGGATTCTGAAGTCCCACGGCATTCATCATTCCCCCATAGGTCTCTGCAACTCTCGGAGTCGGATTTCCCGTCCACGGTATATTTGCCACACCCTTAGTCGTCACTGCGCCCAGACGGTTCAGATCCACATAATCCGCGAACTCTGCGCCCGAGCCAAATGTACCGGATGCCACTGTCACGGGATTCTTCCACTCTACACCGGCGATATTTACTTTCATATTCATCAGATCTCCACCTCCGTAGAAAGGAATACCGGACCGTCTTTGCAGATCCGCTTGTTGTGTACGTTGCTGTGATGGTCCTTCTCTTTCGACTGGCACACGCACGCCAGACAGGCGCCGATTCCGCAGGCCATGCGTTCCTCAAGAGAAATGTAACACTCGATACCGTTCTCTTCGGCATACGCCTTGATCGCGCGCAGCATGGGCGTCGGGCCGCAGGCGTAAATGATATCCGCCTCAAGAGCATTCTCCCGGATGGCGTCCATTACATTTCCTTTGGTACCGACACTGCCGTCTTCCGTCGAAATATATACTTCTCCGTTCTGCTCAAATTCTTCCTGCAGGAACGTCTCAGCATTACGGTAACCCACAACGATCTGTTTCTTCTCACATTCCATCTGCTTTGCCAGCTCAAGGATCGGCGGTACACCGATGCCTCCTCCCATCAGAAACACCCGTTTTCCAACTGCTTTCTCTACCGGGAACCCGTTCCCGAGAGGTCCGATCACAGGGATCGTATCCCCTGCCTGAAGTTTTGAGAACTCCTCTGTTCCCGTATTCTTTCCCGTGACACGGTACACGACACGGAGACTACTATTTTCCTTATCGATCTCACAGATACTGATCGGACGGGGAAGCAATTTGCTTCCGTCGTTGGTATACATGGAGATAAACTGCCCCGGTTTCGCCTCTGCCGCAGCCTTCGTTTTAATCCACATGCTGTAGATATCCTGCGCGATCTTCTCCTGTGAGATGACCTGCGCATTTTCTTTTTTCTTACTTGTCATAACTGCTCCTTTTATACTTATTTCCCTGCAAGCGCTCCGCTGATGTCGGCGATCATTGCTTCAACCGCTGCTCTGGACGCGTCGCCGAAGTTCTCTGCGCCGTATTTAGCATAAGCTTCCTGCTTATATGCCGCAATGATCCCTCTGGATGAGTTTACGATAGCTCCCAGACCGTCTTCATTAAAGAAATGAACCAGATCTTTGCCCTGTCCGCCCTGCGCGCCGTATCCCGGCACAAGGATATAAGCTTTCGGCATGATCTTTCTGAGGACTTTTCCCATCTCCGGATAAGTTGCTCCGACTACGGCTCCCACATAACTGTACTCATCGCCCATGCAGTCTGCGCCCCACTCGGCTACCTTCTCGCCGACCAGCTCGTAGAGCGGACGTCCGTCGATCAGTCTGTCCTGGAATTCTCCGCTGGACGGATTGGACGTCTTGACAAGTACGAAGATTCCCTTCTTCTCTTCTTTACATACATTGATAAACGGATTTACTCCGTCGGATCCAAGATACGGATTTACCGTTGCAAAATCTTCATCAAACGGAACATATTCTTTACTGCCCACTTTCACTTTGCCGAGATGCCCTGTCGCATAGGCAGCGGAAGTAGAACCTATGTCACCTCTCTTGATATCTCCGATCACTACCAGATCTTTTGACTTGCAGTAATCCACCGTCTTCTTAAACGCCATGACACCCGGCACTCCGAACTGCTCATACATTGCGATCTGCGGCTTTACAGCCGGGATCAGGTCGTAAGTCTTATCCACGATCTCCTTGTTAAACTGCCAGATTGCCTCTGCCGCTCCTTCCAGTGTTTCTCCGTATTCTGCAAACGCCTTCTCCTGCACATGCTGCGGGATGTAGTTCAGCATCGGGTCAAGTCCGACTACGATCGGCGCTCCTGTCTTTTTAATCTTTTCCACTAATTTGTTTATCATCTGCTCTTCCTCCGTTTTCACAATCTGATATACCTGTCCATTATCATACCATAACTCTGCCCCTTAGTAAAACAAAAAGAAACGCCTGAAGTTTTTGTTTCTTCAGACGTTTTCACCAAATCAGTGCAAGTCCCCCCGGAGCAAGCAGCGTAAACGGAAACACAGGGATATTTCTAAGAGCTCCGTATATGAAGACAATCACCAGAATCCACACCAGCAGCTTTACGCTGATCTTGCCATCCACATGATTGCCTCCCGTTATCATCCAGTCAACCGCGCGGGCCGCAATATACAAACCGATCAGAGGAAGCAGGACCGTCATAAGCGGATTATAACAGAACGCATCTATAAACCTCAGATGAAGCATGGAATAGCATGCTCGTCCCGCACCGCATCCCGGGCAGTACAGACCGGTTATCAGATGAAAAACGCAGGGCAGCGGATGGCTGTAAGGATTATGATAATACAGATATACTGCCCCGGCAGCCGCAACCGCTCCCGCGCAAAGCACGAGAGCGATCCTTATCTTTCTGTTCTGTTGTATACGCATTGCCAATTTCAGCATTGATAAAACCGATTCCTTTTAATAATAGTAATAATAGGATCCGAAAATTCCCGCATATGTCATTATAACGAAAACAATATTAACCAGAACGCCGACTACCGCTGAAACAATAATCCAGATTTTTGCAGTCCTTGCGGCTCTTTCGGCCTCCGCATAGTCTCCTGTGTTTACCGCACTGTTGATCTTTGCCGCATATACAATGCCGACGATACCAAACGGAAGGCAGCAGCATACCGTTGTTATGATCGACAGCACCAGATACGGAACCCAGTTGATCGGTTTTTCCGGTTCGTAGGAGGACTGGTATACCGGCGGTGTCTGATACTGATTGTTCTGATAATCGTATGCAGAAGTATTCTGACTGCCAGCTCCGTAATTCTGCGTATCCTGATACTGAGCGCCCTGGCTCTGATACTGTCCATCCGGCTGCGCGGCTGTGTCAGCCTGTGCTTGTGCATGATCAGCGCCCGTTGCCTCCGGCTGCATTGCTCCGCAATGCGGGCAAAATCTCGAGCCGTCCGGTATTTCCTGATTACAATTGGTACAATTCATTTCGCATACCTCACTCTCGTAAATAGTATTATACTTATTATAGTACTTTGTTAATAATACCATTACATGAGCCAAAAATCATCAAAAATATTGTAATTTTGTGTCAGAACAGATTTAAACCGTCCCTGCGCTATTCACTTTTGCAGGGTGGATCATTCCCGTTTTCATCAATACCGGCCTGAGTGCATTATACAGAACGCCTGCAATGACAACCGAGAGGATCGCATTAACAAAAGTTGTAGCCGTACTCCATTTTGCCAGTACTTCCGCTATCTGCTGAGGCTGTCCCAGAATATACTGATTATAGAAAAATCCGACAAGCGGATCCGCGATCACATTAAACGCAAGTCCCGCAACTGAAGCGATCATACTCCAGCGGAAAATATATTTCTTATCTGTACTCTCATTGATCTTCGCGATCCTGTGAGCGATCAGTCCCGTGATCAGTCCGATGCAGAGCTTCAGGACAAATGTCTTGGGAGCGCCTGTAATATATACCGGATCCATCATATCTGCAATTCCCATCCCGATCGCGCCGGCAAGACCTCCGTACCATCCGCCCAGGATCAGGGCCGCCAGCACACAGAATGCATTTCCGACATGGAAAGACGTGGCTCCGCCTCCCGGCAGTGGAATTTTTATCTGCAAAAATGTAAATGTCACAAAACACAGGGCTGCCATCAAACCGGTCTGCGCCAGTTTTATCAACGTTTCATTTCTTCGTTCCATAGGTGATTCCTCTTTTCTGTATGTTCTTATCTGTTACAGTATATTATCACCCGACTGGTTTTATTAAAACGTCCAGTTTCCGCTTTTTTATACAGGCCAGTTTTTCTTCCCCAGCCTTACCTGTTCCACCTCTTTTGCAGTATCTTCCTGCAGACAGTCAAAAAGATATGTCCGTAAAATGTCTCCTCTGCCGAGATGCTCACCGCGGATTTCCTGTATTGCAAGCTCCACTTCTTCTTTCAATCCCGCGGCGGACATACGATGCGCGCCCTGCCCGAGAATAATGACCTGTTCCAGGGCGTCTGACGTTGCCACGGTCACATGATGATTCTTTGCCATCTTTCGTACAGTTTTCTCGATATACTGATCCGCCGTCTCTGCTTCCTTCGTGTAGACGATATGGATATTGTGGTATTTGGATACCTCACCGGGATTGCCCTCCACTTTATAGGCGTCGAACACAAGGATCAACGTACATTTCCTGTATCCCTGATAATTGCACAGGATATCCGCAAGTTTCCCTCTTGCCGCCGCCAGATCGATCTCTGAGAGTTCCCTCAGCTCGTCCCACGCAAAGATAATATTATAGCCGTCTACAAGAAGGTATTCCTCTCCATCTGGTTTCTTTCTCTTGTCTGCCGGCATATCTGAACGTGTCTTTCTCCGCTCATTGTCCGGATCAGCCGACACTTTCACCGGCGTGCTGCTGACATTTTTCCGGACAGGATCCGGCGTGCGCACATAGATTGCATCCAATTCTTCCTGCGTCAGTTCTATCGTCCTTGAAGAAGCCCGGACAGCGGCAGTTTTGGCAGACTGCCTCCGCTCCTCGCTTTTCTCCTGCTCCAAAGTACTTTTCAGAGGACTCTCCACATGCATATATTCTTCCACCTGATACCACGGCACAATAAAGCCTGCTCCGTGGGCACAGAACACAGAATCCGCCGTGTTTTCAATATCACTTTCCGGATCGTAGCCGATTTCCCCGATAACTTCCTCAGCATTACTGCACACATCGTAACCCTTCAGTATGCAGGACATTCGCCCGAAGCCGCCGGTATACGCCGCGAACTCTTTCTGATAACCGCGCATTTCCGATACCGGGGCGCTTCCTGTCAGGACGGCCAGATCTTTTTCCGTCTCCGGTCCCGAGAAAGTTCCATTCATCCGCTGAATATCATTCATGGCACGTCCTACATTTTCCATCGGAAGTTCCATACGGAATTCATAATACGGTTCCAGCAGTACACTCCGGGCTTTCATCAGCCCCTGGCGTACCGCCCGGTATGTAGCCTGTCGGAAATCTCCCCCCTCCGTATGCTTCTGATGCGCACGGCCGGATATCAGGGTAATGCGGACATCGGTCAGCGCTGATCCGGTCAGCACACCCCTGTGTTCCTTCTCGTCAAGGTGAGTCAGTATCAGCCTCTGCCAGTTGCGGTCCAGCACATCCTCACTGCACTCCGATGAAAACTGCAAGCCAGATCCTCTCTCTCCCGGCTCCAGCAGGAGATGTACCTCCGCATAATGCCGCAACGGTTCAAAATGTCCGACTCCCTCTACCGGTCCGGCGATCGTCTCTTTATATATGATCCTGCCCTCTCTGAATTCTATAAGAACTCCGTACCGCTCCTTTATCAAACGCTGCAGCACTTCTGTCTGCACTTCGCCCATAAGCTGGATATGGATTTCCTGAGCCTCCTCAACCCATACTATATGAAGTTCCGGCTCTTCCTCCTCCAGCTGACGCAGATTGATGAGCATTGCATGAACGTCGCACCCTTCGGGCAGTTCAACACGATACGTAAGTACCGGTTCAAGAGCCGGTATATCCGAATCTTTTTCCTCTCCGATTCCCTGCCCCGGACTGGTCTCTTCCAGGCCGGTTACTGCGCAGACCATTCCCGCCTGTGCTCTTTGGACCATTTCATACCTGTCACCGGAATAGATTCGGATCTGGTTTACCTTTCCTTCCACTCCCGGAAGTGTCTCCTTCACTTTCAGTTCTCCGCCTGTGACTTTCAGATAAGTCAGCCGGTTTCCCTGGGGATCTCTTGCAATCTTATATACTTTCGCGCCAAATGCTTCCGGATACTCCGGACAGATACTGTATTCTCTGATTCCTTCCAGAAACTCTGTGATTCCTTCTGCTTTCAATGCCGAGCCAAACCAGCAGGGGAATATCTTCCGTTCTGCCACCGCGCGTCTCAAGGTGTCTTTCGCGATCTTACCGGTCTCAAGGTACTCTTCGAGCATAGCATCGTCACAGACCGCGAGGTTCTCGAGATCGTCCGGTTTCCCGTCCGACATCAGTTGAAAGTCAGTACACCCTTCATCCAGCCGGCTTTTAAGCTCCTCCATCAGCGCGTTTCTGTCCGTTCCTTCTCTGTCCATCTTATTGACAAACAGAAATACCGGTACATCGTATCTCTTCAGCAGCCGCCACAGCGTCACGGTATGGCCCTGTACTCCGTCTGCACCGCTGATCACCAGAACCGCATAATCAAGCACCTGCAGCACACGCTCCATCTCAGCAGAAAAATCCACGTGCCCCGGCGTATCCAGCAGCGTGAGCTCCATATCTTTCCACTTCATGACCGCCTGCTTGGAAAAGATCGTGATCCCGCGTTCTCTCTCCATCTCATATGTGTCAAGAAATGTATCTCTGTGGTCTACTCTTCCCATATCCCGGATACTGCCGCTTAAATAGAGCATGCCTTCCGATAATGTGGTTTTTCCCGCGTCCACATGGGCGAGAAGACCGATATTGAGGTGCTTTGACTTCTGCCCCGTTGTCTTATCTGCTTTATTATCAGACGTATTTCCCATAGAAAATACCCCTTTCTGTTTTATGATCATACAATCGTAATCATATCACAGAAAGGGGTATAAGTCGATAATTGTTCTCTTTTGCGTGCCGCATCAATCCCGCTATACTATTTTTTTGTATTTGCGGCCTTTATTTTTCCCTTCTGACTCTATTCTGCCGGATTTTACAAGTTCATTTACCAGAGCTCTTGCCCTCGACTCTTTTACACCAATCACTTCCGCCAGTTCACTCGTCTTATATTCCTGACCAAGAATCATATACGCCAGAATACGTTCTAATTGTTGCTCTGTCTTTTTTGTCACTTTCTTTTTATCGCCATTTTTTATCGCCGTTTTTTTATCGCCATTTTTTATCGCCGCTTTTTTTACAAACGATAATTTCAAAATAGTTCTATCGGATCCGTATTCTTCTATGACTTCCGGTCGTTTCCACCCCTGCTGTTCCCACACACTGTATATATCCGGCACGCCACTGCCGGCTCTCTCTCCAATACCTATTAAATTAAACATCTTCATCAATGCTTTATTTCTGGGATCGGAAATACCTCCTTTAAGCATCTGAGCTTTTCCTGTCCGAATGCTTCCCGGATTCT
>ERZ1643247.384-NODE-384-length-54423-cov-14.617863_pt1 | contig 54423 bp, 55 predicted proteins | sample MGYA00579264_ERZ1643247 | MGnify/ENA primary metagenome ERZ1643247 (study PRJEB29033, sample SAMEA4952262) | chicken gut metagenome | biome: Broiler Chicken; feature: Gastrointestinal Tract; material: Caecum | place: Ireland | collected 2018 | study: Broiler... | reverse complement strand
CCTCCACCCTGGCCGGGGGCTATGAGAACTTCTGCGTGGTGGGCGACGACGACCAATCCATCTACCGCTTCCGGGGGGCCACCATCGAGAACATCCTCTCCTTTGAGAAGCAGTACCCCGCCTGCCGCACCATCCGCCTGGAGGAGAACTACCGCTCCACCAAGCACATCCTGGAGGCATCCAACGCGGTCATCCGCAACAACCAGGGCCGCAAGGGCAAGGAGCTGTGGACGAAAGCGGGGGAGGGGGAGAAGCTCCACCTGTACACCGCCATGAACGAGAGCGACGAGGCCCAGTATGTGGCCGCCCGCATTTTGGAGGATTACAGCCAGGGCATCCCCTGGAAGGACCACGCCGTCCTCTACCGGATGAACGCCCAGTCCAACCAGATGGAGCAGGCATTCAAGCGCAACGGGGTCCCCTACCGGATCATCGGGGGTACCCGCTTCTTCGACCGGGCGGAGGTCAAGGACATGATCGCCTATCTGGCCGTCCTGAACAATCCGGAGGACGATTTGCGGCTCACCCGGATCATCAACAACCCGCCCCGGGGCATCGGCCTGAAGACGGTGGAGACCGCCCAGGAGGTGGCCCGGCGGGAAAACACCTCCCTGTACGCCGTCATCGACCACGCCCGGCAGTACCCGGAGCTGGAGCGGTCGGCGGGAAAGCTGGCGGTGTTCACCAGCCTGATGGCCGAGCTGCGGGAGCTGTTGGGAAAGCTGCCCCTGGACCAGTTCTATGAGGAGCTGATCGTCCGCACCGGCTACGGCACCATGCTGGAGACCAAGAACACCGTGGAGGACCGCACCCGCTTGGAGAACGTGCGGGAGCTCTTGACCTCCATCCGGGGCTACCTGGAGAACGCCGGGGACGAGCCCTCCCTGGCCGGCTTCCTGGATGAAATCGCCCTGTACACCGACCTGGACAGCCACGACCCGGACCAGGACTGCGTGGTGATGATGACCATGCACTCCGCCAAGGGCCTGGAGTTCCCGGTGGTCTTTGTGGTGGGGGCCGAGGAGGGCATCTTCCCCGGCATCCGGGCCATCGGGGAGCAGGACGAGATGGAGGAGGAGCGGCGGCTCTGCTATGTGGCCATGACCCGGGCCAAGGAGAAGCTCTACCTCACCTGCGCCAACCAGCGCATGCTCTTCGGCCGCACCAGCTCCAACCGGCCCTCCCGCTTTTTGGAGGAGATCCCTCCGGAGCACCTGGAGCGGTCCGGCCGGAATTTCCTGGACCAGACCTCCGACTGGGGAGGCGTCCCCAGCCGCGCCTCCGGATACGGGGGCTATGGGCAGCGGGGGACCTACGCCGGGGGCGGGGGGAACCCCTTCGATCAGCGGCCCCGGTACGAGAGCCGCCCGTCCGGCGGGGACTACGGCGGCTTTGCCCGGGCCATGTCCGGCGGCGGAAAGGCCAGGCCCAAGGCCTCCGGCGTCTCCGCGGCGCCCAGCGCGGCTCCCGCGGACTTCCGTAAGGGGGACATGGTCCAGCACAAGGCCTTCGGCAAGGGGATGATTCTGTCCATCCAGAAGATGGGGGGAGACGCCCTGGTGGAGATCGCCTTTGACAACGTGGGTACCAAGCGGCTGATGATGAAGTCGGCGGCGGCGCATATGACGAAGATTTCCTAAAGGGAGTTTCGCCGCCCATCCTTCTACAGCCTTCCCCCTGGGGGGAAGGTGGCTGGCCGTTAGGTCAGACGGACGAGGGGGCGATGGTCGGGCCGGTCTGGGACCGGCCCCTACGAAAAAGAAGGGACCGCTTCCGGATTTGCCGTAGGGGCGGGTCCAAGACCTGCCCGTCAGGGATTCCAATATGCCCTTGTAAAACCGTAGGGGCGGCACACCGGGCCGCCCGCATTCCGTTTTCTTCAAGAAGACGCCGTAAAGGACAAAACCTTGTCGATCTGCCGGGAACCTCCACCGGCCCGGGAGAACCAGAAAAGAGGAATACCATGAAAGAGAACCCCTATGACAATCCGATCTTTTTCCAAAAATACAGCCAGATGCTTCGCTCCACCCAAGGCCTGGAGGGGGCGGGGGAGTGGCGGGAGCTGCAAAAGCTCCTGCCGGATTTTTCCGGGAAGCGGGTGCTGGACCTGGGCTGCGGCTGCGGCTGGCACTGCGGCTACGCTGCCGGGCACGGGGCGGCCTATGTCCTGGGGACCGACCTGTCGGAGAGAATGCTGGAGACGGCCCGGATCAAAAACAGCGCCCCGGCCATCCAGTACCGGCGCTCCGCCATGGAGGACCTGACCTTCCCGGAGGGCAGCTTTGACGTGGTGCTCAGCTCCCTGGCCCTCCACTATGTCCGGGATTATGAGCCCCTGATGGAGAACATTTTCCGGTGGCTGACCCCCGGCGGGGCCTTTGTCTTTTCGGCGGAGCACCCGGTGTTCACCGCCTACGGCTCCCAGGACTGGTACTACGGCCCCGGCGGGGAGATCCTCCACTTCCCGGTGGACAACTACTACTACGAGGGGGAGCGGGACGCGGTCTTTTTGGGGGAGCACGTGGTGAAGTACCACCGCACCCTCACCACCTATCTGAACGCCCTGCTGGACTGCGGCTTCCGCCTCAAGCGAGTGGTGGAGCCCCAGCCCCCGGAGGATATGCTGGACCTGCCCGGCATGCGGGACGAGATGCGCCGGCCCATGATGCTGCTGGTGTCGGCGGAGAAGCCCCGCTGACCAAACAAGAAAACCACCCGTTCCCAGGCCAGAGGCTGGAGACGGGTGGTTTTTTGCAGTTTTGAAACGCGTTCAGGAGTCGATGTAGCTGCGGACCCGCAGTTTGACCCCCAGACTGTCCGCGATACGGCGGCTCTCCTCGATCTCCTCGGGGGCGGTGCCCTTGTCCACCACGGTGAACACCACGTGGGGGACGTAGTTCTTGGCCTCCTTGGCGAAGTCCAGCATGGCCTGGTAGGCGGCCTCCCCCTGGACCGGGTGGCACAGGGCCACATACTCGGCGGCGGTGTTGGCGTTGAGGGAGATGGACAGGGTGTCGATGCGCCCCTTCAGGTCGGGAATCACGTCCCGGCCCTGGATCAGATTGGCGTGGCCGTTGGTGTTGATACGCACCGGGGGCAGCTTGCCCCCAAAACGCTCCTTCAGCTGGTCCACCAGCCACACAATGTCGTCGATGCGGTAGGTGGGCTCGCCGTAGCCGCAGAAGACGATCTCCCGGTAGGAGCACACGTCCCGGCTCAGGAAGCTGTCCAGGGCCTCCTGGCGGGTGGGCTCCCGCTCCAGCCACAGGGAGTCCTCCGTGTAGATGGAGCCCTCCTTCTTCCCGTGGCGCAGGCAGAACTCGCAGTTGCAGTTGCAGCGGTTGGTGAGGTTCACATACAGCGCGCCCTCATATTCATAGGTGATGGTCATAGCCGTCACGCCTCCTTCAAATGTTGATGGTTCTGTCGTATTGTAAGCGGCCTGCTGTTTTGCCGCCTGGGACAGCGTTCAGGGGATGCGGAAAAAGCGCTTCCCATTTTCCAGGGTGATGCGGGCCGCCTCATCGGGCTCCAGCCCCTTGATCTGAGCGATCTTCTCCGCCACCAGGTGGACGTGGCCGGAGTCGTTGCGCTTGCCCCGAAAGGGCTCCGGGGTCAGATAGGGGGAGTCGGTCTCGATCATGATCCGGTCCATGGGCAGCCACTCAATGACCTCCAGGGCCTTACGGGCGTTTTTATAGGTGATGGTCCCGGTGAAGGAGATCATCCACCCCAGGCTGACCAGCACCTTGGCGTCCTCCAGACTGCCGGAGTAGCAGTGGTACACGCCCCGGGCCTTGGGGTGAGCCCGGACCACCTCCAGGCAGTCGTGGTGGGCCTCCCGGTCATGGACGATGACGGGCAGGTCCAGCTCCTCCGCCAGCTCCAACTGCTTGTGAAACACCTGCTGCTGGTGTTCCCGGGGCGGGTTTTCCTTCCAGTAGTAGTCCAGGCCGATCTCCCCAATGGCCTTTACCTTGGGGCGGGCGGCCAGGGACCGCAGTTCGTCCAGCCAGCTGTCCTCCCAGTCCCCGCAGTCGGAGGGGTGGACCCCCACGGCGGCGTAGACGAAGGGAAAGCGTTCAGACAGCTCCACGGCGGTGCGGGAGGACTCCAGGTCACAGCCCGGGTTGACGATCAGTTCCACACCCCGGGACGGCATGGAGGCCAGCAGTTCCAGCCGGTCGCCGTTAAAGGCGCCGGAGTCGTAGTGGGCGTGGGTATCGAATACATTCATAAGTGTTGCTGCTCCTTACAGGTGAAACTCGTTTTCTCTATCATACTCCCGCCGCGCCGGAATTGCAAGGCCGGAAGCCGAAGCAAAGAAAAGGGCCCCGTACCTAAATTACAGGTACGGGGCCGCGGTTAGATTTGAATTAAGGGAGGACCGACTCGCACAGGGTCTGGAGGACCGCGGCGAATTCCGCCCGGGTGACCGGATCGCCGGGGGAGAGGAGGAGAGAGCCGTCCTCTGCGGTGCGGCCGGCCAGCAGTCCCGCCGAGACGGCCCACTCCACGCCGGCCCGGGCCCAGGAGGCTACCTGACTGGCGTCATCATAGATGGAAAGATCGGCCCGGTTCTGGGTGTCCAGTCCGGCGTTCTGGGCGAAGCGGTACAGGGCCTCCGCCAGCTCCTGGCGGGCGGTGGTGCGGTCGGGGTTGAAGCTTCCGCTGCTGCCGTCCATGATGCCCGTCTCAGAGGCCCAGGAGACGGCGGCATAGCACCAGGAGTCGTCGGGCACGTCGCAGTAATGGCTGACGCCGCTGCCCGGCTGTCCGGCCACCTGATAGAGGATCTGGGCCAGCATGGCCCGGGTCAGGGTGCCGTCGGGGGAGAATTGGCTCCGGGTGGTGCCGGACAGATAGTTGTGGGAGACGGCATAATCCACCGCGCCGTAATACCAGGCGTCCGCCGGCACGTCCTGATAGTCGGCGGCGGAGGGGGCGGGCAGCTCCTCATAGAGGCGCAGGTAGTAGCACAGCTCATACTCCGCATCGTCGGCGGAGGAGTAGTAAGTCACCGTCACCATATAGATGACCGACTCGGGCTCTGTGCTGGAGGCGCTGAGCCCGGGCAGGTAGCTGGTGCTGCCGCTGGTGGTGCGGTCCTGAATGGCGGCGGTTCCCCGGCGCAGCAGGTCATCGGCGGAGATGGTGTAGGTCCGTCCGGGGGTCAGGTCGGTGGAGACGCCGCTGCTGGCGGCGGCGAGGGAGCCGGAGGCGGTGAGTACGTCCCACACCGGGGTGTCCTGGCCGGTGAGCAGCTCATAGGCCCCGTCCCCGTTCAGGTCGGTGAGGTAGTCCACCGTCAAAGTCACCTGCTGGGCGTTGGGGGTCACATGGAGCTCAACGTCCTGGGTGACCCGGTTCACCGGCGTCGTAAAATCCAGAGTCTCTGTATATTGAAATGCCCCTGTGCTGTCCCGCTGATAGAGGGCCAGTTGGAGGGACTCCTCCGGAATGTCCGTCTCCTGGGCGGAGATCAGCACCTCCGCAAAGCCGCCGGAGGCGAGGGGATCGGCGGCGGAGGCAGGCAGTGCCAAAGTCAGGGCCAGCGCCAGGGCCGCGGCGGCGGAAAGACCGCGGTTCCATTGGTTCAGCAGCATATCGTTGCTCCTCCCGAGGGTAAAATTTCGCCTGGAGCCCAACGAAAAGGCAGCGGCGGGGCGTGCGGGCGCTGCCGCACGAAAAAATCCTATCACAGATTTTGGAATGTACTTTATTATACCGAAGAAAACGGCGAAATGCAAGAAATACAGCTCGAACTTTTGGGCGGGAACTTTCTGGAAGATTGTAAACAACAGAAAAAAGCAGTTGACAATCGAGGCGGCAAAATGTATACTGACGAGGAAGAAAGGTTTACGAACGGAGGGGCGGCCATGGACTCATTGGCGGAACAGATCATCAGCGGGGCGCGCCTGGGGCGGCGGGACGACCTGAGCGCGCTGTTGGAGACAGACCTGGAGGAGCTGTGCCGGGCGGCGGATCAGGTGCGCCGGGCCCTGTGCGGGGACCGGGGAGAGCTGTGCACCATCGTCAACGGCCGCAGCGGCCGGTGCAGCGAGGACTGCCGGTTCTGCGCCCAGTCCTGCCACTACCACACCGGGGCGGAGGAGTACCCCTTTCTCCCCGTCCAGGAGATCGTGGAGGAGGGGAAGCGGAACGAGGCCGCGGGGGTCCACCGCTACTCCATCGTCACCGCGGGCCGGGGCCTTCACGGCCGGGAGCTGGATCACGCCCTGGAGGCCTACCGCCGTCTGGGGGAGGAGACCGGCCTTGCCCTGTGCGCCTCCCACGGGCTCCAGAGCGTCGAGGAGTTCCAGGCCATGCGAGAGGCCGGGGTGACCCGGTACCACGCCAATCTGGAAACCTCACGCCGGAATTTTCCCAACATCTGCACCACCCACACCTATGAGGACAAGCTGGAGAACATCCGCCGGGCCAAAAGCGCCGGGCTGGAGGTGTGCTCCGGCGGCATCCTGGGCATGGGGGAGACCTGGGAGGACCGCATCGACATGGCTCTGGACCTGTCGGAGCTGGGGGCGGTCTCCATCCCTCTGAACCTGCTCACCCCCATCCCCGGAACCCCGCTGGAGGAGGCCGAGCCCCTGACGGAGGGGGAGGTGTTCCGGTCGGTGGCCATCTTCCGCCTGCTGAATCCCACCGCCTGGATTCGCATGGCGGCGGGGCGGCGGCGCTTCGCCGGCGGAGGAAGGAAGCTGTTCCGGTGCGGGGCCAACGCGGCCATCACCGGGGACATGCTGACCACCACCGGGACCGGCATTGCCGGGGACCGGGCCATGTTTGCCCAGCTGGGCTATGAGATATGAAAACAGACGCCGCGACCCAAGAAAGGAGCGCTCCCATGAATCAAGAAGTGACCCACGCCGCCCGCCGGGGCAAGACCTACCGCATGGCCATGACCGCCCTGATGGCGGCGGTGACCTGCGTGCTGGCCCCCATGGCCATCCCCATCGGGCCGGTGCCCATCTCCTTTACCAATCTGGCCATCTACCTGTCCCTCTACCTGCTGGGGTGGAAGCGGGGGACGGTGAGCTATCTGGTCTATGTGCTCATCGGCGCGGTGGGCGTCCCGGTGTTTTCCGGTTTTACCGGGGGCCTGGGCAAGCTGGCCGGAGCCACCGGGGGCTACATCGTGGGCTTTATCCCCATGGCGGTGATTGCGGGGCTGGTGATCGACCGGTACCGGAACCGGGGGCTTCAGCTGGCGGGGATGATCGTGGGCACCGCCGTGTGCTACGCCTTCGGCACCGCCTGGTTCTGCTTCGTGATGGACAGCACCCCCATGGCCGCCTTGAGCCTGTGTGTGATTCCCTTTATTCCGGGGGATCTGGTGAAGATGCTCCTTGCCATGTGGGTTGGCCCCATGATCCGCCGCCGCCTGGTGCAGGCCGGGCTGTACCCGGAGCGCATGTGACGCACGACCGTAAATGAAAACCCTCCGCGCCGGCGGCGCGGAGGGTTTTCATGTATATAAGGGTTACCCCTCGATGTCGCAGCACCGGCGGTCGCACAGGTACTTCTGGATCAGGGGGAGCACCGCCTGGTGCTCGGGGTGGTTCTGATAGAGGGGCAGATCGGAGGCCTGGGGCACCTCGGAGTAGAGGACGAAATCGCAGCTGCTGCTGTCCAGAGGGGGACAGAAAGCCTTCACCTCCAGGGCGAAGGGGATAAGTTCCTTCAGGGCGTTGACCCGGGCGGCCAGAAGGGCTCCGGCCTCCCGGCGCTCCTCCGGGGTGAGCTCGGGCTTGAAATTCCAAGAGACAATGTGACGGACCATAGGGGATTCCTCCTTAAAAATAAAACTGGGTGCCCCTATTGTATCCGCTTTTCCGCCTCCCGTCAACGGAGGACCCGGTTGGAGGCGGTGCGGCGCAGCCCCAGCTCCTCCGCCGCGTCGGCGATCTCCGGCCAGGCGGCCAGGACGGTGCGGATGTCCAGGCTGCGGGCCACCTGGAGCTTTTTGGCCAGGGTGGAGGCGTCGTCGTAGAGGACGAAGTGGGCCCCGCTCTCCCGGCTCATATAGGTGAAGTACCGGGCGCACAGCTCATGGGAGAAGAAGATGGAGGGCTGACGCTGCTGGATGCGCTCCCGCAGCTCCTCCTGGGTGAGAGGGGTGCCGCTTCCGGTGGGGGAGGGGAGGAAAAAGTCCTCCGCCACCCGCTGGAGGGCCAGTACCACCCGGTCCCGGCCGAAGCGCTCCTGGGCCTCCCGCAGCCGCTGGACCAGAGTGCCCCCGGACAGGGCGGAGGAGATGCACACCTGGGCGTGGGGGGAGCAGTGTCCGTACTGTTCCGGGACCAGGAGGGTCCAGCTGCGGCGGAAGCACTGGTTTCCCAGCTCCTGGACCACCTGCTCCAGGGGTGGGATACGGCCGGATTCAAAGTCGCACACCACTCCGGTGAACCCCCGGGCCATGCACTCCCGTAAAACCTCCTGGCAGAAGGGCGGGGTGGGGCCCAGGCCGTCAAAGCTCCGGCAGTCCAGAAACATGAATCCGCCCCGGGGGGCGGCGCTTCCGCTGACCCGGAACAGGTGGGGGCCCTTGCCCATGCGGTAGGCCATGTGGACCGGCGTCACCGGGAGGTCCTGCACTTCCCGGAGGCGGTCGGGCGAGACGGTTACGAGGATGGATTCCATTGACATGACAGCTTCCCCCTTGTCCAAATTTTTCTCCCGTGCTATACTTGCAAGAGACAGGGAGCGGCAGCAGCCCGCTCCCGGGCTTGTCTCTCCCACTGTATGCGGGAGGGCGGCCCGTTAGAACAGACTAAGGAGGACACATCTGTGCCCATTTCACCCATTCCCCAGGGCGTGTACCCCTCGGTTACCGCCCTGGACCCCAAGGCCCTCCGGGCCAAGGGGATCACCCTGGTGCTGGCCGATCTGGACAACACCCTGGCTCCCTACAAGGTGCTGGAGCCCGACCCGGAGGTAGCGGCCTGGAAGGAGGCCCTGGAGCGGGAGGGCATCCAGCTCTTTATCCTGTCCAACAGCCGCAAGCCCGGCCGGGCCCAGCAGTACGCCGAGGCCCTGGGGGTCCCCTTCCAGGGGCACTCGGGCAAGCCGAAGAAGGCGGGCTACCTCCGGGCCATGGAGCGCATGGGCCGGGGACCCCGGGAGACTGTCATGGTGGGGGATCAGATCTTTACCGATATTTTAGGGGCCAACAACGCCGGGGTGGTCCCCCTGCTGGTGGAGCCCATCCGCCTGGCGGGCAACCCGGGCCGGTATCTCCGCTATGCCGTGGAAACCCCCTTCCGCCTCCTGGGGCGGGGAAGGAGGTTCTTATGAGCGCAAAGTTCGGCCCGGCGGGCAACTCGGAGAGCTTTTCCAACATCCACAAATCCTCCCTGGCCGCCCCCAAGTGGATCGCGGAGTTTGGCCTGGACTGCTATGAGTACCAGTGCGGCAAGGGGGTCCACGTGGGGGAGGAGACCTGCCGGAAGCTGGGGGAGAACGCCAGGGCGGCGGGGATCTCCCTGTCCCTCCACGCCCCCTACTTCATCAACTTGGCCAACCCCGACCCGGAGGCCGTCCAAAAGACCATCGGGTATGTCACCGCCGCCTGTCAGGCGGCCGCCTGGATGGGGGCGGAGCGGGTGGTGATCCACTCCGGGGCCCTGATGAAGCGGTCCCGGCGGGAGGCCCAGGAGATCGCCCTCAAAACCCTGCCCCAGGTGATTCGGGCCTGTGACGGCCAGGGGTTTGCCCACATCGCCCTGTGCCCGGAGACCATGGGCAAGATCAATCAGCTGGGGGACCTGGACGAGGTGCTGGAGCTGTGCACCCTGGACGAGCGGCTGCTCCCCTGCATCGACTTCGGCCACCTGTACGCCCGCTCCCTGGGGGCGGACGACGGCCCGGAGGTTTTTGAGCGGATGCTGGACCGGGTGGAGGAGGTGCTGGGCCCGGACCGGGCCGGCCGCTTCCACAGCCACTTCTCCCACATCGAGTTCACCCCCAAGGGGGGCGAGAAGTGCCACCGCACCTTCGCCGACGACGGGGGTTTCGGGCCCGACTGGACGCCCCTGGCCCAAGAGATCGCCCGGCGGAACTGGTCGCCTACGTTCATCTGCGAAAGCGCGGGGACCCAGGCGGAGGATGCGCTGGAGATGAAGAAAATTTATCAAGGATTTTTACCGGAGTAGTAACCGGGCGCTGATGATACTTTTTCCCAGCGGGGCAAAGTTGAGGTGACACACCTGCCCCGCGGATTCCATTTAGATGCTTTTGGAGGTTTTATGACCGAGACCAACACACAAAAACCCAAAAACCGGGCGGTACTGGTGGGCCTGTGGGCCTACCGCCTGGAGAGAGAGGAGAATGCCACCGAGGAGTCCATGGAGGAGCTCTCCGACCTGCTGAAAACGGCGGGGGGCCAGTGCGTGGGCACGGTGCTCCAGCAGAAGGACGCCCCCGACCCCCGCACCTTCATCGGCGAGGGCAAGGTGGCGGAGGTCCGGGAGCTGGTCCGGGCCATGGACGCGGACATGGTGATCTTTGACAACAGCCTGTCCCCCTCCCAGCAGCGGGTGCTGGGGGAGGAGCTGAAGGTCCAGGTGCTGGACCGCTCCGCCCTGATTCTGGACATCTTCGCCCAGCGGGCGCGGACCCGGGAGGGCCGCCTCCAGGTGGAGCTGGCCCAGTACAAGTACCTGCTCCCCCGGCTGCTGGGCATGTGGACCCACCTGGAGCGCCAGGAGGGCGCCATCGGAACCCGCGGCCCCGGCGAGACCCAGCTGGAGAGCGACCGGCGGCACATCCACCGTAAAATTGCCAAGCTGGAGTCCGAGCTGAAGGAGGTCCGCCGGGTGCGGGCCACCCAGCGGGAGCGGCGCATCAAGAACGAGGTGCCGGTGGTGGCCATCGTGGGCTACACCAACGCGGGCAAGTCCACCCTGCTGAATAAGCTCACCGGGGCGGCCATCCCCGCCAACAACCGCCTGTTCGACACCCTGGACACCACCACCCGGACCCTGGAGATCTCCGACACCTGCACGGTACTCCTGTCCGACACGGTGGGCTTTATCCGCAAGCTGCCCCACCACCTGGTGGAGGCCTTCAAGGCCACCCTGGAGGAGTTATCTTTTGCCGACCTGCTTCTCCACGTCATCGACGCCTCCAACCCGGAGTGGCGGGAGCAGGCGGCGGTGGTGGACCAGCTGATTCTGGAGCTGGGGGCGGAAAAGACCCCCCGGCTGGAGATTTTTAACAAGTGCGACCTGTGGACCGGGGAGATCCGGCCCCACGGGGAGAACATCGTGTCCATCTCCGCCAAGACCGGGGAGGGGCTGGACAGGCTGCTCGCCGCCATCGGGGAGCGGCTGGACGCCGGGGCCAAGCGGGTGACCATCCATCTGCCCTACGACAAGGGCGGACTGGTGGAGCGGCTCTATCAGGAGGCCAAGGTGGAGCAGGTGGACTACGGCGAGACCATCGACGTGGTGGCCGTGTGCACCCCCAAGACCATCGGACAGCTGGGCCCCCTGGTGGAGGGCTGGCAGCCCCACAAAGAGCCGTGGGAAGATTAGGAAATGCAGAAGGCAGAAATGCAGAATGAGACGGGGGATGAAGCAGGAATGACGCAGTTGGAGACAAAGCGGCTGCTCCTCCGCCCTTTTACGGAGGGAGACGCGGCGGACCTGTATGAGTACGCCAAGGACCCAAAGGTGGGCCTGCCCGCCGGGTGGCCGCCCCACAGGAGCCTGGAGGAGAGCCGGGAGATCATCCGCACGGTTTTCTTCGCACCCAACACCTTTGCGGTGGTGGACCGGGCCTCCGGGAAGGTGATCGGCTCGGCGGGGTTTACCGGAAAGACCCGGGCGGAGTTCCCCCAGAAGAACGACGAGCTGGGCTATGCCCTGAGCCCGGTGTTCTGGGGGCGGGGGCTCATGCCCGAGGCGGTCTCGGAGCTGCTGCGGTACGCCTTTGGGGAGATGGGGCTGGCCGCCGTGTGGTGCAGCCACTACGCGGACAACCCCCAGTCCCAGAGGGTGATCGAAAAGAGCGGCTTCTCCTTCCGGATGGAGGAGACCGTGGTGGACGGGCCCACCGGGCAGGAAAAGCCCACAAAATTCTATGTTCTCACCCGGGAGATGTGGGAGAGCTGTCCCTGACGGGGGCGGCCAGCTCCCGGCTCCACATCTGTAATCCAAAGGCGTGCCGGGACAGGTGGTCCCCGCAACGGTCGACCAGCCCGGGAAGGCATTCCGAGGGAAGGCGCGCCAGGGAGGAGGGAGCCTGCGCCGCGGCCAGCCGGCACAGCTCCAGAACCAGGGCGTCCAGAAGAAGGTCGTCCACCATGTCCTGAATCTCCTGATCCCAGTCCATAGAGAAATCATCCATATATATCACCTCATTATGGGGAGTGACTGTTCAAGTCACTCCCTATCTCTATTGGCGATTATATCGCTGAGAGCGATATAAGTCAATCGCTTGAAGCTATATATTTCCATGGGCATAGCTGTGAGCTATAATGGACTTGGTGATGAATATGAAGGACTATCGCGAAGTGATCCAGAACAAGCGGAAAAAGTTAGGCTGGAGCCAGTATAAATTAGCGAAAGAAGTGGGAATCGCCCAATCGTTTATGAATGAGATCGAAAAGGGACGGAAGAGCCCATCCCTGGAGGTCTTTTTCCGAATCTGTGAGGCGCTGGACATTCAACTGTTTCCCAATGAGGAAGGGGAATAAACGCAACCAGTCCCGAGTAGGGGAGCCCTCTCCGGCAATCCCGGTCAGGACCGATTTACGAAATCACATGAAAGCGGAGGAACCAAGCTCATGCAGACGTCTGCTGATTTGAAAAATTTACTGGCTCGGATCGACCGGCGGGGCTATCCGGCCTATAAAGACACCCGGGGGGCGTACCAGTTCCCGGGGTATGTGCTGTCCATCGACCATGTCCAGGGGGACCCCTTTGCCGCCCCCTCCAAGCTCAGCATCCATGTGAGCGGAAAGACGGCGGGCTTTCCCCGGGCCCTTTATGAGACCCGGTGCCACCGTCTGGCCCTCCAGGACGAGCTGACCCGCCAGTTTGGCCGCCGGGCGGCCCAGTTCTCCTTCCAGGCCAAGGGCTCGGGCCAGAGCGGCCTGATCTCGGTCAGCCGCTGCGGGCCGGAGGTGCTGGAGCGCACCGCCTGCCGCCTGGACCCGGAGCGGGGGGACGTGCTGCTGCGCCTGGAGGTGGGCTTCCCGGCCAACGGACGGACCATCAACGCCCGGGAGCTGGAGAAGATTTTGTTTGACTTCCTGCCCCGGTGCGTGCAGGAGACCCTGTGCTGTTCCGGCCTGGACGGCCGGCGGCTGCGGGCGGTGGCCCAGCTGGCCGACGACCAGCAGTATATCCGTCAAAAGCTCCCGGAGCTGGGGCTGTGCGCCTTTGTGGCGGACGGTAGCATCCTGCCCCGGGAGTCCGGGGTGTCCTCCCGGCCCATGAAGGGGGCGGTGCCCTTCCGCGCCCCCCGGGAGCTGGCGGTGACGCTGGACCTGCCCATCCGGGGGAAGATCACCGGCATGGGAATCCCCAGGGGGATCACCCTGATCGTGGGAGGCGGCTACCACGGGAAGTCCACCCTGCTGAAGGCACTGGAGCTGGGGGTCTATGACCACGTGGCGGGGGACGGGCGGGAGTATGTCATCACCGACCGCACCGCCGTGAAAATCCGGGCGGAGGATGGCCGGAGCATCCGGCGCACCGACATCTCCATGTTCATCAACGGCCTGCCCAACGGGAAGGACACCGCATCTTTTGTGACGGAGGACGCCAGCGGCAGCACCTCCCAGGCGGCCAACGTGGTGGAGAGCCTGGAGGCGGGGACCTCCCTGCTGCTCATCGACGAGGACACCAGCGCCACCAACTTTATGGTCCGGGACGAGCTGATGCAGCGGGTGATCAGCCGGGACATGGAGCCCATTACCCCCTTCCTGGAGCGGGTCCGGGAGCTGTACGACCGCTGGGGGGTGTCCACCATTCTGGTGGCGGGGAGCTCCGGCGCCTATTTTCACGCGGCAGACCGGGCGATCCAGATGGACCGGTACGAGCCCCGGGACGTCACCGCCCTGGCCAAGCGGGAGGCGGCGGCCTTCCCCCTCCATGCCGAGGGGCTGGAGCCGGCGGCGGCCCCCAGCTTTGACCGCCGCCCCAGGGCATCCCGGAAATTTGGGGATGGGGGCCGGATCAAGCTCAAATCACTGGGCCGGGACGGGGTCTCCATCGACCGGGAGACCATCGACCTGCGGCATGTGGAGCAGCTGGTGGACGGGGAGCAGACCGCCGCCCTGGGGGAGTGCATGGTGTACGCCCAGCGGAGCCTCCTGGACGGGAAACGGGACCTGCGCCAGGTGGTGGACGAGCTGGAGGCGGTGCTGGACCGGCGGGGCCTGGAGGGCCTGTGCCAGGAACGCTCCGGCGCGCCCTTCCTGGCCCGGCCAAGGCGGCAGGAAATTTTCGCCTGCTTCAACCGGTACCGGGGGCTGGAGCTGTAAGGGCGAATTCCTTTTCGGGATAGAACGGCTCAACGGCAAGCGCCAAAGCGTGGGACCGTATTGGAAAGACGAAAGACCTGGCCGCGGGGAGAACCCGCGCCAGGTCTTTTGCGAGGAAAGCACGTAATAATTTCAGATCCCCGCAGGAACCGGACAGGCTGCTGTCCGGTTCCTGTGGTATAATGGACTCAATTCAAGAGGGGAGGGAGCGGTATGAAGCTGGACCGGCTCATCGGGATTCTGTCCATCCTGCTCCAGCGGGAGCGGGTCACCGCCCCGGAGCTGGCGGAGCGGTTCGAGGTGTCCCGCCGGACCATCCAGCGGGACGTGGAGACCCTGTGCCGGGCGGGGATTCCCCTGGTCACCGTCCAGGGAGCGGGAGGCGGGATCTCCATTCTGGAGGGCTACCGGGTGGACCGCACCGTCCTCACCGGGCCGGAGATGCAGGACATCCTGGCGGGCCTGCGGAGCCTGGACAGCGTCAGCGGCACCAGCCGCTATGCCCAGCTCATGGAGAAGCTGTCCGCCGGGGCGGGGACGCTGGTCCCGGAGGGGGCGGATACCCTCATCGACCTGTCCTCCTGGTACCGGACCGCCCTGGCCCCCAAGATCGAGGCCATCCGCACCGCCTTGAGGGAACACCGCACGATCCGGTTTACCTACCACGCCCCCAAGGGGGAGTCGGAGCGGGAGGGGGAGCCCTACTACCTGGTGTTCCGCTGGTCCGCCTGGTATGTGTGGGCCTGGTGCCGGGACCGGGGGGACTTCCGCCTGTTCAAGCTTAACCGGATGACGGACCTGACCCTGGGGGAGCCCTTTCAGCCCCGGACGGTCCCTCTGCCCGACCTGGAGCCGGAGCGGGTCTTTCCCGCCGCGTTCCAGGTGACGGTCCTCTTCGACCCCTCCTGTAAGTGGCGGCTGGTGGAGGAGTACGGGGCGGACAGCTTCCAAGCGGAGCCGGACGGACGGCTGCGGTTTGCCTGGGGTTTTCCTGACCGGGACAGCGTGCTGCCCTGGCTGCTCACCTTTGGGGACAGGGCGGAGCTTTTAGAGCCGGCGGAGCTGCGGGAGACCCTGCGGCAGGTGGGGGAGCGGCTGGCCGAGCGTTACGGAGGAGGGGAGTACCATGGCGTCCCATAGAGAATTTGTGGAGTTTATCACGGAACAGCTGCGGGAGGCGGGAGACGTCCGTGCCAGACCCATGTTCGGGGAGTACGGCCTGTACTGCGACGGGATGTTTTTTGCGGTGATCTGCGACGACCAGCTGTTTGTGAAGCCCACTCCCCAGGGGGAGGACGCCTTCCCCCGGCTGCCCAAGGAGCCGCCCTATGAGGGGGCGAAGGACTATCTGCTGGCGGAGGACGTGGACGACCGGGAGGGACTGACCCGGCTGGTCCAGGTGACCTGTGAGGCGCTGCGGGCCCAATCAGTCAGAAAAAGGAGAAAATGACTATGCCGTTTGACTATAAAAAGGAGTACAAGGAGTTTTACTTGCCCCCTAAGACGCCCCAGATCGTGGAGGTCCCCGCCATGGATTTTCTCGCCGTGCGGGGCCAGGGGGACCCCAACCAGGAGGGCGGAGCCTACAAGGCGGCCTTCGGCCAGCTGTACGCGGTGGCATACACCATCAAAATGAGCAAGCTGGGCAAGCATCAGCTAGAGGGCTACTTTGACTATGTGGTGCCGCCCCTGGAGGGCCTGTGGTGGATGGAGGGGGGCGGAGCCATCGACTTTGCCCACAAGGAGAGGTTCCACTGGATCTCCATGATCCGCCTGCCCCAGTTTGTCACCCGGGAGGCGTTCCACTGGGCCGTCCGGGAGGCGGAACGGAAGAAGGGGCTGGACTGCTCCGGAGTGGAGTTCTTCTCCTATGAGGACGGGCTGTGCGTCCAGTGCATGCACCTGGGTCCCTACGACGGGGAGGGGGAGACCATCCGGGCCATGGAGCGCTGTGCGGAGGAACAGGGGTATATCCTGGACCAGAGCGAACACCGCCGCCACCACGAGATCTACCTCAGTGATGTGCGGCGGTGCAGGCCGGAGCGGCTGAAAACGGTGATCCGTCAGCCGGTGCGGCGGCGAGACGAGGGGGGCTAATCCCAGAAGTTAAATAGAAGCTCTCCCATCGTCTGGGGGTCCCAATGCCTCACCTGGTCCCGCTCGGCCCGGCTGAGAGCGGTGAGCGCCTGCTCCGGGGGACAGGGGGCGGTCAGATCTGCTGAACTGAGACAGCGGTACTGGGGGAGTGCGGCGGGCCAGTGTTCCGGCCAGTCCAGAAAGCGGAGGGGCTCCTCTAGGGGAGCGGGAGCCAGCGCGGCATAGGGGGCGTAGACGTTCAGGAGCAGACAGAGCTCCCGGGAGCGGAACGCGATCTGGGCGGCGTAAAAGTTCCGTGCGGACAGGTCCTCATCCAGGGCGAGGACGCGGCCGTACTGGAGCCGGACGAAGGTGTAGACGAGGGTGCGGAATTCTCCAGGGTCCAGTGGTTCAATCAACAGATCCCGTGGTCCAAAGAAACCGGTGACACCGGGGGTAAAGGACATAGGGTTTCCCCCTTTTTTATTTTTGAGAGTTGGGCGTCGGGAGGCAGAGCCTCCCAACTATCGGTGCGCGGCGGATGGGGCCACGGTCATGTAGAGGACCTGTTCCCGCAGGTACTCCCGCAGCTCCGGGAGAGCCCCGGCGGGCAGGTCCTTTTTTTGCAGGACAATGACACGGCCGTCACGGACCGGCAGGAGCAGGTCCTGGGTCTCAATGACGCACTCGAAGCAGTCGTAGGAGAGCTTCTGGATGGGCTCAGGTCCCTGGTCAAAGTGGAGTGACAGGTCAGAGGGGGAAAAGACGGCCTGAACCGGGGATGAACCATGACCGAATTGCTGTTTTCGGAGCAGGTTTCGGGCCGCCGGATCATAGGGAGAGCGGCCGCCCCGCTTGCGGGTGGCCAGCGCGGCGATCCCCAGGGCGGCGCAGAAAAGTCCGAAGTGCATCAGGTCCCGCAGCTCCTCGGGGCTGCCCAGACTGAGAAAGCAGAGAAAGGACGCCTGGAGCAGGCTGAGCACACCCAGCACAGTCCGCCAGTACCGCCACAGAAACGCGACCCCACCCCCCAGGCAGATGGAGGCCGCGGCGGTGACAGAGAAGGGCATCTCCGGGGGCATCAGTACAATCAGTGTGCCAAAGGCGCCCAGCATCCAGTTCATCAGACCCAGAGCGCGCCTCCGCTTCCGGCGTTTTTGGATGACCCCATAGGAGTCCTGCGGAAGCGGGCAGAGCTTGTCCGACAGGGCCCAGAGCTTGGGGTGTTTTCTTCGGGAGGCCAGCTCTCTCAGCTGTTCCAGAGCGAAGCCCACCTGGGGAACCAGCGCGTCCTGATCCGGCGGGGTGATGGGGATGGAAATTATGTGCTCCAAGGGGAACCCTCCTCTTGATAGCTCTTCAGGGCCGTCTCCCGGGAGGGAGACCAGCCCAGGCGGCAGGAGAGCGTTTTTCCCAATAGGGCGGGAGCCAGCCGCTCCACCCAGGAGATGAGGACCTCCGGCGTGAGGGGGCGGTCCTCCCGCAGAAAGATCACCGCGTAATAGGGCGCGGCCGGCAGAGATTTCCGGTCGAACAGCGTCTCCTTCTCAGAGAGTGGACGATTGCATAGGGCCAGGCTGGGAACCGGCTTCTCATAGTAGAGGGCGCCGATGAAAAATTCCCGCTTCCCGGCCAGGAGATGTTCCGACAAATTTAGAAATAGAGGGCGGTCCGGGTGGTCCGGCTCCACAAACGCCTCCGACTCGACTGAGCAGAACTGCCGGAGAGCGGACAGGTTGTAGAAGTCAAAGGCAAAATAAAACGCCTCCCCGTCCTGGTCAAAGGTAAGGCTGAATTCGGCTCCCTGTGGGACGGAGGGCTCTGCTCCGCCGAACTGATAGACGTTCCACCAATAGTTCCAGTTCCGGATCTGCAGGTAGACGCTGGTGCTGTACCCCATGGGCATACCTCCTGTTATATAGCTGTCTGGGTTTCTCTGATATGGGCCACAGTATACCAGAATATTGAGAAATTACTATAAAGCGATATTTAAGGATTGTTTAAGATTTTATAGAGGGAATGGAGATGAGTCTGGAGCATGCTCCAGGCACGTTTCTTTTTTATAAATCAGTTTGAGGGGTGCCTGTTGGAGAGGTGGTGGGCAGAGAGGGGGATGACGATACGGGCCTGTTGCAAAATGCAGTTTTCAGACCCGGAAAGAAAATTTTTGTTTTAAAAAAGTTAGCGACAACCGCCAGCCCGACGGTTCTCGCTAACTTTTTCTTTGGCCTGTTTTTTCAAAATTCTATTTTGCAACAGGCCCGTCAGCTTGTCAAAAAACCGCTGTTGAGTAGAACTCGCCTCAGTTTTGGCGGGGGAGCTCGAGGGGGCGGCAGCCCGCCTCGAGTGGGATCGAATGCCCCGAATGCCTTGCACGGCAAGGCGTTCGGCGAGCGCAGCGAGAACTTTTCCGCCGCTGCGCGGCGGAAAAGTAACGGCATTTTTGCAGGCTGTCGGAAAAGTCCTTGGACTTTTTTGACAGCCTGACGGCCCGGACCGCACACAGTGCGGTCCGGGCCGTATTTGTGCTGGGCGAAGAAGTGCGGATCAGCCGTGGGCCATGTTCCTGGGCTGGGGTTGCACGGCGGTCTGTTTGTCGAAAGCGGGGTTGGTGAGATAGACGTTTTTCGCGTCCATTTTTTCCTTGCAAAGCCGCAGACACTCAACTATCCCGACAGACCGCAATGGAAGGGGACAAGCCGCTGACAATGGCATAGAGAAAGCCAGTGCAAATACGCACTGGCTTTCTTTTTTACTTACAGCACAGAGACTGTGCGTCATGCATTTACGACTTCTATTTGCAAAGGATGCTCAATATTTACTTTATATATATTTTGACTATCATCTTTGCTAAAATAGATCCACTTACCAATGTTGGGAAAATGATCGAGGTAATGCCTCCCAGTAAGTCCACCCATAATTGCCAACACAAAAGATGAACCAATCCCATTTCCTTGGTGTCCCTTACTGCTAGTAACCAGTTTTGTTGGCTTATTGTACTTATCTCCTATCATCCAGAGTGCTCCCTGTGATTTATCTCGATATAAGAAGAAATCGTCATAAATGTGGACTCGAGATAGGGATGTAGCTGGTTCATTATCAGAATACAAAGTCTCTGTGTTGCCGGTTCCTAAATTGATCTTACTGACAGTTAACCGAGAAGGCAATCCGCCAAACCCAACTTGAGATTGACAGAGCACATAGTCATCTACAACGCGAATTGTGCTCGGAGCATCCTTCAATGAACAGTCGAATTTTTTCACCGCTTGAAATGTGTTAAGATTCATTTCAAAAAAAGAACACGGGGAACTATTGACTAGAAAATATAAGGTCTCATTGACAATATCTGCTGCAGTTACATAATGACCATTTAGGTCAATAGAAAGTCCCTTGATCTTTCCAGTATGAGTATCATAAATGAACGTTTCTTGGATACTTACATCGTTATAGATAATGTATCCATTTTTGGCCCTAAGACATGATGGATTCTCACCGCAAGAAAGTTCTTCATATTGTTGGGACGATAACTCATACGTGCCGATTCGATGAAATGTTTTATCATTCGATTGAATCCGAGACTCTACCATAATAATATCTGCATTTGCGTTTAGAACTTGTGCGTCTGTAATATTTTGAGGTAAGTTTGCAAATGTAATGCTATCACCTGTTCGTTTATCGAGACTTTTAAGAGATGCAGGCAGTATAAAAGCATAATTTGAAGTTTCAATACAAGCCTTAATTTTGGGGCCCTCTTCTTTTATAAGCGCATCTGCGAACTCTTCTTTTACAGCTACCAAATTACGATCTTCATATATATTCCGACCGCAGTCTGTGTTTTCGCCTTCAATTTCTTCATCAGACTCTTCCGGCACATATCCATACTTCTCCGCCAAGCCCTTAGCCCCAGTCGCAGTATAGAGCAGTTCGATATGCTCCATGATCTCCTTGCGGCCTTTTGCATTGACACTGAAAGCATCCAAAAATTCCTGCTGATACTCTGTCTCGTCGTAACTGTCTCCATCCTGGAGACGCAGATATTCCAGCACGGTCTGCAAGATGGCCTTTTGAGCAGGAATATCCTCAATCGTTTCGATGTACATGGGGTCAACACCCATCGGTGGCTCCTTGACCTCCAAATACTTCTGGACGGCCCGGATATAATTCTGCTGGTTTTCGTTGGGCACCTTATCCATTGTAAGCCGATAGAGAACACCTACTAAGAACAGACGATTATTTTTTTCGAGATTGCTAATATCGAAGGGAGTATAGACGGAATAAAGATGGGCCTTTTCCTTAGAATCGATGTAGTCATACAGTCCGTCGATGTTCCCGTTGAGTTCCCGCAGCACAGATTCCAGATCCCGTTTACCCTGGCGGACTTCTTCCAGAATGTGCTTGATCGCGTCTGCTTGTTTCTGGCCGAATGCCTCATACGCTTTAGCGGCATCGGCCATTCCTTTTTTATATTTTTTGTTAAACATGGTACTCCTCCTTCATAAAATCATAGTCCTCTCCGACCACGATGTTATAGAACTCATTTTTCAGAAAGTCCCTCTTGATCTCATGGATGAACTTATAGTCGCTGACAATGCGGTACAAGGTGACAAGGGCGCCCCCAACGTCCAGTTTTGTCAAGTCCTTAGTAAACGCTGTGACGAGGATATTGCTCCCTGTCGCCATGGCATTGGAGTAACTGAGGATCTTCCGGGTCCTGACTTCGTACATGGAAGGGGTGCCGTCCCGGTCTTCGTTGTAGAATAGCCGATGGATGGTCGCAATCAGTTGGTTAATGAGGGCTGACAACGCAGCACCTCTGGTGATGCTCCACATATCAATGTGGCCCTTGGTAAGCATGGTTTTTGCCACATCATTATTGACTGTAGCAATTAGTGGGATGGGGAGCCCCTGTTTGGTAAAGTAGTCAGAGCCGAAATGGATCGCCTGTCTCGCTGTGGATGCGGCCAACAGCATCGGGTCATTCTGGGCGTACTCAGCAGCCTTGTTTAACATTCCGAGTGTTCCCAACGGAAAATGGCGGAGAATCGTCATATTGGAAACTTGATAGGTTGTGACAATATCGGATTTCGTCAGGGAATTTGTCATAATATTAGCCGTGCCGAAAATCCAGCCAAGGACAGGGTCATGGCCTAGAGTCCGATACCGATGTGTCGTTCCGGCAAGCCCTGTGCCTGAAATATGAGAACTGGTCTTGATTGCGTCATAGGGAACACTCTGAAATAGAGCATCCTCCCATGTTGGCGGCGTGATTTGGCCAATGGTATCTCCAACCAGAGTATCGCCCTGAGCCGCAGTAATTCGCAGTTTGTCATTTGTCAGTAGGTATTGTCTGGCACATTGCAGGGCAACACACAGGAAGAGAAACACTGTATCGCTTCCGCTGAGTTTCGTCTTTTCCCGAAACTGCCGGTCGAGTTGGTCGATCACATATCCAGCCTGCCCGGAGAACTGGGTCACTCGCAAATATTCATCCTGCACCTGGGTCAAGTGATCTTCGACCTTTTGCGTGGTAGTGTCTAGCGTGTCCATGGCCCGCTCCATGATGGCATCCTTCTCCTGTTTCAACCGTTTCAATTCTCTATCCATGCTGTACCTCCTGACATTGCGTAATATATTCTCCCTGGCTCTGCAACCACATCTTGGCGCCTTTTCCGAATACCTCTGCCTCAATCAACCAGCCTTCCGCATCCTGGCTGATGACCTTGGCGGTAGGCAGACGATCCAGCACCGATTCCAGCGAGGGGCCGGAGTAATGGAACCGGAGCTGTTCCAGCCTGCCGCTGTACATGAACTGCACCCGCTTGCGAAATTCACCTTCTTCAAAACGATTGCTGTAAGGAATCCTGAAATGCTCGTCCAGCACCTTAAAATTTTGAATTCGGTCGATTCGGTAGATGGTAGGGAACAGGTCATCCGGGTTCTCAAAGTCTGACCTGTCCTCCAGAAAAGCGGTCAGATAGAAGTAATACTCCGAAAACATGATCCCAACCGGCCAGACCCGCCGCTGTACCTGCTTTGGCTCCTTCATTCGCTCATAGGTGATCTCCAGCACCTGCTGTTTTTTCACCGCCTGCCCAATCTCCCATAGGCCGGTGAGGATGGGCCGTCCGTGGTGAGGTGCCATGTAGTGGTGCTTTTCATTGGCAATCAGGTCAGAGACGGCCTTCTTATTTTCCTCTGGCACGCAGCAATCGATCAGCTTGTCCAGGATCGGCAACATCTCATTTCGAATCATAGAGCGGCTCTCCAACAGGATCTTGCAGACGGCTAATATTTCGCTGTTGGTCAGCCCTTTTGGGACGCTGTTGACCAAGCGGTAGCCCCGCTCTCTGCGATCATAAATCACGTCTTGGGGGAGGTTCTGTTCTGTCAGAAAACACCGCAGAGACTCCATATCTCGCTGAACGCTCCGCTCGGTAATCCCATATTCCAGTGCCAGGGTATGCTTGTTCAAAACCTGCCCGGCCATTAACCGGGTGTAGACGGCCAGCATCCTTGCCGATTTTGCCTCCGGTAAATGTTCCATAATCCTCCCTCCAATCGTTTGTACAATATGCCCATATCTGCAAGATATAATAACCTAAAATTCAGGCCATGTCAATTGCTGTCATTCTTGGGTAACATATACCCAGCGAGGTGATGACATGAATTCTGCCTACGAATCAGAGTACCGCCAACTGGGGCTGCGTATTGCATATTACCGAAAACTCCGTGGGCTAACACAGGAGCAGCTGGCAGAGAAGGTGGACCGTACCCCGGCATTTATCGGCCATGTAGAGGCCCCAAATATCAAGAAGGCAGTATCACTGGACACGCTGTTTCAGATCGCCTCTGTTCTGGATGTGCCGGCATATAAGTTCTTGCAATTTGATGAATAGTCCTCATGTTGTTTGTAGTATAGCAAATGAAGTGGACAGTCACTGTCATTCTCGAAAATTTCTAACAATTTAATTCTTTTCATTGTGGAAGTAACATCTCAATAATCATTAAGGAGGTGTTACAACTTATGAAAAATCATCGTAAAGAACTGATTGCCCTGAGAAATGGAGATCGTCCTCCACATCGCTCCGGGGTGTATTGGACAGAAGATGAATTACGGGAGTTAACGATTAAGTTTGAAAGCGGTATTGGCATTTCGGAGATTGCCGTTCAGTTGGATCGTACTGAAGTCGCCATTTACCAGCAGTTAGAGAAGAAAGGATTTCTTGCAAATCAATGCAAGCCTAGAAACAGAAAGAAGTTAGAGCGTATTATACAGGACTGCCTCTGTCCATTCTGTGGGAATAACTCATGTGCAAACTGCGGAAAGGATTGCAGCCATGCTGGAAATGTATGATGACCTTCTGACAGTGGACGAGGCTTGCGAGGCGTTGAAGATCGGTAAAAATGCGCTGTATGCATTGTTGGCAGAAAAGAAACTGAAAGCCTATAAAAATGGAAGGGTATGGAGAATCCCCCGCCTTGCGATTGAGGAATATATCAAAACCCAAGCAAACCTAATATGAGGAATCCCCTGGGCCATGTGGCCCAGGGGATTTTTCGTTAAAGTGGCGATTCTCAGTGACATATCATCCCTGTGATATACTCCGGGGCAACCGGAAGGGGCTGGAGCATATCGAAATCAATTTAGAGAGGAGTCGATTGCAATGAATCAACACTTGGTGCGCCTCAGCACCCGCTCCATGAGTCGGGCAGACTGGCTGGCCCAACGGCGGAAGTCCATAGGCGGAAGCGATGCCGCTGGGATCGTGGGCCTAAGTCAGTATGCCACACCCTACACGGTATGGGCGGATAAGATAGGTAGGTTTGCAGATCAGGAGGACAACGAGGCCATGCGGCAAGGGAGAGACTTGGAGGAGTATGTGGCGGAGCGATGGATGGAGGCCACCGGAAAGACTGTCCGTCGCTCCAATGCCATACTCTACAATTCTCTTTATCCCTTCGCCCACGCTGACATTGACCGGACTGTGGTGGGTGAGAACGCTGGGCTGGAGTGCAAGACCACCTCAACGCTGAATCTCCGACAGTTCAAGGGAGTGGAGTTTCCGGAGAAGTATTACGCCCAGTGTGTCCACTATCTGGCGGTAACAGGTGCTACACGCTGGTATCTCGCTGTACTGGTCTATGGACGTGGTTTTTTCACCTTTACTCTGGAGCGAGATCAGGCGGAGATCGACGCACTCATGGCCGCAGAGCAGGATTTCTGGAAGCTGGTGGAGCAGGGTAGCCCTCCAGCCCTGGATGGCCTGGAGCCTACTGGAAACGCTTTGCAGCGCATCTATCCTATTAGCAGAGGCGGGGACATCCACCTCTTTGGGAGAGAACAGTTGCTGTCCCGGTATTTTGAACTTCAATCCCAGAAGAAAGAAATCCTGGGAAGTATCGGGGCTATTGAGAACACCATCAAGGCGGATATGGGTGAGGCAGAGCGTGGAGACTGCGGAATTTATTCTGTCTCATGGAAATCCCAGACCCGGCAGATCTTTCAGCCACAGGAATTTGCCAGGGCGCACCCTGAGATTGACCTGGCACCATTCTACAAGCAGATCACAGCGAGGCCCTTCAAGGTAAAGGTATCAGAAGTTGAGAAAAATCTGAAAAACGTAGGATAATTTAAGGAGGTTTTTATTATGCCAGCATTAGTAGAGAGCATGATGTATGTCCGTGAAAAGCCGTGGCACGGCCTGGGAACCCGAGTAGAAGAGGCACCTACCAGTACCGATGCGCTCCGCATGGCAGGTCTGGACTGGAGTGTAGTACAGCGGAATATCCAGGTTTGCGGCGGGGCCAAAATCAAGAACTATAAAGCAAATGTTCGGGATTCGGATGGAACGGTGCTGGGCGTTGTCTCTGACCGCTATAAAATCGTGCAGAACGCCGAGGCATTCGAGTTTACCGATTCCCTGATTGGTGGGGAGGTGCGGTATGAAACTGCCGGGAGCCTGAATGGAGGCCGGAAGATCTGGCTGTTGGCGAAACTGCCGGAAACAGAAATTGTTGGCGACAAGACCGAACCCTACCTCTGCTTTTCCAACACCCACGATGGCAGCGGAGCCATCCGGGTCTGTATGACGCCGATTCGAGTTGTCTGCAACAATACATTGAATCTGGCTTTGGATACAGCTAAGCGTGCGTGGTCTGTGCGACATACCGGAGATATGCAGAGCAAGATGCACGAGGCCCGGGCCTGTTTAGAGATGGCAAGCGCCTATATGGACGAACTTGGCCAGACGGCTGACCGTCTGGCCAACACTACTGTGTCCCAGGATAAATTGCGAGAGATTCTGGATGAAATGTTTCCGACCAATGAAGACAGTACAGATCGAGAGAGACAGAGCATCCAGAAACTGAAGAATGAGTACATGGTTTGCTACTTCGCCCCTGATATTCTGAGATTTAGAGGGACAGCCTGGGGCGCTGTCAATGCTATGAGCGATATGATCTCCCATAACGCCCCCAGAAGAAAGACGGCGAACTATCGAGAGAACAACTGGGGCCGCATCATGGACGGCCACGTCATGCTGGACAAGTTCGTGTCCCTGGTGGCCTGAGCAGGAGGAATTGAAATATGGCAACTGCAAACAAAATAATTCAGCAGGCAACGCAGAAGCCAGCCGTTGCTACTTCGGGCAAGCCAGCGTTACAGCACTACATCAAGCAGATGGAAAAAGAGGTCAAAAAGGCACTGCCCAGTGTGATGACTCCGGAACGCTTTACTCGTATCGTCCTGTCCGCTTTGTCCACCAATCCCAAGTTGGCCGAGACTACGCCTCAGTCCTTCCTGGGGGCCATGATGACAGCGGCCCAGTTGGGTGTCGAGCCGAATACCCCGCTGGGACAAGCATACCTGATCCCTTATCGGAATAAGGGCGTGATGGAGTGTCAATTCCAACTGGGGTACAAAGGTCTGATTGACCTTGCCTATCGCTCCGGGGAGATTTCTATTATCCAGGCCCAAGTGGTCTATTCGGGGGACAGTTTTACCTATTCCTTTGGCTTGGAACCGACGCTAAAGCATATCCCCGCCGCTGGCGACCGTGGAGAGCCGATCTATGTCTATGCGGTGTTCAAGACGAAAGAGGGCGGGTATGGATTTGAGGTCATGTCCATAGAGGAAATCCGTTCCTTTGCGCAGAAATACAGCAAGGCTTATGACAACGGCCCCTGGCAAACCAATTTTGAAGAAATGGCGAAGAAAACGGTGCTGAAACGGGTGCTGAAATATGCTCCACTCAAAACGGAGTTTCTCCGCGGTCTGGCCCAGGACGAGACCATCAAGCAAGAAATCAGCGATGATATGTAATTGGTGCAGCCCACTGTGGTAGAAGATGTAGTTTCCGTGGATTCAGCAACCGGAGAAATAATCCAAAATGAACCATAAATACATAAATAATCGCTTAAATTTACTCAATAAGAACGAAAAAAGGACGAAATAGGAGAAAGCATAAAAAGAGGGGAGGAGGGTCCGGGGGGAGGGGGCGGGCGGACAGCCGATAGGCTGTACGACCATTAGCCCCCTCCCCCCGGCAAAATAGGAGGGCTACGCCCTCCTATTTTGTATTATAGTTTAATTTTATGTTATGTAATGATTTATAAATTTGAGGCATTTTTAATCATTCAGTGAGGGCACCCAGACCTGAAAATCATGCAGAAGGGGGAAAGGGAGAGCCAAAGAGCGGCGGCCTGCTTGGGCCGCCTTTAAGAGAAAGCCACCTCTCCCTTTCCCCCTTGGTGGACTGGGTGCAAACCTGGAGACAGTTGCTGAACCCCCATTCCCTCTCCGGCTTTCTCCCTGTGAGAGAAAGACTTTTGTCTTTGTTATTATTAGGGCGCAATGACAAAAATTCGAATGACGTTTTTGAGGAAAAACGTCAAGAAGGCTTATTTTCATTTTTTATAATGCCATCTGCGGCATCCAGGCCCAATTGGATGGCCCAAATGAGACGATCACGACCATTTTCGGAGATTGCTGTCCCTCGATACTTAATGGACTGATTTTTGTTACTGAGCATTTCCATTATAGATTCTAAGGAGATCGCTATATCCTGTTTTGGAAGTGTATTTCCATATTTTTTTGCAATATCCCATGTTCCGTCTTTATATTCGGCAGATTCGATAAAAGTGTCAATGAATAGAATGAGACGCTTTAGATCAAATGTACTCGATGAAAAGTCGAACTGGTACTCATCAGTAAGATATTGTTCCGAAAAGCCAGTGGCCTTCAAAAAAACCCGATAATCCTTCTCGATGTCTGACCAATAATCGAAAGGTTTAGATTGTGTCAAAAAGGCCACCGGAACGTTAAAACAATCTGAAAGGCGAGCCAACATATTCTTATTTGGACTAGACTTGCCTTTCTTCCATGCAGTTACTGTTCCGCGATTGAAATGGTTTGCATCAGCAAAGCCACTCGGAGTATAGCCGCAACTGACGCAAAGTTTCTCATAGAGACAATAGAAAGGAACGGTTAGTTTCTTGTCTTGTTGAGAATCTAAAGTCATCAGAAATTCTCTCCTTCAAACATAAGTTTAAAAATGAACATTTTGTGTTGACAAATGCGCTAGGGTGTGATATCCTCATGGTGTTGAAAAGTGAATCCTGTTTGTTTAATATTATCACAAAGAGGAGGCGCTAGTCAATAATAAAAATCAAGGAGGGTTGCCTCATGCAGCTCCATTTTGAACAAGAAAAACCGAAAGCAGAGATCAAGGCTTACCTAAATCGTGAGTATGACGCCCATCCTCTAGACAATGTGCGGCTACATCTGGTTCCGAGAGGTGTTACCCGAATTGTGGACGGCATTGGACCGGACTTAGACAGTTTCAATGCTATCATCATCCAAGCACCTACTGGATTCGGCAAGACGCACTGGATCTTGCACGAAGTTTTGCCGAGGGTAGTACAGGCTGGGGGCAAAATGCTACTGGTTAGCAACCGAGTAGCTGTGTCCTATCAGCAGAAACTAAAAGTAATGAAAATAGTCAATCCTTCTGAAATCAGTTGCCTTACCTCAGAAGGGGTTCTAAAGAAAACTGATTTTGGCCCTGTAAAGATTATGACATTACAGGCATTGGACTTATTCCTGGCTGCTGCACAGGGAAAAGAGTATGCGAAAGAAGTATCGGTCCTAGTCATCGATGAAGTTCATTACTTTACGGCTGATGTAGCCTTCAGTCCTAATGCTGCACGGCTACTGAAGACAATCCCACAGTCGTTCAATAACGCAATTCGCATCTACATGACTGCTACATTAGATGACGTTTTGCGTCCTATTGCAGAGGCTGAGGCCGATGTCAAACGGCCCATCATGGAGCGGATCGGAGTACGGTATTCTCCTCTTATGCTGGGGCAGTCCCCGGTCGTAAACGTATACCAGTTTACCTCTGATAAGTACGAACAGTTACCGGTCCGGTACGTTAGAGAAGACAACACTCTCTATCGTGAAATCAAGGCTAGCAATGAAAAGTGGTTAGTTTTTGTTTCATCTAAGGCCCAAGGAGAATCAATTAATGAGGAGATTGGTAATGATGCCACTTTTATTTCGGCAGATTCAAAGGGGAGCGAGGAGTGGAATCGGCTATTAGCGGAGGAACGATCCTCCCATCGGGTTCTGGTAACCACATCGGTGCTAGACTGCGGGGTAAATATCCATGACGACGATCTCAAGCATGTTGTAATTCCATTCGAGGACCAGGTTGCATTTATGCAGGCCCTGGGGCGTAAACGATTCGATGGAAGACCGAACTTTACACTTTATATAAAAGCTATTGATAAAAAACGCCTTGATGTTCTCATCGGTCGTAATCAAAGACTTTTATTGTTGGCAAATGAGATTCAGATAAACCGAGGTTATAATCGGTATGTGGATCGCTTTCGTCAAGAAGGAGATCGCACAAAAGACTCCTTGCTATACCTTGATTATGTCGGCCGTTATAATTTTAACGACTTGTTATACCACAAACTGCTCCGTCAGGAGAGTTATTACAAGCAGTTGGAGACGGCTATCGAACAGTACGGCGATTCTGCCTTTCCACGCCTGGTCCATCAATGGCTCGGTCAACCCGATGCCTATGATGACCAGAACTGGATGGGGCATGATGTCGCCAAGGAAGGTATGCAAGCTCTGCTGGCTTTCTTGAGTGAGTATAACGGACGTCTATTGTCCACGGAAAGTGAACAAAAAATATTCAGTATAACGTTTCACCGATATTACAAAATCGTGACAGGGGATAGGCGGGTTGACAATAGAGGTGATGGTTATAAAAAGGCATCAGCTTTGAATAATTGTTTGAAGAAGTTAGGAATCAATGGCAAGGTGAAAAGCAGAGGAAAGGACAGCGGATGGATTTTTACCATGACGGAAGATAAGTCAGAGAAAACCTCTGAGCAAGTACGATAATCGGAACAGGAGGCTACGGCAAACGAGATTACGGTGGCGGTGGCGACGGAGTTTTATGTAAATTAGTCTGAAGGAGGAGGTCTGAAGGAAGGTATCGGGCCGGCTCGATTTTGGTGGCGGCGGTGGCGGTAGTAGCATGGATATGTGCGTTGCTGAATATAGTTTGAATGCGAGATTTAACTCTATTATTTGAAATCGCATCAAGAAGGTGGTGACACCTATGGCAACAGCGTGTATCTCTGAAAGCCACGATAGGCCCTATCAGAACCGGACGATCCGGGTTGTGAATGTCACGCCTGCCTATCGCATGGAAGAACGGGAGCACATCAAACAAATGATTTCTGAACAGTTGTTCGATGTGTTTCAGAAGTACGCGTCAAGTTAATCTTGGAGTTGCCGGAGCCGCCCTTGTGCCAACAAGTCAGCGGCTCCGTTCTTTTTGCGATGAGAAGAAGGGAGCAATACCATTTGAATCTCATCGACGCCATCTACACCCGACAGTCGGTTGACCGGGCCGACAGCATCTCAGTGGAGAGCCAGGCCGAGTTCTGCAAAAGGGAGGTTGTAGATGCTGATATTAAAATATATACGGACAAAGGTTACAGTGGGAAGAATACTGACCGTCCTGCCTTTCAGGAGATGTTGGCCGACATAGAGGCTGGAAAGATTCGCCGGGTCATTGTTTACCGCCTGGACCGGATCAGCCGCTCTGTATTGGACTTCGCCAATATTATTGAAGTATTCCAGCGACACAATGTTGACTTCGTCAGCACTATGGAAAAATTCGACACGGGAACTCCCATTGGTAAGGCCATGCTGATGATTGTGATGATCTTCGCACAGTTAGAGCGTGAGACGATTCAACTGCGGGTTCTGGATGCCTACCATTCCCGCAGTAAGAGGGGGTTCTACATGGGTGGCAAAGTGCCTTATGGGTTTCGACTAATTGAGACTGTGATAGATGGGGTACGAACCAAGATGTATGAACCAATCCCAGAAGAAGTGGAGATCGCCCGGGAGATCTTCTCCATGTACTCCGAACCGCAGACGTCCTTTGGCGATATTGTACGCTGTTTAGAGGAGAGGCAGGTAAAAAAGCGGGATGGCAATCCCTTTTCAAGACCACGCCTCCGGGATCTGGTAGTCAACCCCGTTTATGTGAAGGCCGACTACCGAATCTATGAGTTCTTCAAGGCGCAAGGCACCAACATCATTAACCCGCCAGAAGATTTCATCGGCACCAATGGAGCCTACCTGTACTCTGGAGATGAGGCAAGTAAACGCAAGACGGTTTCACTGCAAGGACATACTCTGGTACTGGCACCGCACGAGGGGATTATAGATGCTGGGACTTGGATCAAGTGTAGGAGCAAGTGCTTGAACAACAGCCGGGTAGCCAAGCCGGTCAAGGCAAAGGCAACATGGCTGGCCGGGAAGATACGATGCGCTCAGTGTGGCTATGCCCTCAGCGCCAAAACCTACCATTGCAAAACGAAAGCAGACAACCGCTACTTCCTCTGCACGCAAAAATATAACACGGGAAGTTGTCATTTTGGCTCTCTAAATGCCGATTTTGTTGAAGATACGGTATTTGAGGAGATGAAGAAGAAACTGGCGGAGTTCCAGACAATATCCAAGCAACAACAAGAGAGTTTTGACTTGCAGACGATTAAACTGAAAAGCCAAATCGAGAAGATTGACCAGGAGATTTCGGGTCTGCTGGATAAGGTTGCCCAGGCCAATGATTCTGTCATGAACTACATCAACATCCGTGTGACGGCACTGGACGCCGAGAAAAAGGAACTATATGCCGAAATTGTACGATTGAATGAAGGGGCAGGGCAGAGCGTAGAAGAACTCTGCGGATATTTGGACTATTGGGGCGAACTGTCGATCAGCGATAGGATAACCGTTGTAGACAGCCTGATCGAAAGTATTTATGCTTCACAGCAAGAAATCAAAATTAACTGGAAGATTTGAAGAACTAATAAATCGCAAATCCATTCCGTTCTGTTTGGAATGGTTCGCCGAACCGCTGGAAGTGCACGATCTCCCGCTCCCGCAGGAAGCGGATAACATTATTTACGTCCGGATCGTCGGAAAGACGCAGGATGTTGTCATAGGTAAGGCGGGCCTTCTGCTCTGCTGCAATGGTGCAAGAGCAACTTTGACCTATGTTTCTCGCGAGAGAGCGACAGCTGATCTGCCACTCCGAGGGATACAGCCGGGCGTGGCGTCCAACCACGGAGACGTAATGCACTGGTTCCCCAAGTTTGGGAAAAACATGGATGGCTTCCGGGCTGATGTATCCAGTGAGCTGAAAGGAGACGAGGACATGACACAGGAGCGGTTTAATCAGATGATGGCCGAGTATGAGCGGACCAAGAATCCGGTCCCTGATAACACCCCAGCGGACTGGGAGGCTCCGGCTGTCCAGTGGGCCAGAGACAACGGGCTCCTGGCAGGGGATGGATCGGGGAACCTGATGCTTCACTCCAACATGACGCGAGCCCAGTTCCTTGTGATGTTGAAGAAGTACCACGAGAAAAAAACGAAATTCGGTGAGGATGTAAAGGAAAAATACTTTTCCGCCACCATTTCCACCACCCGGACGCACAGAAACGCTCGGTTTTGCATTTCTTTTTCCAGTTCACAAGGAAAGAAAAAACCCCGAAAGTGCTTGAAAATCAAGGCTTTCGGGGCTTTTTTGAATGAGGGGTTACGACAATCTGGATATTTTCAAGTTCCTTTCAAGGGGACAGGCCTATACGCACCCGGCCTTCTGGCCGGCGGCGCGGGTGCGCCGTACAAGCGTTTTCGCCGCAGGCGAAAACCTTGGCGCAGGGGCGGCTTTGCCGCCCCGAGCATTGAAATCCCAGAGGGTGGAGGCCGCCTCCGGCGGCCGGAACCCAAAAAGAAAGACATGACCAAAGGTCATGTCTTTCTTTTTGTCATGTGTTGATAAAAAAGATGCATACGCCAAGAGGTTTGCAGGTGACATCGGCAGGGTTCAACTCTCACCATTTACACATTTTGTGTTTTGATTTTGCCCTGTTTGTATTTGTCGGGTGACATAGAGCGCACCGAATTGAAAAGCCTGAAACCATTGTGGGACAAGGGTTCCAGGCATAGAAGACTCCACCTGATTTGTACCGTAACATCTCTTAGTTCAGATCAGGTAGGGTCATTCAATAGAATGACCCTATCTAATTTGAACCGTGACATCTCTTAGATCAGATTAGATGGGGTCATTCAAAATGGCATCCTTTCATGTGAAGTAATGAAGCACACTCTCAATTGCAATTCCTCCAATTTTTGTTTCAACCATTCCTTATTGCAAATCCATCTAAAAAGAATGGGTTGCCTAATATACACCTCTCGAGTTGCCTCTCTAATCGGGGATGCAATTCGCTCCAATCTCAATACCTCAACACCATTTTCATCTACCCATCTATAGGGAGACTCATCGCTTGGTTCACAGTGAAATATTTTTCTCCATGCTGACGATGGAACAACCTGGCCATTTCCGAAAGATATCTTAATATTTCCCCTGACCTTATTAAAAAGGTTGATACTATCATATTGTTTACAGGCAAAATGTGATTCTTCAATGTCTCCTTCATAAGTAAGTAATCCGAAATTTCCCACGCAACAATCAATTTGATTGTTGCTACTCAAATCATAAGCTGGCTTTACTTGCGTTAATTCATAAAAAATGCATCCATCTTTATAATTCCAAGGATACCAGATACATGCTGCAAGCAGTATCTCTGAACTCTTAATATTTTTATATACGACATCATGTAATTCCTCGATACGTAATCCACCTTTTTCTACATCTCCATGAGACTTCCAAGGTACATCTGGAAACCATTCCTCATCATAAACAATTTGAGGCATATCCGTCAGCAGGAATGGGTCTTCAAGCGGAATCAACATGGACTTTTTGCTTAGCAAAGAGCTACTATTCCACCTGCCCGACTTTTCTTCCCCATACAAGACATTACTAATATCCTGATTCCATGTGGGAATTCTTAAATCCTCTGGTTCACCATACTCATCTTCTCTTGACAATTCGTCAGCCGAAAACTGAGCAATATATCCCCGGATATCGTTACTGGACGTAGCTTCATCCGGATGTTCCACCAGTGATAAAAAGTTCTCATACGCACCACTCTTGGTACATTTTCCAAAAACAGGGAGTGTATATTCGTTAGCTGCCGCTTCAAAGGTCAATCGATCTTTCTCTAGTCCAATTCCTTTTAACCTGACAAGAATGCTATGATAATAATACTTAAACGGCAACAAGTTACAGCTCATATAATCTTTGAGAAGGGCATCGGATAACTGCTTCGAATTAATATCTTCAAAAATCCATTTTGTGACAACTGGAAGCAAAAATTCCTTTTGCGCTATTGGAATTTTATCCCAGTTTAGCGCAACTGTGTCCAGAAGATTCGGAAAACTCTTTCCGAGTTTATAAACTGCGAATACCGCACTCTCAATTTTTCTGGCATTGTGTGTTCCAATCTGCTCTATCAGGATGTACAATGCCATTTCAGCCAGATTTGATGGAACTTCAAAAGCCCTTTGAGGCAAGTCCAATTTGAATTCCACAGGAATATGATGATTCCCTGTAACCCACTGCTCGTGAACAGAAAGCTCTTTTTCAAATAGAGCCTTCATTTGGTCTGTGTCATGCCTGAAATAGAGTTTCAGAAGTACTCGCATGTTTCTAGTTGATGTCTGGTAGTTGTAATCACAAAGATGAAGCCCTATTGTTGCCGCAAGTCTCCAAAACGCCTCATTTCCCAATCGCAGCAATAAGCTGCTGAGAATTGTGTCAAATCTTTCATATTCCCATTCTTTTCCTGCAAGGAAACTACATATACTTTCCAATACATGTCGTGCATTGTCAATCGTAAATGAGCTCTCTGAAACTAACTTATCGATAATCAGTTCATACCTTTTTTCCGCATGGTGCAGTAGTGGAACCTCAGGCAAAATTTCCATTAGCTCATCTGTTGTATTGGCTTCATATTCTGCACAGATTTTTGACAATTCTTCACTCTGCTGTTTCGTAAAATCATTTTCCTTATATCTATAATTCCTCTCTCTTGACTCATAATCGATGATTTTCAACCATTGCGGAGTTACCTTTTCAACTTCATTTCTAAAATCAACTTCCAACTCCAGAGCACGTTTACAGCAAGATTCATAAACGCTCTTTGATCCCAAACGGTTCCCTTGTGTATACCAAGAGTGAAGCCCACAGTTCAATAGCCATAAGACCTCCAAATCCTCTATCCGCTTCGCTTGCTCAACAAACCCATATAGAGCGTGTTCAATGAGACTGGGGTTCATACGAAATTCGTCATTCCAATCATGCAGGGCCCAAAAATCTGAAATACCACAATTTACAGTAGCACTCACAATATTTTCACAAATCTCATATTCACATTCGTTATTTGATATTGCGGCTATCTTTGATTGCTGATAAAGATGTACTCCTGCCTCGCGCCAAAACTCGGGTTCTTCTTTAGAGATGATTTCAAAAGCGTCTGAAAGTCCTTGCATAGCATATTCTTTGTGTCCTGTATATTCGACTACATCCCATTTGAGCCGGTTAGAAAACTCTTTCATCATTTGGGGTTCTACTATTTCTCCAAATGGAAGGAACTGATGGTGCATATCCGCCTTATTTTCTTCCTGAGATATTCTGCCGCAGTTCTCTCCGTATAGTGTTAAAATGTACTCTCTAATTATATCAAGCCGTTCATGTCTTCTAAGAAAACCAAGGATATCTGTTTTATAATAGAATCCTATATACTCAATTTCAAATAACTGCACCTTCAGTGCGGAAAGAAACCATTCTGTATCTGCCAAAGAATCAACAAACGGGCTTTGAAACAACACAAAAATTAGGAATCTGCGTGCCTTAGAATAGTCAATGCTTCTCCATAGCCTCGAAGTTAGAAACCATTCCACATGACGTCTAAAGGCATCCGAAATTGACATTTTAGATTTTGAATAGCTTTTCCCCAGTAGAGCTGCTAATCTGGCCAACCTTGATATCTGATCTTTTTCTTGGGCATCTCCTTCTAAGAACGAAAAGAATTCTTTCGTATGTCCACAAATTACGGCATCATCCAAAGTACATTCCGCATAACCGAGCAAAAAAGAACGAAGAACTGTAGAAAAACTTATCTCGTCATATATGCTCTGTACATTTTCATAGGGGGTTAATTGCGCCTTTTCGATTTCTGGTTCAGACTGGCAAATTACCTGCATTACCATGGCCAGCAGTTTTTCAGATGGAGACTCTTGATTAAGTTGTATTTGCGGCAGAAACAATTCAAATTTACTGGCAAATCCATTATAGAGCATGTTTTCAAGGCTCTTTGAAAGGCAGGCCTTACTTACAAATCCGCATTCTACAGCAGTAACTGCCATATCCGGCTTACGTAGATCTATACACTTGGTAAAGTAGGCTTCTCCAAATGTAAGTAGTGCATAAAACTCCTTTTGTGACGCTGGTTTCTCAAGAACCGGAGCTACTATACCCAATTCCGCAGCAGAGGTTCCCCAGTTTTGCAGAAAGAAACCAATCTCAGTTGTACGCAATTTCCATGCCTCGTCTTCAGGCGCCTCTTCCTCCGAACATAAGCCCGCAAATGAATAAGGTGATAATTTGCCAAACCAGTTTGTATACAACGCAGCGGCGCGTTCGCTGTACTCTTTTGTATCAGCCTTATAGAGTTTTGTGCATAGTGTTAACACCCTCTCATATTCATGGAGGGTCTCTCGTCGAGCAGGCAACACACGAACCTCTGAAATATCAATTAAGCTGAGTTCCGGATAGTCGTTGCAAATGTATTGCCGCTCATAATATTCAAAATAGGATTCATGCTGATATAAAGTCTTTGCAGCCAAATAGGCATTGGTATACCCTTCATAATCTTGATTATCGCATGCAGCCGCATAGGAAATTCGCAAAAAATCGTCTAGCCTCTGTTTTGAAACGCCTTCCGCTAAAGCATTGATAACAAAGCCCGCCGTAAAATATGTAGGAACAAGATCCGTCCTTTCCGCACACTGTAACAGAGGAATTGCGGATATATATTTCAAAAGTCCATTTTCAGTATGCAGAAGATATTCAGCAAGGGCCAATGCAATATCCCTATAAAGAGTTTTGCACTCATTGACGCTTCCCATAAGAAATATACGAAAATCATTGTGGAAAAGAGCATATTCTCCCTTTTTACTGGAAGGTACAACAAGGGGGTACAACTTATCCAGTATTTGCCTCCACTCTGCTTCACTGACGTTATATTTATGTTGAAGCGCTGCAGACAAAATTTCAGTATCAACACGGCCATTCATGAGTAAAATAGAGCAGGCTATAACGCTTTCCGGGAATGCAACCAGTAATCCCATATCGAGAATCGCTTTCCTCATATAATTCCAGATATGATGATAATATTGCTGGATATCCGAGCTTATCTGACTATCACGTAATTGTCCCATCGCTTCTTCTGGGGAAACTGCGCCTTTAATTTCTTCTATAGCAAACACCGCAGATAGGTTGTTGCCTTCTGTGCGCTCATATATAAACTTTGCCAGCCCGTCGGCAACTTCTCGAAATTGTGGCAATTTGCAAGTAATCAGTTGCCCTATATCCTCAACGCATAACTTAGGCATATCAAGATACTCAACTAATTTCCCGTCTGATAACCACACGGGATATTGCCTCTGATACAGGTGAATCGGCTGTCCTACGATGACAAAGCATACACCGTCAGGGATTTCGCTAGATAGCGGAAGAGAAGACAGAAACGAAACTATATTATTTGCATTTGCACGAGCAGCATGATCTATACCATCAATACATACATATATACGCCTATTTTGATCAACGGCCAATCTCCCCAGCAAGCGGCAAACGTGGCTTCGCATTCCTTCTACTGTCAAGAGCTTATTGCTAATAGGAACTTCATATTCAGCAAGCTTTCCTTTCAATTTCTGGCGAAGCTGAATAAGGAGTGTGCCCCACAAATTTTCACTGCTACATATACCGGCATCAGCATCATAAAATCGTTGCTCTGGAGAAATCGGGCGGAATGTATGGTACCGCAAAAGAAAGAAATTGGATGTTGATTGCAGATAACTAATGACGCTGGTCTTCCCAGAACCAGGATCACCTGATAAGAGCACTATTCTTTTATCTGTCTCTCTTATCTTCTGCTCAACAATTTTGCAAAAAGCCTGTCTGCTCTTGAAAAAGGGGAATGGCGGGGCTAATCTATGCTGACTTTCATTTATGTCGCTTTCTGTCCCGAGTACGGAGAAAACTTCTTCTTTTGTTACTCTTGCGTCTTCTCGCCTAGTTGTGGTCCATTTCCGAAGAGCAAAGACCAATTTCCCCAACAATTCATTTGACAAGCTCTCATTACATGCAAAAAGGGATGACAGTGCTGATAAAAGTTCCTGTTCTACTCCGACAAGTCCAGATTGATTTGCTTGAATGGTAAGGCGCTTCAAAAAGTCAACGGCATCAGGAATATTCTCTTTTTTAATCCTAAGTGCTGAACAAAACTCTTCCCATTGGTGCAGTAAAGCGGGTTCTCTGATAACAATATCGGAGTAATCTTTAACATTTTCAAAGATACCTTGCATTAGGGAAAGGAACTGATCAACCGGATATGCACTGTACTTGGTTCCGTTATATGTACGCCCTGCTCGTCTGTCCAAAATCTTTCGATTTGTATATAGAACGGGTTTAATTGTACTCCTTTCCCCCGATGAAGCTTTTTTCCATCCTAAAAATAAAGCTTCAAACAGGCACTTCCCGTTTTCACCTTTTTCCAAAAGCTTCCCGAATGTTAAATTATCTGGTTGAGAGGTTGCAATCTCGTGTTTAACTTGGTAGCATAACTGACTCGTTCCGTTATCATACTCTACAACAATATCATCGATCGTTTGGTATGTTTCGTGTTGAAAAATAACACAACTGATTCCTGAATCTGGATTGAGCATTTCGATGATGTATTTCAACCCAACATACCATTCAAACCAATAGGGATCACTTATTCCTGGGTTCGGCATACTGCAACCTCCTTCGATTCGATCATTAAGTACATTTGTCCTGCTTCCTTTATGTGTTACTTTTAAAAGTATACCACAAGAAAGGGGCAAACGCCATGACCTACACAGATCAAGAGAAAACCGCTATCATCACACAGCACAGACAGGGCAGGCCGATTCAGGAATTATGCGCAGAATACGGCATCTGCGCACGGACAGTCTACCGCTGGGCAAAGCAATACAGCCCAGTGCTCCCCGATGAGAGACGTAACTGCACCGTCAAGGAGTATGATGCGCTTCTGCGCAGAGTCGCTAAATTAGAAAACATGGTCGCTGTTTTGCAAACTGTGGGCTGTACGATCCACGCTCCATTGAAGGAGCGGCTGGGAGAACTGGAGTTGTTATATGGTCAGTATGACATTCATACACTTTGCGAGGCTCTGAATGTCCCCCGCGGAACCTTCTATAACCACATCCTCCGGAACAAGCGGAGCAACGCCTGGTTTGAAAAGCGGCGGGAGGAATACCGCACCTTGATCCAAGAGGTGTTTGACGAATACCGTCAGGTGCTGGGTACCGAGAAGCTCCGCACGATCCTCGTTCAGCGCGGTCATCAGATCAGCACAGAGTATGTGGCAAGACTGATGAAGGAGATGGGGCTGTCCAGCATCCGCAGTACCGCAAAGCAGGATTACCTGAAGCTTCATGAACCAGAAAAGAAACGGAATGTCCTGCGTCAGCAGTTCCAGGCGGATAGGCCTGATCAAATCTGGGTCAGTGACGTTACCTGCTTTAAATTGGGGGAGTTCTATCTCTACACCTGCGTGATTTTAGACCTGTTTTCGCGCAAAGTTGTTGCCTACAAAGTGTCCAGGAGGAACAGTACCCAACTGATTACCTCCACATTTAAGGCCGCATGGGAACAGCGCGCTCCCAATGCCGGCCTCATTTTTCACAGTGACCGAGGAGCGCAATACACCTCACATCGGTTCAGGCAGCTACTTCATGAGCACGCAGTGGTGCAATCGTTCTCCAATTCTGGGAGACCTCATGACAACGCTGTCGCAGAGTCATTCTTCGCCACCCTAAAGAAGGAAGATCTGTATCGGAAGGATTATACCTCAGAATCGGCTTTCAAGCGCGGCCTTGCCTCTTACATCGACTTTTACAACGCCCAGCGCCCACATCGTACCCTGAAAAATTTGACGCCATGCCAGGTCGAAGATGCATTCATGAGTGACAAATGACGAGCATACTTTCCAGTGACACAGCTGGGGTTCAAATCCCTCCGATTACACGTTTTGCGGTTTGCTTTTCCCCTGTTTGTATTTGGTGGGTGACATGGGACCGTCCTATATAGGAAAGTCTGAAACTATTGTGGGACAATGGTTTCAGACATAGAATGACCCTACCTGATTTGAGCTGAGACAGCTTTTTGTTCAAATCAGATAGGGTCATTCAAGCCTTGCAGCGCAACGGTTTGCGGGATTGTCACTTTTCTGTTTCGTCCTTTTTGCGAAAAATACACCAAGCAATCCGAACCCCCGCATTATCAGCGTCTGGCGTTGTCCTGATATTTTCGCTCCAAAAAATCAAGAGACCGCTGAGAGGGGGCGCAGCCATATTCATACAATTCTGTGTAGATGCGAGGAACTTTCTTAAGCCGCTGATTCATATCATCCAGATCAAAAGAGTCCAGATCCAGGTCATCCCGGCCCAGCCACTTTTTATAATGCACATAATCGTCTCCGTTTTTCTGGCGAAATGCCTCTGCCAGACGTTCCAGTCCGCCAGTTCCACCGCAGTCCTCTATGATCCCATAGCCCTCGCCGACGAGCACACGCGGCAGTTCACGGCCCGGCAGTTCCTTATCCTCCAAGATCGTCTCCAGAGTTACTTCTATTTCCCAGCCATCGCCATAATCATATTCCAAGGTCAGTTTTTCGCCTGTACATCCCTGGAGGACAGAGCGCATCTTGTAGGCAGAAGCATCAAAGGACTTTTCCCCTTCTCCCGGAAACAGCTCCTCATTGTTGAGCTCAAATCGCCAGATCCCGTCTCGCAATACAGTACCAGCGCCGGGCAGCGATGGATCTAATTTTGCGTTTTCACGAACCGGGACTGTGATGCAGAACAGGTGGCTGGCCTGCATCTCATACAGGGTCATCAGGATGTATCCCAGCCGGGCCATGGTAATATTGCCTGGGACTTGAAACCGGCGCCATATCTTCGGCTGGTAGTTATTCAGTTCAGCATAAAACTGATAGATCGGCTGCGATGCCATCCAGTGTCCGCCTCCTCGCCTTTCTCTCGTCCGAAATGGAATCCTAATTGTCCTCGTACCACTCCCTGCATTATACCATTCTCTTTCGGTTTTGTATATCGGAAATCATCTGCCACAGTGGTTTTAAGGGAAAGCGCGGGGACGGCGATCCGCCGTCCCCGTGCTTTCCCTTAAAATGAGGGGCTTCCTGTCTTATTTCAGCCGTAGGATCTGCTCATACAGCAGGACATATTTCTGCCGGATCACCAGATCGCCGTGGTAATGTCCGAAGAAGTGATATTGGAACCGGCACCGCTGCTGCACCTCCTCCAGGAAGTCTGTGAGTTCGTCCGGCCTGGATAGCGTCTGGAGCAGTTCATTCTGGATGCTGGTGGGCGCGCAGTGCGTGATGATGTAGTCCACCTCCCAGCCTGTACGTTCCAGATTCCTTCGTGCTTCCTGGTACTCCTCCGGGCTGGGCAGCTCCTCTTTCCACCAGGATCGGTGGTCGATCCGGAAGGCCGCCCCTCTTGCGTTGAGCCGTTGGAGCTTTTGAAGAAACTGGGGATCGTCCGGCTCCAGGATGCCGTCCTGGACATCGTGGCTGCTGGCTCCGCCCATGGCGAAGATCCGTTTTCCGCCCACGTTAAACACTTGCCCGCGCTCCAGCAGGAGCACCGAGGGCCGAATGCGGCGGATCTTCCCGCCGTGCCAGTCCTCCAGTGGGTATGTCCGCAGGGCATCATAGTTTTCATGGTTCCCCGCAACGAAGAGGGTGGTAAAGGGCCGGCGCTCCAGGAAGTCCAGCCCCTCATCATCCCGATGATCTCCGTACCATACGCCGCCCAGGTCTCCGCAGACCGTGACGAAGTCCTCCTTGGTCAAAGTCTCCTGCTCATAGAAACGCTCCGGCAGGAATCGCCGGAAGTCTCCGTGGGTGTCTCCTGTGATAAAGAATGCCATGATTTTGTACGCTCCTTCCTCAGCTTAGTTTCTTGTCCATCTCCAGCCCCGGATACCGGAATTTGATGTGGATGGTCTCCGTGTCCACTACCGTGATCTGCTCCACGGCCATGCGTACCTGCTCGTCATGGTATTCGGTGTTGACTTCCAGGTGGGTCATCCATTCCCGCAGCTCCGCCATGCGGGATGCCTGGGCCGCACTGTGGGTCTGGCTCTGCTCCGCGGACATGATCTGTTCTTGGATAGCTTGTTTTTCGTCCATCAGCGCCTTAAGCTGGGCGGTGAGAATCTCGTCATCCATGTTTGCCAGCACCTGATTCAGTAGCAGGGCCTGCTCCGCCGTGATGTCGTTCAGCCGCTGCTTGAGGGAGAGCAGGCTGGTGCCATCCGTCTCCTGGCCGGCCCAAACCAGCCGGGTGAAGTCCAGCATATCCGCCTTGACCTCGCTTCCCGCCTGGGCAAACTCATTGAGAGCCTCCAGGATTGCCCGGTGCAGTTTCTCCTCCTCCATGGAGGGGGAGCTGTGGCAGTATTTCGTCCCAAACTCCAGCCGTGAGACGCACCGCCACACGATGCGCTTTTTCCCGTTCCTGGCCCAGGTACACCGCCTATAGGGAGTTCCGCATTCCCCGCATACCAGGAGCTCAGAGAGGGCGTATTTGGCGGAGTATTTGCCCAGCTCCGTCTTTCCGTGCCGCTGCATCACCTTTCGCTTGCTGGCTCTGCGAGTCATCTCCTCCCGTACCCGATAAAACATTTCTTTTGGGATAATGGCGGGGTGGTTGTTCTCCACATAGCTCTGCATCCGCTCTCCGGTATTCTTTTTCACCCGTTTGCTGATACAGTCTGTGGTGTATGTCTTGCCCAGCACGGCATCTCCGATGTACCGCTCATTGGTGAGGATATTGTGAATCACCTGATAAGACCACCGCTGGATGGCTTGAGCGGTGGGAACATGATCCGCCTCCAGTTCATGCTGGATCTGGGCCAGGCTGCATCCGTCCAGATAGCGGCGGTAAATCCTCCGCACTGTCTTCGCCTCCTCCGGGTCGATCTCCGGCCGGCCATCCGCCCCTTTCCGGTAGCCCAGCAGCTTCTTATACTGGAATGGGACATGGCCCGCCTGCATACTCATCATTTTCCCCCGGATGATGTTCTCGCTGAGGGACTCACTCTCCGCCTGGGCAAAGCCACTGAACAGTGTGATGAGGAATTCGCTGGACTCAGTGAGTGTATTGATATTTTCTTTTTCAAAGATGACACCGATCCCGCGGGCCCGCAGCATCCGGATCGTATCCAGGCAGTCCACGGTGTTCCGGGCGAACCGGGAGAGCGACTTAGTGAGGATGGTGTCGATCCGGCCCCGTTTACAGGCGGCGATCATCCGCTTGAAGTCATCCCGCTTTTTCATGCTGGTGCCAGAGAGCCCTTTGTCAGCAAAGATGCCGGCCAGCTCCCAATCCGGATTTTCCTCGATCTTCTGCGTGTAGTAGGCTTTTTGGGCTTCGTAGCTGTTAAGCTGCTCCTCGCTGTCGGTGCTCACCCGGCAGTAGGCGGCCACCCGCTGCTTACCGCGCCGGGAACTTCCAGCCTCGGTGAGCTTCTTCGTTGCCGGGATGACCCGCACCCGTCGTTCCAGTGTCTGTTCCATGTCCTGTCCTTTCCTGGCGGCCTATCGGAAGGCGACAGCCACCACGTTTTCTGCCGAGATGGTGATATAAGAGACCACCTGCCGGATGTGATCCTGATCCACAGCCAGCAGGCGGGCTTCTTCTTGAGTGGGGGGCGCCGGGGGGCAGCAGTCATATCGGGCCGAGGCGCCCTTCAAGATCAGAGAGAGCGCCTCCTCCGGTTTATTGGGAGATTCCAGGGCGCGATTGATGGCGTTGGTCAGGCGGATTACCTCTCCAGAGGGTTGGTAAGTTGCCGGCCCAGGGGTGCTGTGCTCCGTCACTTGGCGGGCGATCTCCTCCAGCAGAGCGTCATCCGGGATTGTGACCACAGCACCGCATCCTCCACACTTGAGATACAGAGTGTCCGCCCTGCGATTCTTTCCACCCAGCCGATGCAGGGAAGCGCCGCAGCCCGCACAGCGCAGGTGTTCTTTCAGGCGGAGCGCCGGACGCTCCGCCCTGGGCGCGTACCCCGCCGTCTTTCCCTGGATGCGTGACTGCGTCTCCCGGAACACACCGTCCTCCAGGATGGGCGGATAGCCGTCCCGGCCCACATAGCGGGGATTTTCCAGTAGTCGCTTGACCTTGTGCTTGTTCCAGACGGGGGCTTCCCGGCAGAATGGGATCTTCTCCCCGTTGAGCGTGTCGGAGATCCTCTGATAGGACTGCCCTCCCAAATAGAGGGAGAACACCCTCTGTACGACCAACGCCTCGTCCTCCACGACGGCGATTTCTCCGTTTTGGATCTGATAGCCGTACAGTATCTTCCGGTTGATCATCGCCTCACCTCCCGCAGCTGCTCTGTCAGTTCCAAGCCGCCCCGTAGATAGAAGCGGACACAGGTCTGGGATTCCACGACGATCCGCTCCACCAGGTCGTGGAACAGGCCCTCGTCAAATCCCTCCAAACGCTCCGGCCCACACTGGATCAGGTCCGCTGTCCGCTGAAGGGCATCAATGGCGTCATCGATGTCCTCGTTTTTCAGCAGCCTGCGCCGTTCCGCCCGTAGCTGGGTCAGCCGAGCGTTGATCTCGTTGAATTTGGCGGCGCAGGCGTCAGCGTCCAGCAGCCCAGCGGCCTGGAGCTGGCTGATGCGATGGCTCTGTTCACTGGCCTGGGCAATGGCCCGATTGACGGCCAGCATGGCGGGATCGTCCCGCTGGAGCGCGTCTCTGAGTTCCTCCAGCTGTTTCAGCGCCGGCTGGAGGACAATTCCGGCATTCTGCTTCAGCTTGTTGTACATCCCCGCAAAGGCGGCGTACAGAGCGGACTCCGGGATTCGGCCCATAGTGCATTTCGACGCGCCTTTATCGTGCTTGCGACAGACCCATACGACCAAGCCGCTTTTCCCTACCCTTCGGGCAAAGGGCGTTCCACATTGGCCACAGTATACTTTTCGTGACAGTGGGTATATTTGACGGGGAATTTTCTGCCGGTTGGATTTTTGGCGAAGCAATTCCTGTACTTTTTCAAAAGTTCCTTTTGTTATAATTGCCGGGTGTGTGTTCTCGATGTAGTATTGATCTGCTTCGCCGTGATTCTGTCTTTGAGTAAAGGGGAAAGCAGTCGTAAATGTCTTTTGGCAAAGGCTGTCTCCCATATATTTTTCATTGGTCAGGGTGTAAAGGACTGTCGTACATTGCCAGTACGGTTTTCCGTCTGTTGTGGAGACCCCCGTCTTGGTCATCTGCTCCGCGATCCACTCTAAGCTGTGGCCGCTGAGATAAGCGTTAAACATCCAACGTACCAGCTTGGCCTCATCGGAGATGACTTCCAGACGCTTTCCGTCTATCAAACGATATCCGAAGGGAGCTTTACAGGTAATGAACTCCCCCCGCTCCATCCTTCTCTGGTAGCTCATCCGCTGGTTCTGGGAGATGGAGACGGACTCCTGCTGGGCGAGAGAACCGGAAACGCTCACCATCAGTTCGGTGGTGAGCGTTCCGGTATCGATATTCTCTTTTTCAAACTGGACGGATACGCCCAGCCGGGACAGTTCCCGTAGGGACGCCAGGCAGTCTCGGGTGTTACGGGCAAATCGGGATATGGATTTGACCAGCACCTTGTCGATCTTCCCCTTCCGGCAGTCCGACAGCAGTCGGTTGAGATCCTCCCGCTTGTCCATCCGGGTGCCTGTGATGCCCTCGTCGGCGTACACATCCACCAGTTCCCAGCCGTCGTGGTTCTGGATCATGTCCGTATAGTAGCGGATCTGGGCCGCATAGGAGTGGAGCTGGTCAGAGGAGTCGGAACTCACGCGGCAGTAGGCGGCCACACGCAGGGTGTCCGCTGCCATCGCTTTCGGGGGTATGACTTTCACATTGGCCGCCATGCTCGCGCCTCCTTCTGTATTTGCAACCGCAACACTATCACATTTCCCCGGAGATATCCAGCCCTATTCCCGAACAGTTACAGGGCGGTATTTCGCCGCCGCCAAGCGCCGGATCGCCTCTGCCTCATCGTCCGTCACAAAGCCCGCCGCTTTCATCCGCGCCAGGATACCCAAGGCGATCTGATACTGCAGCTCTGTCCTTACATTGATCATGCCGCGCCCTCCTGGAAGTAGCTGTCCGGCTTGACTGCCCGGATGAACCGCTCCACCTCCTGGATGCTGTTTGTGACCGGCATCTCCGGCAGGGCGGTCAGAATGTCCCGGAAGTAGCGCCGCCCATGGGCGGCTCGTTCATCCAGGATGGCCACCACGCAGGTATCCGTCTCCGTCCGAATGGCCCGGCCAAAGCCCTGCTTCAGCTTGATCTGCATCTCGGGCACCACCACGGCCCGCAGGAAGGAATGGAGATCCGGGTATCGCTCCCGCTCTTTTTCCTTCAACGCGTCGGGCATGGGGAATGGTAGCCTGGGGATGACCAACAGGGACACGCAGTCTCCCGGAAAGTCAAAGCCCTCCCAGGCCGCCCCGGTGGCCAGCAGGACGCTCCCCGGCGTGCTCTTAAACTGCCCGGTGGTATGCACCGCATTGCGCCCCAGAGTGAACAGGGGATAGAGCATCCCCTGATCCCGCAGGCGCTCTTTCACCGCAGACATGGCGGCATAGGAGGTGAACAGCACCAGGGCATGGCCGTGGGCCGCGTCCAGCAGGGAGGCGATCTCCTTCGACAGTTCTTCATAGTACCGCCCGCTGTCCTGGCAGGGCGGGAGGCGTGGGAGGTACAGCAGACAGTTCTCGCTGTATGCAAAGGGAGAGGGGGCGACAGACTCCCGCACACGGCTGTCTGTCAGCAGGCCGGTGTCCTCTTTGAACCGCCGGAAATCCCTGCCCACCGCCATGGTGCCGGAGGTCAGGATCATGGGCGTCCTCTGCCGCCAAAGCGTCTGCCGGAACTGCTCCGTCAGATCCGAGACAGTGGCGCAGAGCATCGTGCCGCCCCGGTCATCTTCCGCCGCGTAGCAGATCACATCTGGCTGGCTCCGCAGGAATAAGGCCGCCTTGTCGATGATCTGCTCCAGCTGCCGCCGGGTGCTGGGGGACACCAGAGCGCCGATCTGCCGTTGGATCAGCTCCAGTGTCTTGCGGGGCCGTTTCAGCAGACCGGCGAAATGAGAAAAGGGCCGCTCTCCGTCCCAGGGGCGGGAGAGCTCCCGCAGCAGCGGCCCGGCAGTTTCCGCCAGAGTCTCCGCCGCCAGCAGGTACCGCTCGCCCCGGAGCCCATGGATCAGGCTCCGCAGATCCCCCACTGTGAGGGTGACGCCGAACATCTGCCGGGCGGCCTCCGGCAGCTTATGCGACTCGTCAGCGATCAGCGCGCTGTGCTCCGGCAGCAAAGGCCGCCGTCCGACGCTCCGGTGGATGGCGTCCGCCAGGAGCAGGTTGTGGTTGCAGATCTGGACTTGGTATCTGGCCGAGGCGCATACCTCCATAAAGCAGAGGTACCGGCAGCTCTCCTGCCCGCAGTCGCAGACCTGGGGCACATGGACACGTTCCCGGTCATACCCGCTGAGATGCTCCGCCATGTCCAGATCCAGGTGATCCCGGAGGGACAGCAGAGCCTCTCTGGCCCGCGGGCTCTTTCGCCCAAGATCCACCGCCCCCAGCCGGCGCCGCAGCCGCTCGTCACACACATAGTGGGATTTCCCTTTGCGGACGACCGCCCGGAGGGGGTGATCCATGAGCTGGCCGGCCATCAGCACCGCCGAAAGGAACGGCAGGTACTCATTGAGCACCGCGTTCTGCAAAGCGATGCTGGAGGTCGAGATCAGGAGAGGGTGAAAGGGCAGGCCCGCAGCGGCCCGGCATCGGAGGAATACCGTTCCCGCCACCAGGTAGGCGTAGGTCTTTCCGATCCCCGTCCCGGCGTCGCACAGGGCGATGCTGCCGTCCAGCATGGCGTCCAGCATCCTGTGGCTCAGAGCCACCTGGGCGGGGCGCTCCGCCATGCCATGGGCGGGGAGCAGTTCTTTGAAAATATGGTCGATCTCTTGATGGGCGTTTTTCCTGTTATCTTGATTCATCCGTATGATCCCCTATCTCTAATATGTCTGTATCATGTTTGCTTTGTCCTCATCGTATTTGCAGCTCGCCCCCCGATGAGAGATAGGGAACAGTACGGATAAGGCTTGGCGGGCCTTCACAGGCACATTCCAAGGGTCTCTACTGCTTTCAACCCAGGGGATGACGGGCGGCCTTGCCGGGGCCGCTCCGCACAGGCTGGATCGCTCGCCGGAGGGGATGGCCCCTCCGGGTCGTGGCGGGCGCTGGGCGTCTGTCCGTGTGGTGATCCGTACTGCTGGTATGAACTTGTCAAAGAGCAGCGGGGCCTGTTCAGGCCCCTTTAGGAAGCAAACTGGATAAGGATCTGGTTCATGTCCTCCAAATCTTCACCCTGGAGGTCTGCTGCAAGTCGACGAAGCAGGGCCGCTTGTCTTGGTGTTAATCTCCGGCGATCCCGGTGATACCAGTCCGCCATCTTAACGCCGCCGCCGTATCGTCCGCAGCAAGTTTCGATGGGGTATTGGAGTGTGAGCGTCTCAATGTCCCGGCGGATCGTCCTCTCGCACACGCCCAGCTCTGCCGCCAGGTTCGAGACTGTCTCCTTCCGCCGCTGGCAGAGCAGCTCCAAGATCTGTTGTCGCCGCTCCGCCGCGCCCACATCTCCACCTCCTCTCGCTTCCATGGTCAGACTCTACAGGCTAATGCGGACAGTTCTTGTCCGGGTTAAAAATTTTTTTGAAAAAAAGAAAGGGCCGGAGCAGCTGAGTATGACAGATACTCAGTCTTGCTCCGGCCTTAGTGGTGACGAATGTCCCTGTGGTCAGTCAGCAATATGATTTCCGGTCCGACGCTGCGGTTGGGCGCGCGCGGTTTTCAATGTGTGGAGGTCAGCCCAAAATACGCGCCTGCAGCGAGAGCACTGTACGGATATAATGACCTTCTCGCTGGTATTAGACAGCACTTCACCTTTGGCGCACCAAGGACAGGCCAGACGGTACTGAAAGATAGTCTCCATGGCAGCTCCCTTCGGTGTTCTCTATTTAGAGAACACTACACGAAAAAAATTCCCTCTTACAACAGGTTATGTTCCCGCAGTCGGATGCTCATAGCCTGCTTGGACACCTGAAACAACTCCGCCGCCTCCGCAACGATCTGCTTGGAGCTCCGGCCTGAACGCAGCTGATAAAAGCACCGCTTGACCTGCGCCAGAGGCATGAGGATCGCGGAGCCCAATAGATTTGCCTGGTATTCCATATCTGTCTCCTTCGCCGCGGGCATCAGCGCCGCGCTCTCTCCGGTGCCCAGATAGAGCTTTTTATGGAGGCACCAGTGCGCCAGCTCATGGGCGCAGGTAAAGCGGAACCGTCCTGTGCTGGCATCTTCTTCACAGAGGGACGCGTCCACCAGGATCGTGCCTGCCCGCACAGGGAACAGAGTATATTCATGGCGCTCCATATCATAGACCGCCTCCAGGCCGTCATCAAAAATGGTCTTGCCCAGGATGCGGCCGTTTTTCCGCAGGTATTGATACTCCAGGGAGAGCCCGTTGGCTTCGATCAGATCCTCGATGGGAATGGCGGAGGGCTGGCCGTAATAGAGCCGGGCATCATAGGCGGTCAGCACCCGGCGGGCAATATTCTCGATCCCGTATTCACTGTAAAACAGTCTCACCATAGCCACCCCCTCTGTCATACCTCTTTCCGCTTTGTCAGGCGGTCGATAAACTCCTGCCACTCCTCGTCCGTGGCGTCCACCTCTTTGGCCGTGCGCAGGGCCGCCCGGACGATATCACGTTCCATGATGTACTCCGGGAGATCAGCGGACACGCGCTGGTTCCTTGACCTCGCGGCCAGATCCAGGAGTTCCTCGTAGCCGGCCTTATCCAGCAGAAATTCTGCCGCCAGCTTGTCCAGATACTCCTGGGACGGAGCCGGCTTCCGGTCTGTCTCGATGTTGCTCATATACACAGGCGCGATGCCCAATCGAGCCGCCAGGCCTCGAAGCGTCATGCCCCTGGCTTTTCGGTGTTCCCGCACAAAGGTTCCAAAGGTCTGCCTCATCTCATCACCTCCGATTCTGTTGTTCCCTGGTCGGAGAACTAACACCACCAGTATAGCAAACAAGTGTTCGATTATCAAGAGGGCAAAAAGGAGGTGTCCCCGATTGGGGACACCTCGCCCGTCATCTCAGCCATCTGGCCATATCTCGCATCTCCCACAGGACATGGTCCGGGCCAGTGATTCTGATTTTGCCGCAAAAGGTGAACACCCAGGCAAAGAAGGGCGGGCTGGGCGCCACCTCCACCGTGGCGCGGAAATGGCCCTCATCCACCGTCTCAGTCTGAACGGATTCTCCAAAGCGGTCTATGACGCTACGCATCAGGTGGTTCTCACAGAGGAGCGTCACCGTCTGCAGATCATCCGGGTACATCCCAAACACCTTTTGGACGTACTCCGCCGGATCAAAATCCGGCGTCTGCACGGCAGGACGGTCAAGGAGTTCCATAGCCGTCATCCGATCCACCCGGAACTGCGCCAGTTTGCCGTGCTTTTCCGACCAGCCCACGACATAGTAGTAGTCCCGGCTCCAGATCAGGGCGTAGGGGCTGAATTGATATCGGTATCCGTCGTGTTTCAGCACCTTCTCCTTTGTCGGAAGATACTCATAATACTGGAAAGAGACTTGCCTTTTTGATTGGATTGCGGTCTGGATTGTGTCCACGATGTAATAGATGGCCTCATTCTCCGGCTTGGAGGTCCCATCCATATAAATGTGCCGGTTCAGCTGGGATGCCTGATGGCTGCTGGCAAGCTGTCCCAGCTTGCCGATCAGTTCCTCACTCTTTTTGGGCGTGATGAACCGGGAGGACTCCACCGCGTCCACCAGGAGCTTCAGCTCCGGCAACTCGAAGAGGCGGGAACCGATGAAGTATAGATTCTGGGTGCTTTTGACACATACCACGTCTATTCCGAGCTTTACCAACAGGTCGATGTCATGATAAACACTTTTCCGACTTGCGTCGATCCCTCTGCTTTTCCAGTGCTTCAGGATATCCTGCACGGAGACGGGATGCTTTTCATCGCTTGCGTGGTATAAGTAGTCCAAGAGGGAAAATGTCCTCATCTGCGTTTCGTTTTTCATCGTATCTCTGTTCCCCGATTCTGTTCTAAGTGCGGTTCCCGGCCGCGTACTCTCCCATGTTGATGTCCAGCACCGCTCTGGGCGGCTGGATCAGGGCGTCCTCATACCGGCATTTCCACTGGACATCCCGGCTCATCTGGCCATCCTCCACACCATCCACCGTCTCCCCATCCTGAATGGGATTGTCGTGCTCCAGTATGTACGACGCCACATTGTAGGCATGGTTTACCACCCAGTTGGGGTCCATGTCGTGGAAGTGGTACTGGAGGTCAGGCAGGAACAGCGTACTCATTCCCACGGTATCGATAAGCATATCCTCGGTGCCCTCAATATTGAAGAAGCGAACATTGACGCCAAAACGGATGAACCGATCCGAGCCTTCAATCTGATGGGAACGCACATCCTCCGCCAGCAGGAGCTTGCCGCAGTTCTGGAAATAGAACGCCTCACAGGTGGGGTACAGCTCCGCAAGGGCCTCCACGAAGTCGGCGTCCAGGTTGGCCCGCTCCAGAGCCGGGAGCGCCGCCGTCAGCATATCGGTGGCCACCACCTGATACCGGCACTCTCGGAAGATCCGATCCCTGTCCTCCTGGCAGTCCCACATCTGGCTCATCAGGAAGGCGTCAAAGCCTTTGCCCTTGAACTTGTCGCATTTCATCACCATCAGCTGTACCGGGCATTTGCCGTCCTGAAATTCCGCAATATGATCCAGGGCGGCAAAGCCGGCCATCTTTTTATCACGGCAGAAACACTCCACCGATCCGATGTGTTTCTCCATCACAGCGGTCATCTCATCCTTGTCCGGCATGTCCACCGGCTCTTTGAACAGCATCTGAATGAGATAGGGACCGCCGGGCTGGGGGCCTTTTTTGTCATCCAGGTTTTGCCGGAAAACTTGATTGCTCATTTGTTTTCCTCCTTCTTCTCCGGGAACAGCTTCCACCGAAACTCCAGTTCTCTCTGGACAAACTCTTTCGGCAGGCCTTGGGGATTGGCGATGAGATACCAGGCCCGAAAGGTGCGCTTCTCTGGGTCTGTCTCCTGCCGGTAGAGATGATAGCCCGCCTCATCCTCCTGTGTCCACTGTCCTGTCTGCCGCATGGCCTGCACAAAGGGTTCCACCACCTGGTCCAGTTCCTCTTTGGTGCGGCTTGAGGCCCAGGCATGATCCACATCCTTGGCATGGGACTGGTAGAACAGCAACTTTCCAGTATGGGTCTTCGCCTTGCACTCCGGCGTTCCGCGCAATTCTGCCTGACGGCGGTACTCCGCCAGCTGTTCCACTGTCCCGTATCGTTCCACCATCTGCTCGTCCACATGGATGCGCCAGCTGTAGTCCTCCGCCTCGGTGAAGGGGGCGCAGACCGGCTGTAATGCCTCCACGGGGTCTGCCTCGAAGCGGTCGATGAAGTCGAGGTAGTTGGCTTTGACCAGGGGCAGGAAGGTGTCCAGGAGCCCGGTGTCCAGCCGCAGGTCCTCTGTCAGCATCCGAAAGAATGAACCGCCTGTTGGCGATTCAATTCTGAAAGAGTAGAGGTAGTCATCTCCCTGCTTAATGATACAGCTGAAGCCCACCTCAACATTACCATGGCCGATTTCGTAGTCGATGTAGTTGTAGTGGCTCCGGTCAAACCAGATCTGATAGGTCAGTCCGTTTTTCATTCTCTTTTTGAAGTCGCCCTTTTTCAGACGCTTCCAGCCCTTTTCCTCCAGGCCAAGCCCGCCCCACAAGTAGTCCAGAGCTTCCGCGAAGATGTCCGCCGGGCGTTTTTGTTCCATGGTCTCCACCTCCGAGCGGTCTGTCCTTAAAAGTCCAGTAAAATGGGTACCTGCTGTTCCTCAGCGAACCGCATGGCCCGCCAGAACATGGAGAAGGCAAACTTGGCAAGGGATTCCGTATTATATTCGGTGTGTTCCGGGATATCCGCCTTGCTGTACTGCCCGCCTGGGCCTATGGCACCGTCCACCGGGTAGCCCTCGGTGTCGGCCCAGCCGAGGATGGTGTCCTCATCCGCCTGCCATGCCAGCTGGTTCAGCTTCTCCAGCTCCTTCCGCAGACCGCCCAGGGTGGCGATCATAGCCTGATCGTCGGTGGGCAAAGGGCCCTGAAAGAAGAAGGCATCCGACAGAGGCAGCCACCAAGTGGCCCCACGGAACAGGGACCAGACCCGCTCCTCATCTAATGCAAGGCGGGAGATCAGAGGATGCTCTCCAAAGTCCCAGTTTTTCTCCACAGTAGGCGGCACCGGCTCTCCGTATGTATGGCAGGCGGCCACCAGCAGCATGGCGCCGAAGGCGTCCCAATCCGGCTTGTCGGTGTAGTAGGGCCTCTCGTTGTCCTCCGGCCAGGGAGTATAGGGGGACTGGCCCGGCTGAGAAATGGCGATCAAGATCTGATCCCGCCAGTTCGCCACTGCCCCCTGGACCTCCGTCGGGGACAGATCCTCCCCGTCATCGGCAGGCTCTCCATCTGGGGTAATCCGGTTGAAGGTATATCCATTTTTCTCCGCCCACTGCTGGACAGCGGTCTTCCAGTTGTGGGAGTAGTACCGGGTCAGTGTTCCGGCATAGATGTCAAGTCCCATGGTAGTTCCTCCTCTTATGTCATCTCATACAGCAGGACGGCGCCGCCCCTCACCAGTTCCAGATGGGAGCGCAGTGTTTCCAGCCCGCTTTGCACCGCACCGGCAGGCAGCTCCCAGTCCGGGGCGATCTCCGCGGCCAGCGCCGGAAGGTCACGGCTCTCCAGCGCCGCCAGCAGCTCCTCTGCCAGCTCTCCCTCCAGCAGGGCGCAGTCCAGGGTGTCCTCCGTCTGGGGAGCAGGAAAACGGACATCCAGATCCA
>ERZ1643247.383-NODE-383-length-54520-cov-62.097641_pt1 | contig 54520 bp, 48 predicted proteins | sample MGYA00579264_ERZ1643247 | MGnify/ENA primary metagenome ERZ1643247 (study PRJEB29033, sample SAMEA4952262) | chicken gut metagenome | biome: Broiler Chicken; feature: Gastrointestinal Tract; material: Caecum | place: Ireland | collected 2018 | study: Broiler... | reverse complement strand
TTGCGGCAACTCGTTTATACTACCACAGCGCTCCGCCTTTGTCAACAGCTTTTTTTATTTTTTTGCCGGTTGATTTAACCGGTATTTTTTCTGTTTTTTATCGCCGCTTTACATTGAAGGCAGAAATAAAAATCAGAAAACGCCTGGCAGCAAATCCGCAGATTTATCTGCTTCAGCGAACGGAGAAGGAGGGATTTGAACCCTCGCGCCGCTATAAACGACCTACACCCTTAGCAGGGGCGCCTCTTCAGCCACTTGAGTACTTCTCCAATGCCTGATAAAATCAGCAATATGATGCCGCCCGCAGCGGCGATACTTCATAAGTATATAAAAACAGTTTTCATTTGTCAACGGTTTTTCACATTTTTTATGTAAATTATTTCATTTATCTATATATAGTAGAATTTTCTAATTTTTTCCACTATATATGACCCCAGGCGCCAAATCCCCTGTGGGCCGCGCCCTTTAAAAGTAAGATTCTCACTGCTCTTTTCTGTAAAATTTCCCCGGGGATATTTTTATAAACAATTTCAAAGTTTATGTACTTTTCATGGGAAATCTGGTATGATAAAACATACCGGAGGAATGTGATGCCTGGATAAAAGCATCAGATGTGTATAAAAAGATGGGTTAAAAAACAGTTGAGGAGGATTTTTGTATGAAGAAACTGAAAGTAAAGAAGGATGTCTCCTGTATGGCTTGTCTGGAATGTGTCAATGCCTGCTCCACCGCTTTCTATAAAGTCGCGGATCCCGGCAAGGCCTGCATCCAGATCATTGAGAAAAACGGCGAGCCCAAACCTATGGTCTGCGTACAGTGCGGCAAATGTGCCAAAGCCTGTGAAGCCGGAGCCATCAAACAGAACGCCAAAGGCGTTTACATGGTTGACAAAAAGCTCTGCACCGGCTGCGGCAAATGTGTGGAGGCCTGCCCCTTCCATGTTATGGTAAAAGCGGAGGAGAGCCCTGTTTCCTCCAAATGTATCGCCTGCGGCATCTGCGCCAAAGCCTGCCCCATGGATGTACTGGAGATCGTAGAGTCATAATCCGGCCTTATACGGCACTTTGAAACATAAAAGAGACAATCCCCGGATTGCGGGCTTGTTAAAAAGCCAGAATTCCTGATGGGATTGTCTCTTTTTTATACGTCTGTTCTGTATTCTCCTATTGCGGTTTCATAGAGGTTATTTCCGAATCTGTCCGCCACGACAATCACCGGAAAATTTTCCACAGAAAGCTTTCTTATGGCCTCAGTTCCCAGATCTTCATACGCGATGACCTCTGCCTTAAGGATGCGTTTAGAAAGAAGCGCTCCCGCTCCCCCCACAGCCGCAAAGTAAACAGCTTTGTTTCGCACAACCGCGTCCAGGACTTCCCTGGTTCTCTTTCCTTTTCCCACCATGCCTTTTAAGCCAAGATCCAGCAGTCTGGGAGCGTATTTATCCATGCGGCTGGCAGTGGTAGGTCCGGCGGAGCCGATGGGCCGGCCCTCTCTGGCCGGAGAAGGCCCCATATAATAAATCACCTGGTCCCTGATGTCAAAGGGCAGATCTTCCCCTCTGTCCAGAGCCTCCTGCATTCTCTTGTGGGCCGCGTCCCTGGCTGTATAAAGTGTTCCGGTGATATAAACATAATCCCCGGCTCTCAGATCCCGGATTTCTTCCTCCAGAAGAGGGGCTTGTATCTGTTTTTCCATACTCTTTCTCCTGCTAAATAGTCCTGACCGCATGCCTGTTTACATGACAGCACATATTAACCGCCACCGGCAGTCCGGCGATATGGGTAGCGTAGGTATTAATATTTACAGCCAACGCGGTAACTCTTCCTCCCAGGCCTCCGGGGCCGATTCCCAGACCGTTGATTTTTTTCAGAAGTTCTTCTTCCATATCCCGGACCCAGGGAATCTCTGCGCGCTGATCCGCCGGACGGGTCAGCGCTTTTTTGGCCATCAGAGCCGACTTCTCAAAGGTACCGCCGATGCCCACTCCCACGATCACCGGAGGACAGGCGTTGGGACCTGCCTCCCGGACAGCGGAGAGAATAGCTTCTTTCACACCCTCCGGTCCGTCTGCCGGCTTCAGCATAAAAATCCTGCTCATATTTTCGCTGCCGAATCCCTTGGGAGCGACGGTAATTTTCACCTGATCCCCCGGCACAATCTCATAATGGATCACAGCCGGGGTATTGTCCTTTGTATTTTCCCGGATCAGCGGATCCCCCACCACAGATTTTCTTAAATATCCTTCTGTGTATCCCCGGCGGACCCCTTCATTCACGGCTTTTGTCAGATCTCCGCCTTCAAAATGAACCTCCTGGCCGATTTCCAGAAATATTACAGCCATCCCGGTATCCTGACAGATGGGAATCTGATCTTCCCCCGCGATCTGCAGATTTTCCTGCAGCTGGCAGAGAATCTGCTTTCCCAGAGGAGACTCTTCCTGCTCTGCAGCCTCTTTTAACTTTTTCTGCATGTCGGGAGAAAGAAAATAGTTGGCGTTTATACACATTTCACGGACTGCTTCCGTCACTTTATCCACATTTACTGTTCTCACTTGTTAATAACCCCGTCTTTTTCTTCCTGTTGTTTCTCTTCTTCCTTTTCCCGGACCTTGGCAATGCTGGCAATGGAAATATTCTCGCCTACATTCATGACCTTGACTCCGGAAGTAATTCTTCCCAGAATGGAAATATCGGAGCAGGGAATCCGGATGATGATGCCCTCTGTGGTAATCAGCATCACCTCATTGTCCTCATTCACCGCCTTGACTCCCACCACATTTCCTGTTTTCTCCGTAATCTTATAGCATTTTACGCCCTTGCCTCCCCGGTTCTGCACGGTAAATTCCCCGATGGAGGTGCGCTTGCCCAGACCGTGCTCCGACACAATCAGCAGATAATCTCCCTGGGTGTTGAGCTGCATGCCCACCACCTCATCGTGATCCATGAGATTGATTCCTCTCACTCCCATGGATACTCTTCCCGTCACCCGCACATCCGTCTCCTTAAAGCGAATGCACTGGCCGAATTTTGTAACCAGAATAATATCTTTGGTATTGTCGGTAAATTTCACCTCGATGAGCTCGTCGTCATCCCGCAGGACAATGGCTGCCAGGCCGGTCTTCCTTACATTCTCATAGTCTGTAATGGGCGTTTTTTTCACAATTCCCTTTTTGGTCGCCATAAACAGGAAATGGTTTTTCTTATATTTCTCAATGGGGATCACCGCGGTAATTTTTTCTCCCGGCTGCAGATGCAGCAGGTTGATAATGGCGGTTCCCCTGGCTGTCCGGCTGGCTTCCGGAATCTCATAGACTTTAAGCCGGTACACCTTTCCCGTGTTGGTAAAGAACATGAGATAATGATGGGTAGTGGTCATCAGCAGCTCTTCAATGTAATCATCCTCAATGGTCTGCATTCCCTTGATTCCCTTGCCTCCACGGCCCTGGCTGCGGAAATTGTCCACGGTCATTCTCTTGATGTATCCCAGCTTGGTCATAGTAATGACCATGTTCTCCCTGGGGATCAGATCCTCCATGGAAAAGTCAAATTCATCGTATCCGATGGAAGTTCTTCTGTCATCCCCGTATTTGTCGGAAATTGCCAGAATCTCTTCTCTGATAACTCCCAGCAGTCTCTTCCGGTCCGCCAGGATCTCCCGGTATTCCTTGATCCGGATCTCCAGTTCATGGAACTCGGATTCCAGCTTGGCCCGTTCCAGACCTGTGAGAGCCCGCAGACGCATATCCACAATGGCCTGAGCCTGAGCATCGGTAAATCCGAATTCCCGGATGAGATTTTCTTTTGCCTCCTGGGCGTTGGCGGAAGCCCGGATGATCTTGATGATAGCGTCGATATGATCCAGAGCTTTCAGCAGACCTTCCAGAATATGCGCCCGCTCCTCCGCTTTGTTGAGGTCGTATCTGGTTCTTCTTGCCACCACATCTTCCTGATGCCGCAGATACAGCTTCAGCATATCCAGAAGATTCAGAATTTTCGGCTGCTGATCCACCAGAGCCAGCATAATCACCCCGAAGGTATCCTGCAGCTGGGTATGCTTGTAGAGCTGATTCAGGATCACATTGGCGTTGGCGTCCCGGCGCAGCTCGATACAGATGCGCATACCCTCCCGGTTGGAATGATCGTTAATGGCGGTAATTCCGTCGATCTTCTTTTCTCTCACCAGCTCCGCCATTTTTTCAATCAGGCGGGCTTTATTTACCAGATAGGGAAGCTCTGTGACAATGATCTGGCTCTTGCCGTTGGGCAGAGTCTCGATATTTGTCACCGCCCGCACCCGGATCTTTCCCCGTCCGGTGCGGTAGGCCTCCTCGATGCCCCGGGTTCCCAGAATCTCCGCTCCGGTGGGAAAATCCGGTCCCTTGACAATTTTCAGCACTTCTTCCATGGAGGTATCGCTGTCATACTCCACAAGATTATCTATAATCTGCACCACAGCGGCGATAACCTCCCGCAGATTATGGGGAGGTATATTAGTAGCCATGCCCACGGCGATGCCGGATGTACCGTTGACCAGCAGATTGGGATATCTGGAAGGAAGCACCGTAGGCTCTTTTTCCGTGTCGTCAAAGTTTGGAACAAAATCCACGGTATTCTTGTTGATGTCCGCCAGCATTTCCATGGAAATCTTGCTTAAGCGGGCTTCTGTGTAACGCATAGCGGCGGCGCCGTCCCCGTCCACAGAGCCGAAATTCCCGTGGCCGTCCACCAGAGGATACCGGGTGGACCAGTCCTGAGCCATATTCACCAGAGCTCCATAGATGGAACTGTCTCCGTGGGGATGATATTTTCCCATGGTATCACCGACAATACGGGCGCACTTTCTGTGGGGCTTGTCAGGTCCGTTGTTCAGTTCGATCATAGAGAACAGGATCCTACGCTGCACCGGCTTCAGACCGTCCCGGACATCCGGAAGGGCTCTGGAAGCAATTACGCTCATGGCGTAATCGATGTAGGAATCTTCCATCTTTTTCTTCAGATCCACGTCCTCTATTTTGTCAAAAATATTATCTTCCATGCTCTGCAATCACCTTTCCTTCGTGGTCATATCTTCCGCATTATCAGATGTCCAGATTCTTTACATCCTTGGCTCTGGCCTCGATAAATTCTCTTCTTGGCTCCACTTTGTCTCCCATGAGAGTGGTAAAGGTCAGATCCACCTCCGAGGAAGCCTCCTCATCCATAGTCACCCGCAGCAGGATCCGCTTTTCCGGATCCATGGTGGTCTCCCACAGCTGCTCCGCGTCCATTTCTCCCAGACCTTTATACCGCTGAATCTTGTTGCTGTTGTCCCGGCCGATCTCTGAGAGAATCCGGTTCAGCTCCTCGTCATTGTAGGCATACCAGATTTTCTTATTGCGCTCCACCTTGTACAGAGGGGGCTTTGCCAGATACACATGCCCCTGCTTGATGAGCTCCGGCATAAACCGGTAAAGGAACGTCAGCATCAGGGTGGCGATATGGGCTCCGTCTACATCGGCATCGGTCATGATGATGATCTTATCGTAGCGCAGCTTGGAGATATCAAAATCATCGTGAATTCCCGTGCCGAAGGCGGTAATCATGGCCCGGATCTCCGCGTTGCCGTAGATCTTGTCCAGCCGGGCCTTCTCCACGTTGAGGATTTTTCCTCTTAAGGGAAGGATCGCCTGGGTAGCCCGGCTCCTGGCGGATTTAGCGGAACCGCCGGCGGAATCTCCCTCAACGATATAGATTTCACAGTTTTTGGGATCTTTGTCTGTGCAGTCTGCCAGTTTTCCCGGCAGAGACATATTGTCCAGAGCAGATTTTCTCCTGGTTAGATCCCTGGCTTTTCTGGCGGCCTCTCTGGCTCTCTGGGAGAGAACGGATTTTTCCACAATAATCTTGCCTACCTGGGGATTCTGCTCCAGATAGATTTCCAGCTGGCTGCTTAAAATACTGTCCACCGCGCCTCTTGCCTCGCTGTTTCCCAGCTTCTGCTTGGTCTGTCCCTCGAACTGAGGATCCTCGATCTTTACGCTGACAATGGCTGTCAGCCCCTCACGGATATCCTCCCCGCTTAAATTAGGCTCATTATCCTTGAGAAGCTTATTTTTTCTGGCGTAATCATTCAGTGTTTTAGTGAGGGCGTTGCGGAAGCCTACAATGTGGGTTCCCCCCTCAGGAGTATTGATATTGTTTACAAAGCCGTAAGTATTTTCCGTATAGGAATCATTGTGCTGGATGGCAACCTCCACCAGCACCCCGTTCTGCTCTCCCTCGCAGTAGATAATATCGGGATACAGCTCGGTCTTGCTCCGGTTCAGGTACTGGACAAACTCTTTGATGCCCCCCTCGTAGTGAAAGGTCTTTTCCACCTTTTCCTCTCCCCGGAGATCTTTCAGCGTAATCCGCAGTCCCTTGGTAAGAAAAGCGGTCTCCCGCAGGCGGGTCTTAAGCGTATCAAAATCAAACACCGTCTCCTCAAAAATCGTATCGTCAGGAAGGAAGGTTACCATGGTGCCTGTTCTCTCCGGATCGCACTCCCCGATGACCTTCAGCTTATAGATGGATTTTCCTCTCTCGTAGCGCTGGCGGTAAACCTTTCCCTCATGGTAGATAGTAACCTCCAGCCAGTTGGAAAGAGCGTTTACTACGGAAGCTCCCACTCCGTGGAGCCCTCCGGAAACCTTGTATCCCCCGCCGCCGAACTTTCCCCCGGCGTGAAGGATGGTAAATACAACTTCTACCGCCGGCAGTCCCGCCTTGTGGTTGATGCCCACGGGAATTCCCCTCCCGTCGTCGATGACGGTAACGGAATTGTCCGGGTTAATGGACACCTCGATATTCTTACAGAAGCCGGCCAGAGCCTCGTCCACGGAATTGTCCACGATCTCATAGACCAGGTGATGCAGGCCCCTGGCGGAAGTGCTGCCGATGTACATGCCCGGCCTTTTCCTTACCGCCTCCAGTCCTTCCAGAATCTGGATCTGATCGGCGCCGTATTCTGCGTTTGTTGTCGTACTGCCGTCTATGCTCATATCAATCCTCCTGCTCTGCGCACATTTGGTTTACGGAAACTGTTCCGCCTGCCACCTGAAAAATACGGTTCAGCGGAAAATGATTCTGCACAAATTCCTCCACCCCGGTACAGGTGATAAACGTCTGTATATTTCTGATGCTCTGAAGCAAATATTTCTGCCTGCTGCTGTCCAGTTCTGAAAGCACATCGTCCAGCAGGAGCACCGGCTGGTCATGGATCATGCTTCTCACCAGATCTATTTCTGAAAGCTTCAGAGAAAGCGCCGCGCTCCGCTGCTGGCCCTGGGATCCGAACTTGCGGATATCAATGCCGTTGACCATCACGCAGAAGTCGTCCCGGTGAGGTCCCACGGTGGAAATTTTCTGCCGCAGATCTCTCTCTCTCTCCTGAAGCAGTTTTTGCCCCAGATCTTCTTTTTTCACATTCGGCTCATAAATCAGTTCAATCTCTTCCCGGCCTCCGGTAATATTTTTATGTATTTCCTTCAGCACGGAATTCACCTGACGGATAAAGGCCTCTCTCTCCCCGATGATCCCCTGCCCGTAAGAAATCATCTGCTGATCCCAGATATCCAGGGTATCCCGCATGCGGTCCGAAAAAGAAAGGTCTTTCAGCAGCTTATTCCTCTGCAACACCACTTTGTTATAACCGGAAAGCTGCATCAGATACAGCCGGTTGATCTGACACAGCTCGCTGTCCATAAATTTTCTTCTCTCATGGGGCCCGTTTTTGATAATATTCAGATCCTCCGGCGAAAAAAACACAAAATGAATGAGTCCGAAAAGCTCCGAGGCCTTCCGGATGGGAAGTCCGTCAATAGCCGCCCCTTTGGATTTATTCTTCTTCAGGTGCATGTCGATTTTATGTCTGATCCCTTCTCTCATGAGAAACAGACGGATGTGGGACTCCTCCTCCCCGAAACGGATGATGTCTCTGTCTTTGCTTCCCCGATGGGATTTGGTGGTGCCGGCGAGATACATGGACTCCAGAATATTGGTTTTTCCCTGAGCATTATCCCCCAGAAGGATGTTGGTTCCGGGGTCAAACTGTATGTTCAGGGCTTCATAATTCCTGTAATTTTTCAGTTCCAGGCTTTCGATATACATGTTATTTCACAATCTTCACGTCTTTTCCCTCAAAGGAAAAAATGTCTCCTTCAACAAGCTTTCTTCCCCTTCTGGTGTCTGTCTCCCCGTTGACTTTCACCCGGCCATCCTGGATCACGGCCTTGGCCTCTGCCCCTTCTTCCACCAGTCCGGCCAGTTTCATAGCCTGGCCCAGTTTGATAAATTCATCTCTGATTCTGATTGTATCCATTTTTTCCGTCCTTACCTCCCTGCGTTGATGTTTACAGGAAGGATCAGGTAAATATAGGACTCCTCCTCATCCTTGATGAAACAGGGAGCCTTGGGATTTACCAGATAGATGGTGATCTCCTCATCGTCAATCACCCGCAGGGCGTCAATGAGAAACTTGGGGTTAAAGCCGATCATAATATCCTTTCCTGATTTTTCAATGTCAATATCTTCTCTCATGGAACCCATAGCGGAATCAATCCGCAGTTCCATGGAATCATCCCCGATATGGATGATGATGGGTTTCTTGTCCCCCTCTTTTACCAGCAGGGTAGCCCGGTCGATGCAGTCCAGAAATTCCTTTTTGTTGATCTTTACTTTTGTCTCATAATCGCTGGAGAGCATCTGCTCGATGCGGAAATATTCCCCGTCAATGAGCCTGGACACTACCTTGGTGTCGTCAAACTCAAACAGAATGTGGTTGTCGGAGAAGAAAATCTGCACCTGGTCCTCCGTCTCCCCCGAGAGAATTTTGCTGATTTCATTGAGAGTCTTTCCGGGAACCACTACCTTGCGGTCCGGATAGCTCTCCTTTAATTCCAGCTTCCGGATAGCGATCCGGTGTCCGTCCAGGGATACCACTTTCAGGAAATTATTTTTTACTTCAAAAAGTTCTCCGGTCATCAGCTTGTTATTCTCATTGGGCGCAATGGAAAAGATGGTCTGACGGATCACTTCCTTCAGGGTAAACTGAGACATGGTGATGCAGTCATTTTTTTCAATCAAAGGCAGATAGGCAAAATCCTCCCCGGATTTTCCGGGAATGTTGAATTTCGCTTTTTCACAGGTAATGGTCGTCACCAGATTTTCGTCTGTCTCAATGGTCACCTCGCTGTCCGGAAGTCTTCTGACGATTTCAGAAAAAATTTTCGCGTCCAGAGCGATGACGCCCTTTTCCAGAACCAGTCCTTCCGCGTAGGTTTCGATTCCCAGTTCCATATCGTTGGAGGTAAATTTAATGGTATTGGTGGAAGCGTCAATGAGGATGCACTCCAGAATAGGCATAGTGGTTCTGGAGGGAACCGCCTTCATGACAATACTGACGCTTTTTAAAAGATTGGATTTTGAGAACACGAGTTTCATTTGGTACAGCTCCTTTCTGGTGTCAATGAATAAAGTTATCCACAGAAAGCGGATCCCCGCCGGGGCTTATTAAAAAAATAAAAGAAAAAGAAAATCCGTAGTAGTCTTCTTCATAGGTGTGAATTTGTGAAAAACCCCGGAAACCCTTGTTAGAAAAGGATTTTCGGCAATCATAACTATGTGGATAACCGGAAGAAAGCATGTTGATAACATGTAGATAACTTGAACTGAAAGTTATACACATATTGTCCACACTTCATTCACATGAATAATGTGGATGAATCAATACGATTAAAGGGAAGGATTGATCTTCTTCTTTAACAGTTCGATGGTATTTCTGGTGCTTTCGGATTTGGCGATCTCACCCTCTATTTTTTTGCAGCCGTACATAATCGTCGTGTGATCCTTGCCCCCCATGATCTGTCCGATGGCTTTTAACTTGTAGGAAGTCATCTCGTTGCAGAGATACATGCAGATCTGGCGCGGAAAGGCGATTTTGCTGCTCCGCTTGTCGCTTTTAATATCCTCCGGGGTGATATCGAAATGCTCCGCCACCACATTGATGATGTACTCCGGGGTCACGACTCTCTTTTCGTTGGGAGAAATAATATCCGCCAGAGCCTGCTCGGCCAGGGCCAGATTGATCTCCCGTTTTTCCAGGTTTGCCAGGGCAATAACCTTGTTCATGGAACCTTCCAGTTCCCGGATGTTGGATTTGACGTTCTGGGCGATATACTCGATGACGTCGTTTCCCACGTCATATCCCTCCAGCTCCTGCTTCTTGCGGAGAATCGCCATACGGGTCTCATAGTCCGGACTCTGGATGTCGGCCATCAGCCCCCACTCGAACCGGGAGCGGATCCTCTCTTCCAGAATATCCATATCCTTGGGCGGACGGTCAGAAGACAGAATGATCTGTTTTCTGGCGGAATGCAGGCTGTTGAAGGTATGGAAAAATTCCTCCTGAGTGGACTCTTTTCCTATAATGAACTGCACGTCATCGATAAGCAGAACGTCAATATTCCGGTACTTGTCCCTGAATTTTGTGAGGGCCGTGTTGTTTCCGTTACGGATAGCCTCAATCACTTCGTTGGTAAATTCCTCGCTGGTCACATAGAGAATCTTGCAGCTGGGATTATGTTCTATAATAAAGTGGGCGATGGAATGCATCAGGTGTGTCTTCCCTAATCCCACTCCCCCGTAGAGAAACAGCGGATTATAGATTTCTCCCGGGGATTCGGCAACCGCCAGGGAGGCGGCATGGGCAAACTTATTGTTGCTTCCCACTACAAAGGTGCTGAAGGTATATTTAGGGTTCAGCCCGGCCACAGAGGAGGCGGAGGAAGCTTTTTCAGAAAGTTCCATTCTTTCGATATCCTCAGGGAGAATAAATTCGATGTCACAGTCCTCTCCGGTGATCTCCGCGATGGCCACTTTCAGGGGAAGTTTGTATTTTTTGCTGACATATTCCAGACCTACCCGCTCTGAAGGCACCAGGATCGTCACGGTATGATCCTGCACTTTATGTACGGTGAGAGGTTTGAGCCAGGTTTTAAAAGAGACTTCGCCCAGTTCATGCTCTTCTTTTACTCTCTCCAGAATTTCATTCCATTTTTCTTTTATTGTATCCATTTTCACATCTCCGGTCCGGCAATATTTTAAGTACAGGGTCTGCGCAGAAACCCAATTATCCTCATATATCTTATAATAAAAAAGGGGTTTTCGCAATAGAATTTGTAAAGTTCAATTCTTTCACAGTTTCCATAAATACCCTGTAAAAAGGAAATGTGAATAAGTGATTTGTTTTATTCACACTATTAAATCCAGTAAAACTGGGAAAAAACAGCGTCGATTTTTGAAATATGCACACACTCTTCACAAGTTATCCACAAGTTATCCACAAAATGTGGATAATCTTACGTTAACCATCCGTAAAACAGATATATAATAAGGAAAGAAAGAGTCAGGGAAAATTCATGAAAAAACAGAAGTTTTACTTGACGCACCGGGAGTTTATGCATATAATTGAAATGATGTTTTCTCAACATGCATAAGAATTCAGATTAATAAGAGGTTAGGATAAAGGAGGTGCCGACATTATGAAAATGACATTTCAGCCGAAAAAGAGATCCAGAGCGAAAGTTCACGGATTCAGAGCCAGAATGAGCACAAAGGGCGGAAGAAAAGTTTTAGCTGCCAGAAGATTAAAAGGGAGAAAAGAGTTATCAGCATAAAACATCTGAGACCGCAGTTTCTGTGGTCTTTTCTCTTCTCATGAGGAATTTATATGAAATATTCGGAGAGCTTGAAGAAAAACAGGGATTTTCAGCTGGTCTACCGCGAGGGAACATCCTATGCCAACAGACATCTGGTTATGTATGTAAGGGAAAACCGGCTGGGCAGAAACCGGATCGGCATTTCGGTCAGCAAAAAAGTGGGAAACAGTGTGGTGCGCCATCATCTGACCCGTCTGATCCGGGAAGGGTACCGCCTGCAGGAAGAATTATTTCATATTGGCTATGACATGGTGGTGATTGCCAGGGTAAATAGTAAGGACTGCGCGTACCATGAGATCGAGCGCGCAATTTACCATCTGGGAAAACTCCATGGGATTGTGGAAAGAAAGAATCAGGATGAAAACAGTATTGATTAAATGGATTCGTTTTTATCAGAAGTATCTGTCGCCGTTAAAGAGAACAAGATGTCCTTATATTCCCACCTGTTCTCAGTATGGCCTGGAGGCCATCCAGAAGTACGGCGCCCTTAAGGGAGGTTTACTGGCAGCCTGGAGAATTCTGCGATGCAACCCCTTTTCCAAAGGCGGTTACGACCCGGTGCCGTAAACAGAAGAGTGTTTATCCAGGGAGGAAAACAAATTGGAAATTTTACTTAGCGTATCGACTACGCCGGTGATCGGATGGATCGCCCAGCTTCTGGGATGGATCATGAACGCCATCTACTGGGTGCTGGATGCCATCCACATTCCAAACGTCGGCCTTGCCATCATCTTTTATACCATCATTACGTATCTGCTTCTGACTCCCCTCCAGATCAAGCAGCAGAAGATGTCCAAGATGATGAGCATCATTCAGCCTGAGATCCAGAAAATTCAGAAAAAATATCAGGGAAAAAGAGATCAGGCTACTCAGATGAAAATTCAGGAAGAAACCATGGGACTGTACCAGAAATACGGCATCTCTCCCACGGGAAGCTGTCTTCCTCTGCTGATCCAGCTGCCGATCCTGTTCGGACTGTATCAGGTTATCTATCATATTCCCGGGTATATCAGCAAGGTCGCCAATATTTTCAGCGGTCTTGCCAATGAGATTATAGGGATCAGCAATTCCCATGAGGTTCTCACAGCCTTTGCCGAGGCAAACAAGATCTCCGTTTCCTTCGGAGACAGTCTGACCCAGACAAAGGTTATTGATTTTCTGTATATGCTGAAGCCCAATCAGTGGGACAACCTGGCTCAGGTACAGCAGTTCGGCAGCCTGCAGCCCATGATTACGGATGTGGCGGGACAGAGCGAGAGAATCAACAGTTTTCTGGGAATCAATATTTCCCAGTCCCCCTGGGATGTAATCCAGAGCGGGATCGCGGCGGGCACCTGGCTTCTGGTGATCGCGGCTGTTCTGGTTCCGGTGCTGGCCTGGTTTACCCAGTGGCTCAACTATAAACTGATGCCCCAGCAGTCCACCGCTGCCAATCCCAATGATTCCATGGGAAGTTCTATGAAGATGATGAACACCATCATGCCTCTTTTCTCGGCGTTTATCTGTGTGACTCTGTCCATGGGTATCGCGATCTACTGGATCGCCGGCGCGGTGATCCGATGTATTCAGCAGGTGGTGATTAACCGGCGGATCATGAAGATGGACGGGGCGGAACTGATTCAGAAGAGCCAGGAGAAGCAGGAAAAGAAACGGGCCAAAAAGGGTCTGCCTCAGAGCAAGATCACCAATCAGGCTCATGTGAATGTAAAGAATATTAAAAATTATAATAATAAGAACAGTGCTTCTGCCAATGAGGATTCTACGGGATATTACAACGACAACGCACGGCCTGACAGCATTACAGCCAAGGCCAATATGGTACGGCAGTTTGATCTGAAAAACAGCAAAAAGAAGTAAGGGGGGAATGGATATGGAATTTGTAGAGGTATCCGCGAAAACAGTGGACGAGGCCATTACCAAAGCGTGCATCGAGCTGGAGGCCTCCAGCGACCGCCTGGAGATTCAGGTGATCAGCGAGGGAAGTTCCGGATTTCTGGGATTCGGAAGCAAGCCCGCGGTGATTAAAGTGCGGAAAAAAGAAGAGCCGGCCTGGGATATGGAAGAGCCGGAAGAAGCGAAAGCCCCCGTAAAAGAGGAACCCAAGCCTAAAGCTGAGATCCGGGAAAAGGCGAAACCGGAAAAGAGAAAGGAAACCTCCCGCAGAGAGCCCCGGAAAGAGGCTGCCGCCCCCGGGAAGGAGACTCCGGTTCCAAAAACAGAGGAAGAGATCGTGATGATGAAGGCCTCTGCCCAGAGATTTCTGGACGGCGTGTTCCGGGCCATGGAACTTCCGGTGGACATTCATATGGAGTATAACCGGGAGTTTGGAAGTCTGGACATTGATTTTTCCGGAGAGGATATGGGAATTCTCATTGGAAAGAGAGGGCAGACCCTGGATTCTCTTCAGTACCTGGTGAGCCTGGTGGTAAACCGGGATCAGAAGGATTACGTCAGAGTGAAGCTGGATACAGAGAATTACAGAAAACGGAGAAAAGAAACTCTGGAAAATCTGGCCAAGAATATTGCCTACAAGGTGAGAAGAAGCCGGAAACCTGTGTCTCTGGAGCCTATGAATCCCTATGAGAGAAGAATCATCCATTCCGCTCTTCAGAACAATAAGTATGTGGAAACCTACAGCGAGGGAAATGAGCCCTACCGCCATGTAGTAGTCACACTGAAAAAATAAAGGCTGCAGAGGGCTGCCGCATTCTGAACTGGTCTGTTCTGTGCGGCGGCCCTTTTTCCGTATAAGGAGTATATATGTCAGAAGTTTATGAAGATACCATCGCGGCGGTTTCCACCGCCATGGCTCCCGGAGGGATCGGCATCGTCCGCATCAGCGGAAAGGAAGCTTTTTCTGTGGGGGATCAGATCTACCGGGGAAAAAACGGAAAAAAACTGTCAGAGCAGAGGGCGAATACCGTCCATTACGGGTTTGTGGAAGAAAAGGGAGAGAGGATTGATGAAGTTCTGGCTGTGATCCTGAAAGGCCCCCATTCCTACACCGGGGAGGATACGGTGGAGATCGACTGCCACGGGGGAGTGCTGGCCATGAAGCGGATCCTGGAGGCGGCTTTTCGGGCGGGAGCCAGGCCGGCGCAGCCGGGGGAATTTACCAGGAGAGCCTTTCTTAACGGACGCATGGATCTTTCCCAGGCGGAGGCGGTAATGGACCTGATTCAGGCAAAAAATGAGTACGCTCTGAAAAATTCTCTCCGCCAGCTCCAGGGGTCTGTTAGACAGGAAATCCAAGAGATCCGGGAAAATATTCTCTATGAGATCGCCTATATTGAATCTGCCCTGGACGATCCGGAGCACATGAGCCTGGATGGATACAGGGAAAGGCTGGAGCACACGGTAAAGCAGCAGAAAAAGAGGATTGAGAAGCTCATCGCCGGTTCCGGTGAGGGGAAATTTCTTCAGGAAGGAATCAAGACGGTGATCCTGGGAAGGCCCAACGCTGGTAAATCTTCGCTGCTGAATCTTCTGGCCGGGGAAGAAAAGGCCATTGTCACGGAAATAGAGGGAACCACCAGAGATATAGTGGAGGAGCAGATCAATCTTCGGGGAATCACGCTGCGTCTTCTGGACACCGCCGGGATCCGGGAATCAGAGAGCCGGGTGGAACAGATCGGCATTGAGAGGGCCAAGGAGCAGGCAAAAGACGCGGATCTGATTCTCTACATGGTGGACAGCTCCATGCCGCTGGATGAAAATGATGAGAAAATCATGGAGCTGATCCGGGAAAAGCGGGCCATTGTGCTGCTGAATAAAAACGACCTGGAGAGAAAGGTTTCAGAGAAGGATCTGGAGGGCAGGGTGGAAGCTCCCATCGTTTCTGTGTCCGTCCGGGAGAACAGAGGAATAGAAGAGCTGGAAGATCAGATCCAGGAATTGTTTTTCCACGGAAAAATATCTTTTAATGATGAAATCTATATTACTAATCTCCGGCATAAACAGGCTCTGGAAGCCGCTGACAGCAGCCTGAAGCTGGTGGAACAGAGCATCGCGGACCAGATGCCGGAGGACTTTTATTCCATCGACCTTATGGATTCCTACGAATCTTTAGGGAAGATTCTGGGAGAATCTGTAGGGGAAGACCTCATCAATGAAATTTTTTCAAAGTTCTGTACAGGAAAGTAAGCCGTCCGGAGGGAGTGAGAAAAATGCCAAATGTAGAACATCATATTGACGTAGCGGTGATCGGAGCAGGGCACGCGGGCTGCGAGGCTGCCCTGGCGGCGGCCAGGCTGGGAATGGAAACCGTGATGTTTACGGTCAGCATCGACAGCATTGCCCTGATGCCCTGCAATCCCAACATCGGAGGAACCTCCAAGGGACACCTGGTCCGGGAGATCGACGCCCTGGGAGGGGAGATGGGAAAAAACATTGATAAAACCTTTATTCAGTCTAAAATGCTGAATCAGTCCAAGGGGCCGGCGGTGCATTCCCTGAGAGCCCAGGCGGATAAAAGTGAATACAGCCGGTCCATGCGGAAGGTGCTGGAAAATACCGACCGCCTGACCATCCGCCAGACAGAGGTGACAGAGATTCTGGTGGAGGAGGGAGCGCTGAAGGGAGTAAAAACTATATCCGGAGCGGTCTATTACTGCAAAGCCGCTGTCCTCTGCACCGGCGTATACCTGAACGCCCGCTGCATTTACGGGGAGGTAAGTACTTTTACAGGCCCAAGCGGACTCCAGGCCGCCACCCACCTGACGGATTCTCTGAAAGAAAACGGCATTGAAATGCTGCGGTTCAAGACGGGAACTCCCGCCAGAATCGACAGGAGATCCATTGATTTCAGCAAAATGGAGGAGCAGTTTGGCGACAAACGGGTAGTTCCCTTTTCTTTTTCCACGGACCCGGAATCCGTGCAGATTCCCCAGGTTTCCTGCTGGCTGACTTACACCAACGAGAGAACCCATGAGATTATCCGGGAAAATCTGGACCGCTCTCCCCTGTTTTCCGGAAGAATTCAGGGGACAGGGCCCAGATATTGTCCTTCTATTGAGGATAAAGTGGTAAAATTCGCGGATAAAAACCGGCATCAGGTATTTCTGGAGCCGGAAGGGCTGTATACCAACGAGATGTACGTGGGGGGCATGTCCAGTTCTCTGCCGGAAGATGTGCAGGAAGCTATGTACCATTCCGTAGCGGGATTGGAGCACGCCAAAATTGTGAGAAATGCTTACGCCATTGAATACGACTGCATCAATCCCGTCCAGCTGAAAGCTTCCCTGGAATTTAAGAAGATCCGGGGACTGTTTTCCGGAGGACAGTTTAACGGCAGTTCCGGCTATGAGGAGGCGGCGGCTCAGGGACTCATAGCAGGCATCAACGCCTGCATGGAAATTCAGGGCAGAGAACCTCTGATCCTGGACCGGTCGGAAGCCTACATCGGCGTCCTCATCGACGACCTGGTGACCAAGGAAACCCATGAGCCTTACCGTATGATGACCAGCCGGGCGGAATACCGCCTGCTGCTGAGGCAGGACAACGCGGATCTGCGCCTCCGGAAATACGGATATCAGGTGGGGCTGATCTCTGAGGAGGAATACCAGGCGGTTCTGGAAAAAGAGCGGCAGATCACGGAAGAAATCCGCCGCCTGTCCCGCACCTTTGTGGGCATGAGCCCCCGGGTGCAAAAGGTGCTGGAGGAGCAGGGATCCGCGCCTTTAAGCAGCGGCTGCTCACTGGCGGAGCTGATCCGCCGTCCGGAACTGGACTACGAGAAGATCAGGGAGCTGGATCCGGACCGCCCGGATCTGCCCTTCCGTGTGCGGGAGCAGGTCAATATTCATATGAAATATGAGGGATATATTCGGCGGCAGATGAAGCAGGTGGAGCAGTTCAAAAAAATGGAGGGAAAAAAGATCCCGGAGGATCTGAATTATGAAGAGGTGGGAAGTCTGCGGATCGAGGCCAGACAGAAGCTGGAAACCTACCGTCCCGCCAATATCGGCCAGGCCTCCCGGATCTCGGGAGTTTCCCCGGCGGATATTTCCGTGCTCCTGGTATACCTGGAAGCACACCGCCGGACAGAAAAAACAGCAGAGGAGGAGTAAGCCGCCATGGAAGAAAAAAACATCTATGACTGGACCGGTTTTGAGCAGGGCCTGGAAGAGCTGGGCATTTCCTTAAATGAGACTCAGCGTCAGCAGTTCCAGGACTACTATGAACTTCTGACAGAGTGGAACTCCTTTATGAATCTCACCGCTATCACTGAATTTTCCCAGGTGGTGGCCAAGCATTTTCTGGACAGCCTGTCCCTGGTCAGGGCCGTGAAGGCGGAAACTCTCAGGGAAACTCTCATAGATGTGGGAACCGGGGCAGGATTTCCGGGAATCCCCCTGAAGATCGCCTTTCCGGAACTGGACATATGTCTTCTGGATTCTCTAGGTAAACGAGTAAAATTTCTGCAGGCAGCCATAGACAAGCTGGGACTTGAAAAAATCAAGGCGGTTCACGGAAGAGCGGAAGATTACGGGAAACATCCGGATTACCGGGAAGCTTTCGATTTCTGTGTCTCCAGAGCGGTGGCTAACCTGAATCTTCTGGGAGAATACTGCCTTCCCTTTGTGAAAACCGGAGGACGGTTCATTTCCTATAAATCCGGAAATGTAAAAGAAGAATTGAAAGGAGCGGAACAGGCCTTAAAGCTTTTAGGAGGAAAACCGGAAGAGACACAGTTTTTCACCCTTTCCGGCACGGATATGGAGCGGTCTCTGGTATGTATCAAAAAAATAAAGCCCACGCCGAAAAAATATCCCAGAAAAGCCGGAATTCCCGCCAGGGAACCCCTGGTATAAAGTTTCCTAAAATATTTGGGAACCTCAATGCGTCTCCAGCCTGTATAATTGTTTTAAATGAACGCTTTGCCGCAGACTGCGGCGAAAAAGACAGAGGGAGGCACAATGAAGAAAAAAATTTTAGCGGCGGCGACAGCGGCCGGAATGATGCTGGCAGCAACAGGATGCGGTTCCGCCTGGTCATTATACCGGGAAAGAGTAAGCGAACGGCAGGAAGAACAGAGCAGCCGGGAAGATTTTTCGGAAGAAAATGGCAGCTGGGATTTTTCGGAAGAAAGTGACAGCCGGGATTTTCCGGAAGAAAGTGACAGCTGGGATTTTCCGGAAGAAAATGACAGCGCAGATTCCCTGGAAGAAAATGACAGTTTTGATTTCCAGAAAACACAGGAAACGCAGGAAAGCTTCTCAGGACCCATTTCCAGTCTCAGGGAAGCTGTATTTCCAGGAGGCGAGGCCCCGGTATTTTATGTAGAGGAAGGAAACTATACGCAGCCTGTTCCTATTTTGGATTATTGGTTTTTTGACGGGGAGGCTGTTATAAACAGCATGAATATTACAGGAAACGAAAAAGTCAAAGATTCCAATCAAGATGGAAAAACAGATCAGATCACCTGCATGGACGGAAACACCGGATGGGGAAAAGTGGATTACAATGGGGACGGTGTTTTTGATTATATGATTGTTATGGAGGCAAATGATTCAGAAATCGTTGATTTTCAGATGGAATGGAGAGACTGCGATTACAGCGGCTCCATGGATGAAATAAAGATCAAAGTCAGCAACAGAGAGGATCTGAGAAGGAATGAGTTCAGCGCGGAATATTTATACGCGGATTACCAGGTTCTTGATTTTGATACCGGGGAAGCGGATTATACCAATAGAAACCGGGTGCAGATCGTTCAGATGGTGTCCACGCCCAGCGAAAGTTCTCTTCAGGAGCAGCAGCTGTTCCGGGATATGGATGGAGATGGATTTGTAGATTGGATGCAAATACGCAGATTTTACGATACAGATGATGACGGGGTAAAGGAAAGTATGCGGATTCTGAACGACCGGGATATGGACGGGATTTTTGAAGATGAATACAGCTATGACGGCACAATCTTTGACAACAGCCTAATCTTTAGTTAGAAGAAAAGAGAAAAGAGACAATCTCACTTTCTTTGAGAGATTGTCTCTTTTTTTTATGAAAACAGAATGAAGAAGAACAGGCCCCGCATAAGTATAGTGCAGAGATACGGATATTTCCAGATTTTCACATTTTCTTCAAAAAGAAAACAGATAATACACATAATTTGGACGTAAACTTTTGAATAGTGATGTCCGCGGCATCCAGGGGGGAAGAAAGAAAAAGGAGGAGACACTTTTGATTGAAGTAAGGAATCTGGTAAAGCGGTACGGGGACAATGTGGCCGTAGATCATCTGAATTTTACGGTGCAGGAAGGGAGGATCACAGGGTTTCTGGGACCCAACGGAGCGGGAAAATCCACCACTATGAATATGATTACCGGATATCTTGCCCCCAACGAGGGAACGGTGGTCATCGACGGCCACGATATTATGGAGGAGCCGGAGGAGGCAAAACGTTGCATCGGGTATCTTCCGGAACTTCCGCCCCTGTATCCGGAAATGACGGTGCGGGAATATCTGGATTTTGTGTCCGAGCTGAAAAGTATTCCAAAGTCACACAGAGAGGAGGAGGTGGACAGAGTTCTGGAGGAAGCGCGGATCGCGGATATGGAGCGCCGGCTGATCCGAAATCTGTCCAAAGGCTACTGTCAGAGAGTGGGACTGGCACAGGCCATTCTCGGAAACCCTAAAATTCTGATTCTGGACGAACCTACTGTGGGACTGGATCCCAAGCAGATCATTGAAATCCGGGAACTGATGAAAAATCTCGGAAAGAAACATACGGTGCTTTTGAGTTCCCATATACTCACAGAGGTCAGCGCTGTCTGCGATTATGTCATGATTCTCAGCCATGGAAAAATGGCGGCCAGCGATACCCCGGAGAATCTCAGCCGCCTGACCCAGGGATCCAATATTCTGGATCTGACGGTAAAAGGAGCCATGGGAACCATTGTCTCCGCTGTGGGAATGCTGCAGGAGATCCAGGATGTTCAATATCAGATGTCAGAGGAAAAGGACTGTGTGGACGTGAAAATAAAAACGAATCCGGAAGCGGATATCCGGGAAGCGGTATTTTATAAGATGTCTGAACTGAAATGTCCTATTCTGAAAATGCAGTATTCCTCGCTGTCCCTGGAAGATGTATTTCTGGAACTTACCCAGGATGAAATGGAGGACGAAATCCCGCGGGAGGAGCTGGTTTCAGAGGAAAATGAGAGTATTCCGGAAAAATGGGAAGAGGAGAAAGGAGAAGAGGACCATGAAAGCGATATTTAAAAAGGAATTCCGGGTTTATATGACCTCCATGCTGGGATTTGTGTTTATCTTTTTTATTCTCCTGGTATGCGGGATTTATTATACCTTCTACAATATTTCCTATTCTTATCCGGAACTGGGTCCTGCCATGAGCAGCGCGTCCATCGTCCTTCTGATCGCGGCCCCGATCCTGAGTATGTCCACCCTGGCGGAAGAACGAAAAAAGAAAACCGATCAGCTGCTTCTCACCTCGCCGGTCCGTGTAAAAGATATAATCCTCGGAAAATATTTTGCTCTGGAGTCGGTTTTTTTGATTTCCATGCTGGTGGTATGCTTCTATCCGCTGATCCTGTCCCGGTTCGGAACCATTAATTTTGTTTCCAATTATACGGCGGTGGCCGGATTTTTCCTTCTGGGAAGCGCGGAACTGGCTATCGGCGTCTTTGCCTCTTCTCTCGCGGAAAATCAGATCATTGCGGCGGTTATCTGCTTTGCCCTGCTGTTTGTATCCAATATGGTGCGGAATCTGTCCAATTTAATCTCTGACACGGCATCCACTTCCTTTTTTATTCTGTTTCTTGTGATTCTGATTCTGGCTTTCTGGCTGTATTCCATGATCCGCAGCGCTCTGGCGGCAGGGCTGGCTGCTTTCGCCGCGGAAGCGGTTCTGGTGGTTTTATATCTGGTAAAATCTTCCATTTTTGAAGGAGCTGTGCAGAAAATTCTGGACGCCTTTGATCTCAGCAGCCATACGGATAATTTTATCAATGGAATCTTTGATGTAAAAGGAGTCATATATTTTCTGTCCGTCATTGTAATCTTTCTGTTTTTATCTGTGCAGAAGGTTGAAAAACGGCGCTGGATCTAGGAGGTAAGAAGGATGAATCTGAAAGAAAAATTAAAAAAATCGGTATCCGGTGAAGAGCGCAGAAAAAATCTCAGATATGGTTCCTATTCATTCGCGGTGACAGCCATTGTCATCCTGCTGGTGGTAGTAGTCAATCTGGTAGCGGGACAGCTTCCCGCCTCCGCCATGGAGCTGGACGCCAGTACAGAAAAACTGTACAGCATCGGAGACGAGACAAAGGAACTGGTGGGCAATCTGGAGAAAGATGTGGAGCTGTATTACATTGTCACAGGGGGAAATGAGAATGATCTCATCAGCAAACTGGTGGATCGCTATGGCGAACTGTCCTCTCATCTTACGGTTGAAAAAATAGATCCGGATCTCCACCCGGAATTTGCTTCCCAGTATACGGACGAGGAATTGGCGGATAACAGCGTAATTGTTGTCTGCGGGGATAAGAGCAAAGTTGTATCCTACAGCGATATGTACGGTTCCAGCTATTACTACGATGAATTTGACGGGGAGGGGCAGCTGACCAGCGCTATTTCCTATGTAACCAGCGAGGAAACCATGAAAATCTATCAGCTCACCGGCCATCAGGAACAGGAGCTGGGCGGAAATTTTACAGACGCGCTGACGAAAAATAATATAACCGTGGAGGATCTCAGTCTGGTGACCATGGAAAGCGTGCCGGAGGATGCGGCGGCGCTGATTATCTGTTCCCCTCAGAAGGATTTTTCTTCGGAAGAAACAGAAAAAATACTGAATTATCTGCAAAATTGCGGAAAAGTATTATTATTTACAGATTATACAGTGGATGAAATGGAAAATCTGGGACGTGTACTGGAAAATTACGGACTGAAAAAGGACTCCGGAATCGTCATGGAAGGAGACGCAAACCATTATACACAGCTTGGGCCTAACGCGTTTCTTCCGGAAATCAGTACAGAATCCGCCTATGCTTCTTCCCTAAGCGCGGACGCTTATGTGCTGGTTCAGAACGCTCAGGCTATCCGTGAGATAGAGTCCTACAGAGACAGCCTGGAGATCCAGCCGATTCTTTCCACCACGGAAAGCGGCTATATCAAACAGGTGGAAGACGGAAGGATCTCTCTCACTCAGGAGGACGGAGATGAAACAGGATCTTTCCGGGTGGGAGTTTCTGTTACGGAGGAAGTGGAAAACGGAGAAACACAGCTGGTATATTTTTCTTCTTCTACCCTGGTAAATGACGACTATGATGAACTGGTGATGAACGGCAATACGGAACTGCTTACCAATGTAATTACAGAACTGTGCGGGATTGACGCTGGCCAGGCTATCTCTATTCCCGCAAAATCCCTGTCCGTGAATTATCTCAGTTATACCCAGCAGTCCGCAGTGTTCTGGAGAACCGCGGTTATGATTCTGATTCCCGGCGCGTTTCTGGCGGCAGGTTTTGTGATATGGATCAGGAGGAGAAAACAGTGAAAAAAAAGAGTAAATGGAATCGAATGATATATCTGGCTGTAATCTTTGCGCTTCTGCTGCTCTTGTATCTGTTTTTAAAAAACCGAAATGAAAAGGCGGAGGAGGCAGAAAGCAGCGGCATGGATGTGATTCAGATGGATGCTTCCAGTATTGTGAATTTCTCTTTTAAAATTGGGGATAACTTCGCGGAATTTTCTAAAGATGTGGATGAATGGAAAAATCAGGAGGACAGTGAATTTCCTGTGGACCAGGAGGCTGTGGAAACACTTCTGAATGACCTGCTTTCCTTTACTGCCAAAAGGAAGCTGGAGGCTGTGGATGGATTATCCGAGTATGGGTTGGAGGATCCTTCCAATACCATCCGGCTGACAGATGAAAGCGGAACGGAGACAGAGATTCTGGTGGGAAGCCGGAACCAGAGCACAGGGGACTATTATGTTTCTCTGGCAGAGGCGCCCAATACAGTCTATGTGACAGCCTCGGATCTGTCCTCCATTCTGCCGGGCAGCGTCATGGAGCTGGCAGAGTCAGAAGCCTATCCCGCCGTCAGCAGCTCTGATATAGTGGAAATCCAGGTGAAAAAGGAGCAGGGCAGTTATACTTTGGCATATGAGGAGGAGGAAGCCAACTGGTCGGTGACAGGAGAGGATGGCATTTCCTATTCCGCGGAGTATCAGCAGGTAAGCAGTCTTGCCTCCACCCTTTCCGGAATGGTGTATTCCGGCCTTATGGATTATAACGCGGAGGATCTTTCCGTGTATGGACTGGATCAGCCGGCGGCGGAAATCTATATCAGATACAAAGAAGAGATAGAGGAAGAAGAGGAGGAGCCGGAGACAGTAGAAAAGAATTTTACACTGTATGTGGGCAATCAGGATGAAAATGGAAACTATTATGTGAGGATGGAAGGATCCGGTCAGGTTCACCGGGTATCCTCGGAGAGTCTCTCATCCGCTCTGGAAAATAATTCCGTGAGCTATTGGAGCAGCGAGATCGGATATATCTCCATGAACAATCTGAAGCGGGTAGAAGTTTCCTATGGAGGAGAGATCCGTACCATTGAGAGGCATTCAGAGGAACAGGAACAGGAGGACGGAAGCACAGAAACGGAAGTCACCTACACCTCCGGCGGAACCCTTCTGGATGAAGACAAAACAGAGGATTTTTTGAACAGTGCCTCAGGGATCAGCGCGCAGAGCAAGGATCCGTCCCTGTCAGCTTCAGAAGCGGCGGAAATCACCATTACTGTCGAAACAGAAAGTGAAACCTTTACCGTCAGCTACACGCCCTATGACGAAAACTTTTATCTTGCCTCGGATAAAGAGGGAAGGCCGGGACTGGTCAATAAAAACAGCGTTTCAGAACTCATCGAAGCGTATCAGGCTGTCTGGTCCTGAAAACAAAATTTTCAGGGCAGCCTTCTGAAAATATAAAAAAGCCGGGAGAATTCCTTTTTACAGGAAAAGCCTCCCGGCTTTTTGACTCCGTTAAAATCACAGATAAATCTTTAAATGCTCCAGCAGTTTTTCCGGAGCTTCCAGCTGAGGAAGATGGCTGGCTTCGGGGATCATCACAGTTTCCACCGCGGGATTTACCTCCTGATAGGCTGAAAGAGTGGCGCCCATATATTCCTGACCGGAAGAACCTAGAATTACAATATCCTGGTCTATGGAGCGCAGGGCGTGGCGGATATCCAGGTAAATATAATTTCCGATGATGCTGGACATCAGGTATTTACCGCTGGAATTGTGAGTATGAGAACTTTCATAATACGCATTCACATACTCCGGTTTAATCTTTTCCCTGTGGAAAAAGAGCCGCTCCTCAAACTCCCGCTGAATTCTCCTCCTGGATACGATCAGGTGATACAGCAAAGTTCCCGTCAGGGGACATTCCAGCATCGCCTTGGCAATCCGCCTTCTTCTCGATGGGATCTGCAATAAAACAGAAAAAGGCGTCGGATTAATCAGAATCAGCTTATGGAACAATTTCGGTTCGTAGCTGCAGGCAGTAATCGCGAAAGAAGAAGAAAGACCTGCTGCCAGAATATCTGTGGGACTTCCAATTACTGATTTTGTAAAATCAACCAGAAACTGTACATAATAAAAATTTGTGTAAGTAATATTCTGCTTGTCTGATAATCCGCAGCCAGGGAGATCCACACAGTAAACCGTATGGCGGGTGGAAAGAGCGCTGAGGATCCGATGCCATTCATAGGAACTGCTGCAGGGGCTCAATTCGTGAAGAAGCAGCAGCGGAGAGCCCTTTCCTGTTTTTGTATATTTTACATTTCCAAACCGCCAGGCAAAGACGGAAGAATCCTTTTTCAGAAGATGTCCGGCAGTCGCGGATTGAATGATGATCTTATTGACCGCGTAAATAGCCGCGGAAGCAGCGGCCAGTATTGAAAGAAAAGCAGCAAATCTTTTTCCACGTTTTTTCAAAAATAATTCCTCCTCTGACTGGATAGGCAAGTTATCCATTAATTATAGTTGGAACTTTTGACTCCAATCTCATTATAATAGAAATAAACCAGGCTTGCAATGAAAAAAATGTTTCACGTGAAACATAAAAATAAATTAAAATGTTTCACGTGAAACATTGCTCCGGCTGCCCCTCTGTTTTCCTTCCTGCAACGATTGAACAAATAGGGATAAAGGCATTTTTTACCGGATTAAAACTGCTGTAGAGATGTTTTTAGATAATATGTAGAAAATGTTTCACGTGAAACATTTCCAGTAGCTATTCACAATAAACAATGCTATAATCAAAGAGCGGTATCCGGGATGCCGCGAAAGGAGAAGATGTTTTTGGGAAGAACGATAGCAATCGCGAATCAAAAAGGCGGGGTTGGAAAGTCCACCACAGCCATCAATCTTTCCGCGTGTCTGGCTGAAATGGGGAAAAAAGTTCTCACGGTGGATCTTGATCCCCAGGGAAATACCACCAGCGGCCTGGGCATTGAAAAAAATGAATTGAAGGAGACAGTGTATGAGCTTCTTCTGGGAGAATGTTCACTGGAGGACTGCATCATTCATCTGGAATATAACGGCCAGGATCTTCTGCCATCGAATGTAAATCTTGCGGGGGCGGAAATTGAACTGATCGGTATAGAAAATAAGGAATACATATTAAAGGAAAATATTGATGAAGTCAGGGGACTTTATGATTTCATTATTATTGACTGTCCTCCTTCTCTGAATATGCTCACCATCAATGCGCTGACCACAGCGGACACAGTGCTGGTGCCCATTCAGTGTGAATACTATGCGCTGGAGGGCCTGGCCCAGCTTCTGCACACCATTGATCTGGTTCAGGAAAGACTGAATGATAAGCTGAAAGTGGAAGGCGTGGTCTTTACGATGTACGACGCCAGAACGAATCTTTCCCTGCAGGTTGTGGAAAATGTGAAGGATAATCTGAATCAGAAAATTTACAAGACCATCATTCCGAGAAATGTCCGTCTGGCGGAAGCCCCCAGCTACGGACTGCCCATCAATCTCTATGACAGCAGGTCGGCGGGAGCGGAGAGCTACCGTCTGCTGGCGGAAGAAGTGGTAAACAGGGAGGATGAAGAATGAGTGTCAGAAAAGGCGGATTGAACAAGGGAAAGGGACTGGAAACTCTGATTCCACAAAAAAACTCAGGGGACAGCGCGGATAAGAAGACAGAAGTAAAAGTAGTGGAAAAAATCGTGGAGAAGGTCGTAGAAAAACCGGGGGAACTGGAATTAAAATTGTCGGACATTGTTCCAAACAGTGAGCAGCCCCGGAAGGATTTTGATGAGGACGCTCTGACAGAGCTGGCGGAATCCATCAGACAGTTTGGCGTTCTGCAGCCTCTTCTGGTACAGAAAAAAGGAAAATTTTATGAGATTATTGCCGGAGAACGGCGGTGGAGAGCGGCAAAAATTGCCGGGCTCAAAAAAGTCCCTGTGATTATCAAAGATTTTACGGATCTGGAGACGGTGGAAATTTCTCTGATTGAGAATATTCAAAGAGAAAACCTGAATTCTATCGAAGAAGCATACGCTTATAAGAGACTGATTGAGGAATTTCATCTGAAACAGGATGAGGTGGCGGAGCGGGTATCTAAAAGCCGGGCGGCTGTGACAAATTCCATGCGGCTTCTGAAACTGGACGAACGGGTACAGAAAATGCTGGTGGAAGATATGATTACCAGCGGACATGCCCGGGCGCTTCTCAGTCTGGAGGATCCGGAACTTCAGTATCAGACGGCTCAGAAGGTATTTGATGAGAAGCTCAGCGTCAGAGAGACAGAAAAACTGGTAAAGAAAATCCTGAATCCAAAGAAAATAAAGGAAAAACCGGCGGATGAGCAGATGAACGCCGTATATGAGCGGATGGAAGAAAGACTGAAAGGCATTGTGGGAACCAAAGTCGCCATTTCAAGGGGGAAGGGAAACAAAGGGAAAATTGAAATAGAATACTATTCCCAGGAGGAACTGGAACGTATTCTGGAGCTGTTTGAAACAATAAAATAAAGGGGAGAATACAGATGAGCGCTCTATTTGAAAGGGCCGGCGTGGATGTGGGGATGATCGTAATCCTTCTGATTATCCTGGTGGCAGTTATGGCAGTAGTCACCGTGAGCATGTCCATCAGACTGAGCAGGCTGACCAGACGGTATCGTTTGTTTATGAAAGGAAAAGATGGGCAGTCCATGGAAAAAGCCTTTGGACAGAAGTTTCGGGAAATCGAGAAACTGATGAAAATTTCCGAAAATCAGCAGCATGATATTAAAGAGCTGAAAAGAAAACAGGGAAAGACCCTGACCCGGTACGGAATCGTGAAATATGACGCCTTTGACGATGTAGGAGGAAAACTGAGCTTTGCCCTGGCTATGCTGGACCGATCCAATACAGGATTCATTCTCAATGCCATTCACAGCAGAGACAACTGCTTCCTTTATATTAAAGAAATCGTGAAGGGAGAATCCTACATTATGCTCAGCGATGAGGAGATCAGAGCTTTGCAGCAGGCTGTCAGCACAGAAGAAGAACTGCTGTAACGCAAAGCCGATAGAAAACAATCAGGTGGAGGAAAAGAACATGTTAGATATAAAATTTTTAAGAGAGAATCCGGAAATTGTAAAACAGAATATCCGCAATAAATTCCAGGACACCAAGCTTCCTCTGGTAGATGAGGTAATTGCTCTGGATAAAGAAAACAGAGAGATCAAGCAGGAAGTGGAGTCTCTCAGAGCTGAGAGAAATAAAATTTCCAAAGAAATCGGAAAACTTATGGGACAGGGGAAAAAGGAGGAAGCGGAAGAAGTTAAGAAAAAAGTGGCAGCCTCCGGAGCCAGAATTGACGAGCTCTCCGCCCGGGAAAAGGAAGTAGAGGAAGAAATTAAAAAAAGAATGATGGTGATTCCCCAGATCATTGACCCCTCTGTTCCTATCGGAAAAGATGACAGCGAAAATGTGGAGATCGAGAAATTCGGAGAGCCGGCAGTACCTGATTTTGAAATTCCCTACCACACAGACATTATGGAATCCTTCAGCGGCATTGATCTGGACAGCGCCAGAAGAGTGGCGGGAAACGGATTTTATTATCTGATGGGGGATATCGCCAGGCTGCACTCCGCGGTAATCGCTTATGCCAGAGATTTTATGATCGGCAGAGGCTTTACCTACTGCGTTCCGCCCTTTATGATCCGCAGCGATGTGGTGACAGGGGTTATGAGTTTTTCCGAGATGGAAGCTATGATGTACAAGATTGAGGGAGAGGATCTGTACCTCATCGGCACCAGCGAGCATTCCATGATCGGTAAATTTATCGATCAGATCATTCCGGAGGAGCAGCTGCCTCTGACCTACACCAGCTATTCCCCTTGTTTCCGGAAAGAAAAGGGCGCTCACGGACTGGAGGAGAGAGGCGTATACCGGATCCATCAGTTTGAGAAGCAGGAGATGATCGTGGTCTGCAGGCCGGAGGAGAGCAAGATCTGGTACGATCGCCTGTGGCAGAATACGGTGGATCTCTTCCGCTCCATGGATATTCCCGTGAGAACCCTGGAGTGCTGCTCCGGAGATCTGGCGGATCTGAAGGTAAAATCCTGCGACGTGGAGGCCTGGTCCCCCAGACAGAAGAAATACTTTGAGGTGGGAAGCTGCTCTAATCTGGGAGACGCCCAGGCAAGACGGCTGAAGATCCGGATTCAGGGCGAAAACGGAAAGTATCTGGCGCATACCTTAAATAATACCGTGGTAGCGCCGCCCCGGATGCTGATCGCTTTTCTGGAGAACAATCTCAATGAGGACGGCTCTGTCAACATTCCGGAGGTTCTGCGCCCCTACATGGGAGGAAAAGAAAAACTGATTCCCTCAAAGTAAAAGACCTGAGGCGTTAGAGACTGAAACAGTCAGAAGGGAGGCGCCGAAATTATGCATAAATATTTGAAATCCGTGGGATTTTCCAGGCTGGAAAGAAAAAGCGAACTGGAAAAGATTCTGGCGGAGGTAACAGAACATTACGACAGAAAAAAGATCGTAGAGAATGAGGAAGGCCATCTGTTCGCGGAAATTTCCAAAGAATTCGGCTATGACTGCGGCATTACAGTCTGCGGGGAGTACGACGAAAACAATGTGTTTCAGATGGAGTACTATTTTCCCTACTTTTCCGGCTCTCAGATCACCTCCCATGAAGAGATCATAGTAGAACGCCACGCGGGAAAAGAATCCTTCGCGGGAGCCTGTGATGATATGCGGGTGGGAATCTCTCTGATCTTTTATCTATTGAATGCCGGAGATTATCTCAATGTCTGCCGGAAGGGAATGCTGAGAGAACTGAATACCTCCCTGTCCCTGTCGGGTCTGGCGGATTCGGGAACCATTCTGCTGCCCCTGCGGAAAGATGTGAAGCAGCTGGAGGCAGACCGGAAGCAGTCTCAGCAGAGAAATTCCCTGCTGGCGGCTGCCAGAAACGGGGATGAGGAGGCTATGGAAAGCCTGACCATGGAGGACATCGATATTTATACCATGATCTCCCGGAGAATCCGGCATGAGGATGTGTATTCCATTGTGGATTCCTACCTGATGCCCTACGGCATCGAGTGCGACCAGTATAATCTTATGGGAGAGATCACAGAGTGCAGTACCACGGTCAATTCCCTGACCGGAGAAAAGCTGTACCAGCTGGGAATCACGACCAACGACATTCCTCTGGATATCTGCGTCAATGAAAAAGACCTGTATGGAATCCCGGAGGTGGGACGTCGTTTTAAAGGAGTTGTGTGGCTCCAAGGACTGATAAATTTTTAACAAATATTAAAAAACTTGTCTGAGAGACAAATTCAGGCAATCAAAAATGAAACAACAGTTCCGGCGCGGTTTGGACAGAGGTCCGCCGCGCCGGAAATTTTTTTATAAAAAACCGAAATGAATACAAAAAGAATATATTTGGCTGGTATACTGAATACCAAATGAAATTCCGAAAATCGGACAATGTGTTAAAGACGCGATTTAAAAAGATAAAATACTCAGAAGAACTGATGAAATTTAAAAAAATATTTTTTTCGTTTGTAATAAATTCTAATTTTATACAAACACCTTATAAAGATGTCGTTTATATTTTCAAGGAGGGCAAAAGAGATATCCGAAGCAAAGAAAAACAACCTGCAGATCCGCCTTGAGAAAATTTATTGCCTGGAAGGAGAAGGGAGGGAGTCCGGTGGTTTAAGAAAAATGAAGGATGCGGGGAAATTGTTATCAATCAAACTGAAAGGGGGAAATCCTATGAGAAAAAGAAATATTTGGAAAAAATATCCGGGGCTGCAGCTGTGGGAGTAATGGCAGTATCAATTATCCTTCCGGTACAGGCGGCAACAGAAGCGGCCAGAGCAACGTACCTGGAATACTTTAATGAGTACAGAGTATATGAAGGAACCAAAAGTGCTGCCGTTACAGAGGGCGGGAGCGCATATGATGACCGGGGATTTGCTATGAATGCATATCTGGTTGCAGGGGTAGTAGCGGACGGTGGAGTTTCTAGTTATGGATATTGTAACATTACAGGATATGAACCACTTGCAAAAGCGCAATCAGGTTTTTTGAATGGAGTAATTCAATATATACATGATTGCAGAATTGGATCTGTGTAATAGATAAATAAAAATTTAATTATTTTGTATGTGAGTAGAAGTTTCTTCTGCTCACTTTTAAAAAGAAAAGAGAGGAAGGAGAAGGCAGGTGAAAAATATCGTTGAAGAACTGTGGCACAACTTAAAAAGCGGCGTATTTGTCAACCTGATTCTGATTGTGCTCTTTACGCTTTTCTTCTGGCAGGGTACCGCTATTTCCAGCTATTTTGTGGATATTCCGATAGGATCGTCTGGCAGCAGGCAGGCTGACGGGCTGTACTACCAACTAAGTTACTACTATATGAGCGATAATAGTAGGGAGGAGTTTAATGCTATATTGAAGCAGCTGGATGACCCGGATTCGATTCCGGGCCTGGACAGGATCTACCGGGAGCTCCACGAGGAACTGGGAGAAAAATATTTTAACATCAATTATGCAGACCTGAAGCTGGACTACGAGGAGTTGAGCCAGCGCTTTGAGGATTCCGAACTCCTGGATTTTTTGAGCCAGTCCGAGTATCCGGGATATTACGACCCGTCTGAAACGGAATTGCTGGATGTGATGCCGACATATGCCATCGGGAACATCGCCAGCGTGTTTTCCGGGCAGGGCCTGCGCATGGATGAAAACGCCATGGAACGCTTCGGGCTGAAGGCGTCAGAAGGGTCCCTTTTCCGTAAAGAGGATTTTGTCTTCCAAAAAGGGAAGAAGGAAATCCCGGTCCTGCTGGGAAACGCATTCAGCGGAAAATACCATCCGGGAGAAACGTTAAATGGGTATCTGTTCGGGGAGTTTCAGTTAAGGATCGTGGGGATTCTGGAAGAAAATACAACCGTGCTCACCGAAAGACTGCAAAACTATGAAACCAACGAGCCGGAACAGCTGGACCATTCCGTCATCGCCCCGTATTTTTATATGGGAGCGCCGGGGACAGCGGAGGAACAGACCTTTGCAATCAATAATTACCAAGAAGGCATCAACGGGACCATCGTGCTGCCCCTGGATGTCTCCCGGTCCGAGATCAACCGCACGGCAAAACAGGTCAGCAGCATTTTCAACCAAAACGGACTGCAGCCGCAGATGATATCCGGGACATCCTATGGAGTGGTCCTGTTCCAGCAGGAATCGGAGCAGACCATGCGGATCTTTCTGGGAGCCAGCGCGGTGATGGCGGTCCTGGCGGTCTCCGGCATCTGCATGAGCATGATCGCCAAGCTGAACCGGAACCTGCAGCGGTACGGGATCGAGATGATGAACGGCCAGTCCACGGGAACTATCCTGGCGGCGTTTCTCCTGGAAATGGCTCTGGTGATAGGGGCCGGGCTCCTGCTGACGGTCTGGCAGTTCATGCCCCAGATCCGGAACCATATGGGTTTTTTCCTGGTGACGTTGGCTCTGGCGGGTTTTTCGGCGGCGGTGGTATCCCTGGTCTTCATCCGGAAGCTGCGGACCGTGGACATTGAAGAGATCATAAGGAGGGAAGAGTGATGGCATATATCGAGGCAAAGGGGATTTATAAAACCTTTGGGAAAGGGGACGCCGCGGTGCATGCCCTCCGGGGAGCCTCTCTTTCCGCGGACAAGGGGGAAATGGTAGCGGTCATGGGAAAGAGCGGTTCGGGAAAATCCACCCTGCTGAACATCCTGGGAGGGCTGATGACCATGGATGCAGGGGAACTGTATGTGGGCGGAGAGAAGGTGGATTTCCGGAAAAAGAAGTACCTCCTGAACTACCGGAGGAAAGAGATAGGCTTCGTGGTGCAGTATTTTGCCCTGATCGAGGATATGAACATTTACAAAAATGTAGCCCTGCCCCTGAAATACCAGGGGATGAGAAGCGGGAAGATCCGGAAAAAGACCATGGGGATGCTGGAACGTCTGGGGATCGAGGACAAGGCGAAGGCCTACCCTTCGGAACTTTCCGGAGGGCAGCAGCAGAGGGCGGCCATTGCCCGGGCCCTGGTGAAGGACGCGGCCATCATCCTGGCGGACGAGCCCACCGGGGCACTGGATGAAGAGACCGGGGAAGATGTGATGAAGCTGCTGCGGGAACTGAAGATGAAGGACCGGGTGATCCTTATTGTGACCCATGACGATAAGGTGGCGGGATACTGTGACCGGGTGGTCTATCTCCGGGACGGAATGGAGACAGGGGAAAACCGGCAGGAAGGAGGGGAGACGGGATGAAGCTGTTCCATCGAAAAATCGGGAAAAGTGTGCTGGTCCTGTTCCTCGACATGGCCCTTGTGTTTACGGCCGCCTTTTTAGTCCTGGTCAACCTGCAGACGCGGCAGGAGCTGGAGGAGAGCAGCCGGGGCTTTTATTCGGAGGAGGCCGTTTCCCTGTACTGTACGGAGGAAAACTGGGACGGGATCCTGGATATCCTGGAGGAAGGGAACTGGAAAAACGGCATCCTGTTCCGCCGGGATCTGGAAGTGGGGATCGATACAAGGGGGGTATTCTATGAGGGAAAATACCGCGGGTTTCCTCTGCTCTCCGGGCGCTTTTTCACAGAAGGGGAAAGCCTGGGGAAGGAAAGGATCGCGCTGATCGGCAGGAACCTGCGGCAGGATCTGTATGAGAAAGACGGGCGGAACTACATTGAGATCCTGGGAGAGCCCTTTGAAGTGATCGGCGTGCTGGGAAGCGCCCAGCCCACCCGGCTGGACCGGATGCAGCTGATCCCCATGGGGGCCGCCGCGGAACTGGCGGAGGCGGCGGGTACCTACGTAGTGGACGGAACCAGCCGGGAGTCTGTCCAAAAGAACGTGGATCTGATGAAAGAAGTGATGAGCGAGCCCTGGTCCGGAATAGAAATTCCTCAGGAGGAAAGCGGAGGAGGAATCAGCGCGGGCTGGTTTACCAAGGTCTATGTGGATACCATTGAAAAAATATACCTTGCCATTGTCCTGGCGTTTATCCTGAACATGGTGCTGGCCTGCAGCTACTGGGCTAGGAGCCGTGTCCAGAAGATCCATGTAAAAAAAATGCTGGGCTTTTCCGGCGGGAGGATCCTGCTGGGCGTGCTGGGGGAATATCTGAAGATCAGCGGGGTGTCCCTGCTGGCGGCAGGGGTTTTGCTGGGCGTGCTGACAGGCCTGCATGTGGTTACTGCCGTCCGTCTGACAGAATGCATCGCGGCGGAGGCGGGAATCCTGCTGGGAGGAATGGCGGTGGCTGCCATCCGCCTTTTTCCGGAGACAGCCGGAAAGAAAATCGTTTTAAAGAGAGCCTGAACAGACAGAAAAAACAAAAACAGTTCCGGCGCGGTTTGGACAGAGGTCTGCCGCGCCGGAAATTTTTTTATAAAAAACAGAAATGAATACAAAAAGAATACATTCGGCCGGTATACTGAATAAAGGATAAAATAAAGAGAAAAAACAGAAAAAATAGGAGGTGGTCAATCAATGAAACTCCGTCTGCATGGAATCAGAAAAAATACGCTCCTGCTGTTTTTCAATATGGTCCTGGTGCTGGTCACCGCCCTGCTGGTGCTCTCCAACATCCGGACCAGAAACGAGCTGGAGGAGAGCAAACGGGGGTTTTACTCAAAATCCACCGTGGAGTTTACCAGCGGGGGAAGCAGCTGGGAAGAACTCCTGGGAGTCCTTCAGGAAGAGGGCTGGAGGGACGGCATCCTGTTCAGGGAGGGGCTGGAGCTGGAGGCGGATACCCGGGGGGTTTTCTTTAAAGGGGATTTCAAACGGCTGCCCCTGCGGTCCGGCCGGTACCTGACGGAGGCCGAGGTTTCAGGAACAGAGCGGAAGGCCATGATCGGGCAGCGGTTTGAGAAGGATACCTATGAGGAAAACGGAAAGCAATGCATTGAGATCCTGGGAGAACCCTTTGAGGTAGTAGGGGTGCTGGGAAGCGCCCAGCCCACCCGAATGGACAGCATGAAGTGGATGCCCCTGGGGACAGCGGCGGAGCTTGCCGGAATGGAAGGGAGCTATGTCCTGGACGGCAGGACGGAGGAAGCCATAGAGAGAAACGCGGACCTTCTGGCGCCTGTCCTGGAACGGGAGGTGACGATCGTGACCGGGTTCGCTGAGGATGCCGGAGGGGAGGATCCTGGGTATTCGGAGAAGAACCGGAACGTGGTGGAAAAGATTTACCTGGGGATTGTGTTTTCCTTTGTGCTGACCCTGGTGCTGGCCGGGAACAGCTGGGCCAGGAGCCGGACCCAGCGGATCCAGGTGGAGAAGATGCTGGGCTTTTCCGGCGGGAGGATCCTGCTTTCCGTGCTGGGGAGCTATTTCCGTACCGCCCTGCTGGCCCTGGCAGCTGCCGGGCTCCTGACGGGGGCGCTGACCCTGGGGAAGCAGATCACGGCGGTGGGCTGGAAGGAGATCTGTCTGACGGTGGGATGCGTGATCCTGGGGGAACTCCTGGTGGTAGCCGCCGGCCTGTCCCTGCGGATCGGGAGCCGGAAGATCCGCCTGAAGAGGGGGTGATGGTTTGAGAAATGTATGGGAAGAACTGAAGCATAACCTGTCCGGCAGCGTCCTGGTGACCCTGGTGCTGATCGCCCAGTTCGCCGTCTTCTTCTGGCAGGGGACGCTGATTGCCAGCTATTTCGCGGACACCTCCACCGAGAGCCTGTCCCTCAGTGTCCAGGGGGATTACGCTTATTACCATCTGGCGTATTCCATTAATAATGAGGAAGAGGAAGAGGCTCTTTGGGGGCAGTCCTCCGATCCGAATTTTGTATCCAATGCGGCTGAAACATACAGGAAAGTCCATGAGGATCCGGATCTGCATTATATGGCGTTTGGAACCTCCAACCTTTTTGTAAGTTTTGATGATATGAACGAGCGCTTTACACTTCAGGAGCTGATGAATCTGCATACTAATTCCGATGAAAACCTTTACCACCAGACGGATGCAGAAACAGTACCATTAGAGTCATTGACTGTACCGGTCCAAAACGGAGAATGGACCAGTGGTTTTCCCCCACAGATATACCGTCTGGACCAGGCTGCCGCGGAGCATTTCCGGCTGCGGGTATCGGAAGGGAGGATGCTGGAGGAACAGGACTATCAGTTCCGCTGGGACCAGGGCAGCATTCCGGTTTTGGTGGGAAGCGCCTATGCCTCCGGATTTAAGCCGGGGGATCGGATCGGGGCGGATCTGTACGGAATCCCCTACCAGTTCCAGGTAATTGGGATTCTTGAGGAAAACACGGGGATCATAACGGACAAGTATTTTTCGGAAAGGGGGGTTCCCCTTTCCCTGGACCATGCCATGATTGTCCCTTATCTGTATATCCAGGATATTCCGGAAAATGAAGACCAGGAATTTTTTACTTCAGCCAATTACGAAGAGGGCTTACAGGGAATGGTAGTGCTGGACGCGGAGGCGCCCAGGTCGGAACTTCTGCGTATTGAAAAGAAGATCTGCGGTGTGTTTCTGCAGAACGGCCTGTACCCCATTACTACATCTGCCAGTCCTTACGGAGTGCTGCTGTTTAAAACCGAGTCTCAGAAGACCATGCAGATCCTGGTGGGTGCCAGCGTCCTGATGGGAGTGATGAGTATTTCCGGCATCTGCATAAGCGTCACGGCCAAGCTGAACCGGAACCTGCAGCGGTACGGGATCGAGATCATGAACGGCCAGTCCACAGGGACTATCCTGGCGGCGTTTTTGCTGGAGATCCTGCTGATCATCGCCGCGGCCATGGGCCTGGCAGTATGGCAGTTCATGGATATGATCCGCTATAACCTGGTTTTCCTGTGGATGATCCTGGGCTTTGGTCTGCTGGCTGCCGCGGTTACATCCCTGGTTTTCATCCGGAAGCTGCGGACCGTGGACATTGAAGAAATCATAAGGAGGGAAGAGTGACGGCGCGGATCCAACCGCGCCTTTTCTGATTTACAAATCTGCTTGCCCGGGGGATTGGTTTCATGATAAAATTCACAGAGTCAGATCCGGAAGATCCGGATATACTGATAAAAACCACAGTCAAGGAGATGACTATGAGAAAAAAAATTGTGACAGGGTTGTTTTTGCTGGCGGCAGCGGCTATGGCAGCCGGGTGCGGAAAGAAAGAAGCAGAGCAGACCGCTCTGGATGATAAAACTCTTCCGGAAATTATTGACCGGATCTATGAGGAAAAAGATCCGGGCCTGGCAGTTGCTACTGCGGAGGTGGATCTGACGGACGCGGATGCTCTGAAATACAGCACAGGTCTGGACAGCCCGGAAGGTATTGAAGCCGCGGCGGTTTCTGAGGCTATGATCAGCGCCCAGGCGTATTCTATGGTGCTGGTGCGGACCGAGGACAGCAAAAACACCGAGGAAACAGCCAGAGCCATGCAGGAGGGAATTGATCCTGCTAAATGGATCTGCGTGCAGGCGGACGATATGGAAGTGTCCGGTTACGGGGATGTGGCCCTGCTGATCATGGTTTCCTCGGAACTTTCCGAATCTGTGACGGCGGAGGAGATCACGGAGGCCTTTCAGACAGTCTGCGGCGGCAAACTGGCGTTTGAGCTGTAAGAGGCCATGGTCTTTTCCGGCATCCCGTTTCTCTACTATTTTCTGCCGGCGGTACTGATCCTTTATTATCTTGTTCCTGCCAGGGGGAAAAACCCGGTGCTGCTGGCAGCCAGCCTTTTCTTTTACGGATACGGGGAGCCCAGGTTCCTGCTGCTGATGCTGATGGCCATCCTGCAGGGATACGGCTTCGCCCTTCTCACAGAAGGGCAGAGGGACAGAAGGCGCCGCAGGATCCCGGCCGTCCTGTCCGCAGTCCTTTCGATGGGCATCCTCTTTTGGTTCAAGTACGCGGAATTTTTCGCGGACAGCTTTCGGGCGGCTTCGGGCCTGCCCCTGCCGGTTTTACGTATTGCCCTGCCTGTGGGCGTCAGTTTTTACACATTTCAGATTCTCAGCTACACAGCGGATGTGTACCGCGGGACCTGCCCGGCGGAAAAAAATCTGCTGGATTTTGCCTGCTATGTGTCCATGTTTCCCCAGCTGATCGCCGGCCCGATTGTCCGTTATACGGATCTGGCGCGGGAGATGAAAGGCAGAAGCATACAGGCTGAAAAAATTTATGAAGGGCTGCGGCGGTTTCTGGCCGGGCTGGGAAAAAAGGTGCTGCTGGCCAATCAGCTGTACAGTCTCTGTGAACTTTTCCGGCAGTCCGAGGAAAAGTCCCTGCTGTTTTATTGGATTTACGCGGCGGCTTTCTCTCTGTATGTGTACTATGATTTTTCAGGGTACAGCGATATGGCTATTGGCCTGGGAAAAATGCTGGGCTTTACCTTTCCGGAAAATTTCCGCTATCCCTTTCTCTCCCGCAGCGCTTCCGAGTTTTGGAGACGCTGGCATATGACTCTTGGAGGATGGTTTCGGGACTATGTGTACATCCCTCTGGGGGGCAGCAGGCGGGGAACCCTGCGCTGGCTGCGGAATCTTCTGATTGTATGGCTCCTCACAGGACTGTGGCACGGGGCAGCCTGGAATTTTCTGCTCTGGGGTCTGTTTTTCGCGGTTCTGCTGGCCGGGGAGGGACTCTGGTACGGAAAATATCTCCGGCGGATTCCACTCTGGGGGGCATGGATCTACCCCTTTTTCTTTATCACTGTCAGTTTTGTGATCTTTAACGGATCCTCCGCGGCGGAGGCCCTGAGGGATCTTTGCTGTCTCTTGGGAGGGGGAGGACTTCCCATAACCACAGCGGAGACCGTCTATTATCTCAGAAGCTTCGGGATCCTGCTGCTTTTGGGAGTGCTGGGGAGCACGCCCCTGGCCAAAAATCTGTATGATAAACTGCGGTCCGGGAAAAAAACGGGAAGGATCCTGGCAGCGCTGGAGCCTCTGCTGCTTGCGGGGCTGCTGCTGGTATGCACCGCGTACCTGGTGGACGGATCTTTTAATCCCTTCCTGTATTTCAGGTTTTGAGGCGCGATGTTTCGCGCGGCAGATCAATAATCAGGATATGGGGCAGCAGGAGTGAATGAGGTCTGCGCACAAAAGGAGTGAAGATGAAAAAAATACGGATTGTTCCGGGCCTGTTTCCGGTGGTCGGAATCTGGCTGGCTCTGGCTCTCTGGTGCTGGCTGAGGCCGGCGGATGAGATTTCCATGAGCGAGCGGAGAAAGCTGGCGCAATTTCCGGAGGCAAGTCCGGAGAAGATTTTGTCCGGAACCTTTGCGGAGGATTTTGAAGATTACAGCAGAGATCAGTTTCCGGTGAGAGACGGCTTCCGCACACTGAAATCTCTGTGGGAGTCAGCGGTGTTCGGACAGAAGGATCATCACGGCATCTATATAGAAGACGGCTATGCCGCAAACATCGAGTATCCTCTGGACCGGGAGTCTGTGGGCAGGGCAGCAGAGAAACTGACAGAACTGTATACAGAATACATGAGGGGGAAAACAGACCGGGTCTGGCTGTCTGTGATCCCGGACAAAGGTTATTACCTGGCGGATCAGGGAGGCTATCCGGCTCTGGATTATGAGGAACTGTTTTCCATTATGAGAGAGAAGATGGAATTCGCCGAATACCTGGATCTCACGGAACACCTGTCAGCAGAGGATTATTACCGGACAGATTCCCACTGGAGGCAGGAAAACATTACAGAGGCGGCACAATTTTTGGCAGAGTCCATGGGAGGACATCTTTCCGGAGTATGGCGGCAGGAAGTGGTGAAAGAAGATTTCCGGGGCGTCTATTTCGGACAGGCCGCCCTTCCTATGGAGGGAGAAACCATTTCTCTGCTGCGGGGCAGGGTTCTGGACGCCTGCAGGGCCTATAACCTGGAGACGGGAAAAACCGCAGGAATCTACGATCTGGAAAAGCTGGAAGGACGGGATCCCTACGAGGTGTACCTTTCCGGGGCTTCCCCGCTGATCCGGATCACCAATCCCCTGCATGAGGGAGAGCGGCGGCTGGTGCTCTTGGGGGATTCCTTCTCTTCCAGCATGGCGCCTCTGCTGGCGGAGGCGTACAGCGAGATTACCCTGGTGGATATCCGGTATCTGGATCCATCCCTGGTGGGAGAATATGTGGAGTTTGAGGGGGCGGATGTGCTGTTTCTGTACAGCGTGTCCCTGCTGAATCACAGCGGCGCTATGAGATGAAAGGATAAAACCGGCATGAGCCAAAGCGGACAGATGAAACGGTTCACTTTGACTCATGCCTTTTCTTTTAACAGAAAATTTACGTAAATACCATGTGATGGCTGCACAAGATCAGAAAAAATTCCGATGCGAAAATTTATATACTCAGAATATATTAAAAAATAGTTTGAAATTATATTATAGTATTTGTATAATTTTGGAATTGCCGCTGACACATTCTGTCGAAACTGCCTGGAGAATGTAATTTGCAGGAGGGAATATTATGAGATTGAGTATGTGGATGATCGCAAACAGACTTTCATCTCTGGATCTGAAATTAAATATCCGGGATACGGCGCCTGCCGTACTGAAAAGCGCGCGGCGGGTCTATGCCACCAACTGTGTCCATGTATACAGCGAAGGAGACGATGTGATCTGCAACGGAGAAGGAGATACCATCCGGATTTCAAATATGGATCTGCTGACAGGCTTTGAGATTGTTCAGAGCGTCTTCGACTATTTTCAGGATTGGATGGATGAGATGCTGCGGATGCTCAGGGAAAGAAATTATCAGGGAATGGTGGATCTTGCCTGGCAGGTATGCAGAAATCCGCTGATTCTCATGGACGGAAACAATAAGGTCATCGGAATTACCCGCCAGTATCCCTCTAATTCTCTGGACGGCGAGTGGTCTTACCTGTGTAATTACGGTTATACATCTCTGAACGCGGTTCTCCAGATGAGAGACAGCAACGCGGATCTGGAAATGCTGCAGCATGGAGTCAGATCCTTCCGCTTTCCCCGGGCGGGAATGCTGGAATATGGCGGCTGTACTTACTGCATGATCTGCAACGATATTACCTGCGGAAGACTTACTCTTTTGAGCAAAGACAGGGAATTGAATCCCGGAGATTTTCAGATTATTGAATTGCTGGCCGGTCTGCTGGAGCCAAGTCTGGGGCAGATTTATTATGAAAACGTAATCAATAATACGAATGTTTTCTTTAATCTGCTTATGGGAAAATCTTATGATAAAGAAATGCTGGATACACAGCTGTCCTACCAGCAGTGGGGCATGAACGATACCTATTATCTGGCTCTCATTGAAGTGGAGGATATGGCAGACAAAAAATCCATGGACAGAAATGTCGACATGCTCGTGTCGACTCTGCTCTATCATTCCCACAATTATCTGCCCATTAAAAAAGCGCCGTACATTCTGCTCCTTTCAAACCGTACCATGAACGCGGAAGGAGAAATGCTCACGTTTCTTACGACCCTGGAAACGCATAATCCTATTAAGATCAGTTTCAGCCTTCCCTGCCACGGCGTGGAAAATATAGGCTATCTGTACCATCAGGCCCTATATGCCCTGGAAAACGGAAAAAGATATGACCCGGACAGAAGGCTGTACGATTTTTTTGACTACGCGCTGGATTTCATGATCGAATCGGGATCCCTGGAGGAATCTGTCCGCGCCTGCATGCCTACAGTAGTAAAGCTGTGGGGCATGCAGCAGGATCAGGGGGATGATCTGCTGCTGACTCTGAAAACCTATCTGGATCATGAGCGGTCCGTGACAAAGACCAGCGAGGCGCTGTTCACTCACAGAAATACGGTTTTGTACCGGATCAAGAAGATCCAGGAGATTCTGCGGCGGGATCTGAATGATTACTACATTCGGGATTACTGTCGGATGTCTATCCGGGTATTGGAATATCACGCGCTGAAAAGTAAAGAATTATAGGTATGAATAAAAAGGCGGTTCCGGGAACCTGAAGGAAAATTCCCGGCCGCCTTTTTTCAAAAATTCCGCCGGCAGAGAGTCGATCCTGCCGGCGGAACTTTTAAAGAAAAAGTTTCAGATTACTTGAATACCACTTTGCTGTATTTGTCGATGGCCTCGGTGGTGGCTTCGTATACCCCCGGGAAAGTGCTCATGGCAAGTCCCTGGGAGGCGCTGGGGATAAAGTACAGATGTCCGCAGGCGTCGCAGGCTTTTTTCACCTGAGCTTCGATAATTTCCGGAGTCCAGCCTTCGAAATCAATGCTGGCGCTGTCGATACCGCCCATGAAGGAAATCTGTCCTCCGTATTTTTGAATGAGTTCCGGAATATTGTTTGTGGTCATGACTCCCTGCCAGATGTCGATTCCCATCTCGATCATGTAGGGAACCAGAGTGGCCGCGTAGGAATCGCTGTGATGAACGATCAGCTGTACGCCGTGATCTTTGTAATATCCGTAGATCTGCTTATAGGCGGGAAGCAGAAATTCCTCGAACATAGCCGGGGAAATAAAGGTGGAGGTCTGGCTTCCCCAGTCGTCGTGATGGAACAGTACCTCCGGATGGATGTGGCTGCAGAGTTCTTCCGCCAGGGCCAGTTCATATTCCGTGATGTACTGGATCAGCTCATGCATGCATTCAGGCTCCTCATAGAAATTCATCAGCGTGCGCTGAATCTCTCCCAGATGATGGCACTGTTCAAAGACGCCGGGAGCCACAAAGGATGTTACAAAGTATTCATTTTTGTCTATTTCTTCCGCTGCTTTGACGAAGGGAGCCCAGTCCTCCTCAGAAAATTTGGTGCGGGGCGCGTGTACGTAATCTTTCCAGTGCGTGATATCCTTGATCACAATTTTGTCCGGGGTATGAACGGGAAAAGGACCCGGCGTGCCTTCCGGCCACACGTTGGTAACGCCCCAGGCATTCACAACAGGAGCTTCTCCATAAGCGGCCATAGGGCTCTGTCCCATAATCGGATCGAAGACCATTTTAAATGCCTCATACTGATTGACAAACCGGTCCGGATGGCCTCCGTGAATCGTTTCCAGAAGATTTTGTTTTGTTGTCAGCATCTTCATCTACCTCCTTATACTTTGAAATCAGACATAAACAAGTCTTAGATTAAGCTTTTCTTATCATAAGTCAGTTTTCAAGGAAAGCATAGGTACAGACGGCACAGAATTTACAGAAAAAAAGGAAAGATTTTTGTGCTTTAACCGGACTTCCTTGCGGATTTTGTATTGTACAAATTTTACAGAGAAAAAGGGTGAGAAAATTGTGTTGGTTGTACATAGTAACCAGATAATAGATGAAATAGAATGGCATCAGATCAAAATTTAAAGGAGGACTTTCATTATGACAGAAGAAAAAAGAATCAGTCCAATCGGGACCGCCGCGATTATGTGTCTGTTCCTGGTATCCATGGGATTTACGGTGGTAACGCCGGCGATCGCGGTTCTGGGTGAGCATTTCGCGGGGAAAAATGTAGCCTGGGTATCTACCTTGCCTACCCTGTTTACCGTGCTGGGCACCGCGCTGGCCGGATCGGTTATGGGCAAAAAGATGAAATATCGTACCCTGGCGATCCTGTCCGGATTTCTCTATGTGATCGGCGGATGTGCTCCGGCCCTGTTTGACAACTATGCCGGCATGCTGGTATGCCGGGCGATCCTGGGCTTTGGTCTGGGCCTTATGGCGCCTCTGGGAAACGCGCTGATCGTGGGAAACTACAAAGGACAGAAACAGGCGTCTCTGCTGGGATACGGTACTCTGTTCATGAACGGCGGCGGAATCATCCTGCAGATGCTGGGAGGAGCCCTGGCAGATGTGAACTGGCAGCTGGTGTTCTGGGGACATGCCTTCGGACTCATCGGCCTTTTCATGGCCTTCTTCCTTCCTGAGCCTGACGCCCCCGCTCCCGCTCCGGAAGCCGCTAAAAGCGGGAAAAAGGAAAAAATGGGAAAGACCGTGTGGGTCATCGCCATTCTGTTTGTACTTTTTAATGTATTAAATTACCCGGTTATGCTGAATATTTCCGGACTGTTTGTGGCACGGCAGGCAGGAACGGCGGCGACGGCTGCTACCGCCCTTTCCATGTATACCGTGGCAGGCTGCGTGGCAGGACTTGTATTCGGAACTGTTTTCAAATTCGCGAAACGCTGGTGCGTGGCGCTGGGCTATATCCTCTGCGGTCTGGGAGCGCTCTGTGTGTATGTAGGTCAGAACGCGGTTATCATGACTCTCGGCCTGATCCTGATCGGTTTCGGATTCTCCACGATTATGCCCGCGTTCTTTGCCTGGGTAGGTGTGGTCACTCCGGCCAGCACGGTTGCGGGAGCGATTTCTATCTGTATGGCGTTTACGAATCTGGGAGCGTTTATCAGTACCTTCTGGCTGCAGTTCCTGGATCTGGTGTTCGGTGAAAGCGTATTGAGCGGCATTATGATCGAGATAGTTGTATTCCTGATTATCGGCGTGATATTCTTAATTTACAGCCCCTTCAGAGAAAAGAAGGCCTGAGAAAGAAAAGAGAGGGTGTTTCATGGCAAACTTAACAGAAAAAGAAAATTATCTGATGACACTGAGAGGGGAATGTCCGGAGTGGGTTCCCATCTATACCTTCGGCGATATGCCCGGTTCCAGCCATGCTCCGGCCAGTGTTATGTGCGAGCCGCTGATTCTGTCTAATTTCCGTTTCGCGGGAGGCGGCAAGGATGTGTGGGGAGTCAATTACGTTCCCACCCGTGAGACGGGAAACGCTCTGCTGCCGGAGCCGAACAACTTTATTCTGAAAGATATCCGTCAGTGGAGAGACGTAATCAAAGCGCCGGATATCTCCCATGTAGACTGGGAAGCGGAGGCGAAAAAGCAGCTGGATATGTTTAAAATCGACAGAACCCAGTCGGCGGTAGCCTTTAACCTGCATGTGGGCTATTTCCAGAATTTAATGGCATTTATGGGATTCACCGAGGGCCTGTGCGCTATGTACGAGGAACCCGAGGAGGTTATGGCGCTGTTTGACTATATCTGCAGCTTTTACGAAGAGGTTGCCAGAAATATTATGCCTTATTATGAGCCGGATGTATTTACCATGATGGACGATACGGCAGCCTGGCGGGCTCCCTTTATTTCTCCGGAGATGTACCACGATATGGTGCTGCCCTTCCTGGATCGGCAGGCAAAATTCGGAAGAGACGCGGGAATTCCCATTACCATGCATAACTGCGGAAAAGCGGAATGCTTTATCGATGACTGGCTTTCCATCGGCGTCAATGCCTGGGATCCCGCTCAGACCTGCAACGATCTGAAGGCGGTGAAAGAAAAGTACGGAAATAAGCTGGTTCTCATGGGCGGCTGGGACGCCAACGGCAAACTGGCCAGCCCCACCGTAACAGACGAGGAAATCCGCCAGTCCGTCCGGGACAGCATAGATCTGCTGGCGCCGGGAGGCGGATACTGCTTCTGCGGCGGATATTTGGGCCCCATTGATGATCCGGAAGTCGCCAGAAAGAACAAAGTGGTAATGGATGAAGTGGAGTCTTACGGACGCAGCTTTTATAAAAAGTAAAACAGTGGTTTCCTTATTACTGAATTTTTTTAACGGGAAAGAGAGGAATAGATCATGAGTGTAGGAAAATTCATGCAGACAGCCGCAAACAGAGATTATTCAAAGAGCTGGCAGGCGCCGGGAAGCTTTCCCTGGATCGCCCAGCAGCCGAAGGAGCCTATTACCGGCAGAGCGCACAGCGTAAGAGAAAATTATATCCGCTGCGTCAAAGGAGAGCAGCCTTATTGGATGCCGGCGTATTTCTATGAATCCAATACGGTATGGCCGGACGCCATGGAGGAGCATCCGGTACCCGAGGTAGATGGATATGACTGGTGGGGCGTTTACTGGGTCATGGTGGAAACCGTAGGGGGAATGATTACAAAACCGGGAACCAGGGCCATCAAGGATTTTGCCAACTGGAAAGAAGAAGTGGAATGGCCGGATTTATCCCTGGTGGATTTTGAGGCGGACGGAAAGAAACTGCAGAAAACCATGGATCCCGACCGTCCTCACATTTATGAGTGCGTAGAGGGAATTTCCGAGAGACTTCATGAAATGATGCCCTTTGACGAGTATCTGATGACCTTCTATGAGGAGCCGGAACTTCTGGAAGAGTTTTTCCAGAAAATGGCGGACTATAAAATCGAGTCCACCTCAAAAATCTTCCAGTACTACGGACAGGTAGACGGCGTGCTCTACCATGACGACTGGGGAACTGAGAGAAGCGGATTTTTCTCAAATGAAATGTTCCGGAAACAGCTGATGCCCGCCACCAGCCGCTTCCTGAAATTTGTGAAGGATCACGGGAAATTCATCGAGCTGCACTCCTGCGGAAGAAATATGCAGTATGTTCCGGAAATGATCGAAATGGGAATTGATATGTGGACGCCTCAGATGAGAGCCAATGACGCGGATTTCCTCTACAATCATTACGGAAAACAGATGACCTTCTGCTTCGGCATGGAAATCCCCCATGACTGGAAGGAGGCGGAGATCCGCAAGGCGGTCCGCGATTTTGTAGATCACTATGGAGAGACCGGGCGGACCATGCTCTGGATCATGACGGATATGACAGATCCCGTACAGGATCAGGTGGCCAGAGATGAGCTGTATCATTATTCTCTGGAATATTATAATAAACTGTATCACCGGGATTAAAAGGGAGGAAATATATGCTGACCAAAAGAGAAAATCTTCTGGAAACCATCCGCGGCGGAACTCCGGAACGATTTGTAAACCAGTATGAGTATATGGCCCTGGTAGCGGATCCGGTGTTTCTCGGCGCGCTGGGGAATTGTCCCAAAGGACAGACCTCTGTGAACGGATGGGGAGTTACCATCGAATTTCCGGATTATGTGCCGGGACCATTTCCCAATACCAGCGAAGAACTGAGAGTGATTAAGGACATCACGAAATGGAGAGATTATGTAAAGGCTCCTTCCACAGATTACCCGGAAGAGGCGTGGGCTCCTTTTGTGCAGGCAGCGGAAGCCGTAGACCGGAAGGAACAGTTTGTGGCTCCTATGGTAGCGCCCGGAATGTTTGAAAAGGTCCATTATTTAATGGGAATGGAAGAAGCTATGATGGCTTTTTATGAAGAGCCGGAGGCAATGCATGAACTGATTGATTTTCTGGCGGATTTTGAGATCGCCCATGCCAAAGAGGTTATTGCCAGAATGCATCCGGACGCGCTGTTCCATCACGATGACTGGGGAAGCCAGAAATCCTCTTTCCTGTCTCCGGAGATGTTCCGGGAATTCTTTGTACCGGCGTACAAGAAAATCTACGGATTCTGGAAAGAAAACGGAGTGGAGCTGATTGTACATCACAGCGATTCTTACGGAGCGAATCTGGTGCCCTCCATGATTGAGTGCGGAATTGATATCTGGCAGGGAGCCATGTCCACAAACAATATCCCGGAGCTAATCAAACAATACGGCGGAAAGATTTCTTTCCACGGCGGAATCGACAACGGAAAAGTGGACAGGGCAGACTGGACGGAAGAACTGGTTATGGAAGAGACGAGAAAAGCCTGCGAAGCCTGCGGAAAATTATATTTTATTCCCGGAACCACCATGGGCGGTCCGGAAAGTGTTTTCCCGGGCGTCTACGACGCTGTGACAGCGGATATTGATAAATTGTCAAAAGAAATGTTCTGATACAGGCCGCGGCGGCGCCGGGACGGAAAGCCCCGGGCGCCGCCGTGTTGATAAGGAGGAAGAGAATGAATCTTAGGGAAAACGCTATGGCGATTTATAATCGCCGGCAGCCGGATTATTATTTTGATATGATGGACGCCCTGGAACTGATTCCGGATCCGGTGCTTATGGGGGATTTGTGTCCCCAGGACGGCCGGGAGCACAAAGATTCCTGGGGAACCGTTTACATTTTTAAGCCGGGAGCGCCGGGGGCGCATCCGCATGTAACCCCGGAAAACGCTGTCATTAAAGATATTGAAAAATGGGAAGAGCAGCTGACCGTGCCGGATCTGGACCATCTGGACTGGACGGAGGCGGTCCGGGCCGCGGAAGCGGTGAACCGAAAGGAAAAATTTGTGGGCTTTATGTGCGCGGGAGGTCTTTTTGAGAGAAGCCATCACTTAATGGGGATGGAGACTGCCCTGATCAATTATATGGAATATCCGGAGGAAATGGCGGCGCTGCTGCGGGTGATCGCGGATTATAAGATAAAATATATCCGTCTGGTGGCTGAAAAAATACATCCGGATATTATCTTCTATCATGACGACTGGGGTTCCAAACAGAATCTGTTTCTGCCGCCCAGAGTCTGGAGGGCGATTATCAAACCGCTGCAGAAGGAAATCGCGGATACCATCCATGAATGCGGCATGATCTATATACACCACGCGGACTGCATCTGCCAGCCTATTGTGACAGATATGGTGGAGATCGGCGTGGATATCTGGCAGGGGGTGATCGCCCAGAATGATATTGTTGAAATTCAAAAAATCACAGAGGGAAAACTGGCTATGATAGGCGGTATCGACGGTCCGAAAATCGATATCGAAAATATTACCGAAGAGGAAATCCGGGGGGAAGTGCGCAGAGCCATTGACACCTACTGCCCTGCCGGGCGGTTTTATCCGGGCATTCCCAACGGAATCTGCTTCCGGGAATGGAATAATGAGATCGCTATGGATGAGTTAAAGAAATACGGAAAACAGTTTGCCCAGGAACATCCTGTTGCCTGAGCAGAAAAATACCTGTTTCGGCTGAGATTGAGGCTGCAGTGAGAGATCGCTGCGGCCTCTGGCGCGTCAGGAAGAGGCCGGGGTGTTTTCCGGCGGGGGAGGGAATTGCCGGTGGATTTTTTTAAAGGGATGGAGTACACTGAAGGTATTCTCCGGTGAAAGGAAGAGACGCGATGGAAAGGAAATTTACCTATATAACCCGGGAACTCATGGAAAAAATGTCGGCTTTGCGCCGGGAGTTTCACCGGTATCCGGAAACTGCCTGGACGGAGTACCGCACCACCTGGCGGGCGGCCCAGGAATTGGAAAAGGCCGGATTTCAGGTTTTCCTGGGGGAGGAGGTCTGCCGGCCGGATTCCCGGATGGGCCTTCCCACCGGGAAATATCTGAAATCCTGTGAGGCCAGAGCCCTGTCCGAGGGAGTACCCTCCGGGGTGATGGAGCGGATGCAGGGCGGAAAAACCGGCGCGGTGGGAATCTTAAAAGGAGAGAAACCGGGGCCGGTGCGGGCGCTGCGGTTTGATATGGACGCCCTGCCTGTTCAGGAGGCGGAGACAGAAAGAAATCAGGGGTACCGCTCTCTGCATCCGGGTGTCATGCACGCCTGCGGCCATGACGGACACACGGCGGCGGGACTGGGTCTGGCCCATCTTCTGGGACAGCGCCGGCAGGAGCTGACGGGGGAAGTGCGGCTGCTGTTTCAGCCGGCGGAGGAGGGCTGCCGGGGAGCCAGAGCTCTGGGGGATCAGGGCTGGCTGGAGGGTGCGGATTTTTTCCTTGGCGGACACATCGGCATCGGAGCGGAGCGTCTGGGAGAAATCGTGGCCTGCACCCATGGCTTTCTTGCTACCTCCAAGCTGGATCTTCAGTTCAGGGGCCGGGCGTCCCACGCGGCCAAGGCGCCGGAAAAGGGGAGAAACGCTCTGCTGGCGGCAGCGGTCTGCACGGTGAACGCCTACGCCATCTCCCGGAACGGGCAGGGAGACGGGCGGATCAACATCGGGAGGTTTACCGGGGGAAGAGGAAGAAATATCATTGCCGACGAGGCGTATCTGGAGACGGAAACCAGAGGAGATACCGGCGGGATCAACCGGTTTATGAGAGATTCTCTGGAACGGGTGGCCCGGGCGTCCGCGGCCATGTACGGCGTCACCTGCCGGATCCTGGAACAGGGAGAGGCGGGAACGGCCAAAAGCAGCCCGGAGCTGATCCGAAGCTGCCGGAAAGCGGCGGAATCTGTGGGGCTGGGGAAATTGTACCGGGAAACCGGCTCCTTTCAGGCTTCCGAGGACGCGGCCACGCTGATGGAGAGAGTACAGAACGACGGCGGCCAGGCGGCCTACTTTATGTTCGGTTCCCCGCTGGCGGCGGAACACCATCAGCCGGGATTTGACTTTGAGGAAGAAGTGATGGGGATCATGGCGGAATTTTACAGCGCGGCGGTGCTGGGAAATTTTTGTACCTTCGGGGCCTGAAAAAAGTTTCCCTCCTGTTCCCTTTAGGGGAAGAGAGGAGGGAAACTTTTTTCTGCTACTGGAATTTTTTCTTTTCGTATTCTTTGGTGATCCGGTATATGGTCATGGCGCAGGCCAGCAGACCGATCAGGTTGGGCAGAACCATCAGGCCGTTGAACATATCCGACATATTCCATACCAGATCCACTTTCAGTGTAGATCCCAGAATGACAAAGGCAACTACCAGCACCGCGTAGAATTTTATGGCCTTCTTGCCGAACAGATGCCGCACATTGACTTCTCCGAAGTAATACCAGCCCACAATGGTGGTGAAAGCGAAGAACAGCATGCAGATGGCAATGAAGATCTCTCCGAAGGATCCGAAGACAGAATCAAAGGCTGTCTGGGCCAGGACAGAACCGGTCTGTCCGTTATTCCACACGCCGGTGGAAACAATAACCAGCGCGGTCAGCGTCAGGATCACAAAGGTATCTATGAACACGCCCATCATGGCGATGATACCCTGATCCGAGGGATGCTTCACATCCGCGGTGGCATGGGCGTGGGGCGTGGATCCCATACCGGCCTCGTTGGAAAACAGACCTCTGGCGACTCCATAGCGCATGGCTTTCTGCACGGTGACGCCCAGCATTCCGCCGGCGATGGCCTGGGGATCGAAAGCACCCACAAAGATGTCGTGGAAGGCCCGTCCCACCCCGGAACCGGTCATGGCAAGAACCACGATACAGCCCACAATGTACAGAAGAGCCATCAGAGGTACGATCTTTTCTGTAAAGCGGGCGATCCGCTTGATGCCGCCCAGGAAGATAAATCCTGCCACAATTCCTACGATGATGCCGACAATCAGAGGATTGACGCCAAACACATTGCTGAAGGACTCTCCGATGGAATTGGACTGCACCATGTTGCCCATAAAGCCCAGGGCCAGGATGACAGCTACGGAAAAGAATCCTGCCAGGAATTTTCCAAAACGGCCTTTAAAGGCGTATTTAATATAGTAGATAGGACCTCCTGTGACAGTTCCATCCTCCACCACCCGGGTTTTCTGGGCCATGACCGCCTCCGCGTAGATGGTAGCCATGCCGAAGAAAGCGCTGACCCACATCCAGAAGATGGCGCCGGGGCCTCCGGCGGCGATGGCAGTAGCCGCTCCGGCAATATTACCGGTTCCCACCTGGGCCGCCACCGCGGTGGTCAGGGCCTGGAAAGAACTGAGGCCTTTTTCGGTGCCCTTTCCGTGAAGGGAAAAGTTTCCGAACAGGGATTTCATTCCCGCCCCGAATTTCCGCACCTGGATAAACCGCAGCATAAGGGTAAAAAAGATGCCGGCTCCCACCAGCAGGAACAGCAGGGCGTAATCCCATAGAAAAGTGTTTACAGTGTCAACAATCCGCGATACAAAGCTTGTAATTCCGTCCATTGTTTTTCTCCATTCCCTCTCATTTGTAATCCTGCCGCCCGCGTCAGGCTCCGGGGAAATTTCGAATGTACAAAAAAATCCCCGGGAAAATCCCGGGGACAAAAGGTTTCAACCACAAAGATATCTTCCCTGCCCGCGAAACGCGAATCCAAAGAAGATAATTGTATCCGTTCCCTGTCCTTTTGCCTGAGAGATTCACAGAGGTATCTGCTTTCACCTTCGGCACCCATGCGCGGGATTCTCCAGAGAGCCATCCGGCTGCAGTCCTGCCCGGGGATCCCGAACACCTGAGAGTATGATTCCTTCGGCGGGCGCAAGGCCTCTTTCCTGCAGCTTTCTATTGGCAGTATGTAATTGACTCACAAATTTCATTATAGGCTGAAACCGTTATCCTGTCAAACGGTTCTGTAAAAAATCAAAAATCGGAAATTTAGTTATTCTGCCTGCCATTCTCCCTTAGGGTCCTCCGCAAACGGCTCAGTGTCACAGGAGTCATTCCCAGGAAGGAAGCAATATGCATGCTGCTCACCTTTCCGATCAGCCCCGGATAGGTTTCCAGAAACCATTGATACCGCTGCACCGCTGTATAGGAATTTAGAATCTGTTTTAGCCGCCAATGTTCGTTCAGAGCCTGAATCAGCAGTCGATTATAAAGTATCGAGACTTCCTGATATTTTTCCTGCAGTTCGCTTACAGCGGAAATCGGGATATAGAAAAAAACAGAGTTTTCTAATACTTCAAGGGTTAAAGGAGAGGGGATATTCAACTCCATCTGGCAGAACGGCATGACCGGAGCGCCGCAGCAGAAACTGAAACAGTCCGTGACATCTTTTCCATTTACATCCAAAAGATATCCTCTGGTAATCCCATTTTCCAGAAAATAAATTTCATTTAATACCTCGCCAATCCGAACGATAAATTCCCCTTTTTTCATATACCTGACAGTGGTTTGCTCAGCGAGTTCCTGTATCAGGTTTCTGTCCTTTAAGTTCAAAACATTCTGGTAAAAATCATGTGCTGTGATAGGAATTCCTCCTTTTTTTCGCTTGTCTCATGTCCATTTGCCGGGCAGTCTGTTTTTATTATAGAAAGATTTGAAAATTTTGTCATTTACAAATGATAACAATGCTTGTTGCGCCGCTGCTGGTTTGATGCTGTATTTCATTGTGTGCCGCGCCGCAGCCAGGCGCTTGATGATATTGTGCTGCCGGCAAAGAGTGAGAGGACGGCGGCTAATCACCGCCTCCTACTCGATCTATATAAGATTACAAGGAATAAAGCAGTTTTTCTGATCAATCGGTATTACTTCTTCGCACATGCAGACAATACCGCCGCTGCCACGTTCTAAGGTTGTCTTGTCGAGTACCTCGTATTTTTTGATTTCTCTGCGGTCAGGATTTGCGGATTTTTTGATTTCCAGCGGATGAACCAATCCATTTTCTTCTGCAATCAGATCAATTTCTTTTGCGTTAGAATCACGGTAGTATGTCAGGTTTGCTCTACCTGCTGAGTAAGAAAAACTTTTCAAAAGCTCGATCACAACATAGTTTTCAAAATAGTGACCGTTTGCGGCGCCATTCATCAGGGTATCTCTGGTAAGCCACATGGACAGATAGGCACACAGTCCGGTATCACAGAAATACAGTTTGGGTGTTTTTGTTAATCGCTTCAATTCATTATTGGCAAAGGGCGGCAGAAGATAGACAATGCCTAATCCCTGCAAGATCCGCAGCCATTCTTTGGCCGTGGGCTGGGAAATTTCGGCTGCCTCCGCCAAAGTTTTATAATTTACCTGCTCGGCTGTCAAGGCAGCACAGGCAGTAAGAAATTTTCGGAAACGTACAGAATCCGTAATACCGCCTTCCTCCGCCACATCCCGCATCAGGTAGGTTTCAATATAAGAATTGAAATATTCCTGTCTCTGCTCAGCATCGGCCCGCAGCGCGTCAGGCATCCCGCCGCGCCAGATATGCTGGAACACATCTACAATATCATTCTTTTTTGCAGTTTTCTGCCGCTCCAAAAGACAGGGCAGAGAGAAATCCAGTTTGTTTGTAAAAACTTCTCCGTCTACTTCATTTTTGGAAAAGCTGTATAGCTCCAGAATCCCGATTCTTCCGGCCAGTGTATCGCGGATATTTTTCATCCTCTTATACTGCTGGGAGCCGGTCAGCCAGAATAAACCTCTTTCTTCGGTTTCATCGCACATAATTTTAATCTGTTCAAACAGCTCCGGAGCTTTCTGTATTTCATCAATGATGATTGGAGGCTTCTAAGTCTGAAAGAACAATACGGGATCTGTTTGGGCCAGGGTTCTCGCCATTATATTATCCATAGAAATGTAAGTGCGGTTTTGTCCCTCGGCCAAATGTTTCAGCATGGTAATTTTACCAACCTGCCGCGCACCTGTTACAAGCACCGCTTTGAAAAAGGAACTCATACGCAAAAATTTCCGTTCCAATGATCGCTTAACATATGGCATAACATGACCTCCTTATTTTTAGGAAAATATAAAGTTTACTTTGTTTTATCCTAAAAAATATGTCCTTGTCAACTACTGCAAAGCACATTGAAACCGCGTTTTGCTCCCTAATATAACCAAGCCAGCATGATTGAATAATTCGCAAACCCCCATCTGAGATGGGGGAACAGGCGAAGCCGT
>ERZ1643247.381-NODE-381-length-54776-cov-5.369456_pt1 | contig 54776 bp, 58 predicted proteins | sample MGYA00579264_ERZ1643247 | MGnify/ENA primary metagenome ERZ1643247 (study PRJEB29033, sample SAMEA4952262) | chicken gut metagenome | biome: Broiler Chicken; feature: Gastrointestinal Tract; material: Caecum | place: Ireland | collected 2018 | study: Broiler... | reverse complement strand
TCCTTTGACGAAAGAACCCTTTTTTTGTATATGGCATTCGCTGCAGATAATATTCCATTTCAAAAACCACTACAGAAAGGATGTTGAACCACATGAATGCTTATGAAATTCTCAAAGAAAGAGGCTTTATTGAACAACTGACACACGAAGATGAAATCAAAGCATTATTTGACAAAGGTGGCGTAACGTTTTATATCGGAATTGACCCTACTGCAGACAGCCTGCATGTTGGTCATTTTCTGACCGTTATGGCAATGGCCCATATGCAGCGCTGCGGCAACCGCCCCATTTGTTTGGTCGGCGGTGGCACTGCCATGATCGGAGACCCATCAGGTAAAGCAGACATGCGTAAAATGATGACAGTAGAAACCATCGATCATAATGTAGCCTGCATCAAAAAACAATTGTCTCGTTTCATTAACTTTGACAACGACAGCGCTATTATCGTAAACAATGGCGATTGGCTGAGAAATTTGAACTACATTGAATTTCTCCGTGATGTTGGCGTGCATTTCTCCGTAAACCGGATGCTGGCTGCCGACTGCTTTAAAACCAGAATGGAAAAAGAAGCTGGTCTTTCTTTCCTGGAATTCAACTATATGGTGATGCAAGGATACGATTTTTATGAATTAAATCAACGCTATGACTGTATGCTGCAGTTGGGCGGCAACGACCAGTGGTCTAACATCATTGCAGGCGTAGAGCTGATTCGGCGCAAAACCGGCAAACCTGCCTATGGTATGACGTTCAAGCTGCTGACCAACAGTGAAGGCGTAAAAATGGGAAAAACCGTTAGCGGCGCCGTTTGGCTGGATCCGGAAAAAACCACTCCGTATGAATTTTATCAATATTGGAGAAACGTCGGCGATAAAGACGTGGAAAAATGCCTCGCTCTGCTGACATTCCTGCCAATGGATGAAGTCCGCCGCCTGGGCGCATTGGAGGGCAGCGAAATCAATCATGCCAAAGAAATTCTTGCCTTTGAATTAACCAAAATCGTTCACGGGGAAGAAGAAGCCACCAAAGCACAGGAAGCTGCCAGAGCTTTGTTTGGAAAAGGATCTGCAGCCGGCTCTGCTCCCACCACCGAATTGCCTGCTTCTGACTTTGTGGACGGCATGGACATTCTGACATTGTTAACCACGATCGGTGTTGTACCTTCCCGTTCTGAAGGCAGACGTGCCGTACAGCAGGGAGGCGTAAAGCTGGCGGAACAGCAAATTACAGATGTAGATTTCAAAGTTACCGCCGATTTGTTCCAAGACGGAACCTTGTTGGTACAAAAAGGCAAAAAAACATTCCATAACGTTGTATTGAAATAATGTACGACACAGAATCGGAATAAACAGATTGGGACAAGCTTTTGTCCTCCCGAAAGGGAGAACCGCTTGTCCCAATCCGCTTTCTTGTGTATTGTTCCTGATTTTTTTATCCTTTCGCACTTCTATACCAGTGATCAGAAACGAGGTTTGTTCTCAAAAGAAATCCTTTTGCCGTTCTGCAATCACATATCTATCCCAAAATATTATTCCTCTCATCAACCACAAAAATCGGATTGCATCCCCTCACGAAAATGCTCGTGTTTCATTCTTCTTCGATGGTAGAAATACAAACAGAACATCTCTTCCCATCGGCAAAACCCATCTTGTTTGTTTCTCCAAATCGCTTTTCTTTCCACATCTTTTACCGCTCGCTGCTTTCTGTCGAATCTCACTCCGTCTTGCGTGTTTTCCTAATGACCGTTTTCCTCTCCTCCCTTTGGAACGGATTGATATTTCTTCCGAAAGACATCCTCCTCTCCTATGCGCCGTATCTTCATTCGGTTTTTTCCTAAAAAATGCTTTCCTTCCATCCTGCCGGATGTTTTCCTTCCCGATCTTGCCATATTTTTCTTTGCTGTCGTTTTTGCAAATACTCCATTCTCTATTCCAACCGGTATCCCGCCTGGCGTAATGTTTCCAACGCGTGCGGCATTTGTTCCGCTTTCGTTAAGATATAATCCGTTCGATAGGTGGAAATCGCAAAAATGCCTATTTTCTGTTCTGCCAATAACGCAGAAATGCGCGCTAATATCCCAATCAGCGAAAAATCCAGCATCGCTTCTATACGAAATGCACGCCATCCATCCTCCCGTGCCAGCGTATACGACGGTACATAAGCTGTTTCACAGACCAACGAGCATTCCTGATCCGTCTTTGCGACAAAATAAATTTCCCCTTGTCTCTTTCCTTCTGAAACGTCCGGTATTTGGCATATCGAAAAATGCTGCGGCAGTAAATGAATCTGCAGCGCTTCTTCATCCTGCAACAGCGCTTGGCGCAACGCCTCCACCGTTTCTACAATGGTTTCTGCCCCACACTGCAGCAACTGTTCTTTTGTCCGAAACCCCCATGTCACACAAATACAATCCATTTCCGCAGCTTTTGCCGTCGCTAGATCCACTTCTGTATCCCCAACATACACACATTCTGAAAGAGGAATCTGCATCTGTTGCGCCGCCGCCTGCAGCATATCTCCTGCCGGCTTTGGGCGCAGTCCATTCCCCTCTCCCAGCATCACATCCAAACCATCTCCAAAAAACTGCTCACACAACGTTTTCACTGCCGCATCAAATTTATTGGAAACCACCGCTGTCCGAATTCCCTGTTGTTTCAAATCCTGCAGCATTTCACATATTCCCAAAAATGGCTTTGTATGTCGCTGCATGCACACTTGATAATGCGCTTGATACTGTGCCAAGCATTCTGCAAACTGTGTTGGCTCCAATGCTTCTCCTGCCGCTTGCTTCAGATATGCTGCGCTTCCATTTCCCAAATATGCCGCCATCTCTTCCAGACTTTTCCGCGCCAGTCCATATTGTTCTAAAATATCATTCATACTGTCCGTCAAATCTTCCAGCGTATCCAACAACGTGCCATCCAAATCAAAAATGACACCGCCATATCGTTTCATATCGCCACCGCCTTTCTATCAGGTTCATTGTATTGTATTTTGTGACATTGCGCAAGCTTTCCGTATACAGTGTTTTTTGATTCGTTTCTCCGAAAGGCTTGCCTTTTTTTGCCAGAAAGCGTATAATGTTTATAAAGAAATACTTAACATATATTCACATAGAAATATATGTGTGCCTTTGGCACAGCAAAGGAGGAGATTGCAATGGTAAAGAAAGTTTTGATGTTGGCTGGGGATTTCACAGAAGATTATGAAACCATGGTACCTTTTCAGGCTTTGCAGGTTCTGGGTTATCAGGTTGATGTTGTTTGCCCCGAAAAAAAAGCAGGTGACATTATCCGTACTGCAATTCATGACTTTGAAGGAGAACAGACATACTCCGAAAAAAGAGGTCATAACTTCGCTTTGACAGCTGATTTTGACGCTGTAAATACAGCTGATTATGTTGGTCTGTTTATCACCGGCGGACGTTCTCCCGAGTACCTGAGATTGACACCCAGAGTAATCGAAATCGTACAGGAATTCTTTGCTGCAAATAAACCGGTTGCCGCTATTTGCCATGGTCCTCAAATTTTGACCGCAGCCAATGTACTAAAAGGAAGAAAAGCAACTGCTTATCCTGCGGTTGGTCCTGACATCACACTGGCAGGCGGCGAATATGTTGCTGTAGATTCTGATAAAGCAGTTGTAGACGGCAATTTGGTTACTGCACCCGCATGGCCCGGCGACGCTGCAATTGTTGCTGAATTTGCAAAATTGATGGGGGCAAAAATTGAAATCTAAGGATTTTCATACATACGACAAAAATCCGATTTTTCGTAACAGATAAAAAAGAAAACAGAGAGAACGATTCTCATCATCGCTTCTCTCTGTTTTTTATTTTTTTGTATTCCACCATTCTATAAATACTCTGATCGTTAACTCTGATGACATCGGAACCTATTTTCTGTCTGGAAACGGTGCAAGAAACCATGTTCCTGGTATTCGCACATCCCTCCATAAAAAACATGCCATTGCACCACGGAAAGCCTGCTTCTGGATGACGCAGCGCAAACATTCCACACGATCACGAGCATCCTTCTCACGATAAAACCTCATGCCAAGCAAGACACATCCAAAATCTCTCAAAATTCTATCTATACGCATCATCCCCTGCTTGATATGAAGTTTTTTATGCTCTGGGATGGGCTTTGGTATATACACTGCGAATTTTCGAAGCATGTAGTTTGGTATAAATCTGCGTTGTGGAAATATCCGAATGCCCCAGCATTTCCTGCACTGCCCGCAAATCCGCTCCATTTTCTAATAAATGCGCTGCAAAGGAATGACGCAGCATATGCGGCGTAATTTCTTCCGAAATCCCAGCTGCTTGTCCATACATCTTCACAATTTTCCAAAAACCCTGTCTGGTCATTTTCTTTCCACCATAATTCAAAAACAGAACTTCTTCCTCTGGCTGATGCACCAATTGAGGACGTCCTTTTTCCAAATATTCCCAAACAGCCTCTTTTGCCTTTCTCCCAATGGGAATCGTCCGGCTTTTCTGCCCTTTGACACAACGGATATATGCAAATGGCAAATTCAAATCCGCCATTGTCAGCGAAATCAGTTCTGATACTCGTATTCCTGTAGCATACAACACTTCCAGCATCGCTTTATCTCGTAGCCCTTTTGCATCTTTTTTTTGGGGCTGTTCCAGCAGCAATTCCACCTGCTCCAAGCTCATCACCGCCGGCATCTTCCGCTCTTCTCTTGGCAGTTCCACATCCAGCGCAGGGTTATCCTGACACATGCCTTCCACCATTAAAAAATGAAACAATGCACGTATGGATGCCAGATTTCGAAGCACCGTTGCTTGTGCTTTTTTCTGTTCCTGCAGTTCATACACATATGCAATCACATTGGTACGGTTGACACTAGATAATTCCGAAATGCCCAGCGTTTCCAAGTATTTGCAAAATCCACGCAAATCCCGCAGATAAGACAGAGTCGTATTTTCCGATGCTTTTTTTACATTTTGTAAATACGCTTGAAACGACGCTAACTGTTCTTCCATACCAACAACCCCTTAATCGCCCTTCCCCTTCATGATTCCATGTATCAAAATTATAAGATGTTTTCCGCCTCTTGTCGATATCTTTTTGCGAAAATACGCCATTTTTCTCGTTTTTTCTACATCATTGTTCATACTTTACGTTATATATCGGCAAAATGTGCCGTCAAAAAGGGAAGCATCCCCACTTCCACGCCACCTGCAACAGCAATCAATAAAATAGATGCTGCCAGCAAAATACAATATTCTGTCTGCTTTTTCCTCCTTTCCCGTTTTCCTGCACTCTTTCTAGGAGATTCTTCATTCCATGCAAACAGATAATAGAGTGCTGCCGTCGTCATCCCGATATAAACCGGAATCAGGATCAAATTTTGCGGCAATATACTGATTGCCGTCAACCAAACACCTTTGGCGCCATAGGATGCCATCATCATTGCCGCTGTAAATCCCAAGGAAATGCTACGAAACAGACAAACACAGCCCGATAAAAACACTCCCATGGATAACCATCCGCCCAACCAAATCAACAGGTCATACTTCAAATACTTCCAGACGACATATCCGTAAGACGCCTCTGTTCCCGGACTCAAATGTTCCTGCAAAAACAACGCAAATGTTTCCTTTCCACTCTGCCCTGCAATATTGGCGGCTACTGCACCTCCCGCAACTCCAAGCAAAAAAGAAAGGCAAATCATCAGAAAAATCATTTGCCCTCTTTCCATCGTTGTTTTCTTTTTTCGATACATTGCCTCACCCCCGCACCGTTTTTCTTTCTGATACAAGGATATGGCTCGTCTGTCTTATTTATGTCTGCTGTGATACGCAAATATTGCCGCAACGGTTTTTGCGTCTTTGATGGCTCCGCTGTAAATCATCTCCAGCGCTTCTTGCGGCGTATATCGCTCAATCTCAATAAACTCATCCGGATCCAGATGTTGTACGCTCTCAGTCAAATCCGAAGCAAAATATAGATAGATTTTCTCTGTACAGTACCCTACTGTTGGGTATAGTTCGCAAATATATTCCACTTTTCCTGCGCGCAGACCCGTTTCTTCCTCCAACTCCCGCTTTACGCCAGTTAGCGCGTCTTCGCCGTCTTCCAAAATACCAGCCGGGATTTCCAGCAGCATTTCCCGAAATGCATGGCGATACTGTCGTACAAATACCATCTTTCCATCTGCATCCACCGCCAAAACGGCAGATGCGTTTTTTCCGCGAATCACCGTTTCCCGTACTGCAGTCGATCCGTCCGGCATCCGCAGCCGGTCCACGGTGACCCGAACAATCTTCCCCACATAAGTCTCTTTGCTTTCCAGTATCTCATAACTCATCGCGTCATCTCCCAAATTCGCATTTTCTCCTGCCTTTGTTCGAGCGTCTTACACTAGGCCTTTTACCAACTCTTCTATGCGGTCCATGCCTTTTTGAATCTGTTCCATGCTGGTGGCGTAGGACAGTCGGATATAGTCCGGCATTCCAAAGTCTGCACAAGGCACCACTGCCACATATTTTTCTTCCAGCAAAATAGTTGCAAAATCCGCAGCAGAATGAATCTCCTTTCCTGCAAACTTCTTACCATAGGTACCGGAAATATCTACAAACAGATAGAATGCACCTTCCGGCTTTAACGCAGAAATCAGCGGAATGGCTTCTTCCCGTTCATAAATGTAATCCCGTCTTTTCCGGAATTCTTCACACATCTGCGCCACACAGCTTTGATCGCCCTGCAAAGCCGCCAAAGTCGCTTCTTGCGCAATTGAGTTTGGATTGGATGCCATGTGAGACTGCAAAGAAGCAATCAACTTCGCAATTTCCATCGGCGCAGCCGTAAATCCAATTCTCCATCCAGTCATGGCATAACTTTTGGAAACCCCGTTGATCACAATGGTTCTATCGTAAATCTCTTTGCCCAAAGATGCAATACTGATATGTTTTTTCCCTTCATCGTAAATCAATTTTTCATAAATTTCATCAGAAATCACCAAAATATCGTGAGATACTGCAAAATCTGCAATCATCTGCAAATCTTCTCTGGAAGAAATCATTCCAGTCGGATTGGAAGGGCTGGTCAGAATCAGTGCCTTTGTTTTTTCCGTATATGCCTGATCCAGTTCCGCGCGGGTCAGCATAAAGTTGTTTTCTTTTTTGGTATGCACCACCACTGGCGTTCCTCCAGCAATTTTAACCATTTCTGAGTAACTCAGCCAAAACGGCGCAGGAATGATCACTTCATCCCCTTCATTCAAAATTGCCATAAATACATTCATCAGCGAATGCTTCGCGCCATTGCTGATGATTACCTGCGCCGGCACATAGTCCAAATCATTGTCTTTTTTGAGCTTATCACATACCGCCTGCCGCAATGCCGGTGTACCCGCTGCCGGCGTGTACCGTGTTTTGCCTGCATCAATGGCTTTTTTTGCCGCTTCACAAATATGTGCCGGTGTATCAAAATCCGGCTCGCCTACGCCAAAAGTTACCATATCTTTTCCTTCTGCTTTCAGTTCTGCCGCTTTCGCAGAAATTGCCAATGTACTGGATGGCTTAATACGCATTGCTCTTTTCGATAATTCCATATTCCCACACCTCTTCTACTATCTATTGTCCACTTCAAATTTTCCTTTGTTCTTTCCTCTCATCAGCAGATTCGCCATAATCAGGAGAATGGCGAGACTCATGGCACATATTTTCCATGTAACGACCGATTCCGCTTCTGCTCCGCTGTCAATCTGCATCGTTTCTCCATAGGTAATGCATACTTGATATTGCATTAAACCGTCATTCACCGTATATACAAACGGTTCTGCCTGCGCTCTCTCCTGCGTGTAAAAAGCGAATTCCTTATATTCCCCTGTCAGTGGCGTCGCAACATATGTTGCCCATGCATAGACTCCTTCTTCATCCTGCATCAGAAATGTTACACTATTGCCATACGCCTGTTGGATTGGTTCTGCCTCATCTGCAAGCACCAGTCCTTGTTCTTCTGCTTTTGCCATAAACACCTGCGCTAATTGCTCTTCCCGATACGGATACGGCGCCGTCCCATGAATACTCAGCAAAAACGCCGCCGCCACTACAATCAGCAATCCTACACTTATCACTGCCCGTCTCATGCTTCCTCCTTACTTCCATACCTGCTTTGCCACGCGCAAAAAGTTCTCTTCCCTGATTTTCGCCGCCGTTTTTTCTCCGAACTCCCGTTCCAACCGCTCTAGAAAACACGCCATATCTTCCACTTGCCGTAAGTCCGTCGGGGTGATATCAATCCCGTCAAAATCACTGCCGAGCCCTACTGCGTCCTCTCCTGCCCAATCCAGCATATGCGTCAACTGACGAATCAAATCATCCATCGTCACAGATGCTTTCTCAGCTACAAACGGCGGATAAAAATTCAGTCCAACAAACCCTCCTGCTTCACCAATCGTACGAAGCTGCTCGTTTGTCAAGTTCCGGGGATGACCACAAACCGCTCTGGCATTGGAATGACTGGCAATAAACGGCATCTTCGCCAACTCTGCCACATCCTGAAACCCTGCGTCAGATAAATGCGATACGTCTATCAGTATGCCCAAACGCTCCATTTCCTTGATTGCCGTTTTTCCAAACTGCGTCAAACCACCGCCGCTTTCCCGCTCCAACACACCGTCTGCCAATGCGTTTCGATGATTCCATGTTAACGTCACCAATCTCACGCCCAGTTGATGGTAGATTCGCAATGCGGACAATTCCCCCTCCAGAGCTTCTCCGCCTTCCAGCGCAAGCACAGCTGATACCTTTCCTTTTTTTCGATTCTCCAATAGATCCGTATAGGTATGTATATTACCAATCCATGCTGCATTTTTCTGGATTTGTTGATGATAAAAATCCAAATATTTTATGGTTTGCCGCATTGCAATGGAATAATATTGCGGTTCCAGCCATAACGCAAATACCTGTATGCAGGGTCCGTATTGCCGCAGCCGCATCAGATCCAAATGTTTGGAATTCTGCTCCAGCGTTTCTCCATCTTTCATCAGCTTCACAATGGTATCACAGTGAGCGTCTGCATAACTTTTCATACGCCATTCCTCCATATTTCCCTTTCCATTTTATCTTCTCACGCCAAAAAAAACAATACCCATCCAACATCTCTGCAAAATATTGTATGCGTATCCCATCCATTGCATCACAGAAAATCTTGTCCATCTACGCTTTGGCAAAAAAAGAGGATTCCTTTCCTTATCAAAAAATCGTATCTTACATAGAAAAGACGGGAATGGTTTGCATCCTGCAAAGCACTCCCGTCTCTGTTCTTTTTTCCGTTTCTTCTCATCCCTGCAGCCATTCTTTCACAAGCGGCATTTACACGAACAGCTCTCCCGTTTCACGCCGATTCCATCCATCTTTTTGGGATATCCTTCTGCTATCCCTCCACACGATACCGTGCCAAGCGATTCTCCGCCTCTTCATCGGCATAAAGTTCCAGATAAACCCCCTCTGCCGTATGCGCTTCCTGAATAATTTCGCACCTGCCATGAATCCATCCTGTCAATGCGCCTTCCGTATAAGGCAGCAGCACCTGCATGCTATGCCGAAACCGTTTGAGCAGATTTTCCACACAAACAAGCATTTGATCCAAACCGATTTGTTGCGCCGCCGATACCTGTACCATATCGCGTGCAATTCGGTCCATCGGAAGCGGCAGTTCCACCTCTCGATCCATTTTATTATATACCGTAATTACCGGCGTATCTGCACAGCCCAAGTCCCGCAGCGTATCATAAACGACCTGCATTTGTTCCTCCCGATTGGGATTGGAGGCGTCTACCACATGCAGTAAAATATCCGCATATTTCAGTTCCTCCAGCGTCGCACGAAACGCCTGCACCAAATGATGCGGCAGTTTTTGTATAAATCCCACTGTATCAGTCATTAAAATTTCTGTTCCGCCGGGTAATGCCACTTTCCGTGTTGTCGTATCCAGTGTTGCAAATAGCTGATCTTCCGCTAAAACCCCAGCATTGGTCAATACATTCAGCATCGTAGATTTTCCTGCATTGGTATACCCCACCAGCGACACCACCGGAGTCCCTTTCCTGCTTCTCTGTGTCCGCAGCAATTCCCGATGGGTTTGAATCTCCCGCAATTCCCCATTCAGTTCCGCAATCCGTTCTTTGATATGTCTTCTGTCCGTCTCCAGCTTCTTTTCTCCTGGACCCCTGGTTCCGATTCCGCCGCCCAGTCTGGACATCGATGTACCCATCCCAGTCAATCGGGTCAGCCGGTATTTCAATTGCGCCAATTCCACCTGAATCTTTCCTTCACCAGAAATGGCTCGTTTTGCAAAAATATCCAAAATGACAATGGTTCTGTCCATTACTTTGGTATCCAGCATATTTTCCAGGTTCTTCATCTGTGCAGGAGATAGTTCATCATCGCAGACAATACCTGTTGCATCATATGTATGCAGCATCATCTTCAATTCCTCAATTTTTCCCTTCCCCAAATAATGTGCCGGATGCATTTTCTCTCGCTTTTGCGTAGTACGGGCAACTGCCGTCGCCCCTGCTGTCTTTACCAATTCTTCCAGCTCATTCAAACATGCCTCCGTTTCCATCGAAAACCGGTTTCCTTTCTCCTCCAGCTCAATGCCGACCAGAATCAGTCTTTCTTCTGCATCCTTATTTTCATGCATTTCTCTTGCCATGCCGTTCCTCCTTGTTTCTCATTCCTAGCGCAGCCAGACGCCATCAAAGGAAAATCGCGCCGGTCCGGTCATATAAATGTGATGATCGGATTCTCTCCATTCGACCTCCAACGTGCCGCCCAGCAGTTGTATGCGTACTTTTCTCTCACACAGTCCATTCAATACAGCCGCTACCAACGCCGCGCTGGCTCCTGTACCACAAGCAAGCGTTTCCCCACTGCCTCTCTCCCAAACACGCATGGATAAATGGGTGCGGTCGATCACCTGTACAAACTCAATATTTGCTTTCTTGGGAAATATGGGTGCCGTTTCGGCAATGCTTCCGTATTTTTCCACATCCAAGCCTGCGATATCCTCCACAAACGTCACTGCATGCGGATTGCCCATAGAAACGCAGGTAAAGGAAAACATCCGATCCAAAATCTGCATCTGTTCTCCAATCACCAAAGACCGCTCACTCCGCACCGGAATCTGCTCTGCCTCCAAGATGGGTTCTCCCATATCTGCCGTCACAGCAATCACTTCCTTTTGCTGAATATGTAGCTGCAGTGTCTTGATTCCTCCTAAGGTTTCCAAAGTAATCCGATCTTTCTGCGTCATTCCTCTTTCGTATACATATTTTCCGATACACCGGACTGCATTACCGCACATTTCTCCTTCGGAACCATCCAAATTAAACATCCGCATCCGGAAATCCGCCTGCTGGGAAGGTAAGATCAGTACCAAGCCGTCTGCTCCCACCCCAAAATGCCGTTCGCTCATCGCAACTGCCAGCAAATCAGGATGTTTGATTTCTTCTTCAAATCCATTGATGTAAATATAGTCATTTCCACAGCCTTCCATTTTGGTAAAGCGCATTTGTTTTCCTCCTCGCTTATGTAGCGGCGGTTCAAAACCGCCTGTTGTTACTGCTGTCTGTGAGGTACCGGTGTCATGTCCGCTTCGTGACTGACTGCGCTGTAAAAACGCAGTGCCCAAAGCCCTGCCAGTCCCACCAACGCAAAAATAATGCGTGCCAGCCAGAACATGGAACCGCTGAAGATGGTCGTTACCAAATCAAATCCAAAGAATCCGATCAGTCCCCAGTTCAGCGCGCCGATAATCACCAGCGTCAAAGCAATATAATTCCCTGTTTTCATGTTTCTGACCTCCTATGGTATGATCAACAGATATATCTGTACCCATAGTATCTCTGTTCTATCGCTTTTTATGAAAAAAATTTTTCAATGGTATTGGTAAAATCTACCCCCTGCAAATTTCCCACTGCACTGTAGCTAAAAACACCACTGGAAAAAATCAAATCCATCACTTCCGCCAAATCTTTTTTCTGCACTTGTTCAATCTGCTCCATCACTTCTTCGATCTCCTGCACTTCACCGCGCAACAGCAACGCTGCCCCAGCAGAAGTCATGCGATTGAGCGTACTTTCCGATCCAATCATGAAACTGCTTATCATTTGTTCTTTGGTTACCTCCAGCATGCGCCGCGAAATGTCTTCTTCCCGTACCGCCCGGATTTCTGCTGCAATTCCACGATAGACTGCTTCTGCCTGACTGTGGTTCATGCTGGCGTAAATGGAGAATAACCCGGTATCCGCAAATGCTGTCGTATAGCTGTAAATAGAGTACGTCAATCCCTGTTCTTCGCGGATTTTTTGAAACAAGCGCGAACTCATGCCGCCGCCAAAAATCGTTTGAAATACCGCCATCGCATATTTCAATGGATGTTCCCGCTCCAGTCCGGGAAAGGCAATGCAGGTATGCATTTGTTCTACGTTTTTAGGTATTTGGATTTTGGATATGTGATATTGTGCTTTTGTCTCCCATGGCTCGTACGGATATTTTGCCCGCCATCTGCCGAAATATTGGTTTAACAGGTTCATCATATCCGCGGTACGAAAATGACCCGCAACCGAAATCACGATATTTTCCGTATGATAGTTCCGTTCATAGTATGCGCGGATGGTATCTGCGGTCAAATGTGCAATGGTGTCTTCTGTGCCCAATATGGGCATTCCCAAACTGCTGTCCCGCCAAATGTCATCCTGTAAGCAATCATGCACCAACTCCTCCGGTGCATCATCATACATATCGATTTCTTCTTTGATCACATTGCGTTCTTTTTCTACTTCTTCCTGAGAAAAAGCTGGATACAACAGCATATCGCTCATCACATCCATAGCACGTACCATGTGCTTGTCCAGCACTCTGGTATGATAGCACGTGTACTCCTTGGTTGTGTATGCATTGATCTGACCGCCTACCGCGTCCATTTCTTCCGCAATTTCTCTTGCCGAGCGATGTTTGGTCCCCTTAAACATCATATGCTCAATATAATGTGAAATACCATTTTCCTCTGGGCGTTCATTTCTGGTTCCATTTTTCACCCAAATCCCAAAAGAAACGCTGCGGACATATCCAATTTCTTCCAAAACCACTTTGATTCCATTTTCTAATGTCTGAATCACCAGCATATCAAACTCTCTCCTACGATGTATTCTTTTTGCGGTTAGCATATTCCATCTGCCAGAAAATATACGTTTTCTTCCAACAGAAACAGGAATTGTTTTTGTTTCTTTAAGGATAGCATAACAAAATCAGTTTTTCTGTGCAACCCCATATTCTGTAGTTGGCTGTGAGCTGCTAACTCCATTTTACGCAGCCTTTCCTGCCTTATTTGTTTTTTACGGCAGCCCAAACAAATATCGAACTTTATGTTATGTATGCTATGACGAAATATTTTTCTTACATTTTTTAGCAACGATCCCGTTTCCTTCTCTTAAACCGGTAATCATATCCGTTTTTGATAGACACAAGCATCGTGCATAGATACAGCCCGATACAAGAAAGCACGAAATCTCTGTTTCTCTAGAGAGATTTCGTGCTTTTCGATTCTACACAATGGGAGTGCTTCCTACACAGAACACTTCAAAATGGGAAAATACTCAAACCAAGCATCTCCCACAAATCCATGCCGTTTTTTCCTTTACGCAATTACCATTTGAATTCATCATCCGGTCTTTTGTAATCGTCCGTTGCATCTTTGATAGAGAAATTCAGTCTGCCCTGTTTGTCAATTTCCATCAAACGGACGTCTACTTCATCTCCCACTGCAACCACATCTTCTACTTTTGCAACCCGCTTATTCGCCAATTTGGAAATATGAATCAAGCCTTCTTTGCCCGGCGCAATCTCCACAAATGCACCGAATGTCATCAATCTGGTAATAGTACCTTTATATACCTTCCCCGGTTCCGGATCGCTGACAATCGCCGTAATCATATCAATTGCCCGCTGCATACCTTCCGGATCCGTTCCTTTGATGAAAATCTTACCGTCGTCTTCCGTATCGATTTCACAGTCAGTTTCTTCAATGATTTTCTTGATCACTTTGCCTCGGGTGCCGATCACTTCCGCAATCTTATCCACTTCAATCTGCATCGTTGCAATCTTCGGCGCATACGGAGACAGTTCTTTTCTTGGTTCTGCAATGGCTTTGAGCATCACTTCGTTGAGAATATATTCTCTGGCTCTTCCAGTCTGTGCAAAAGCCTGTTCAATCATTTCAAAGGTCAGCCCTTTGATCTTCATATCCATCTGAATCGCAGTAATCCCTTCAGATGTTCCAGCCACTTTGAAATCCATGTCGCCAAAGAAATCCTCTACACCCTGAATATCTGTGATTTCAATAAAGTCATCATCGGTTTCTCCTGTTACCAGACCAACGGAAATACCGGCAACCGGACGTTTAATCGGTACCCCGGCAGCCATCAAGGATAACGTAGAGCCGCAAATCGACGCCTGAGAAGTGGAGCCGTTCGAACTGAGGATATCTGATACCAATCGAATCGCATATGGGAATTCTTCCTCACTAGGAATAACAGGCAGCAGAGCTCTTTCGCCCAATGCACCATGACCAATTTCCCGTCTGCCGGGACCTCTGGACGTTTTGGCTTCCCCTACAGAAAATCCCGGGAAGTTATAGTGGTGGATATACCGTTTTCCAGTTTCATTGGTATCCAGACCATCCAATCTCTGCCCTTCACTAATCGCGCCCAATGTGGTCACAGTCAACGCCTGTGTCTGCCCTCTGGAAAACAGCGCAGAGCCATGTACTCTGGGCAACACGTCTATTTCTGCGCTTAACGGTCTGATTTCTTCGATTCCGCGACCATCGGGACGCTTGTGTTCTCTCAGGATCATCCGTCTTACCGTCATTTTTTCAAATTGATAAATAATTTCATCCACCAATGCAGGAATATCCGTTTCTTCTGCCGAAATTTCCGTTAACGCTTCTGTCAGCTTCTCCAGCACTTCATCTGTAATTTCTTTGATTTTTGCATCCCTATCTTGTTTGCGTTCTGCAAAGACTGCTTCTTCCATTCTTGCATCCGTAATATATCCCGTCACCATCTGATACGCATCTTCCGGAATCACATGTTCTTCATAAGGCGCTTTTTCTTTGCCTTCCTTCGCCGTGATTTCCTGAATGAATTGAACCACTTTCAAATTGGTATCAAACGCCAGATGAATTGCTTCCATCATCAGTGCATCCGGAATCTCATCTGCGCCCGCTTCAATCATCATCACCTTGTCTTCTTTGGAAGAAACAGTCAAAGATAATCTGCTGTTTTCTCGTTGTTCTGCTGTGGGATTTACCACCAATTCTCCGTTACAATACCCAATGTTTACCGAAGAAACCGGAGCCGTAAACGGAATATCGGAAATATTCAGCGCCAAAGACGCGCCAATCATTGCCGTCACTTCCGGAGAACAGTCCTGATCTACCGACATGACTGTTGCCACAATCGCTACATCATTTCTATAATCCTTTGGAAACAGCGGACGGAGGGGTCTGTCAATACATCTTGCTGTCAAAATCGCCTTTTCCGACGGTCTGCCTTCTCTTTTGATAAATCCGCCCGGGATTTTCCCAACGGAATATAGTCTTTCTTCATAATCAATGCTCAGCGGGAAGAAGTCAATGCCTTCTCTGGGCTTGTCGGACGCCGTTGCTGTCACCAATACCGTTGTATCGCCATAACGCAGCAATACTGCCCCGTTCGCCTGTTCCGCAACACGCCCGATCTCCGCTGTCAGTGTTCTGCCTGCCAGTTCCATGGAATAGGTTCTAAACATAATCAATCTCCTTTTTTTGTTTTTTCCCGCACCATAGATCTTCAACTTTAAGTACCCGTCCCATGATACGCAAAGTTGGAAATCTATAGTGCCGCCTTCTTCGTTGTCTGTGGATAGTAGAAAAGAGAGGAAAATCTCCTCTCTTTTCCCGTTGTCCTTGTTCTTACTTTCTCAGACCCAATTCTGCAATAATTGCACGGTATCTTTCAATATCCAGTGCTTTCAGGTAATTGAGCAGACCACGTCTCTGACCAACCATTTTCAGCAGACCACGTCTGGAATGGTGATCTTTCTTGTGGCTTTTCAGATGATCTGTCAGCAGTGTAATTCTTGCTGTCAGCAGTGCAATCTGCACTTCCGGAGACCCGGTATCATTCGGTGTTCTGCCGTATTTTGCGATAATTTCCTGTTTGTTGATTGTTGCCATTGTTTTGTCCTCCTGAAATAAATATTCTTGCAAACCCCAGAGACTAAGTAACGGTCGGAGCATCCGATTACTGAGTCTTGGTTTTACAGCGTAATTATTTTATCATACTCCCTGTGCCTTTGCAAGGCAAAACCGTGGATTTTCTCGTGTTTTTCCGTTTTTTTGTCTCTTGCATGCTACAATACTACCTTTTGTTTGGGCGCAAACCGAAATTGCGACAATAATACAGCCACAAATACAATCGCAAACCCTACTGCCATCCGCGGAGTAACTGCTTCGTGATACAGCAGTACGGAAAATACGACGCCGAACACCGATTCCAAACTCAGCAAAATCGTTCCCACCGCCGCATCTGTATGTTTCAATCCATATGCCTGCAAGAATAAACATAATGCTGTGGAAAACAGTGCCAAATACAGCACATTGCCCATCGCACCCATAGAAATTGCTGCAGGCACTCCGTTTGTAACAAAAGTTCCAATCCAACCAACTACCGCAGAAAAGGTAATCTGCATGGTTGTCAGCAATATAGGGTCTCTTCCTTTTGCAAACCAAGCCACCGCTGTCAGGTCGCAGGCAAAAATGACGCCGCCAATCAGTGTCACAACATCACCAGAGGTCATCGTCATATCTCCATTGAGCGAAATCAGTCCAATGCCTACCAAACAGATGACCGCCGCAAATACATGGTTCTTCTGCGGACGTTCTTTGGAAACAAACCAGTAAAAAAACGGTACAATCACACAATAGACCGCTGTTAAAAATGCACTTTTTCCCGGTGTGGTTCCCAATGTCAATGCCACCGTCTGCACCGCTGTACCAAGCCCCATCGTTGCGCCGGTGATCAGCCCGCCCAGTAAATATCCTCGATTCAGCCTGCCCCATTTTCGATATGTGATCACCCATAGCAGCACTGCGGCTATGGTAAATCTTGCTGCTGTAATAAACCAGGAAGACAACTCTTCCGTGGCAAACTTTTGAAATACGAACGCACTTCCCCAAATGATCGACGTCAGCAGCAACAGCCCATGCGCCCACATCCTTTTCTTCTGTTCCATATGGCTTCCTCTAATTTCTTACTTCTTTTCTTTTTCCGATTTCCAGTGTGCATATTCCGCCGAAGCAAAGTACGCCTTTGTCTGTTCCGCGTTGATCGCAATTTGTTTCTGCAGTTCTTCTACACCGGAGAATTTTTTTTCACTGCGCAGAAACTGGTAAAAAAAGATTTGCAGCGTTTCTCCATAAATGGTCTGATCAAAATCAAATAAATACGTTTCTATAATTTTCTGTGTTCCGTTTACTGTCGGATTCTTTCCCACATTCGTCACACCATAGTAATACTTCCCACGGTATCGTGTTTTTGTAGCGTATACACCGTTTGGCGGAAACAGCTTCAACGGGTGCGCTTCAATATTGACCGTTGGGAAACCAATGGTTCTGCCCAGCTTTTTCCCTTCCTTTACGGTACCCAATATAAAATACGGCTCCGTCAGCATGCGATTGGCATTCTCCAAATCCTTTTCTTTCAAACATTCCCGAATTCTGCTGCTGCTGACCCGCTCCCCCTCATACTGTACAGAAGGCACAGCGATCACTTTCACGCCGTATTGTTCTCCCAATCGGCGCAGCATTTCATAATTTCCCGCTCTTTGACTGCCAAAGTGATAATTTTCTCCCACAATCAATACACGGCATTTCATACGCTCAAATAACAGCTTGATTGCAAAATCATGTGCAGACATTGCCGCAAATTCTGTATCAAAGGGATATTCAATGTACGTATCTACGCCCATTTGCTCCATCGTAAACAGCTTTTCCGAAGGCGCCATAATCAGCGCAAAATCCTCTTTTTTCTGAAAGACCAACATTGGATGCGGAGAAAAAGAAAATACGACACTTTCCAGATTTTCTTCCGCCGCAAATTCTTTGGTCAGATGAATCAATGCCCGATGTCCCTGATGCAGTCCGTCAAAGTTTCCCAGCGTAATCGCTGTCGGTCTGCTTCGGTCTATTCGCCTGTCTGTAATATGTTCCATATTTGTCGCTACTCCTTAAATCAACATTTTATACGGTTTGATATAAACGGTTTCTTCTTTCTGCACTGTGTATAGCCCAACCAGATTTTTCCTGCTGTCAAACACTGCCGCCACTGTGCCTGCCGACAATGGCTGCTCGCAATGATAATATCCTTGATAAATTTTCGCACCATGATACAGCAGTTTTGTTGATGCCGCAGATACTGTAATACGCGGATATCCGGTCAAAGCTGCTTCCATCGACAACATTGCTTCTTCTGCTTTTCCCTCTTCCGCTAATGTTTTCAATTCCTCCAATGTAATGGCATCCTCCAGCCGAAACGTACCTGTTCGGGTACGAATCAGACTCTCCATATGTGCGCCGCAGCCCAGCTTTACTCCGATATCGCTGCACAGCGTCCGGATATATGTCCCTTTCGAACATGCTATCTCCATCTCAAAGCGATCCGGCGGCAAAAAGCGGCAGATCTGAATTCCATAAATGGTAACTGTTCTTGCTTTCCTGGCAATTTCTTTTCCTTCTCTTGCCAGTTCATATAACTTCTTCCCATGGACCTTAATTGCCGAATACATGGGCGGTACCTGCGCAATCTCTCCCACAAACTGCTGCGTTGCTTCTCTGATGGCATCTTCGTCCCAGTGCACCTCTTTTTGTTCTACCACTTCTCCGGATGCATCCTCTGTCGTTGTCGTAATTCCCAAACGCACCATTGCCCGATAGACTTTTGTGCCATCCATGATGATCTCTGATAGCTTGGTTGCCTTTCCCACACAAATCGGCAATACACCTTCCGCATCTGGATCCAGCGTACCTGTATGCCCTACTTTTTTGGTATGCAGTATCTTACGTACCACCGCTACCACATCATGAGAGGTAAATCCTTTTTCCTTCCGAATATTCCATATTCCATCCAAAAGAATTCCTCCTTACAGTATATGCTTTACTTCCGCCAGCACCAACGCTTTGGCTTCCGCCATGGATGCCGCAATACTACATCCTGCCGCCTTGACATGTCCACCGCCGCCGAATTTCTGCGCCAGTGCACATACATCTCTGCCGTCTGCGCCGCGGAAACTCGCCTTGACTTCTGTTTCCGTTTTTTCATACAGAAAGCAAGCCACTTCTGTCCCCTGCACGCCCTTTAAATAGTTGATAATGGTATCCAATTCTTTATTGGTACCATGACAAGCTGCAATTTCCGCAGCAGTAATCGTCGCACAAATTACTTTTCCATCAAAATACAATTCCGCATTTTCCAGCGCTTGTCCCATGATCTTCAATTCCGAAAAACTACGGCTGTCAAAAAACTGTTGGTAAATTTCCGTAAACAAAATACCTGTTTCCATCAACGCTCCTGCAATCCGCATGGTTTTCGGCGATGTAGAGGAATGGCGGAATCCTCCTGTGTCATAAATCAAGCCGGCGTATAATGCCGCTGCGATTTTGGTATCCATCGGATATGTCCCCTGCAAAAACTCATACACAATCTCACAGGTAGAAGAGGCTTCCGCATCCACATAATTCCATTGAGCAAAATAGGTATTGCTGCGATGATGATCCAAATTGATCTGGCAGTCTGCTTGATCAAACCATTCTTTCGCCGCACCTAATCTTTCAGCATCTCCGCAGTCCAGAGCCAAGAACAAATCTGCTTTTTGCTCCGCCTGACGCACCAGATGCTGATTAGGAATGACCTCGTATTTCTTTGCATAAGGCTCCAACAGTACCGTTACTGTTTTCCCCGCTGCCTCCAACGCCGCACCTAACGCCAAACACGCACCAATGGCATCTCCATCCGGATTGGTATGTCCCGCAATCTGGATAGACTTCGCCTGTTCCACGCAGCGCAGGATTTCTTCCTTGGTATTATTCCGCATCGTCCCGCACTTCTCTTTCTTTGCGTTCTTTCGAAATTTGTTCCATCAGCTGATTCATTCGCACCGCATATTCTGCAGATTCGTCTAATTTAAAGCTCAATTCCGGTGTCAACCGCAGATTGACCCGCTCCGCCACCAGATGACGAATAAAGCCGCCTGCGTTTTTCAATCCTTTCATGACACTTTCTTTCTGCGCCGCATCCCCCAATACCGAAACGTATATTTTGCAGTATTTCAAATCCTGTGTCGTTTCTACCCGCACCACACTGGTCATGGCGCCTATGCGCGGATCTTTCAGCTCTCCTCGAATAATTTGAGATACTTCCTTAAAAATTTCATCATTTACCCGAGACATTCTTGTTTGATTTTTCATACATTCTCACCTGCTTTATCTTGGTACTTCTACCATTGTATAGGCTTCGATCCAGTCCCCTTCTTTCACATCATTGAATTTCCGGAATACCAGACCACATTCATATCCTGCCGTTACTTCTTTCACATCATCTTTGAATCGTTTCAGACTTTCCAGGTCACCTTCATATACTACAATACCATCCCGAATGATGCGTACCTGACAATTTCTGACAAACTTCCCGTCTTTGACATAACTGCCTGCAATCGTACCTACGCCGGAGGCTTTGAACAGCTGTCGCACTTCCGCATGTCCCAATACCTGTTCTTCAAAAATCGGATCCAGCATCCCTTTCATAGCAGCGGTGATATCTTCAATGGCATTATAAATTACACGATACAGACGAACATCTACTTTCTCTGCATCTGCAAACGTCTTCGCCGCCGGTTCCGGACGGACATTGAATCCAATGATGATGGCATTGGAAGCGGATGCGAGCATCACGTCGCTTTCTGTAATCGCGCCTACTCCACCATGGATGATCCGCACGCGTACTTCTTCGTTGGACAGCCGCTCCAAACTCTGACGTACCGCTTCCACAGAACCCTGCACATCTGCTTTCACGACAATGTTCAATTCTTTCATATTCCCACTCTGAATCTGTGAGAACAAATCATCCAGCGATACTTTCTGCGGCGTTTCCTTAATCAAATTTTCTCTGTTCTTGGCAATGATGCTCTCTGCCACCTGTCTTGCCTGTTTCTCATTTTCCGCCACATAAAAGCTATCGCCCGCAGAAGGCACTTCTGACAAGCCCAGAATCTCTACCGGTGTAGAGGGACCCGCTTTTTTCACTCTTCTCCCCTTATCATCGGTCATTGCACGGATTCTTCCATATGCAGAACCAGCCACAACCGGATCTCCCACCTGCAGCGTACCATTCTGCACCAAAACCGTTGCAACCGGACCTCTGCCTTTATCCAACTGTGCTTCGACAATGGCGCCTCTCGCCTTTTTATTGGGATTTGCTTTCAATTCTTTCATTTCTGCCACCAGAATAATCATTTCCAGCAAGGAATCAATTCCCTCTTTGGTCACTGCGGATACCGGCACACAAATCGTCATTCCGCCCCATTCTTCTGGCACCAATTCATATTCTGCCAGTTCTTGTTTTACTCTATCCGGATTTGCTGAAGGTTTATCCATTTTATTGATGGCAACAATAATCTCCACTCCAGCCGCTTTTGCATGGTTAATGGCTTCCACTGTCTGCGGCATCACACCATCGTCTGCTGCCACCACCAAAATAGCAATATCTGTAATCTGCGCGCCACGCATACGCATTGCTGTAAATGCTTCATGTCCGGGCGTGTCCAGAAATGTAATGGGTTTCCCGTCTATCTGCACGGTATACGCTCCAATATGCTGTGTGATTCCGCCGGCTTCTCCCTTGGTGACATTACTGTGACGAATTGCATCCAGCAGAGAAGTTTTGCCATGATCGACATGTCCCATAACAACGACAACAGGCGGTCTTTCCTGCAGTTGGCTTTCATCCTCTTCTTCTTCGGCGAACATTGTTTCCATAATGTCTTTTTCTTCTTCCACTTCCAAAATGACATTATATTCTTCTGCAATTTCCGATGCCGTATCAAAATCCAGCGTTGCGTTGATATTCAGCATTTTTCCTTTTTTCATCAGCGCCATAACCAAATCGGAACCTTTTTTCCCCAATACTTCTGCCAGTTCTTTGATACTGATTGTTTCAGGGACTGCCCGGATAACCGGATCTTCCGCTGCCGCTTTCTCAGCTGCTTTGATTGCTTCCATCTCCGCCTGTGCAGCCGCTTCTTCCAGTTCCCGTCTTCTGCGTTCCAGCGGATTCTCTCTAGGTTTCTGGTCTTTTTTGCCTTTTCCTTTTTTCTCTTTTTTGCCCTGGTTTTGTTGATTGTTCTGCTGATTCTGATTGGTAGGATTGCTCTTACCATTCTGGTAATTTTGATGACCTTGTCCGTTTCCCGGTTTATTCTGTCTATTTTTGTTTTGATCCGGTTTGCTGTCTTGCTGCTTTTTATTGTTTTTTATCTCTTGCTGTTTCGGCGCGTTTTTCTGCTGTTCCCGCTTTTCTTGGCGCGGCTGTGCTTTCGGTTGTGTTTTTGCCTTTGCTTCTTCTGCCGCTTTCCGTTCTTCTTTCTCTTTCGGTTGTTCTGCCGCTTTTTGTTCCGCAGGTTGATACATCTTTCTGATCTGATCTGCATCGCTGTCCGTAATCATACTCATATGACTGGTGGCTTCCATACCGATACTTTTCATTTTTTCCATCAATTCTTTATTGGCTACGCCTAACTGTTTCGCCAATTCATAAATTCGCATTTTTGACATTCGCCGCACCTCATCTTTCTTCCCTGATCCTCTATTGCTTATTCTATCCGTTCACGGTGTTCTTCTTCCGCCAATGCGTTCAGTTTTTTTGCGAAACCTGCTTCCGTCACAACCAGCACCGCCCGCACTTCTTCGCCGACGGCTCTGCCTAGCTCCGCTTTTGTTCCCGTTTCTATTATCGGCACTTGATAAAACGCTGCGGAATTCCGAAATTTCTTCTTTGTATTTGCGGATGCATCTGCTGCTACCACGATTAGGCATGCTTTTTTGCTCCGTACTGCATCTTCCGCCGATGCTTCTCCTCCAGCGAGTTTTCCTGCCCGCTTGCAAAGCCCCAGCAAAGAATAAAATTTACGCATGTTCTTCCCCTTCCAATTGTGCCAACAGCGCTTCATACACGTCTTTGGGAACCGCTGCCTTAAAGGATCGTTCCAATCCTTTCGATTTCTGCGCTTTCGCCAAACATTCTGTATTGGGGCAAATATATGCTCCTCGTCCGGGCTTTTTCCCTGTACGATCCAACGAAAACTCTCCGGCATCATTTCTGACAATCCGGATGAGTTCTCTTTTATCTTTCATTTCCTGACATCCGGTACATTTTCTCAGCGGTACTTTTCTTTGTTTCATTCTACTGCCGCCTCCTATCGGATTATGCTTCTTCCTGCTGCTCTTGCGAATCGGTCGCTTCCACAGATTCCGCTGCTTTCGCGTCTGTCTCAGATTCCAATGGATTCCATTCATCATCCATCTGATGAGTACTTTCTTCCGCTTCATCCATTTCCGGCTCTTCTGCTAAAAAGTTCGTTTCTTTTGCCTGCGTTTCACTCTTGATGTCAATTCTCCATCCCGTCAATTTTGCCGATAATCTGGCATTTTGCCCTTCTTTCCCAATGGCAAGGGAGAGCTGGTGATCTGGTACAACCACTTTTGCACTTTGTTCCGCCGCATTGATGGCAACTGCCACTACCTTAGACGGACTCAATGCAGCTGCAATGAATTCTTTCGGGTCTTCGCTCCAGTTGATGACATCAATTTTTTCGCCGCCTAACTCATTGACAATCACATTCACACGGCATCCATTCTGCCCCACACATGCCCCCAGCGCATCCACATTTTCATTCTTGGAATACACCGCAATTTTCGTTCTGCTTCCAGCTTCTCTGGCAATACTCTTGATTTCCACCGTGCCGTCATGCACCTCCGGCACTTCCTGCTCAAACAGGCGTTTGACCAATTCCGGATGTGTTCTGGATACATAAATCTGCGGTCCCTTGGGTGTCTGCTTTACTTCTAAAACATATACTTTCAGTCGTTCCATGAAATTATACTGTTCACCGGGAATCTGTTCATTTGCTGCCAGTACCGCATCAATTTTACCCATCTGCACAATAATGTTTCTTCTTTCTCTGCGTTGTACGATTGCTGTTACAACTTCCCGTTCCTTCGTGATGTACTGATTATAAAGGATTTCCCGTTCTGCTTCTCTGAATTTCTGTACCACAACCTGCTTTGCTGTTTGCGCCGCCACTCGGCCAAAATCTCTCGGCGTTACCTCCAAATCCACAACATCTCCGATTTGATATTCTGGATTCAGCACCCTTGCCGCCGCTAGGCTGATCTCGTTTTGTTCATCCAGCACTTCTTCCACTACTTCACGCTGTGCATAGCAAGCTACATTTCCGCTTTCCCGATCAATCATTACTTTGATATTCTGATTGGATCCAAAATTCTTTTTGCATGCAGATACCAAAGATGCTTCAATCGCCTCGAAAATAATTTCTTTGTCAATTCCTTTTTCTTTCTCAATCAAATGCAATGCTTCTATAAATTCCGCCCTATCCATTTTTTCGATTCCTCCCTTAATTTCAGAAAATCACAGCCAGCCGAACGTCCGCCACCTCTTTTTGCGCAAATGCGCGTATTGTGCCGTCCTCTTCCTCTATCGAAATACATCCGTCCTGCAATCCCAGCAGTTTTCCTTGATATTGCTTTTTCCCATCCAACGCTTTGTATAGCTTGATATCGATAATGTCTCCACTGAATTTTTCAAAATCCGCTTCTTTCTTCAGCGGTCGGTCAATCCCCGGTGAGCTGACCTCCAAAATATATGCCTGTTCAATGGGGTCTTCTGTATCCAGCTTTGCTTCCAGCTCTCGGCTAACCGCCTCACAGTCGTCAATGGAAACACCGCCTTCTTTATCGATATACACGCGCAGATACCAATTTGCACCTTCTTTTACAAATTCCAAGTCAACCAATTCCAGCTTTTTTTCTGCCACAATCGGCTCTAAAAGCGGCATGACTTTTTCTTCTGTGTTCCGTTTTGCCATTCTTTCACCTCATAGATTCATTCTTTCCTCATGCAACAATAAAGAGTGGGCTTTCACCCACTCTTTTGTCTGCCGTTTCTGCTTGTTACTGATAGTAGTATACCATTTTTCTATGCAGTATGCAAGCTTTTTTCTGTTTTTTCCATGCCGAGCTTTTTTCTTTCCCGCTGCTTATGAAAATGAGCAGCACAGTGTTCCAGATGCATTGTCTCTTCTTCTCTCATTTTACTGGCATAAACAACACAAAGACAATCCGCCAACCGCTTCCTTTTTCGTTTTCCATCATACGACGCAACTCATGTTTTCGTTTTTACAAAAAAGCAGAGACAGACGTTTCATCTATCTCTGCTATTATTTGTCTTTGTTCGTATGCCCTCTGGTTTTTTCTTTTTACAATACTTTATTTAAGAAATCCTGGGTTCTCTTGTTTTGTGGATTACCGAATACTTCTTCCGGTGTCCCCTGTTCCACAATATAGCCGCCATCCATAAAAATGACACGGTCAGCCACTTCACGCGCAAATCCCATCTCATGGGTCACCACGATCATGGTCATACCATCCGCTGCCAGTTTCTTCATAACATCCAATACTTCTCCTACCATTTCCGGATCCAACGCAGAAGTCGGTTCGTCAAACAGCATAATATCCGGCTCCATTGCCAACGCACGGGCAATGGCAACCCGCTGTTGCTGCCCGCCGGACAGGCTGGTAGGATATACATCTGCTTTATCCAGCAGACCGACCCGCTCCAACAACCGCTTTGCTTTTTCTTCCGCTTCGTTCTTGGTCATTCGCTTCCGATCCACTGGTGCCAACATAATATTCTGCATTACCGTCAAATGCGGAAACAGATTAAACTGCTGGAACACCATACCAATATTCTCTCGGATTTTATTGATATCCGATGTTTTTGCCATCAAATCGTAATCATCCACAATGACGGATCCGCCCGTTGGTTCTTCCAGCTTATTCAGACAGCGTAAAAATGTGCTTTTTCCAGATCCGGAAGGTCCGATCAGGCATACCACTTCCCCTTCGTGCACTTCCAAGTTAATTTCTTTGAGAACCTCCAAATTGCCAAAACTCTTTTTCAGGTTTTCTACTCTTACCTTAATCAATTTGCCAACCTCCTCTCCAGGATCTGGAACAGCTTCGTCAATATAATAACCAGTATATAATACCAGAATGCGACGATAGCATATGTTTCAAATCCACGGAAATTGGACGATACGATCAAATTACTTTGGCGCATCAATTCGCCTACACCAATGGTAGACAGAATAGATGTATCTTTCAATGTAATAATAAATTGGTTCGTTACAGAAGGGATCACAATCCGAATGGCCTGCGGCAGAATTACTTTGCGCATCGCCACACCATGCGGCAGCCCTAAACTTCTGGCAGCTTCCATTTGTCCTTTGTTTACGGCATTGATCCCGCTTCGGAATATTTCCGATAAGTATGCACCGGCATTCAGCATCAATACAATGACTGCCGCTGGAAACGGCTGAATCCGAATGTCCAATGCACCAGTCAAACCAAAATAGATAAACACCGCCTGTACCATTAACGGCGTCCCTCGAATTACACTCAGATACACGCCGGAAATGGCGTTTAACACCTTCATTCTGGATATGGAGAACAAACAGGAAATCAACCCGATGATAATCCCCAAAAACAGCGAACAAACCGTCATACCGGCTGTCAGCTTCAGCCCCTCAAACAATCGGGGCGCAATCGATACAGCATATTGCAGAAAACTCACTACAACATCCCATACGTTCACAAAAAACTCACCCATACGGCACTACTCCCAACTCTCAGACAACATAAATCTTTATTCTATAAATCCATCTGCGGATTATTCCTCGATGTATTTATTCAGGATTTCATCATATGTTCCATTTTCTTTCAAATTCGCCAAACCTGCATTGAACATTTCCAGCAGCTCGGTATTTTCACCTTTATTGACTGCAAAACCATAAGAATTCCCATTCTCTTTTTCTGTTACCATCTTCAGACCAACACCCTGAGAAATCGCATAACCCATTACTGGATAGTCTTCAAAACAAGCTGCAGAATTGCCGCTGTTTACATCCATATACATGTTGTTGGAATCGTCAAATGTTCTGGTTTCAAATCCATACTGATCTTTAATAGATTCTGCAAATGCCTGACCTTCTGTACCAATTTTAACTGCAACAGTTTTTCCTGCCAGATCTTCATATCCTTTGATTTCTTCATTATCTGCTTTGATGCCCATCACAACGCCGCTGTCAAAATACGGATCGGAAAAATCAAATTTTTCTTTTCTTTCATCTGTGATGCTCATTCCCGCAATGACACCGTCAACCTGACCAACTTCCAATGCCTGTACTGCCGCGTTAAATCCCAGAGAGTTAAATTCTACCTGGAATCCTTGATCTTCTGCAATCGCATTCATCAAGTCAATATCGATTCCCACAAACTCTCCACTTTCGGTTGTAAATTCAAAGGGGGCAAATGTCGTGTCTGTACCAATCACATACGTTTTGCCTGTGGATGTATCCGCAGTATCTTCTCCTTCTGTAGTTGTATCTGCGCTGCCGCCGCATGCTGCCAAGCTGAATGCCATAGTCAGCGCCATTGTTGTTGCTGCAAATTTTTTGAATAAACTCATTGTAAATTCCTCCCTTTCCTTATGCATAAAAATTCTATATGGTATGTCGCCGTTTTGCAAACGACTCATATCAATCCACTCTGCCTTTGCATAATTCCACCAACGAGCTGCTTCCCAATCGTTCCGCACCCAACTGCAGAAACAACTCCGCATCTGCAATGCTTCGTATCCCGCCGGCAGCCTTAATCTTGGTTCCATTTGTTACATGATTTGCAAACAGTTTGATATCCTCGGCTGTTGCACCGCCACTGCCAAAACCGGTGCTCGTTTTGATATATTCCGCCTGTGATTGGCTCACCACTTCACACATACGAATTTTCTCTATCTCTGTTAAGAAGCAAGTTTCCACAATCACTTTCAGCAGTCTTCCGTCACAAGCTTCCTTCACCGCGTTGATTTCTGCGAAAATAGCATCATATTTTTGTTCCTTCACCCAGCCAAGATTGACTACCATGTCTATTTCATCCGCACCGGCTGCAACCGCTTGTGCTGCTTCCGCCTGCTTCACAGCTGTCGTCTGATACCCATTCGGAAATCCAATCACCGTACCTACTGGCAATTTTCCTTCCAAAAATTCCGCCGCCTGTTTGACATAAGACGGTGGGATACATACCGACGCCGTACGGTATCGTAACCCTTCCCTGCAAATCTTCTCAATATCTGCCCAAGTAGCTGTCTGCTTGAGCAAGGTATGGTCCACATGGGAAAGGAGTTTCGCTTCATGCATATATGCACCTTCTTTCACTGGGTTTATACATACTTAAACATTATAGCATAAAATCAGACATACAACAATATAGAAAACCCTATCAATTTTCCAAACTTTTTTCTATGATTTTGCGTTTCTTATTAAAAATTCACATATTTTTTCTTACTATATTTTTCCTATTTATTTTTTCTATTTTTTTATTTCACTTTTCAAAATCAGTTAGATTTCGCTTTTGCTTCTTTATTTGAAAGAATTTGATGCGAAAAAAAAGTCATTCTCTTTCTCTATGTTTTCCATGCATCGCCATTCGTGCATATTTAGACAATTTAATGCATAAAAAGAAATACATTCCATTCCCTTTTCCAGACACTGTCAAACTGCCTCTGTGGCAACAGGTTCTTTCTCGGCACACTGTTCATCCCGCCACAGTTGACTTTTTTCCCAAATGCAGTCCATATATCCGCCTATTCATAGAAGGACCTGTTGACCCTGCCGTATCAATTCTACTGTATGATATTGATGAACCGTACGATTCCATTCTCGTATGCGGTTCGGCATTGTTCTTGACATCTTTCCATTATGTGAAACCAACGTCCATGAAAAAAGCGGCAAAGCCGCATAGGCTCTACCGCTGTTCTATTTCTGCAACACAATTTGTTTGAAATTATTCTTCTGTTGTTGCTTCTTCTTCTGCTGTTTCTGCAGGTGTTTCTTCCGCAGGAGCATCTGCCTGTCTCTTGGACAAACTGATTTTCTTCTGTTCCGGATTTACTTCCAGAACCTTTACTTTGATCATTTCGCCAACCTTCAGTTCGTCTTCCGGTTTCACTACATGTTTGTTTGCAATCTGAGAAATATGTACCAAGCCGTCTACGCCAGGTTCCAATTCCACAAATGCACCGAACGGCACCATCCGAACGACTTTTCCTTCTACAATAGAACCAACTGCATATTTATCCGTAGCCAATTTCCAAGGATTCATATCTGCATCTTTCAAAGACAGGCTGATTTTGCCTTTTTCTTTATCCACATCCAGTACAAATACTTCTACGGTCTGCCCTTCTTTCAATACTTCTCTGGGGTTGGAAATTCTGCCCCAGCTCATTTCAGAAATATGAATCAGACCATCTACGCCGCCCAAATCAACAAAAGCGCCGAAATCTGTCAGTCTGCTTACAGTACCGGTTACTTTAGAGCCAGCTTGAATGGTTTCAAACAATGCAGCGCGTTTTGCAGCAATTTCCTGTTCCACCAGTGCTTTTCTGCCGCCAATGAAACGACGTTTCACTCTGTCTACTTCGATGATATTAAATTCCAGTTTCTGACCGTTGAACACGCTCAGATCTTCAATAAATCTATTAGAAACCTGAGAAGATGGAATGAATACGTTCACACCGTTGACAACTGCAATCAAACCGCCCTTAACAACTTTTTCCACAACACCGGTCACAACGGTCTTGTCATTGTAAGCAGCTTCAATTTCTTCGATGCCTTTCTGTGTCTCAATGCGTTTTCTGGACAGCATCACATTGCCGTCGCCGTCATTGACACGTACTACAAATACTTCAATCTCATCTCCCGGCTGAACTGTTTTGCTGGGAATCACATTTGGATCACTGCTGAATTCGCCTCTGCTGATGATGCCATCAGATTTGAAGCCCAGGTTGACAGAAACTTCTTCATTTACCACCTGAATCACAGTGCCTTTTACCACGTCGCCTGTGTGCAGCGTCACGAGGGATTCTTCTAACATTTGTTCAAATGTTGCTTCCTCACTTCCTTCTAAATTTTGTACTGCATTTTCTAATGCTTCGCTCATAGTAACAACTACCTCCTTAATTATTGCCGGCGGTGTCGACGCGCCCGCAGTTATTCCTATTTTATCATTCTTTTCAAAATTATTCAACACCAAATCACAAATTGTTTCAATATGTACGGTATTTCCACAATTTTTGGCACAAATTTCCACCAACTTCTGTGTATTTGAACTGTTTTTGCCTCCAATCACGATCATTTTATCCACGCGCTTGGACAGTTCTTCTGCTTCTGTCTGCCGTTTTTCCGTTGCAGAACAGATGGTTTGAAAGACCTGCATAGAGATTCCGCGTTCTTGCAGAATTTGCAAAATCTTGTCGAATTTTTCTTGACGAAAGGTTGTCTGCACCACAACGGCATAGCTGTCTTTTGGCGGAATGTCTTTTTCTCTGGCTGCCTGCTCATCCTCTAATATCACTGCTTGATTTTGACACCAGCCGCAAATACCAATTACTTCCGGATGCGCACCATCTCCAACAACCAGAATTCCCTTTCCCGCTTCCTGCTGTTGCTGTACTATCTGGTGGATTTTTTTTACAAACGGACAGGTTCCATCCAAGATACGCAGCCCTTTTTCTTCCGCTTTGTCATACAGCTCTTTTCCCACACCATGAGACCGAATCAACAGCGTACCTGCTTCCATACTGTCCAGATCCTCTGTGATTTGCAGCCCCTTTGCCGCCAAGTCATCCGTCACCGTTTTGTTATGAATCAACTGCCCGTAGGAATACAGCGGATGTTCTGTTTTAATCGCAGCATATGCCATTTCAATGGCGCGCTTGACGCCAAAGCAAAAACCAGCCGATTCCGCCACCTGAATCCTGCTCATACTTCCACCTTCATTTCCCGCACTTTTTGCATTACCCGTTCTGTAATTTCTTCCATCATCTCTGTGGTCACTTTTTTCCCCTGATATTCATCCAAATAAATGGGCTCTCCATATCGTATATGGACCATAGAGCGGAAACGATATCGACTGCTGATGGCAATGGGTACAATCGGCGCATTCCCTTTTAACGCAAACAATGCAACTCCTGCCTTTGCAGCCTGCGCATCCCCTTCTTTCACACGGGTGCCCTCCGCAAAAATCCCGAGTACCTCTCCATTTTTCAGCAATTTAATTGCCGTTTTCAGCGCTTTCATATCCGTTGTTTCCCGATCCACAGGAAAAGCACCCAATCCATACATCAGCGCAGCAGACAATCGATTCGAAAATAATTCCTTTTTCGCAATATAACGCACCTCTCGCTTCACAAAGGCAGCCATCGTGGTCGGATCAAAATTACTCATATGATTGCAGCACAGCACCACACCGCCTTCTTCCGGAATATGTTCTTCTCCTTGAATATCCATCCGAAACATGATTCTATAATAAATGCGTACCAGTTTTCTGGCAAAATGATAAAAACGCATACTTTCTCACCTCATTTTATCTGTTTCGCAATCACCGACAGCATTGCTTCCGTCACAGCCGCAATATCCATTCCAGTCGTATCAATCATCACTGCATCCTCCGCTTTGCGCAAAGGACTGTATTTCCGGTGTGTGTCCTGATAATCTCTCTCTTCCATTTCCTTTCGCACCAATGCCTCATCCGGATGTTTTCCCTGTTTCTGCAGTTCTCCTACACGGCGCTTTGTTCTCTCTTCCATCGAAGCATCTAGGTATATTTTCACTTGTGCTTCCGGCAGCACCTTCGTGCCAATATCCCGACCGTCCATAATCACACTGTTTTCTTTTGCCAATGCCTGCTGTATCTCTACCATTTTTTCCCGCACCTTCCGGTAAGCCCCCACCACAGAAGCTGCCTTTCCAATTTCTTCCGTACGAATCGCTGCCGTAATGTCTTCTCCATCCAGCAGCATTCTCTGACCGCCAGCTTGCGGGCAAATTTGCATATCCATCTTCTCCAAAACAGATGCTACCTCTGCCTCACAGGCAGGATTCACTCCTTGTTGGATACAGGCGTATCCAAGTGTGCGGTACATTGCGCCTGTATCAATATACAAGATGCCCAGTCTCCGTGCAACTTCTTTTGCTGCTGTACTTTTTCCGGAACCGGCAGGTCCATCTACCGCCACTGCAAAATTCTGATTCACGCGAGTCCTCCTTTCTCCTGTCCGCATACGCTGTCTCCCGCCACAAAACCGGTAGAAAATGCAATTTGCAAATTAAATCCGCCTGTGTATGCGTCCACATCCAGTACTTCTCCTGCAAAATACAGCGCTTTGACCCGTTTGCTCTCCATCGTAGACGGATCAATTTCATCCACACAGATACCGCCGCTAGTCACGACCGCTTCCGCGTACCCCGTTGTGCCAATGATCGTTAACGGCAGCCCTTTGAGCAGCCGCAGCAATGTTCTGCGTTCTTCCTTCGTCACATGATTTACTTTTTTATCCGGCGCAATTCCAGATAACGCAATGATAACAGGAATCATCTTTTGTGGCAGCAAATCCCCCAGTGCATTGCGAAAGTCCTTATTGCTGTATTTTTCAAAATCCCGCAGTAGTCGCTGATCCAATTGTTTCTCTTCCAATGCCGGTTTCAAATCAATCCATAAACGATATCCTTTTTCTGTCTGTGTCAAAATATGCCTGCTGGCGCTGAGAATCACCGGACCGGAAACGCCAAAATGGGTAAAAAGCAACTCTCCAAAATCTTGATAAACCGTTTTTCCCATCTCGTCACAAATACGAATGGCAATATTGCGCAGACTCAAACCCATCAGCTCCCTGCACCAAGATTCCGCCGTCCGCAGCGGCACCAAAGACGGATATAACTTGGTTATCGTATGCCCGACTGCCTTTGCCATACGATATCCGTCCCCCGTAGAACCAGTTGCCGGATACGACAGCCCTCCGGTTGCCACAATCACTGCATCAAACGCAAGTTCTTTTTGATTCTGGAGTACAATTCCAGCTGCTCGTTCGTCTTTCACCCAAATCCGTTCCACCGGACTTTCCAAATGCAGTAAGACGTGATTCTGCCGCAAATACTTCTCCAATGCCCGCACCACATCCTGTGAACGATCCGTAACAGGAAATACGCGATTGCCACGCTCTACTTTTGTTTCCAGCCCCATCTCCAACAGCAGTTTGCGCAGCGCTTGATTGTCAAAGCGGTAAAATGCACTGTACATAAAATATGGATTACCAGGGATATGGTCCAAAAAAACATCCAAATCTCCATCATTCGTCACATTGCAGCGACCCTTTCCCGTAATGAGAATTTTTTTACCCAACCGGTTATTTTTTTCATATAAATGTACTGTATGCCCACGCTGCGCTGCTCGTCCCGCTGCCAACATACCTGCTGCTCCGCCGCCAATTACTGCTATTTTTGCCATGTTCCTTCCCCTTTGTTCCATAATTCTGCCATCTCCAGATGCGCTTTGTCATTCAAAGACATCAGAATCCGCCTACCGTCCTCCATCACATCTACCGTTGTAATCGAGGTATTGGTCATCCATGTTTTCCGGTAAAAATTCAAATCCATTCCCATCACTGCCACCAAAAGCACCCGCAACAAACCGCCATGGGATACAATGGCGATTCTCTCTCCCGGATGCTTGCGCAATAGTTCTTCAAAACCGGCGACGGAACGTTCCGTTACTTTTGCAAAAGAGCCCTCGCCCGGAAACGGATGCTCAAAGGGATTTTCATAAAAATCCAAGTATGCCTGTCCATATTTTTCTGTCAATTGTGGGATGCTGTGTCCTTCCCACTCTCCAAAATTGATTTCTTTGAAATGCTCGTCCACAATCGGCGTCAGCCCTGTTTCTTCGGCGATGGCGTCTGCCGTTTGTCTTGCACGCTGCAACGGCGATACATAGATTGCATCCAAAGGCAAATATCGAAACCGCTTCGCCACCAGTTTCGCCTGCGCCCTGCCTTCCGGTGAAAGCGCAATATCTGTGGCGCCCTGATACCGTCCTTCTCGGTTCCACTGCGTTTCCCCATGGCGAATCAGATAAAATCTGGTTTTCTTTTCTGTCATATTGTCCGCCTTCCTTTATATTCTATACTCTAAACGTAAATTATAGGAGAAAATCCGGCTTTTTTCAAGTAAAACCCGTTTTCTTCCCTGCCTTGCTCCCAATCAAACAGCCCTTTTGCCGTATCTTTCTTTTTTCAAAACGTTTTTCCGAACAGCCGCACCGTCTCATAACAGCATCCGTTTTTCTCTGGCGATTGCCTCTGCTTTATCTAGATATCAGCAAAAAATGCCTCATGCTTGTGACATGAGGCGTTTGATTTACTTTGCTGAAAGCTGCTTCAGATACTGCACTTCTTTTTCTGTCAAAGGACGATATGCTCCCTTGGGCAAGTCGCCTAACGTCAATGTCCCCGTTGCCACGCGCTTTAATTGTGCAACCGGATGTTTGATCGCATCGCACATTTTACGCACCTGCCTGTTCTTGCCTTCATGCAGGATAATTTCTGCTGTACAAAACCGCCGGTCTTTTTCTATTTCCAAAATCCGAATTTTCGCCGGTCTTGTTTTTCTGCCATCCACCATCACACCCCGGCGAAATTTCTGCAAATCCATATCATCCGGCACACCGTAAAGCTTTGCAATATACGTTTTATCTACATCATATTTGGGGTGTGTCAGCCGATAGGTCAACTCTCCATCATTCGTCAGCAGCAACAGTCCGGATGTATCATAGTCTAATCTGCCCACTGGAAAAATTCGTTGTTTCACATCGCGCACCAAATCCAGGACGGCAGGGCGCCCAAACTGTTCCTTTGCTGTGGTCACATATCCTTCCGGCTTATGCAGCATGAGATATATTTTTTTCTCACCAGATATCACCACTGGTTGATCGTCAAACAGCACCTGATCCTTTTGGGGATCAATTTTGGTTCCCAGCGCCGTCACCACCACGCCGTTGACCTTCACCCGACCAGAAGCAATCCATTCTTCCGATTTTCTTCTGGAAGCAATACCCGCTTCCGCCAAATATTTCTGTAATCTTTCTTCCATGGCTTCTCCTCCGTCTCTTTCGCTCAACAGTATACAGGAGAAGCAGCGGAAAGTCAAAGAAAATCCATCCTTCTTCTATAAAAATACCGCCCAGTCACACCAAACTTCCAGCAGTCGATGATATTGCTGCATCAGGGTATAGGTCGGTGCATCCGCCATCGTCAACAGTTCCACATCACCCAAAACACTGTCTCCCAATCGAATCTCCGCCTGACCAACTACAGTTCCTTTTTGCAGTGGTGCTTCCAGAACCGTAGGAATCTTCGCTGTAATCTGAATCTGCTCCGCCTCTTCTTCGGACAGCACCGCTTGATAGTCTGATGCCAACCCTACGTCCACCTCCGATACAGGAGAACGGCTGACCGCCGCCCGATCCAGGATCGTCCCTGCCTTTGCCACAGTTTGCTTTTCATATGTATCGAACCCATAGTCCATCAATGCTTTGGTATCCGTCCACTTTGCCTGTTTTCCTGCTTCTCCCCAACCGCATCCCAATACCACACTGACTAATGTCACTTCATCCTGTGTCGCAGCACCTACAAAACAGTTGCCGGCCTTATTGGTATACCCGGTTTTCACACCCAACGCCCCGCTGTACATCTGTAAAAAACGATCCGTATTGACTGCGGTATGGGAAATTTTTCCCGAAACATCCGTAAACGTTTCAGAAGGTGTTGCCACAATTTGCCGAAATGTAGGATTTTGCAGCGCATATCCCGCAATCAATCCCATATCATAGGCGGTGGAATGATGCTGATCTTTGGTCAAATGACTGTCCAACCCATTCGGGGAACCAAAAACCGTATCCTTTGCGCCAATTGCCTTTGCCTTTTCCGTCATTTCCTGACAAAAAACTTCAACAGAACCGCTGATCTGTTCCGCTAATGCAACAGCCGCATCATTATAGGATTTCAGCATCATTGCCGTCAGCAAATCCTGTTCATACCACTGTTCCCCTTCTTTCAATCCCATTTGTACATCCGGCTGCCTTGCCGCATGTTTGCTGACTGTAACCACATCGTTCGGGTTGCCTTTTTCCAAAACCAATATTGCCGTCATAATTTTTGTCGTGCTTGCCATCTCCAGCGGCTCTTCCTCGTTTTTCCCCCATAACAGCCGTCCTGTTTCCGCGTCCAGCAGTGCCGCTCCTTGCGCCGTTACACGCGGTTCTGCCGCAAACGCCGTCTGCGCACAGAACATCCACCCTGCCAACAAACAAATATAGATTCTTTTCATACGCACTCCTCCCCGCTTCATTGTATGCCGCTGAACGCATCCGTATGTGGGGATCCCCCTTGCTTTCTTCGTATGGTCTGCAAATATCCTCTGCCGATAACCATGCGCATCTTGCTGTCGAATCCTCCGTATCTGTATTCCGCCATAACATCCGGCAAACTTTCACAAAAAAAGAACAGCAAATCCTCTGCTGTTCTGTTTGTAATCGCATTGTTATCCTTCTTGTTTTTCCTGCAATCCAAGAGAAATTTTCAAAGATATTCTCAGCACACTTTTTCACTGATTGTCGTTTCCCCGATTTCTTTGATCTCTCCATTCTCTGTCAAACCAGATGCCTGTTCCCGTCTATTGGTTGTTCTGCCGGTCAATCTTGGTCGGTGGATTTTTCCAACGGCGGTAGTTCCTGAACGGAATGGAATCCAAAATATCGTAAAAACTGGTCGGTCGTCCCCAGTAAAATAGGTTTTCCCGGTGCATCCAATCGTCCCACCTCACACACCAGTTTTTTTTCCATCAGCTTGCTGACCGCATGTTCTGCACTGACGCCTCGGATTTCTTCAATCTGCCCTTTGGTGATGGGCTGTTTATAGGCAATGATTGCCAGCGTCTCCAGCAAAGACTGCGTCAATCCTTGACGCTGCGGACTTCGATACATGCTGCGGATATAAGAAAAACATTCCGCCGCCGTACACATCTGATAGGCGCCATCGAATTCCACAATCCGTATTCCCCTCTGTTCCGCTTCATATTGATCTGCCAAAGACTGAACAATCGCCTTTGCCGTGGCTTTATCCATCTCTATGGTTTGGGCAATGGCAGAAAGCGGTACCGCATCCCCTGCAATAAACAACAGGGATTCCACCACGGCCTCTAGCTGCGCCAATCTCATCCTGCATCCCTTTCCTGATAACTTCGTATTCTAATCTCCGAAAATGTGCTGTCTTGCTCGATCCATACTTCCTTTCGTTTCATCAATTCCAAAAGCGCCAAAAATGTCACCACTTTTTCCATCTTTCGCGCATTGGGTCGAAAAATTCCATAAAATGTAATCTGTGGGCGCAAAATCAATAAATCCAAAATATATTCCATTTTATCCTGAATGGTAAACAGATCCCGTTGCACCCCTCGGAAAGAGCTGCGCACATGGTCTATTTTCGCTTCTTTGCGCTGCATGACTTCTCGAAACGCCTGATACAGATCTTCCATGGTCACTCCCATCAAAAAATCTTCCAACGGCTGTTCTTCTTTGTGCCGCAGTTTGGTAATTGCTTTATCCGCCGCCTTGTAGTACACCATGCTTGCTTCTTCTTCCCGAATTTTCCATTCCTTTGTAATCTCTTTGATTTTTTTATATTCCAACAATCGCTCCACCAACTCTGCCCGCGGATCAGGACCTTCCTGTACTTCCTCTTTCTTCGGTATCGGCAGCAGCATCTTGCTTTTGATTTCCAACAACGTTGCCGCCATCACTAAAAATTCACTCATACCATCCATATTGCGGTCTTCCGCTGCATCCAGATATGCCAAATATTGCTCGGTCAAAGCAGCAATGGGAATGTCGTAAATATCAATCTCGTTTTTTTCAATCAAATGATACAGTAAGTCCAGCGGTCCTTCAAATGCATCCAGCCGAATGGTAATTTCCTGCATACCGTCACATCCTTACCACAGAATCGATCCAAAAAAGTTGATCACCGCATAGGTGATGCCGGTAAAAATACCGCCAAAAAAGCCCAGGAACAATAAAAAGAGAAAAATCATCTGTATCATTTTTTCATACTGCAAATAAGTGAAATATTTATTCGCCGGAAGCACCACCGATAAAACCTTCACGCAGTCCATGGGTGATACCGGTAAAATATTATATACCGCAATGCCAACGTTATATAAACACAAATACTCAATCACATATCGTGCATATCCATCAAAACGCGGAAACAGGCAGACAAAAATCAGCCCCAGCGCAAAATTTACTACCGAAGGTAAAATTGCGGTCAGCAGTGTATCCCTTTTCCGGTTTTTATAATACAATCCGCTGGTTTCCACCGGTTTGCCCCATCCAAACCCGCCTGTATAAAACAGCAGCAAAAATCCAATCGGTTCAAAATGCTTCAGCGGATTCAGCGTCAGCCTCCCTTGGCTTTTTGGCAAATGATCCCCAAAAGCGGTGGATACAGCGGCTCTTGTAAACTCATGGACTGTTGTTGCCACCAATAATCCTGGTATGCTTAAGAGAAATGCCAGAAAATAATTGTTCATGCATTCCATTCCTTTCCTATCGTATTTTTGTCCTATGATATGATATCAGACTTTCCCTGTCAAGTCAAATCTGGTATTCTTTATCTTTTTTGCAAAGCATACTTGACATTTTGTGCAAAGCAAACTATACTAAAAATGCAAAGCGTGCTATACAAAAAAGAAGGCAGGCGATCCAAAAGCACAAAAGAAGCCTTGCCGCCCGAAAAGGAGGTTTGTTGTGAAAACCAAAATCGCGCAGCTGCGCAAAACCAACAAATTATCACAAGAAGAACTGGCGAACCACGTCGGCGTCACCCGGCAGACGATTACTTCATTGGAAGTGGGAAAATATACCGCCTCTCTGGTGCTGGCACATAAAATTGCCAAATTTTTCGGTCTGACCATTGAAGAAGTGTTTTTATTTGAAGAGGAGGAAGAAAAATGAAATTTGAACAAAAACTAAAACTACAAATCATTTGCGGCTGCTTCTGGATAATATTGGGCATCTGTGCTTGTATGATCGCTTTTGGCGACAGTCTTACCCTCGGACTTTCCCGTTCGTACTGCGCAGGCACCGGCGGCGGATTGATTGCTGTTGGCTTCCTCCAAGGCATCCGCGCCTTACGCCTGCTGCGCAATGAAAGTCTGCGACAACAAGCAGAAATCCGCTTTTTGGATGAACGGAATGTGTTCATCCAAAAACAAATTTACAGCCTGCATAGTTTGTTTTCTTTGGTATTGCTGTATACTGCAACCCTTTGGGCTGCAATCGTTCAGCCTTCCTTGCTTCTGCCATTTTTGCTTTTAATGCTCTTAGATGTTCTCCTGCTGTTTTTGGCAGCCATCTATTGCAAATGGAAAAATGCCTAATGGCAAACAGTATCCCAATTTATTGCAAGTACGCAGCTGCTCTTGTATTCCCAGGAATCAAAGCCTGTTTGTTTTGATCTCTTTTGCGTGAGGGATTGCTACTGCTTAACTATGGGAATTTGATGCAGAAAGATTCCTTCGAGAACATCATACATATCAAGATGCAGGAGCCATCATTGCTCCTGCATCTACACCTGCATCACCACAATTGAACTGAATCGCGGACGGGCGCACAGGCAGCAGCAGATATGAACTTGTGATATGTGTGTTCACCCCCATAGCCGTAATATCCCGGTGGCGGGAATAGCCTTTTTTTGATCTCCATGGATTAGGCTGGACATAAAAAAGGAAGGACATGGCGATACCTCCTGTGTGCCACCGCTTCCTTTCTAAAGTCGTCGTACTACAGCGGCTTTATGACAGCCGCCGCAAAAAAAAGAAAAAGCCGACAACTCGCATCCAAGGACTTGCGGGTTATCGTCTCTGCGTCTATGCGTCTGACTCTTTGATAACTGTATGATTCGATTTCATGACGTGTTATTCTACATGATTGAACACTTCAATTCCCAAGACTTTTATGACGGTTCCGTTAAGATATTCCTGCCCTGTTGTGTCAAAATCGAGGGTTAACCGATGTACCTTTTCGACACTATATTGGATAGCTTGATATACCATTATCCCCCCATCTTCCAAATGTTGCGTACCAGAGATTAGCAAAACCGCCACAATCAAAATGCAAATCCTTATCATGATTTTCTTTTTCATATACATTTTCATAAAGTCACCGCCTCTGTTCTGCGGATTTGTTCCCCGCTTTTTTTGCTACACAGATCCACACGATAGCACCTGTGAAGATCACCATTTCAAAAGCAAGGAAAAAGGCTGCGCCGATGACAACGGCTCCTGTCTGATCCATTTCGTTAAACCAAGCATATGGATTCGATGATTATCCAGCCTCACTTCCCTTGAAAAGGGACTTGTTTTTTGCCGGTTTCCCCCGTTTCCCGGATATCCGATCGCAGGGTGTTGCCATCTGCCTCCATCCAAAACGACACAAATCCCTTGCTTTCCCAAAAGGATTCGTGCCGCGTTTCTGATACATTTCGTTGTTGTCCTCACTGCCTGTGCATCGGATGATTTTTTCCTGTCCCTTTACATCTGATCCAGCACCTGTTCCGTGGTCTGCATATAGACATCCGCTGTCTGTGTTTGTTCCAGCTTGATATCCTGTATATATCCATTTTCATCCACAAAAATGGTCGTGGGGATTCCTTCAATATTCTTTAAGATCCAGCTCGCCATGGACATATCCGGCATAATTCCCATAAAGGTAACGCCGTTTTCCGCATACGCCTGTTGCATTTTTTCTTCCGCCGCATCGGACGGGGTATCAATGATCACCTGGAAAAAATTCACATTGGGATGCTCTGTTTGCAGTTCCTGATAAAACTGCTCCAATTCCTGTAACTCATTGATGTCCGGATAACTGTAAGAACCATAAAAATTGACAACTGTCAAATCATAATCCGCAAATATGGAACTATCCACCGCATTGCCATCCAAATCAGAAGAAATAAATCCAAACAATGACGATTGCTTTTTCGCTTGCTCCTCCACACTTGCCGTATCCGGTACAAATGTTTCGATACTATCATATAGCAGCGGCAAATCTTCTGCCAATTCCTGATATGTCTGTATCCCGCTTTCCGGCAAATAGGCGACGCCTCGCACCGGGTCGGTCAAATAATAAAAACGAAACCCTTCTTGCTTCGGCAATTCCCTGCAGGAGGTAAACTTCTCCATTTCTGCTTCTACCGCATCTGCCGTTTCCTGTCCGTCTCGCACGACCAACAATTCTACCAGCGGTGCCATCAGATCCTCCACTGCCGTTTCCGATTCCATGTCGTTCAGCTCCGCCATATTTTCATCCGGCGCATAATCATAGCGCACCAAAGCATATATACTGCTTTCCGGCTGTGCATAAGAGGTGGGGATAATATTGATGTTTTCCGTCCCCGTCCAGCTTGTGGGAATCGTATACGCCAATCCACAGGCATCCAGCCGAATCTCTGTCTGCACTGCCTCTTCCGGCTGGTCGTTTTGGCTGCCGCAAGCAGCGCATGCCAGTACCGTAAAAACCAAAGTCAGCAAAAGCGCCAGTATCTTTTTCATTGCAAAACCTCCTATATTCCTGCTCCATCTCAGCGTTCGGCATTTATTATATCAAACTTTTTCGCTCAGGGGAAACAGTTTTTCCACTTTGCTGCATTTTAATTTAATTCTAATTTGGAAACAATCCGCCTTTAAGCCGTTTTCTGTATCATTTTCTCGGGACAAAAGCAAAGGAACTTGTTATAATAAAAAAGACAGCGTTCGCAACAATGCTCAGAAGATATTTCCGTATCTTCCAGATACCATTGTTGCACCAAAGAGGAAAAGGAGGCGCTTTATGGAAAGAAAAAAAATCCTTTTGATTGAAGATGAAGTAAAACTGGCACGTTTTGTGGAATTGGAGCTGCGCTACGAAGGTTATGACGTCACTGTATGCCATGATGGACGAGAGGGGCTGCAGATGATTACCGACCATGCGTTTGATATGATATTACTGGATTTGATGCTGCCCGGTCTGACCGGTATTGAAATTTGCCGTCGGGTGCGGAAATTTTCCGATGTACCCATCATTATGCTGACTGCAAAAGACGAAATCATGGACAAAGTTGCTGGTCTGGACAGCGGTGCAGATGATTATCTGACGAAACCGTTCGCCATCGAAGAATTGCTGGCGCGCATGCGGGTGGCTTTTAAGCATGTTCATGCAGGCAGTACAAAAAAAGTTCATCTGGAAGTGCAGGGATTAGAAATTGATACAGATAAACGTATGGTTACCGTCGATGGCACAGTTGTGGATTTAACCAAAAAAGAATATGAACTGCTGCTGTATCTGGTACAGAATAAAAACATCGTATTATCACGGGAACAGATCTTAAACGAGGTCTGGGGATACAGCTATATTGGCGAAACCAATGTCGTAGATGTTTATATCCGCTATCTGCGTTCCAAGATCGACGAAGCATTCCAGCGGAAGTATATCCATACCATTCGAGGAGTCGGATATTATGTCAAAGATGAATAAACCTTCTTTTTTCGGCAAATTTCAAAATCTTGCCATCGCCACACGAATCACACTGCTCTACGGCGGTATTTTTTCTCTTTCCTTATTGGTACTGAGCGGCTTTTTCTTTGTCAATATTACGATTTTAGAGCAAAACAATGTACGCAAGCAGTTGGAAGCCACTACTACCAATATCGAACGATTCCTAAACGAGGGCGGCGAATTAACAAATGAAGCGCTACAGGATCTGCTGGATAATAAATATGTGGAGGTCAGTGTTTTCAGCTATTCAGAAAATGCAGATTTTAACAGCCATGTCGGTGAAATCCCAAGCTTCATTCAAAAACCGCCAAAAGACTTGCTGCCCAATGCAGATGCTGCTACACTGCCAACAGAACCACTATCCTCCATCGGAACCGCCTCTGCTGACAAACCGCCTCAAGACAGTTTTCGCATTCAGACGCGAAAAGAATTGGACGGAAACAGCCGGGAATTTTTATTAACCGGTCCGGAAAACCAGCGTTTTATTTTGCTCTCTACACAATACAGCGTTGGTGATGACCGCTACCAAATACAGGTGTTCAAGCAGCTCAACGGCAATCATTATTTTGTGCAGTCTTTCCTCATCAAAATGATCATTGCAGATGTCATCGGTATCTTCGGAGCTTTCTTAGCCGGTCGATATGTTAGCCGCCGTATACTGCACCCGGTAGAACAGATTCGCACCGCTGCGGAACAAATCAGCATTCATGACCTGTCACAACGTATTGAAATGGATGGACCAGATGACGAAATGAAGGAACTTTCCCTTACCTTCAATTCCATGATTGACCGACTGGAAAAAGCCTTTCATCGTCAAAACCAATTTGTGTCCGATGCATCTCATGAACTGCGCACCCCTATTTCCGTTATCCAAGGGTATGCCAGCCTGATTAACCGCTGGGGCAAAAGCAATCCAGATGTGTTGCAAGAATCCATTGATTCTATCTTGAGCGAAACAGAACATATGAAACAGCTCATCAATAATCTGCTTTTTCTGGCAAAAAGCGATCAAAACCGGATGCATGCCAAACGCGAGCGACTTTGTCTGAATGATGTTGCCCAGGAAATCGTCAAAGAATTGGAACTTTTACAAACAGACCGCAATATTACCTATGAAGAAAGCGGAATGGTAGAAATTTCCGGCGATAGCGATTTAATCAAACAATTGCTTTGGATACACAGTGAAAATGCATTAAAATATACCGTCAGTCATGGCAATATCCATATTAAAGTATGGAAAGATAAAAAACATGCCTACGTTTCCATACAGGATGACGGTATTGGCATTGCAGAAGAAGAACAAACCAAAATTTTCGATCGATTTTATCGCGAGGATAAATCCCGCAACAAAGAAATTTCCGGAACCGGATTGGGTCTGTCTATTGCAAAATGGATCGTCAACAGTCACGATGGACAAATCCTCGTCAAAAGCAAACGAGGCGAAGGTTCTATATTTACCGATCAATTTCCGCTATATCAGGAAAAGAAAAAAGGGTCTGTTGGATAACCTTCCAGCAAAAGACAGCTCTGAAATTCTCTTTGTAACATGCGCCGCATATCATTTCCAAAAACACATTTTTGCATGACATAAGGTCATTCGCTGGCAGATGTACTGTAAAAACAGAAATTTGTCTTTTCGCACCACGCCTGCCAGCCACCTATTTCCAAACGCTCGGAGAAACCAAACACGCTCCCTCTTTAACAGAAAATGGGATATGTTTCCGATTCAAAACACATCGTCTATAAATCAACAACGCACGGAATCCTTCCCTTTACAAGGAATTTCGTGCGTTGTTTTGTTCGATGCGGTGTTTCTCCATCGCCAGCTCCATAAAACCGAAGCAGACTCATGATTCCAAAACCCGTTCTATACATCGCTGTTTTTCTGTCTCTGTTTCGTATCTCTCCATCTGCTTCGCCGGCATACCTAATATTTTGCCTGATTTCGAGTTCGGCAGCCTTCATCAGATTTTCCGTTCACAGAAAACCCGCCTAACCGGCGCCCACTTTTTGCTTTCACTGCCACTGCCCGTTTTTTCAGTCACATAAAAAAGTTACGTCTGCAACCCATTTCACACCATGCACTCTGCTATATTATTTTCATACTGCTTCTTTTTTCCTGCGGTAGATATATAATCCCACAGAAGCCAATATCAGAATTGCAGAGAGCGCCTGCGATACCGGAATACCACCAATCAGCAATTGATCCGTCCGCAGCCCTTCAATCCATACTCTGCCCAACGCGTATCCAAAGAAATATACTGCACAGACCTGTCCGTCAAACTTCTTCTTTCTCTGTAAAATCAGCAAAATAACAAATATACACGCATTCCATGCAGATTCATAAAAAAAGGTAGGATGCACTTGGATATAATCCACACCATTGACTGTCACCAAGTGCTGCAAGATATCCGGTGTGACATCCGACGTGCGTACTTGAGAGAGCTGATAGCGCATCGCAAACAGGTTATCCGTATACCCGCCAAACGCTTCTTTGTTAAAGAAATTCCCCCAGCGTCCCATCACCTGTCCCAAAATCAGCGATGGTGCCGCTGTATCTGCCATCTTCCAGAAATCCATTCGCTTAACTTTGCAATAAATAATCGCCGTAAGTACGCCTCCGATGATCCCACCATAAATCGCAAGACCGCCTTCCCGTATTGCGAATATCTTTTCTGGGTTCTGGCTGTAAAAATCCCATGAAAACAAGACATAATACAGCCTTGCCCCAATCACTGCAAAGATCAATGCGTAAATAGCAAAATCCAGATAGCTGTCCGGATTTTGCCCAGTACGTTTAGCTTCGTGCATCACCAGCAGCACACCGCAGATCACGCCCAGTCCAATGAAAATACCATACCAATAAATATCCTGACCAAAGATCGAAAATGCCGTCCGACTCAACTGCTCGATTTCTATTCCCAAATGCGGAAACCAAATTTCAGGCATATCTGTCCCTTCTTTCTATCGAATTACCGATAGAACCATTTTATCCTCCATTCTGGTATTTTGCAACCATTTTTCCACATCCTGCTTCTGCAACTCTTTGACCGAGCGGAACCAATCGCTTAAATCTGCTTCATACTGCGCCAAATCCATCTGTGCCATCCCCGTGGCAGTAACAGATTGAAACAATCGCAGTGTTTGCCCAATTTTTTTCTTCTGTACCCGTTCAAACGCTTTTCTCTCTATGCCTTGCCTCCGCAAAGTGTTCCACGCCTGCACCAATAATTCTGCCGTTTCCTCTCCATGGCTTCCGCCTCCGGAAAACGCACAAAACGCATAGCCTTCCCCATGTTCAAACATACTGCTTAATGGCTCGTCCAACAATTCTTTTTCATACGCCTCCTCAAAAAAGGCGCTGCTTTCACCTGCCCACAGTTCCAACAGCAGTTCCATGGCTGCTTTTTCCCGCAATTGGATCTGCTGCGGACATAATTTGAATCCAATGTGGAATATTGGCTGACGCAGCGATAAAATACGTTCCCTGTAACGCTCCTGTATCTGCGTGCTTTCTCTTGGATATACTAGTTCCCCGATTTTTTCCCGTCTTGGTACCCGTTCTGCCAATTCCATTACCTTGCGCGGTTCCACGTCTCCGCAGCAGATCAGCAGGAATGTCTGTGGCAAATAACAAACATCATAAATGCGGCGCAGTTGCTCTGCTGTCGTTTTCTCCACCGACTCCACCGTTCCTGCAACAGGAAAGCGTATCGGATGATTTTGGTACATCATCTCCATCATTTGCTGATATGCCGCCCAATCCGGTCGATCCTCATAAAGTGCAATTTCACTGGTAATGATCCCTTTTTCCTTCTCCACATCTTCCCGCATAAAATACGGCGTCTGTACAAACTCCAGTAACCGCCGCAAATTCTCCAAAAACTGCGTACGACAGGTGAAATAATACACCGTCCGCCGCCCATCTGTAAATGCATTCGCCGATGCACCGTTTTCACTAAATGCCGCGAATGCATCTCCCCACGGTTGTTGAAACAGTTTATGCTCTATAAAATGCGCTGCACCCATCGGAAAGGTTTCTGGTCGGTCTGTACCGTCTTTTCGCCAGTACATGCCCGTTGCGCCATAAGGTACAACCACAGCTGCCATCTGCTCTCCATACTGTCGTTTTGGATAAAAACAACACCGCATCCCCGATGTTGTTCTCTCCCATAATATGGTTTCTCCTGCTGCATGTTTGATCAGTCCCATGTATCCGCCTCCTCATTGCTCAATAGATAAACCGTTCGCAGTGCAAGCTGCTTTGCGGCCTTTTGGACATCTTCCGGCTCCAAAAAACGCAACTGACGTAAGATTTGCTCGGTATCCATTCCGTTGCCCAATATTTCTTGTTCCGCCACAAAATTCAAAATTTTCCATGGATCGTCCGAAATATTCGCATATTGTCTCCCAATTTGCTCCACTGCACTCCGAAAATCGGCTTCTTGAATGTTTTGACTTCCCATTTCCTGAAAGAAACGCAATATTTCCTTCACGGCATGTTTTGCCTGTTGCGGCTGTACGCCCGTTTCTGCCATCACCATTCCCGAAGTTGCATCATATGATACGGAGATATCATAACAGAGTCCTTGCCGCTCCCGGATCTCTTGGAATAATACCCCGTTGGCTCCACCCAACAGCTCGCAGAGTACTCGCACTGCCAGACAAGCGGAAGACCTCAGTGTACATCCACTGACAAATCCCAATGCAACCCTTGTCTGTGTCATTTGGCTTTGTTCCCGCACAGTACGCACTTCTGCCTTAGATATGTGCAGCGGCGGGCATTCCCAGAGTTTCTTTCGCTGCAAATCCAATACTTTTTTCCACTCTTTCAGGCATTTTCGCCCTTCCGATTCCCCACAGAAAAACAAGGATAACGGTGCATACATCCAAATTTCTCGATAAAAACAAGTCATCTCTTCTGCTGTCAATTCCATTAAATCTTCGGCATACCCGTCTGCCCAAACACCCGCACCACTACCTGCTGCCGTCAATTCCAGACAACGTTTTCTTGCAAACAATCGTTTCTCATCTGCCTGCGCCTCCAGCCTGCGCCGTAAGATTTCTTTTTTCCGCTTCACCACATCTTCCGGAAATGTCCAACCGTCCATTTTGGGTTCCCGCATCAGGCTGCGCAAAAAAGTCAGCGCATCTTCTTCCGGCACATGCTTGAGCACTTCCAAAGAAAACGACAACCAAGCTTCATTGCCCTTTTTCACTACCTGTACATCCCATAACGCGCCGTACATCTCTTCCACTGTTCGTTCCAATTCCACGCGAGAAGGTGCGCTTTTCGTACCACTTTTTAGTATTTCCGCCAATAATGCAATTTTCGTCGCATTTTCCCGTCGCAATGGAATCCGGAAAAATCCCAAATATGCATTTGTTTTAAATTTTTTGCCATCCACATAAAACATCCGGCAGGAGGATTGGGTTTGTTCTGCCGCTGTGATCATGTTTCATCACCTCATTTGGTTTTTCTTTTGTTCTATTTTTTCCGAAAATAGGAAAACCATACGCCAAACCTACTATAATCCTCTGTATCTCTTCCATGGGGCACGGTATTGACAAGTATTTCAAAAATCCGCTTCTTTTACCGACAAATCACAAAAAACGGAAGACTATCCACAGCTTCTCACTTCTTTCCATCGCTTATCCACAGATCCGATGATGTTATCCTCATAAAATGCATAAAAAAAGGAAAGCATTTGTCAAAACAAACCTGCTTTCCTTCTATCCGCTCCTGTCCGTATTCCTTTTTTTCGCCTGCTGTCCGTATACGGACCTCGTACTTCGATCCGCCCCCTCCATTCTCGCATCAAGCCGGCAAAGGCTCTGCTCTTGCAGGGCTCGTCGCTATCCCTTACTTCCAGAATTCAAATTCCATGTCGTAAATACGCACCGTATCTCCTTCCTGAACGCCTTTTTCCTCTAACGCCGCAATAATGCCTTTTTCTTTCAAATATCGTTGGAAAAATGCAAAACCTTTTTCTGTGTCGATGTTCGTATAGCCCATCATTTTTTCCACACCAACGCCACGGACAACATAAACGCCTTCCTCCAGGGTAATGGTAAACGGTTCCCGATCGACTGCTACTTCATCATACTCCTCGTATTCTTCCGCAAATACGATATCTTCCGGATAATGCTTCAGAATTTCTCCTACCTTTGTCAGCAGCTCATCCAAGCCTTTGTTGGTTGCCGCAGAAATCGGATATATTGCAAAACCGTCCTTCTCATAAACCTCTTTCAGCCGTTTGACATTTTCCTCGGAACCAGGGATATCCGTTTTATTCGCTGCAATCACCTGCGGGCGCTTCATCAACTCCGGGTTATAGGCTTCCAGCTCCTGGTTGATCTTCCGCACGCTTTCCACCGGGTCGTCCCCTTCCACGCCTGCGGCATCTACCACATGGATAAATACCTTCGTCCGCTCCACATGCCGCAAAAAAGCATGTCCCAGTCCAACGCCCTCGCTGGCGCCCTCTACCAAACCGGGAATATCCGCCAGCACAAAGGAATCCCCAAATCTCCCCTCTACCACGCCCAGATTCGGTGCCAGTGTGGTAAAGTGATAATTCGCGATCTTGGGGTTGGCGTTGGTCACCATGGACAGCAGCGTGGACTTCCCCACGTTGGGGAATCCAATCAGCCCCACATCTGCAATCAGCTTCAGCTCCAAAATCACATCATATTCCTTTGCCGTTCTGCCTTGCTCCGCATACCGGGGCGCCTGTCGGGTCGGCGTAGCAAAATGCTGATTGCCCTTTCCGCCCTTTCCGCCATGAATCAATATCTTCTCTTCGCCGTGTTTGGTAATATCCGCCATAATCTTTCCGCTTTCCGCTTCCCGGATTACCGTCCCTACAGGCACCTTGATGACAACGCTTTCTCCATCTTTCCCAAAGCAGTTCCGTTTTCCGCCATCCTGACCGTTTCCCGCTTTAAAGATTCTCTTATACCGAAAATCCATCAGCGTTCCCATGCTCTCATCGCCGACAAAAATCACGTCACCGCCTCTGCCGCCATCCCCTCCGTCAGGACCGCCATGCGTGATGTATTTCGCCCGGAAAAACGAAACCATTCCGTTTCCGCCGTTTCCGCCTTTGATATGAATCTTGACTCTGTCTACAAACATGACCTCACCTCATATTCTTTCTTTGTCTGTTATGCTCCTCTTTCGTCAGAAGCAAACCAAATCTTTGCTTTTCACGAAAAAGGCTTCAAATGATATCATTTGAAGCCTCCTGCATTCTTATTCAGCGATTTCAACAGGGTATACAGATACCTGTTTTTTATCTCTGCCTTTTCTTTCATATTTTACACGACCGTCAACCAGAGCGAACAGAGTATCATTGCCGCCTCTGCCTACGTTTACACCGGGGTGAATTTTAGTACCGCGCTGTGTGTATAAAATATTGCCAGCCAGTACAAACTGACCGTCTGCACGTTTTGCACCCAATCTTTTTGCGTTGGAATCACGACCGTTTTTTGTGGAACCGCCGCCTTTGTGGTGCGCGAAGAACTGAAGGTTCAATCTGAACATGCTTACACCTCCTCAATCGTCAAAGTAAGATACTGATTATATTCCTCCTGCATTTCGGACAATCCAAGCAACAGCGTTTGCAAGAGCAGCTGCACTCGTTCATCCTCCATCCCTTCTATCGGGAATACCGCTTTCAGATATCCGCCTGTTTTCTCATCCGCCTGCACGCGGAACGCCGTATCTGTAAATCGTTCCACTGCATTGAGCGTATTGAGTGCCAGAATACTGACTGCCGCGCAGACAATATCTGCCCCTGCAGGTGCGTATCCGGCGTGTCCGGAAATCTCAAATGCACAGATTTTATTTTCTTTCTGATAAATGTTTACGGTTATCATACATTAGATGGATTTGATCTGCAATTTGGTAAAAGGCTGTCTGTGACCGTTCTTCTTGTGGAACCCTTTTTTGGGTTTGTACTTATAAACGATAACCTTTTTCGCTTTGCCATCTCCAATAACGGATGCGGTAACGGCAGCGCCTTCCACATAAGGTGCGCCAACTTTTACATCGCCGTCTTTTGCCAGTACCAGAACTTTGTCAAACGTATATTCCTGACCTGCTTCTACACCCAGTTTTTCCACTGTGATGATATCGCCTTCTGCTACTTTATACTGCTTTCCACCGGTTTCAATAATTGCGTACACGTGAACACCTCCTCGCAATTTACTCGCTGGATACGGCAACCAAGCCCATTGCTTTGGTTTTCCAAGAACCTCTCCATGCGGCTGACATACTTCATTATAGTATCACAGAGAAAATACCCTGTCAACACTTTTATTCCAATTTTTCTCCGTCTTTTGCGGAAAAATACCGCTTTTTGTCATCCAGACGCCGAAAGACCGAAAGCAATGCCGCCATCCCGTCCCGGGTCAAACATTTTCTGCCCAATCGGTTCATTTCGTACGCAATAGACAAGGTGTCTGCCGCCCGTTCCAAACTGCCGTTAGCAGCATATAACCGCCCGATTTTGTCGCACAGCCTGCCATAGGCTTCCGTCTCTCTTCCGGCTTGTGCACCTAACAACAGCGCCCGATCCAGCAACGTCTGCGCTTGCTGCTGATTTCCCTGTGCAATATGGCATACTGCCGTTTTCAACAGAATCCGTGCAAATGTCTCTGTTTCCCCTTCTGTTTCCCGCAGTGCTAACGCCAGTTCACTATAATATTCCGCCGCCTGCGCATGTTTTTTCCAATCAGAAAATGCTTTTGCCGTTCTCTCCAGCCGCTGCATATATCCCCTGTCCCGCGGCAACTCCAATTCTTGCAGCAAACGGATATACGGCAAATACATCCGCACCGCTTTTTCTTTCTCTCCCATCCGGAAAAAGCAATCGCCAATGTCTGCCAAAAGCTGGCAGTACAACTCTGTTTGCGTTTCTTCATACTCTTCTAAATAATTTTTGGCATTGACCCATTTTTGCAGTGCTTTTCGCTGATCCCCCATAGCAAACAGCGTCTTCCCCAGTCTTCGGCATGCCTGTGCATACAGCATACCGTCTGCCGCCTGTTCTGCCATCTGATACCATCTTGCCGCTTCCTCTTGTCTGCCATAACGTAAATACAGATCACCCAATGCCAGTGCATACTGCAAATACTCCGGTGACAATGATACCTGTGTTTCTCCCTGCTGCGCCAGCAAATTCGTAAATAACTCTACCGCTTCTGCAAACTGCTTTCGCTTTTGCACACGATTTTGCCGCTCTTCCTTTTTGCGCAGATCCGTTCCTTCCTGCTGCATCAGCAGAAATTGTTCTCGTCTTTTTTCATACCGTTCGGTATAATCTGCGCCGGCTCGTTTTCGTTTTTCTTCCGCTTCCCGCAAATAAGCGTCTGCTTTTTTCTCATTTCCCAATGCCAAATAACAATTGGCCACCGCCAATAGCGTTTCTGCCGCTTGCAACCGCTCATTCGGTGTTTCTTCGAAATTTGCATCATTTTTCGCCAAATAATGCACAATAGCCGCCTGATATTCTCCCTGTTTGGTACAAACCTCCGCCAGCCGTTCTAATGTATCCAAATACTGTGGATTGTCCTCATCCAGCATTTCTTTCTGAATCCGCGCCGCTGCCGTAAATTGTTTTGCCGCCGCAGGGTACTGTTTCTCTGCCGCTAAGATTTCTCCCAATTTCACCAATCCATTTGCATAAAATGGATGTTGTGCACCATACTTCTTTTCTAATACGCGCAGCGCTTCTCGGCAAAGCATCACCGCAGATGCGCCTTGCCCGCATTTCTGCCTGCTTTCCGCCAGCAAGTGCAGTCCCTGCACATATGCTGCCCTATCTTCTCCCAGCCTCTTTTTACGAATACGAAGAGCCTCTGTCAAATACCCCGCTGCTGCTTCATATGCCCCTTTTTCCGAAAAAACATGTGCCATATTTTCCAGTGTATCTGCACACAAAGGATGCTCTTCTCCCAATGCATCCTGTCGAATCGTCAGTGCCTGACGATAGTGCGCCAATGCATCCAGACTCCTGCCTTTTTTTTCATTTAGCACTCCAAGATTCATATGCACTGCTGCTGTCTGAGGATGATTTTCTCCCCATGTTTCTTCTTTTTTCTCCAACGCCTGATGCGCCAGTTCCAACGCCATATCGTACTCGCCTAATCCGCAGTAATCCATGCTTAGATAATTCAAGGTATCGGCAAAAAACATGTGATCACTGCCCAAGATTTCCGTTACTAACCGCAATACCTCCCGATGGCATTCCAGTGCTTTTTCGTATAAACCTGCCTTGCCACAAATTACAGCCAGGCTGTTCAAGCTATTGATAAAATCCAAATGACTTTCCTGCATCATTCGACGTCGAATTTTAATGGCTTTTTCACAATATTCCGCTGCTAATCCGTTCCATCCAGCCTTTTCACAGATCTCTGCCAGCGACAACATCCAAATCATATATTGAAAATTTTCTTCCCCAGCTTCTTTTTCATACAAATCCAATGCTTTTTCATATGCGGCGATGGCTTTTTTATAGTTTCCCATCGCATCGTAGGAACACGCCATAGCCGCAAAAATGTCCGCTAGCTCTTTTTGAGGGAAATTTTGTGCTGCACATGCTTTTTCCAATGCTTTTTTGTGATATTCTAATCCCTTTGAAAACTGCGACAAATCTTCATAAGTATTTCCCAAATGCAGCAAACTGTGAATGGTGTCCATGTGGTATTCACCCAGCTTTGCTTCTCGAATTCGTAGTACTTTCTCGTGATATTTCTGTGCCTTCTCCGCCTCGGACAGATGATTATATACAATGGCTAAGTTATTCAATGTATCTGCATAAGAGAGGCTTTCTCCACTGCATTCCCGCTTCAATACTGCCGCTTTCTGATAATATTCTGCAGCTTTCCGATACATCCCCAGTTGATCGAATAATACCCCCATATTGTGCATGTCTGATGCATATTCTATGGTATCACATGCATCCTGCTCCAGATATAGCTGTAAAATCCGTTTGCATAAAAAAATGGCTTTTTTATATTCTTCTGCCTCGTAAGCCTGCTTTAATTCCCAACGCAGCTTCCGAATTTCCGCAACATAAAATCCCAATGTTTACACCTCTCTTCCTTCTGCCAGCCGAAAGGCTTCCGCAATCACATCCCAATGATATCCCTTTCGCTGCAAAAAAGCATACAGCCTCTTTTTTTCTTTCTCTTCTGTCGGACATCTTCCTCTGGTCTTTCGTACAATCCAAGCCACCGCATCTGCCACTTCATCGATTTGGGTCTCTGCCAGAACTTCTGCAATCACCTGTTCTGGCACACCTTTTTGGCGCAGTTCCATCTTTAATGCATATGCGCCCTTTGGCTGTAACCGCAGACGTTCCCGAATAAAGCTACGCGCATACACCTGATCATCGCAGTAACCGTATTTGCGTAAAAAAACAAGCACCTGCTCGATCGTTTCTTCCGAAAATGCCTGTTCTGCTAATTTTTTTCGTATTTCAGCTTCTGTTCGCATTCTATAACCTAAATAACGCAGCGCAGTGTCCTGCGCCTTTATATAAATCAGGTTTTCCTGAATAAAATCATATGTCTCTTGGGCAACTTCTTCTCCCACTCGCAGCTTAAAGTAGCGCACATCCTGTGCAATCAAAGCAAACGCAAAGACATGGTCAATATAGATATTCTGTTTGGACGGATTCTTCTTCTGCGGTATAATATCAGTCACAATCATACCGTTTTCTCCCTTCTATTTTTTCACCTATCTGATTAGTATAGTATATTTTTCAGAAAAATGCTATTGTTTTCTTTCCTTTGCCTCTGATCGAAATACAAAAAAGACCTTGTGTTTCCACAAGATCTCCTTCCTTGGAATCCGGCAACCAT